>Ga0116142_10000939_pt1 | contig 36922 bp, 33 predicted proteins | sample AD_UKC033_MetaG_FD_89785 | JGI IMG/M metagenome (GOLD analysis project Ga0116142, IMG submission 89785) | Active sludge microbial communities of municipal wastewater-treating anaerobic digesters from USA - AD_UKC033_MetaG | ecosystem: Engineered > Bioreactor > Anaerobic > Digestate | place: USA... | reverse complement strand
CCCATAATAGCTGAAAGCTCATCCTGCATGCGGATAAAATCCAGACCCACGCTGACCCCGGGCAGAAACTCGACCAGCACATCAATATCGCTCTCCCGCCGGAAATCATCGCGCAGAACCGAGCCAAACAGAGCCATACGGCGGATGCCGTTGGCCCGGCAAAACTCTTCTATCCGCTTGTGCGGAAACTCTATGCCGCGCAGTGTCATTTGATCTTCAATATAACAACGTATGCGCATCAATGCCAGCAGGAACTGGCTTCAACTTATAGGAGGCTGAAACTGAAGGATCGGCGCAAGTTACAGGTTGCAGGAATCATGCCCCAGCCGCGCGCGTCCTGAATCAAGATTCATTTTCCCGGACATCCTCCACTTTCAACCTGGTACCTGCAACTTGAAACCCTCTTCATCCGTGCAATCCGTGCAATCCGTGGTTTCCGGAATCCTGTTGATCCTGTCAAATTATTCTCTGCGTCACTGCGCGATAAATCCGTTCCTGTCTTCCTGAGTTCCAGATTAGATATATCGCACAAAGCCACGAAGCCGCAGAGATTCAGAAAAGATTTCACGATGAAGCTCATGAGAAGATGGCCGCAAAAAGGCGCACAATGCACAAAATATGCGCTGGCAAGGGATCGCCCCCCCGGGTTATCAATGGCGTTTTTGCCACTCGGCGCTTGGTTTGGATTTCCCGTCGGGGTAAAGTCCGCGTTTATGGGAACAGGCGGTTACCGGGTGCAGGAGAATAGGCTGAGCCATCCATGGATTATGATTTTCATGCGGGGAGTGCTTTCTGACGGGGCGGCTTTATGTGCGATTTGTGCAATCAGCTGAAGGAACGCGAAACTTCATATTCAAAGTACGGTTCGCCGGATGATGACCGGCCGCTGCCGGAGGCTGCGGCGAAGCTGACCGTCCTGAAGACGCTGAACACAAAAGATCTGGACAAAACACACGTCCGGCGCTGCCCCCGGTGCGGAACGCTTTACCGTTATCTCGCGTCCCACGAATACTTCATCAACGGAAGTGAAGACGAGGAAATGCTGACCCGAATGACCACAGAGGAGGCGGCCGCGTGGCTCCGGGAGGAAGCGCTCACACTTGAATCCCTTAGAACAGACATTGAACTGTACCGGGACCGCGGCGGAAGCCTTGGAGATTATATTGACCACGGCCAGCCGGCTCCGGCTGAAATCGCCGAAGCGATGGATGAAATGCGGATGTGCAGCAAGAAGGCCGGCGAACTGACGGCGCTTCTGGATGAACAGGTCACCGCCTTGCGGCGCGACTGCCCGGAGATTCTTTCGCTTTGGTCACAGGCGCATGATCGCGTCTGCCTGCACTACATGAAAACGCTTCCGAAAACAGGCGACGACGCCAAAACCGCCCGCCACATCGCAGGCGAAGCGAGGACCAGCTGGCGCCGCCTTCCCGCCGACGGCGATTCATTTATATCCGTAGCGGCCGTCTGGCTTCCGGGATATGAAGAACGCATCAGGACCGAAATACAGAAATAAGCCTATCACGATTTCCGGGCGCAGGATTTCCGGAGCCATGCGACGTACTGGCGTTCACGAATCCTTCCTGCTGCAAGGGCAAGAGTCCGCAGGACCACCTCCTCTTCGGGGGCGGTGAAAGTTTCACCATTCGACTCAAGAAACGTGTAGGCCGCGATAAAACCAGACCGCTTGTTACCATCTATAAATGGATGATTTTTGACGATTCCAGCGGCATAGGCGGCGGCAAGATCAAACAGGTCAGGTTGACCATACGCCCAAAGATGTTCGGGCCGGGCAAGAGCAGAATCCAGCAAACCCTCGTCGCGTATACCCGAAAGCCCTCCGAAACGATCGAGAAGCTCTTCATGCGCAGCAATGACAACTGCTTTGGGAACCCACAGCGGCGATTTCATTTGGCCAGTTCACGCAGAGCATTCCGGTAACGTGTCATGCCTCGCTCCGCGATCGCCATCATATCTTTGAACTGCCGGTCCCCCGGCGTCACACGCAGGGAACATTCGGGGGCCTCGGTCAGATAGAGGGTGTCGCCTTCCTTGACCTTCATGGAGTGCAGGGCTTCCTTCGGGAGCACAATCCCGTACGAATTGCCGATCTTGCGAACTTTGGTTTTCATCGTCATGTTATAACTTTAGTTATAACCTGCCGTTTTGTCAATCCGTCTCGTTCTCCGCGGGCGGTTCAAGGATCCATTTCTTGTTGAACCAGAAGTACTGGCCGGGATGCTCTCGGATCAGGTGATCGAAATTGCTCATGACGGCCTGCGTGATGCGGTGCCAGTCGGCCGTTTTCTCAAGCGAAGGATCGGGAGCGATTTCATCATAAACGATCCACTTGTGATGCCCCCACCCCGTGCGCACGACGCAGCCGGAGTAGATCGGCACATTGGCCTGCCGCGCAAAAAGAGCCATGCCGGCGGCAATCATCGGGCGGCCGCCGAGGAAATCCACCTGCATCGCGTCCGTGCGCGCGCGAATGTCGGGCAGAATCGCAAGAACTTTCCCCTCCTTGATTTTCTTGAGGATGATGCGCAGCAGCGGCAGATCGCGGTCCACGCATTCCTGACCGGTGCGGCTGCGGATGCGGTTGATGAAATTGCCGATCAGCACATTCTTCTGCTGGCGGGTAATGAACAGAAGCGGAACCCCCAGCAGGCTGGCGGAAAGTCCGGCGGTTTCCCAGCTTCCCATGTGTGGCAGGGCCAGAATAACATTCTGTCCGGATTTCAGCTTTGCCAGGACCCGCTCGAACTGGGAGTAGTCCGTGTATTTGTTGACCCAGCGCAAATTCACACGCGGCGCGCGAAGCATTTCGATCCCGTTGAAAACCAGGTTGCGCCATGCGACCCAGACAATACGCGAGGCCTCGTCTTCACCGGTTTCAGGGCCCAGAACCTGTTTCACACGCGCCTTCGCGCGGGCCATTTTACGGCCCATCAAAAGAAAGGATATTTTTGCGGCCAGGCAGCCGAGCGCAAGAGCGGCATAATAAGGGAGAATGCAGAGAATCCATCCGAGCAGTCGAAGAACCGCGTATTCCGCATAATGGGATGGCTTATGCTTCGGCATCCGGCTCTCCCGCGGATGTCGGAGGTTCGGAAACGGCGCAGCCCCTGAGTATCTCGACAACCTTGTCTATGCCTTCGCCCAGCTCAGCCGAGACTTCAATCGGATTTTCGCCGGCGGTGAGCCTGAATTCAGCAAGGTTTTCAGCGGCTTCCGGCATGTCCATCTTGTTGGCCACAATAAAATAGGGCCGCTCATCCAGCTCGGGCCTGTAAAGCCGCATTTCGCTTCGCAGGCTGAAATAGTCCTCGACGGGCTTGCGTCCGTCCACCCCGGCCATGTCAATGACGAAGAGGAGATAACGCGTCCGCTCGATATGCCGGAGGAAATCGTGGCCGAGGCCAACGCCCTTGTGCGCGCCCTCGATCAGCCCGGGAATGTCGGCCACGCGGATACGGCGGGTGTCGTCCAGTTCAACGGTTCCAATCACGGGATTCAGCGTGGTGAAGGGATAGGCCGCGATCTTCGGGCGGGCACGGCTGATCTTGCTCAGCAGCGTGGACTTTCCCGCATTGGGATAGCCGATCAGCCCGACGTCGGCGACCATCTTAAGCTCGAGGTTAAGCGTGAACTCCTCGCCCTTTTCACCTTTTGTAAACTCGCGCGGCGCCTGATGCGTGGAGGATTTAAAATGCACGTTGCCCAGCCCGCCGCGGCCGCCGCGCGCCACGCGCAGCGTCTCGCCGTCGGAGATGACTTCGCCGACCTTCTCCCCACTGTCGGCGTTGAAAACCACGGTGCCGCAGGGAACCGGGATATCCAGCGATTTGCCGTTCTTTCCCGAGCACTGACCGCCGCGGCCGCTGCCTCCGTGACCGGCGCGCTGGTGCGGGGTGAAATAGAGGGCAACCAGCGAATCCACGTCCTTGCTTGCGCAAAGCGTGATATCGCCTCCCCGGCCGCCGTCGCCGCCGTCGGGCCCGCCCTTGGGAATGAACTTCTCGCGGCGGAACGAGGCCGAACCGTCGCCGCCGTTGCCGGCGGTGACATAGAGGCGCACGCGATCCTTGAAGGTGACTGCTTTCATAAACTATCGTCTTGTAGTCTATCCGCCGGAACAAGGCAATAAAAGAGGCGGACCGTCAACGGTCCGCCTCCGCGCAAATATCCGTTCTGATTCAGGAAACGGGTTCGCCCTTCTCGATGTTCACGCGCTTGCCGCTGCGGTCGAACCGGACCACACCGTCCTTGAGCGCGAACAGCGTGTAGTCGCGGCCCATCCCCACATTGACGCCCGGCAGAATGCGGGTGCCGACCTGACGGACAAGAATGTTGCCCGCGCGCACCGGCTGGCCGCCGAACTTCTTTACACCGCGCCGCTGACTGTTGCTGTCACGGCCGTTACGACTTGATCCCTGACCTTTTTTATGTGCCATGGCTGTACCTCTTCCCGCTTAACTCAAACTCACAATTTTGACCTGCGTGATCTCCTGGCGGTGGCCGACTTTGCGCTTGTAGCCCTTGCGCCGCTTTTTCTTGAAAGCCACGACCTTCTTGTCGCGCATCTGCTCGAAAATCTGCGCAGTCACCTTGGCTTTTTCGATCACCGGGGTGCCCACCTTCAGGCTGGCGCCGTCGGAAATCGCCAGCACCGGCGACAGGGTCACCTTGGATCCGGCTTCGCCTTCGATCCGCTCAATCTTGATTACATCGCCTTTCTGGACACGGTGCTGCTTTCCACCGGTCTCAATTACGGCATACGCTTCCATAATAAGCCTCATTTCTTCCCGCTGATTTTCCGGGAAATCCTGGTATTCTCAAACAAGGCCGCAAAATGTACGGGAGATGCCGGGGATTGTCAATACCCCACCCGCTTTCGAGGCACTTTTTCTGCCCCCGCCGTTTTCCGATAGGTTTTGCTATTTTCCGGCCGGTTTGCGATAGTCAGCCTGTGTTTTTCAACCATTAGGAGAACCAAGCATGAAGATAATTCTGACCGTAATTGCGTCCGTAATGATAAGCCTTTCCGCCCTGGCGCAGGAAGAAGCCGCCGCGCCCGCCGAAACAGCCTCGACCGAGGCCGTGGCCGTGGAGTCCAGCCTGATCAAGTCCGTGGCCTACAATGCCGAGACCCGCGTGCTGACCGTGGTCATGGTGAAGAACGATGAAACCTATGAATATTCCGATGTTCCCGAACTGATCTACAAAGAGCTGATGGAAGCCGAATCCAAGGGTTCCTACTTCATCAAGAACATCAAGAGCACCTATAAAACCGTCAAGAAGTAGTTCCGCGCGGGCTCTTCCCAGCCCGCCTGCGGAAGCCGGACGAAGTGACACGAAGTTGAGATGCCGGAACTGAAGAACACCTTTGCGTGGTCGTTCTCGGCCGCGGAAGCTTTTGACGCCTGCCCCCGCAAGCGCTACTGGGGCGTATATGCCCGCTGGGGCGGCTGGGCGCCCGGCGCATCGGAAATTCAGCGCAAGGCCTGGCAGCTCAGCCGCATGGACACGCTTCCCGCCCTGCGGGGAAAAGCCGTTGAAAAAGCGATCATGTGGGCCCTGCGCGAAATGCAGGCGGGCCGGACGGTCACACCCGACCAGGCCTACGAGCAGATTGCAAAGCCCTGGCTCAACACCTGCTGGACCCAGTCCAAACAGGGTCTCTGGCGTACCGACTGCAAGGCCAACTGCTGCCTGCGAGAGCATTACTGCGGGCAATGGAACGCCGATCAGGAAAAGGAGGCGGTCACGACCGAGGTGGCAAACATCCGCCGCTGCATCGGGAATTTCACGACCCGCGTCTGGCCGCGCCTGAAAGATATTTCTCCCGCAGATGAAATCGCAATCGGCGGTCCCGGCGAGGAGTTTTTCATGCTTCACGACGTGAAGATCAACGCCATCCCCGACTACGCCGTTCGCACGGCGGACGCGGTGAGAATCCACGACTGGAAAGCGGGCAAGCCGTCCGAAAAACACCGCACACAGCTCAATATATACGGGCTGTGGGCAAAGATGAAGCATGGGGCCGTCCCGGAAAACACCCTGCTGTTTGTGGAATATCTCTCGGACGGCAAACTGGCCGCCTGGGCCTTCAGCGAGGAGGAACTGCGGGAAACGATGGAATGGATCGAAACTTCCGTGGCCGCCATGACCGGATATCTCGAGAATGAGGATCGGGCGGGCAACATCCCCCTGCCGCGCGAACAATGGGATCTCGCCACCGAACCGGAACTCTGCCGCAACTGCAACTTCTACGAGCTCTGCAAACCCGAGCTGGGGTTCTGAACGTTCGCGGATTGACGGCGGACAGAATTCCGGTTTAGCCTTTGTGCCCATGAAAAATCTGATCATGATCGCTGCATGTCTTGGACTGCTGGGCCCGCTGATGGCCGGGGCGCAGGAAGTTCCCGCCGCAACCAATGAACTTCTGGTGGAGGAAGAGCCCCTCGTCATTGAGGAAGTCATCACACGGCCGCCGGACCCCCTGCCCACTCACAGGGGCTCCGACATGCCCGACGCCTTCAAGGGCGCGGATCCTTCACGATTCGGCGTAAGCGGGCGTGTGCATAAAATGCCCGCGAAGAAATCCAAAAAGCGCGAGAAGGGCTGCTGGCGCGGGAAGCTGGATCTGGGACTCAATACCGCATCGGGCAACAGCGACATCCTTCGCTATAACGGATCCCTCACCGGTTCAAAGGAGACGGAAGAAAACTACTATTTTCTGGAAGCCGCGGGCCGCTACGGGGAAAGCGACAACGAAAAAGACACTGAACACGCGACCGGCGAAGTCAAGTATCACCACCGGCTGTCGGAGCGGATGTATTCCGCCGTGGATGGCAACGTTATGCACGACGGAATCGCAGATGTTTCCTATCGCGCGCGCGGCAGCCTGTCTCTGGGCCGGAAACTCATCTGGACGGACCGGACCGTGCTGACGCTGGAAGCGGGTCCCGGATATGTGGAGGAGCGCAAGGGCGGCGAGGAAACCGGCTTTGTCGCCGGGCGCATCGCGCAGTATATGGAAATCCTGCTCACCGACAGCCTGCAGGTCTGGCAGTCGGTCGAATATTTCGCGGACATCACGGATTCGGCCGTTTATTTCATCAATGCAGAGGCCGGGCTTGAAACAGTGCTGATTGCCAATCTGAGCCTGCGCTTCACCGTCGAAGACCGCTACGACAGCAACCCGGCCGAAGACAAGAAAAGCAATGATCTGGTGACCACCACGGCCTTTGTCTGGAATTTCTAGCCGCTCAAAAGTTCCAATCATTGGAAGTTTCCGCGCAAAAAGTTCCAATCATTGGAAGTTTTTCAAACAAAAGTTCCAATCATTGGAAATTTTCTGTTCAAGCGGACTTTCCCCTCTATTATAGGCCGCATGTCTTTTCATGCAGCACAGAAGCACTTCCATCTGGCGGGCGCGGCCGGCGTCGGCATGAGCGCCATGGCCGAGCTGCTTCTGTCTCTTGGGGCGGAGATTTCGGGGTCCGACCGCTTTCATGATCAGCGGCAGGATCTGCCCGTGCTCCGCACACTGGCCGCGCGGGGCATGCATCTTGTTCCACAGGACGGGTCCGGGATCCGCTGCGGCACCGCCGCGCTGATCTGCAGCACCGCGATCGAAGGCGACAATCCCGAAATCGCCAGGGCCAGGAGCCTGAACATTCCGATCATTACGCGCGGGGACATGCTGGGCCGGCTTTCCGCGGGGCATCGCTGCATCGCGGTCGCCGGGACTTCCGGCAAAACCACCGTCACCGGCATGACCGGCTGGCTCCTCGCGGAACTCGGGGCCGATCCAACGGTCGTCAACGGCGGCGCTGTGATCGGCTGGGACGAAGGCGAACACGTCGGAAGCATACGCATGGGCAAATCCGGATTGTGGGTGGCCGAGGCCGACGAGAGCGACCGCTCCTGCCTTTTCCTGCATCCGGAATGGAACATCATCACCAATATCTCCCGCGACCATTTCCCCCTCCCCGAAACCATAGAACTCTTCCGGCAGTTCGCATCGCAGACATCAGAACGGGTGGTGTGCTTTCCGGAAACCGCGAAACTTCTTTCCAACAGTCTCGCCGTTGAGAACACGGTTTTCAGAAACGGGAAAAGCTGGTCTTTCATTTTGAACAAATTGGAAATCACATCCCCCCTGCCCGGACGACACAATGCCGAAAACGCCCTGCTGGCCTGCGCGCTCTGCATCGCGACGGGTTACGATGCGGAAGCCGTTCGGAAGGCGCTGGCGAGCTTCAAGGGCATACGCCGCCGGCTGGAGCTTGTCGGCGAAGCCCGCGGCATCAGAGTTTTTGACGACTACGCCCACAATCCGGCGAAGATCGCCGCGGCCTGGTCAACCATTGCGGAAGATTCTTCGCGGGTGCTGGGCGTGTGGCGGCCGCACGGATTCGGCCCGCTGCGGCAGATGAAGGAGGCGCTCGCGGAAATGTTCCGCGCCGAGCTTCGCGGGAATGATCAGCTTTTTCTTCTGCCGGTCTACTATGCGGGCGGCAGCGCGGAAAAGGATGTTTCCTCGGATGAACTCGCCGCCGCGCTGAAGGCGCAGGGGGTGAACGCTTCGGCGGTTCCGGACTATCAGGAATTGACCAGACTGATTCTTCAAGAAGCAGACGCCGGCGGTTCCGTTCTGGTTATGGGGGCGCGCGACCCGATGCTTCCGGTTTTCGCGCGCGATGTTCTAAAGAGGCTGAATGAACGCTAAAACTCCAGCCCCCTTCGTGCCCGGCGGCTATCGCGAGGTTTTCCGCGTGGCCTGGCCCCTGATCATCAGCATGGGCTCTTTCACCCTGATGACCTTCGCGGACCGCATTTTCCTTGCGCGCTTCAGCACCACCGCCATTCAGGCGGCCGTGCCTTCCGGCATCATGGTCTTCTGCTTCTGCTGCGGATTCATGGCGCTGGCCTCTTATTCCTCCGTCTTCGTCTCGCAATACTTCGGGGCGAAGGATTATCCGCTCTGCAGCGTGGCCACCGCGCAGGGCGTGCTGCTGGCGCTCGCCACATGGCCGATTCTGATCCTCATGATTCCGCTGGGACGGTGGCTGCTGGCCGTCAGCGGCCATGCGCCCGAAGTGCTTGAACTGGAACTGGTGTATTTCACCATTCTGATGCTGGGCTCAGGCACCACCGCGCTGGGAGCGGCCATCGCCGGCTTTTTCACCGGCCGCGGAGACACCCGCACCACAATGATCACGAATGTGATCGGCAACGGGCTGAACATCGTGCTCGACTATGCGATGATTTTCGGGAAATGGGGATTTCCCCAAATGGGCATCGCGGGCGCTGCCCTGGCAACCGTCATCGCGGGCTTTGTGAGCCCGCTGATCCTGCTGGCCCTGTATTTCAACAAGCGCTTTGTCGCCGTGTTCCAGACGCGCAGCACGTTCCGCTACAATCACCGGATGTTCTGGCGCATTGTCCGGTTCGGGTTTCCGTCGGGCGTGCATCTCGCGCTGGATATCGCGTCGTTCACCCTGTTTGTGGTGCTGACCGGCCGTCTCGATCCCGCCGGGCTGGCAGCCAGCAACATAGCGCTCAGCATCAACACGCTGGCCTTCATGCCGCTGATCGGCCTGGGCATAGCCGCCTCCATTCTGGTCGGTCAGTACATCGGCCGGCGCGAGCCGGAGCACGCGGAAAGGGCCGCCTGGAACGCATGGCAGATCGGCATGCTCTACATGCTTCTGACCGGCATCACATTTGTGCTGTTTCCGCAATTCTATTATTCGCTCTTTGTCAACCGGGAGACCAGCGGCATCCCCCTCTCTGACCTGCTTCCCGTCGGGCGGATTCTGCTCCTGATCCTTCCGCTGTGGGGCATTATGGATGCCAGCAACCTGATCATCGGCCACGCGCTGAAAGGCGCGGGGGACACGGACTTTGTGATGTACTATTCCGTCACCATGGCCTGGCTTCTGCTGGTGCCCGGGCAGCTGCTGATTGTCAATGTGCTGAAGGGAAGCATCATCTGGTGCTGGCTGTGGACTGCGTTCTATATTGCGGTGCTGGGCCTGGGCTACATCCTCCGGTTCCGCCGGGACCGGTGGAAAAGCATTGACCTGATGGGGCGGCAGCCGCCGACCGAACCGGCGCGAGGAGCCGCGGAAGCGCTGGTGGTGGACTAGATTGTCGGGACTTGAACGGCGATCAGCCCAGCGCCACGTCCAGCGTCATCATGATCGCAAAACCGATCATCGCGCCCATGGTCACCAGATCGTTGTGGCCGTGGCTCTGGGCTTCCGGAATGGCATCCTCGACCACCACGAAAATCATCGCGCCGGCGGCGAAGGCCAGCGTGTAGGGCAGCAGCGGCTTCATCGCCATGATGGCCAAGGCGCCCAGCACGCCGGCAACGGGCTCGACCATTCCCGAAAGCTGGCCGTAATAGAAACTCTTGCGCGCGCGCATCCCGGTCCGGCGCAGCGGCACCGAAACCGCAATGCCTTCAGGCAGGTTCTGGATGCCGATGCCCACCGCCAGCGCGATGGCCGCGCCGATGGTGTAGGCCGAGTCGCCGGCGGCGGCCGCCCCAAAGGCCACGCCGACGGCAAGACCTTCGGGGAAATTGTGCAGCGTGATCGCCGTCACCAGCATCACGGCCCGCTTCCATGTCGCGTGCATGCCGTCTTCCATTTGTGATTCCGGATGGATGTGCGGGAGAATGCGGTCAATCAGGCGCAGGAACACACCGCCCAGCAGAAACCCCGTCGTGGCGGGAAACCATTTCAGCCAGCCGAGATGCTCCGACATGGAAATGGCCGGAGCGAGCAGCGACCAGTAGCTTGCGGCAATCATCACGCCTGCCGCAAATCCCAGCATCAGGTCCTGTGAACGCTGACTGGGCTCCCTGTGAAGAAACACCGCGGCAGCGCCCGCTGCGGTCAGCGCCCACGTGAAGCAGGTGCCCGCAAACGCCTGCAGCACCGGATGCCAGCCTGTAAATACTTCAACCATTTATCCTTCCCCTTTTTAGACGCGACTATATTCATTTTCATCAATTCTGCAACCTGTCTCTTTATTCAGCAATTAGCGTTTGCCCCCGGCGCCTGTTTTCCATAGAATGGCACTGTTGAAGGGCGTCCGCTTCAGGGAGCGTCCAGCAAGGTGAACAGATGATCGAATGCGGGGCAATGCCCCGAAAGGAGGAAATCATGCGGCTTGTCTTTTCTGTCATGCTGGGCATGCTGCTGGCAGCGGCCTCCGGCTGTGCAACAGGAAAAGCGGCATCGCTGCAGCGGAAAAACGCGGCGCTGGAATCGCAGCTGGCCGCGGAAAAGGCCGCCGCGGAGAAACTGCAGCAGCAGCTGGCCGCGCTCAAGAAGATCAACAGCACCCTTCAAAAAGAAAAAGGCGTTCGCGTTGAGGAAACCGCGGCGGTCCGGTCTCAAATCCGCTCGTTTGTCCAGCTTCAGGTGGAATCCCTGCGGGATTTTTCGCAGAATGCCGAACTTTTTGATTCTGTCGGAGGAGAGCTGATTGCAAGGGATAAAACCGGCGGGGAAAATCTTCTTCTGGTCGACATGCAGAACGCGCTGTTAGGCGGCGCAACCCTGATCGGCGGACGGCTCTACGGCAGTTCGGGAACACGCGCGGTATTCTGCCTGCTCCGCCCGCAGGACAACAAACTGGCTGTGGTCTGGATGAGCAAGGTGTTCAATATTCCGGCCGAAGGCGTGTTCAAAGTCAGTTTTGACACGCCGGTCACGGCAAAGAAGGATGATGTGATCGGGATCTACTGCCCCGCCAAAGTCGGGATTCCCTATGATATCGGCACGGGGGACACCCGCACGATGACCGGACCCGTTGATACCGGAATGGTGATTCCGATGGACTCCCTTCAGGGCGGGCAGAAGAGAGCCTACTCATTTGGGGTAAACGGCTTTTTTGACTGATCGCTTCGGAATAGAACCGGCGCGGAATATTATGAATGCAGGCCGCAATATGCTATTTTCTCTGCTCGTGTTCTGCCTGCTCGTCCCGCCGGCACTCCTTGCGGCGGACGACACCATCTTTGTTTCATCCTGTCCGGAGCGAAAGCAGTTCACATGGGAAGAAATCCAGAAACTCGCTCAGGCCGACTGGCTGAAAAAGACCGTGGCCTCGGATGAATTTCAAAGCGGAAAGCCTCCTCCGTTTGACGACAGCACAAAGGCCTATATCTGGAGCCTGATCACCACTCCGGAGCTGGGCCCAGCCGGAGGAGGGGTTACCTTAATCAACCTTTCGGGGGCCGGGTTAAGCGGTCTGGACACCTGCCTGACGCATTTGGGCGGCATCCTGGCCGTCGTGCAGCTCTACAATGACTACAAGGACAACAATCCGGCCATGCAGGTCAATTTCGCAAAGAGCGCATCGTTCTGGTCCATCGGGACATTCAGCGTCTTCAGCACCGCCCTTAAAACCGCCGCCGTCGGGGTCGGCCTTTTTGACTACACCCTGAACAAGCTGGGAAGCGCCACATCCTCCATGCGCTATGAGTTCTGGGAAAAAGCCTATGCCAAATATTACGACAAGAAATACGGCTATCGGGTGACCACAAAATGGGATGCGGGCCTGGGCCGGAATGTCATTGACCAGGACGACACCGAGAAGTGGATTGATCTCATATTCCGGCAGCACGGCGGCGATGTGGACAAGGCCCTGAAAGAGGGCTTTTCCGACTTCTGGAAGGACCCGGAAGGCTGCGCGCTCGAAGTGGGAATGAATCCGTACGGCAAGTTTGTGCAGAATATTCTGAAAGATGATCAGGAGTCCATCCGGCAGAATTATCTGCGGCACGTTCTGCCCTCCGTGCGAACGGCCTTTGCATGGAAAAAGGACCGGGCCCAGCGCGATCTGGTGATCGAATTCCAGATCGCGGCAGACAAAATATATGACGAGCTTCACAAGGAACTTGTTTTTTTCGGATGGGTTACAGACAAGGACGGGTGGCCGCTGGAGGGAGCCGAGGTTCAGCTTTTCACCGAGGACCCCGTCATCACACGGGCCAGCGGCAAATATGAAATCAGGATTAAAGCCTGTAAGCTCTATGACTCTTTTCAGATCAGAGGACAGCGCCAGGCCGAGCTGACGGCGCGGATGGATGATCCCCTCAGCGATACTGATTATGCGGAGTTGAAGCGCGTGGATATTGCCTATGTGGCCGGAACCCCCCTGAAAGAGCAGGGGCCGCACAACATCGTGATAGCCACCAGAGAAATCAGGGAAATTCGAATTTCCCCGTCTGACATTACAATCAAGGAGGGACTGTCAGCATCCGTGACGGTGCTGGCCGTCCTGAGCGATGGGAGTGAGTCCGACATCACGGACCGAATCACCTGGTTCGCGGCGGAAGAGAGCATAGCCCGGGCGGACGCGGCGCAGATTACGGCCGGGAAACCCGGAACCACTGAAATCACCGCCGAATATCAGGGTAAAAAGAGCGGCCCCTGCCGGGTTACTGTGATTCCGGCAAAAGAACTGCTTAAACTGGAAACAGGGCCATCCCCCCTGAATCTCAAGCCCGGGCAGTCGGCCCAGCTTCAGGCATGGGCCACCTTTTCCGACGGGCAGCGAGAAGATGTCAGTCAGGACCCGGCCTGCCGATGGCAGGCCGCAGGCACAACCGTGTCTCTCACCCGGAACGAGGTAACAGCCATCAAAGCCGCACCCGGACAAGCCGCTCCGCAGATTACAGCCACATACACGTTCGGCGGAAAATCTCTTTCCGCCTCCACTCAGGTGAATATTGAGGAAGAGGCGCAAATTCTTGCCTTCAAGCTCAACAAAACAGAGGTCGTAATGGGCCTGAATGAAAATGTCGGACTCCGGGCATCCGCCATTATCGGCAAGGGGCCCCTGACCACGCCGGCGGATATGACCGACAAAGTGTCATGGAGCGCATCGGACAGGCAGATCATTGTGCAGACCGCGCAGGGGGTCATCGTCAGCGGATCGGCCGAAGGCGCCTGTGATGTCACGGCCACGCTCAAACAGAAAGATGGAAGCGTTCTGACAGCAGTCTGCAGGGTCACCGTCATGGACAAATCAGCGCCGCTTCCGGAGGTGGACTTCACGATCAGCCCGCCCAAATTCTCTCATCAGATCGGAGAGAAAATCACCTTCACACAGAATATCAGCACGAAAGACCTGAAGGCTTACGACTTCATCTGGTTCATCGGGAACGAGGAACAGAATGGACTGTCCGCAAGCAGAATATTCGACAAGTCGGGGAATTACACGGTTCGGCTGGTGCTGCGCTCGCGAAAAACCGGCAAGGAGGACGCCTTGTCCAAAACTGTCCGCATCGAAGCGCTTCCCGATGCAGACTGTTCCATATCCGTACCGCCGGGGCCGTACAGCGCTCCAGCCACAATCACCTTCTCGGCGCTTTGCACCGATCCCGCCGCGGCCATTTCTTCTTTGCGCTGGTATATTGACGGCCAGCTTGTGCAGGAGGGCGAAAGCAGAACTTTTGCGCACACCTTCCAGGAGAGCGGAAAATATCTGGTGAAACTGGGCATGCGCACGGGCAGCAATTTTGACGAAGGGGTCCGGACGCTGGTCATTGCAGTGGGAGAACCGGAACTGGCGGCGCAGACCTCGGCGCGGCAAGTCAACCGGTTCGAGACAGAGGTATCCAATGAAGACCTGAGTGTGGCCGGGAGCTGCTGGATCGGCGGGGACGGGAAATGGTCCGACTGGCTTGTTTTTGACCGGGTGGGCCCTGTGCTGAAACACGTCTTCTGCACCGGAGATGCAGAGGGGGGATACAACACCGGATACCTTGTATATGCGCCCGGCCCCGGCAAGCTTCTGTTTCGGGTTTACGGATACAACTTCCAGCAGCGCAGGGGGCGGATGGTGTACGACGGGAGTCTCGATATCCACGGCAAGCAGGTTGATGCGGCATCTCTGCGCATCGCCGACTGCCAGCCCAGGGCCGCGGTCATTGAGTGGCGCTGCACGGATGGGAGCCTGTGCAAAGCCCGGATATTTAAAACTCCGGAGAGCGGATATGTCACGGGCGGGGCCCAGGACATGGGCTGCATTGAAGGACGGCCCGGAACACAAGCCCGGGGGACACTGAAGCAGGCCCTGGAGTCCGCCGCACGCCAGAAGCAGATCAATCCCGGCGAAGTGCTCGGGCCGCAGACAGAGGGTCTTAAGGAAATGTCAAAGGAACTGGATTTCGGAACGCCTGAATGCATGTACACCATCAGGGGCAATCTGCCCAACGCCAACGGCGGCACCGTGGAAGTGTATGTGTTTGATGACTCCCGCGCAGCGGAAAACGGCATTCTGAAATGGAAGAAATATTTCACCAGTCTGGGAGACAGATATGAGACCGATGTGACCCCCGTCTCGTTCCACAACCTGCAGGCGTTCACATGGATGCTCTATTATTCTGAAAAAACGGAAAAGGACGCAAAGAAAATGGCCCAGTCCAGCAAAGAGAGCCGCGAGACCTTCAAGGACTGGATCGGATATCGGCACTATGGCATGGCTTGGATTCATGACAATACATGGGTCAGCCTGTACACAAAGCAGAACACCGCGGCCGGAAAATCCGATGCGCGGAACCTGGCCGAAACGGTGTATTCCGAAATGGCTGCGGTGGCCGCCGGACGCTTTTACTGCGAGGGCGATGAGGTCGCCATCAGGGAGTTCACCTATTTGAACAGCATCTGGCCGGCACGGCTTCAGAAGGGCCGACTCGAAGTCCGCGGAGCCGGCGGCTCATCCGGAAAATGGAGAGAGTCAGAATGGATCACCGTTGCCAGCGGCGTCACAGAGTTCGACGGAGACGGCACATCGAAGGGGCCGGTTGTCATCTACAGAACAGGGAAGAAATGGCACATCGTGATGATCGAGCAGGACAGCGGGAAAATCAGCAACCACCGGTCGTTTGATGAGCCGGTTGAAATCATACGGACCGGGCAGTATGGGGCAGTCATTCAGTCCGGCGACCAGTGTTATGACTACAGCTGGAACAAACTGCAAAAGATAAACTGCAAAACCGGACTTTATGAATAGCGCGGTGCAGGCTTGTCACCGCGCCGCAGACATGGCAACGTATGTCCATGATGCATGCATTCAGAATTTTTATGGCCTGTGCCCTGCTGGCCGGCCTTTCCGCGGGCTGTGCCACGGCCCCGGTTTCAAATGATGTGAAAGCGGGCGCATTTCGTTCAAAAGCCAAAACGCCCCAGAACTTCTGGCTCACGGTCTACGACTCCGCGCGCGGCCCCGTCGTCAGCGGCGGGCACCGGCTGCACCCGAATCAGTCCGTCGCCATGCCCTTCCTGTCTCCACGCAAATCGGAACTGCCGCTGATCAGCGTCCAGCTGCTGCGGGAAGACATTTATACCGCGCTCGTGGACACCAGCGCGGGAGAGAGCTGGGCGGAGATTGATGATGCGCTGGCCATGGATATTGTCCCCCTGGGTCCGCCGGACATCTTTCGCGAGCCGCTGCATTTGCGCAACGCCGGCCGCGGCATGCTGGCGCTGGCGGAAACCCTGCGGTTTGACCAGCTCTATGTCGAAAACGCACTGATCTTCACCCGACTCGAAGACGCACCGGGGGACATCGGCCGCGGGCTTAAACCAAATCTTGTGCTCGGAGGAGACTTCCTGAAGCAGTTCCGCTATTTCCAGATCAACTGGCCCGGCCGCACAGTCGCGTTTTCGGCCACACACCCCTATCGTCCGAATCCCGACCGCCTTCTGGCGGAACTGCCCCTGCGGCGGCTCAACGGCGCCTGCGTGGTGGAGGCGGTCATTGACGGGAAAACCCACTGGGTCGTGCTGGACAGCGCCGGGAATTACGAGCTGGCCATGACGGGCGCCGAAGGCCCCGCCATCCGGCAAATGACGCTGGGAAATCTTGTTCTGCGCCATGTGCGCGTAACGCCCCACGCGGATCTGCAAATCGGATGGCCCGGATATCCCAAAGTCGGAACGGGCATTCTCTCCAAATTCAAGGTCACCGTGGACAACAAGCTGGGCACGGTTTATATCGAAAAGCCGGCCAACTGACCGGCCGGACAGCCTGCAGCATTGACAGAAGCCTCTCTTTCATTATGCTTTTTGCCGTGGACCGCTGTTCCGGATGTTCCGGTTCCAGTGACCCCAAAACAGGAGGATCGAAGATGAAAAAAACTGCCTTGTTTATTGCAGCAGCCCTGACCGCCGCATCCGCGCTGGCCGGCGGAGGCCTCGGAATTTTCGGGACCTACTGGGATGCTGACGACACGGACGATCCCGCCATCGGCGGGGGCATCAAGCTCAAGGCGCCGTTGATGCCGAATCTGTGCATGGAACTCCGCGGATCCTATCTTGTGGAGTTTGCTGACGGCACGGATGAAGAATCGCTTATTCCCCTTGAAGCCGGACTGGTGATCGATTTCCCCATTGCCGAACAGCTGACCCTCTATGCAGGCGGCGGAGCCGGATATTTCATCTCTCCGGAATATGAAGTGGACGACGGCATGGGCGGAGAGGTGGATGTTGACCTGGACGATGAAGTCGGCTACTACGCCGTCGCAGGTGCCGAGCTGAAGCTGAATGAATCCGTCGCCCTCTTTGCCGAAGCCAAATACACGGCCGTTGAATTCGACGGCGCGGAAGTGGAAGGCATGGATGTGGACTTCGAGGATTCCGAAATGAAGGGGCTGGGCGTGAACGCCGGCCTTATGCTTCTCTGGTAAACTCCGGCAGGTGCATTTGACAGTGGATGGCCCTCCCGTGCGGACAATGTCCGCGCGGGAGGGGTTCTTTTGCAGGCTCCCGTTCTTCCTTGCAACTCCTCTTGCCGGTGATAATCTGTCGGGGTTTTTAGTCCGGAGGATGATAAGTTATGGCTTCAGCCGAAAAAAACACGAACAAGAAAAAGACCGCAAAACGCGAAACTGCGGAGAGCATGGCGCAGAAACAGCGCGAGATTTCCGTTTCGGAATTCTTTCTGAAGAACCGGCACCTGCTCGGTTTCGACAGCCCGCGCAAGGCGCTGCTCACCGCCGTGAAAGAGGCCGTGGACAACGCGCTTGACGCCTGCGAGGAAGCCGGCATCCTCCCGGAAATCAGTGTGGACATTGCCCAGACCGGAGCCAGCCGGTTCCTGATCAATGTGACCGACAACGGCCCAGGAATTGTGAAGGCGCAGATTCCGAAAATCTTCGGCAAGCTTCTGTACGGCTCCAAGTTTCACCGCCTGCGCATGTCGCGCGGCCAGCAGGGCATCGGCATCAGCGCGGCGGGCATGTACGGCCAGCTCACCACCGGGAATTCCACGGTTGTGCTCTCAAAGACCCGCAGTCAGAAACACGCACACCGGATGGAAGTGCAGCTCGACACCGCCTCCAACAAGCCGACGATCCTGAAGGAGGAAGAGGTGGAATGGCTTCCGGCATTTTATCCGGCGCCCGGGGAAGGCAAAGAAACCGCGCCCGTCGTATCGCACCACGGAACATCGGTCTCCATCGAAATGGAAGCAGCCTATGTCCGCGGTCGTCTTTCCGTTGACGAGTATGTCAAGCAGTGCGCCATTGTGAATCCGCATCTGGAGATTCATTACCGCATCAGTCTGCTGAAGTCAGCGGACGAGCAGAACGGAGACAGCGAAAGCCCCTGGACCACCTTCCGGCGCGTGGTTAAAACGGTTCCGGAGCCGCCGCAGGAGATCAAGCCCCATCCGCACGGCGTGGAGCTGGGCATGCTGATGAAGATGCTGAAGGATTCGGCCGCCCGCAACGTGTGCTCAGCGCTCGCGCATGATTTCTCCCGCATCAGCAGCAGCACCGCTCACGAAATCTGCGAGCGGGCGCAGATCAGTCCGAAGGCACGGCCTTCGACCATCGCCCATCGCGAGAGCGAAGCGCTCTTCAAGGCCATCCAGGAAACGAAACTCATGCGGCCGCCGACGGACTGTCTTTCGCCCATCGGCGAAGAACAGCTCACGGCCGGACTGAAGAAGGAAGTGGAGGCGGACTTCTACACCGCGATCACCCGCAAGCCGTCGGTGTACCGTGGGAACCCCTTTCAGGTGGAGGTGGCCATGGCGTATGCCCGCCCGGGAGCCAGCGAATATCTCGGAGGCGATGATCCCGTCCGCGTCCTGCGCTTTGCCAACCGGGTGCCCCTGCTTTACATGGCGGGGGCCTGCGCCATCACCCGCGCGGTTTCAGGCGTCAACTGGCGGGCCTACGGCCTGAACCAGCCGAAGGGCGGGCTGCCGGTCGGCCCGCTGCTCGTCAGTGTTCACATTGCCAGCGTCTGGGTCCCGTTCACCAGCGAAAGCAAGGAGGCCATCGCGCACTATCCGGAGATCGTCAGGGAAATCACCTTCGGTCTGCAGGAATGCGGCCGCCAGCTTTCGGTTTTCCTGAGCCGCAAGAAGCGGGCGGCGGAAGCGGAACGGAAACGGAACTACATGGAACAGTACATTCCGCATCTGGCGCTGGGACTCAGGAACGTGCTGGACCTCGACGACAAGCAGGAAAAGAAAGTCATCGCCAGCCTTCACAGCATGCTGGAACACACGCATCTTCAGATTTAACCACGGAACACGAACATGACAAAAAAACAGGCTCCTGAAATCGTATCCCGGAAAGCGGCCTCAAAGAAAATTTCCGACACCGCCCAGGCGATCTACAACGACATCATGAAGGGCACAAAAAAGCCCTCGATGCAGTTCCCGGTGCGCTCGCTGGCCAACGTCAAATACGACGTGAAGCAGGGCTATTTCAAGCTTCTCGGCAAGCGGGTCACCCGCACGCTTTCCTACACCACGGTGAAGACCTTCGCCCAGTCCATGCGGCTGCTGGCGACCACCAAGAACGACCTGCTGGACCGCGACGACATCGCGGGCAAGCGCGAGGTCTACTACAACAGCAAGAGCTGGGGCGAGTGCCGCTTTGATGAGCAGCCCGAGAGCGACGCGCTGCTGGACGACATGGAGGCGATGCTGGGCATCAACCGCGAACAGCTCGGATACATCCCCGAGGAGCGCGGCGGCGACGTGACCGGCGCCCTGACCGTCATTGACAAGGATCCCGCCACCGGAGACCCCATCAAGATCAACTGCGCCAAGCTGGGCACCGGCGCGTGGAGCATCCCGTCGCGCGTGGAGCACCTGGAATTCCAGACGAAGGCCAAATTCATTCTGGTGGTGGAAACCTCATCGCTCTTTCAGCGTCTTGTGCACCACCGCTACTACGAAAACGCGAACTGCATCCTGATCTCGATGAGCGGAGTGCCCACGCGCGCGTGCCGGCGGTTCATCCGGCGGCTGAGCGACGACCAGAAGCTGCCCGTGCTGGCCTTCACCGACGGAGATCCCTACGGCTACTGCAACATCTATCGCACGCTCAAGGCCGGGTCCGGACAGGCCGCGCACATCAATGAATTCTTCTGCGTGCCGAATGTGCGCTACCTTGGTGTCACGCCGCAGGACATCATTGACTACAATCTGGAGGATGCCACCCATCCGCTGGAGGAAGTGGACATCAAGCGCGCGAAGGACGCGCTGAAGAACGACCCCTTCATCCGGCACCACAGGGAATGGCAGCAGGCGCTGGAGCAGATGCTGAAAATGGGCGTCCGCATTGAGCAGCAGGCCTTCGCCAAACACGGCCTCAACTTCGTGCTCGACACCTACCTGCCCCAAAAGATCAAAAAAGGGAAATTCCTGCCCTGACAAAAGTTCCAATCACTGGAAGTTTCTGAATAGAAAGTTCCAATGCCTGGAAGTTTTTCCGCGAAAAGTTCCAATCATTGGAACTTTTCAGGCCGGCGACAGGCCGCGGTAGAACTCCTGCAGGCGCTGGCTCTGCTGGCGGCGCATCTGGTCCAGCATCAGTTTCGGGATCTGCCAGACGGGCTCTGAATCCGAAACATTCCTGCAGTGCTCCTGAATCACGCTGTAGAGGAACTTGAACGCGTCTCGCGGCTGATGCATCTGGTCCAGCGCGTCCACCAGGTCCTGCGTGGTGACCCCGGAGTCGAAGAAATCGTTGAGCCGCTTGGCGCGGTATTCCCCCTCCCCGACACAGCTCTGGATGCGCTGGTTGGCCAGGTCGTAGAGCGTGGCGCCGGTCCATGTCAGCCGCTCAATCATGTTCTGCTTGTCGAGGCGCGCCTGCTGGAAGAACTCGGTGTCCTCCCTTTTCAGACGGTGGCCGAGATCCAGCGGGAGCAGCAGCTTCACGCCGACACCGCTCTGCTGCAGGAATTTGTTGTTGAGCATCGGCCACACAATGGCCTTCATCTTGTCCGGCTGGCCGTTGACGGAGACCGGCTCGTCCACGCGGTCGAAAAGCACGACCATGCTGACATAGCCGACCTCCTTCAGGATGCGCATCAGCCGCGAGGTGAGCTCGTAGCGGCTGTCGGACGCGCCCGGCACGGGCAGCGGCTGGGCATCCAGCACGCGCGGCGACAGGCTCAGCAGTTTGGCCCGGAGCTGCGCGGTGGTGCGGTCCATGATGCGCACTTCGTGCTTCAGTTTGCGGGCCAGCGCCGCCACTTTGAAAAACTGCCGGATCCAGGCATAGATCAGCCACAGCGTGGAGACCAGCGACACGCCCAGCCCGGCGAACATCAGCGGCGTCTTTGCGCCATAAAGATACGCGCCCGAGGCAAAAGCCGCGGCCGCCAGCACGGTGAAGGCGATCGTGGACTTGCTGGTGCGCTGATTGATGAACGGATTGATGCGCAGGATGCTTCTGATCCGGTGCCAGCGCTCCATCGGCTTGCTCCCCTTGGCCTGGTCATAAATCATTGCCAGCTCGGCAAAGTCTATGCGGTTCTGACGGCTCATGCGCCGCAGGCGGCGCCGGGCGCGGCGGGCCTTCTCGATGCCGATTTTATCGCCCAGCAGAAAATCAATCAGCCGCGTGATGGAAAGCGAGAGGATATAGTCCATGTGATCCTCAAGCCGGATTTCCTTCAGCGCGGCAGTCGTGGCCTCCTTGTGGCCGGTGGAGTGCAGCACGCGGTCAATCAGCGGATTGAGGTCATCGCAGCGGACGACCCAGACCTTCTCGTTCGGGCAGTCGCGGTTGTGTTCTTCAAGGCGCTTTTCGATCAGCAGGCGGATGGCGGTCTTCCCGGAGCCCTTGTCGCCAAAGACCACGGCCGTGCCGGGATCGCGCGGCGAGCCGAAGATTTTATCGAAATCGGGATGGGTCATTTCGCCCATGGTGCGGAGATACACCTGGTCGTTGCGGGCCTCCTCCGCCTGAAAAGGATCTTCTTCCAGCCCCCAGTGCCTGAAAAATGTTTCTACGTTCATAGCGCCTTCCCACGGTTAGAATCCAGCTGTCGTCACGTTAACCGATTTGCCGCAGGAAACAAAGTATTTTCGCAGCGGCGGCGGTCATTCGTAGCGCAGGGCCTCAACCGGATCCAGCCGGGCGGCGTGCAGCGCCGGAGCCGTTCCGAAAATGACCCCCACGCTGAAGGACACCGCGAAGGACAGCAGGATCGCGCGCAGATTGATGATGGCCGGCCAGCCGGTCCACGCTGTGGCCACAGGACACATCCCGATGCCCAGCAGGCATCCAAGTATTCCGCCCAGCACAGACATGGTCAGCGCTTCGCTGAGGAACTGCATGAAAATGTCGAACCGGCGCGCGCCGATCGCGCGGCGGATGCCGATCTCGCGGATGCGCTCCACAACAATCGCCAGCATGATGTTCATGATTCCGATGCCGCCCACGAGAAGCGAAATGCAGGCAATCGCAATCAGCACGAAATTGAAGATCTGCTGCGTACGCTGCCGGCTCTTCAGGATGTCGAGGGGCACGGTGATCTGGTAATCGGCATCCACGTGGTTTTTCGTGAAAATCCGCTTCACGGCGGCGGCCACGCCCGGCACTTCCGACTCGGATCCGGCCAGCATGACCACCTGCCCGACTTCGTTGCGCGTGAATTCCATGCGGCCCGCCTCCTGCTTGATGGAGGTGTCGCCGAACTGGCTTTCCGCGGTACGGGAGGGAATGAAGACAAGCGCCTTGTTCCCCCGCGTGGTAATGCTCACCACTCCGATGACCCTGAAATGCTTGGCCCCGATCTTCAGGTTCTTTCCCACCGCCCCGCCAATGCCGGGCAGCTGCGCGGCCGCCTCCGCCGTCAGGACCGCCACGGGCATGGCCTCGCGTTCATGCAAAAACGAGAGGGGCTGCCCCTGGATGAGCGCTGAATCGAAATATTCGAAATACTCCGGCGTCACTCCGCGCGTTTCCACATTCAAGCGCCGGCTTCCGCAGTAGACCCGGTCCTTGACATCCTTGACCAGCGTCAGCGGAAGATGCGGCAGCGCTCCGCGAATCTGGGCCACGTCGCGATGCGTGACGCCGTAGCGGAGGAGCCCGGAGCCGCCCGAACCGCTTTCCGTCGAGGAGGTCACATCCGGCGGGCGGACGGACTCCACGATGATGTTTTTCAGGCCAAGCCCCTCAATTTCGGCCAGCACCGTGCGCTGGGCCCCCTCGCCGATGGCCAGCATGGTGATCACCGATGCGACGCCGAAGATCACGCCCAGAAGCGTCAGCGACGAGCGCAGCTTGTGGCGCACCAGATTACGCAGGCTGTCGCGGAACAGCTCGAGGAGCCAGATGATCATGCGGCGCCTCCGTCCACAATCAGCCCGTCCATGATGCCGACGCGATGAGGGACACGGGCGGCAAGGCCCCGGTCGTGCGTGATAATCACAACCGTGTGGCCCTCCTCGTGAAGATCCGTGAATATTCTGAAAATTTCCGATCCGGTCTTCGTGTCCAGATTGCCCGTGGGCTCATCCGCCAGAATCAGCGGAGGATGTGTAACCAGCGATCGCGCGATGGCCACCCGCTGGCACTCGCCGCCCGAAAGCTGCGTGGGCAGATGCTTTTCGCGGTGGTCCATCTGCACGCGATGCAGGCATTCGCGCGCGATTTCCCTTCTTTTCCCCGGCGGAACCCGAAGGTAGAAAAGCGGCAACTCGACATTCTCCAGCGTGGACAGATGTGAGATCAGATGAAACGACTGGAACACAAAGCCAATGGAACTTCCGCGCAGGCCGGAAAGCTCATCGTCGGACAGCTGCGCCACGTTTTTTCCCTCAAAATGAAGCTCGCCCGAAGTCGGCCGGTCCAGCAGGCCCATGATATGCAGCAGGGTGGACTTGCCGGAGCCGGACGGCCCGACAATGGCAAGAAAATCATTGTCCGGGATTTCCAGACTGACTCCCCGCAGGACCTCAAGGGGCTGCTCCATTCCGTATGTCTTGCGGATGGCGGAGAGCGATATCAAAGCGGTTCTTCCTCCGGCCTGGAAAGATAGACGGTTTCGTTCGGCTCCAGTCCCTCGAGTATCTGAACATAGTCGGCGGAGGCCGGGCCCGGCTTCACAATCCGGCGCTGACTCCGCATCCGGCCCGCAAGGTAAACAAAATATTCATCGCCCTCCTGAAACACCGCCGGCACCGGAATCTTGACCGCGTCGGCAATCGTTTCGGTGATGATTTCGGCCTTGCAGGAATATCCCGGCTTCAGGCTGGGGTTCCCCCTGATTTCTATTTCAACCGTGAACTCCTTGATGCTGCTCCCCATCCAGCGCGCATTCTGATTGGCCACTTCCGCTACGCGAGTCACAACTCCCTCAAAGGTATTTCCGGGCAGCGCATCCATGGTGATCACCGCCGTCTGGCCGGTGGATACCGCGTGAATGTCGGCCTCGGGGATGTTCACAGCCGCCTGCAGGCCGCTGAGGTCCGGGATCGTCAGCAGCACCTGTCCCTGATGCACCGTCGCGCCCACGGCGATGTCCTGACGCCGCCAGGGCACCTCCGGATCGCCGTAATGCACCACTCCGTCGGTGGGAGCCTTGATTTCAAGCGCATCGCGATCCTTGACGGCCTTGGCCAGCTCTTCACGGGTTCGCTCAAGCTGGCGTTTCAGCCCTTCGATTTCGCGGGTTTTATTGCTCAGCCGGGTGGCGTTCGTCTTTTCGATCTTGGAAAGTTCGGTGCGCGCCTTGTCCAGAACCGCCTGCTTGGTGGATGTCTTGAGCGGGTGATCATATTTTTTCACATTCTGAAGCTTCAGCCGGGCCGTTTCCAGCTTCACGCGGCCCTCCTCCAGCGCAATTCTCGCCTCCTCCACTTCGTCCTCGGTCACGAAGCCTTCATCCAGCAGTTCTTTCATCTCCTCGTATTTCCGCTCACTGCGGCCAAGCTGACTCTCCGCGGTCTGCACCTCCAGCTCCGCCGCACGGTATTCCATCGGCTGATCCCCCTGCAGGAATTTTTCCTGATCCTGTTCGGCATCGGTCACGGCCTGCCGGGCCGAACGCAAACTGACCTCGGCATCCAGATTGGAAATCTCCAGATCAGTCTCCGCGCTGTCCACGGCGCTTTCCTGTTTCAGGATGCTTTCTTCAAGCGCTTCAATCTGGTTGTCCAGCTCTTCTGAATTCAGGCGGGCAATCACTTCGTCCTTCCCGACGCGGCTGCCCTCGGGCACCAGAAAGCTGATGGTGGCCTGCCGGCGAATGGTTGGAACGATCTTCTGGGAGTTTTTGGACATGATTTCGCCGGAGCCCGTGATGGTGATCTGCAGGGGCCCCCGAACAGCCTCCACGCGCACGGCCTCCACCGGGCGCGTGCCCGTCTTCCCGCGACGGCCGCAGCCGCGCCAAACAAGGAGGAGCAGCACCAGCCCCGCAGCATACCAGAACACTCTATTCTTTTTCAGCTTCATCGGTATTCGGCTCCTTGTTCGCGTCAGCAGCCAGTTCCATGATCCGGCCGTCGGCATTCACATCCAGCAGACCCACATTCCGAAGCAGGCGCAGGCGCTGCATTTCATAACTGATTTTGGCCTCAATGAAGGCGTTCCTCGCATCCAGCAGCTCATTCTCCGCCTCGACCACATCGCGGTTGGAAAGTTCGCCCGCGCGAAACTTGAGCACCGCGTTCTGCACGCGCTTCTGGGCGATGTCCACGTTTTTCTCCTCGATGCCCACGGTTTTCCGGAGCGCTTCCAGCCGCGCGAAATTCTCCACCACTTCAATCTGGACGGAATCCTCCTTGCGCCGCAGCTCGCGCGCGGCGGCCGCCAGCGCAATCTGCGCCCGTTTCATCGCGTCCCGTTCGTCACGGCGGTCCAGCGGAAGCTCCAGCGACAGTCCGGCGGATATCTCCTCTTCGAGTTCCTGATCGGAAAACTCCTCGGTTTCGGCGCTGCGATAGGCCGCCTCGCCATACACGCTCAGCGCGGGCAGCAGGCCGTTCTTCGCAATCCACAGCGCGCGGGCCGCATCCTCAAAACGGTCCCGCTGCGTCAGCAGATCCAGGCGGCTCGCAAGCGCCAGGTCCACGCTCCGCTCCTCATTCAGCCTGATATCCCGGACTTCAGGAATGCTGCCCTCCAGCGCGACCCGGATGTCCACCGGCAGGCCCAGCGTGATCAGAAACCGCTTGACGGCTATTTCATACTCCGTTTCCGCCACACTCAGGTTGTTCTTAGAGGACAGCTCCTGCTGCTGCGAGCGAAGCACGTCAATCGCGGCCGCCTTGCGCACCTTGAAAAGCGCCTCTGAACGCTTGCGGAGATAAACGGACTGGTCCACGTTCAGTCCGATGTTCCTGAGCCGCGTCTGCTGGCTGAGAAGCGAATAGTACTGCTGCATCAGGTCAATGGCATAGTCCTGGCGCTCCTGCGCGAAACTGCGCAGCGCATAGACCAGACTGCGCTCGGCCTGCACGAGTTCCTCATGACTGACCGTATACCCCGCGCCCTTCAGCAGCGGCTGGTTCAGTTTCAGGCGTATGCTGCTGCTGTATGCCGTCGCCTCCGTCCCGTTGGTTCCGGCGGGAGATTCCCGCATGGAGGAGGCCGCGGTCACTGATGCATCCCCCCCCGTGAAAAGCAGGCGCGACACGCTTAAATCCGCCGAGCCGGAATTTTCATCCTCCGCTTCGCCCGACACTCCCATGATGTAGTTCAGCGCGCCCGACACCTGCAGGCCGGCCGCGCGGCGGGCCGACCGCAGCGAGAGCGCGGATGAGTACAGCGTGTCGCGCTTGGACTGCAGTTCATGCCCGTACTTCACAGCAAGCTGAAGCACCGTTTCGGCGTTCAGCACCACCTCGTTTGTCGAAGCTCCGAACTCCTCAAGGCGGGCACGGGCGTCAGTCAGAGAGGCTGAAGATATGCCCTGTTCCCTGGCGGCGGCCTGGTTCAAAATGCGGGACACCTTGCGGTCCACCGGCTCAAAGGTCCCGCAGCCGGTCAGTATGCCGGTGGTGATGAGCGAGACGAATATGTAGCCCGGGCATCGCATGGAACAGACTCTACAACAGCCGCAACTTCGGGAGCAATCCTGTTCCCCTTTAAATGTTTGCATTTGCATCCTCGTTATATTACTTCGCACTCCAATTACTACTGTTTGAGATCGCCGGTAGGGCGCGCACTCCGTGCGCGCCGCGGCGGCCACGGAGTGGCCGCCCTACCAATGAAAGGAATGTTATGAGCCCGTTTGAAATCGCCATGCTGCTTCTGTTCGGGGCAAGCTGGCCCGTGTCCATCGCCAAAGCCCTGCGCACAAAAGTGGTCGCCGGGAAAAGCCCTGTTTTCATGGTCATCGTGATCATCGGCTACCTGTGCGGCGTGCTTCACAAGGCGTTCTATCATTTTGATCCCGTCATTTTCCTCTACGCTCTCAACTGCGGGATGGTCTGTCTTGACCTGTTTCTTTATCTGCGCTATCTGCCGCTTCAGGAGAAACTGATTCGCCAATGATTACTCTTCTTGGACAGACTCAGGCCGAACTCGTCGCCCTCGCCGCGACGCTCGGGCAGCCCGCCTTCCGCGGAAGGCAGATCTGCGAATGGATCTACAAGCATCACGCGGAAACCATTGACGCCATGTCGTCGCTTTCAAAATCCCTGCGCGAACAGATGGCCGCGGACTGCACCACCGGCCGCTCCGCGCCCGTGGAGTGCGCGGAATCGGCCGACGGAACGAAAAAATATCTGTTCCCCGCAGGCGAAGGAAAATTCATCGAGACCGCGCTGATCCCCGACGAAGAGCGCGCCACGCTCTGCATTTCCACGCAGGTCGGATGCGCCCGCGCCTGCGCATTTTGCGCGACCGGACAGCAGGGCCTTCAGGGCAATCTGTCGGCGGCGGAAATCCTCAACCAGTACGCCAGCTGCCCGGAACGCGACCAGATCACCAACGTCGTGTATATGGGCATGGGCGAGCCGCTCGACAATCTGGAGGCCGTTCTGCGTTCCGTGGAAATCTTCACGGCCGATTACGGCTATGCCAAGAGCCCCACCCGCCTGACCGTTTCCACCGTCGGCATTCTGCCCGCGCTGGAGACACTGATCAAATCCTGCTCATGCCACGTGGCGATCAGCATGCACTCACCTTTTGGCGAAGAGCGCGCGGCCATGATGCCGGTGGAAAAACAGCATCCGATTAAAGAAGTCGTTGAAGTGCTCCGCCGCGCCGCCATCCGCGGGCAGCGGCGGCTGACGTTTGAATATGCGCTGTTTGACAGCGTGAACGACTCGCCCGCGCACGCCAAGGCCGTTGCGCGGCTTCTCAAGTATCTGGACTGCCGGATCAACCTGATCCCGTTCAATGCCGTTCCGGGAAGTTCCTTTGTTCCTTCTTCCCGCGAAAAGGTCGAAATCTTCCAGAATATATTGAAGGACGCCGGATTCGTCACCACGATCCGGAAGTCCAAGGGCCAGGACATCGCCGCCGCCTGCGGCATGCTCTCCACCGCCCGCCTGAAGGGCCTCGGTTGAATTTCTCAATGAACGGGTTAACCGGAATTCTCATCGCATTAAGTGATATAGGACTAATTTAGTCCTATATGAATGATCTGCGCATTTTCGTCCGTTTTTTGCTATTTATGGGCATTTTTGGGGAATTTTTAGCCGTTTTTTCGGCTTTTTGAGCGTTTTTTGGCCATTTTTGGCACTTTTTTGCGATTTTTGTGCTTTTTGTGGCCATTTTTTCATATTTCCGGACATTTGCCACAAGAAGCACAAAATTCACAAAGCGAATCAGAACTCAGGAAGGCTGGAACTTTTCAGAAATCTTCGGCGCGGGCGATGAGTTCCACGAGGCGGCCCGGAAGCATGCGAATGACTTTTTTGAGTTCGAGGCCGATGAGCAGGCCGCTGACCGATGCGATGTTGAGTTCCGCATTCCGCGCCAGCGTGTCTATGTCCAGCGTGTCGCTTCCGAGGGCGCGGACGATTTTTTCCTCGTCGTCGGTGAGCATGACCTCCGGCCGGCGCGAGGCCGCTTTCGCCACATCCTTCTGCTCCTGCGGGATGAGCATTTCAAATTCCTGCAGGATGTCGTCCACATTCTCGACAAGCCTTGCGCCGCTCTTGATGAGCATATGGCATCCGCGCGCGTTGGGATTGTCTATGCGGCCGGGCACCGCAAACACGCTCCGCCCCTGGTCCATCGCCTGCTCGGCCGTGATCAGCGATCCGCTCTTGAACGGGGCTTCCACCACAACGACGCCCATGGACATTCCGCTGACCACGCGGTTGCGATACGGGAACGTGGTTTTGTCCGGCTCGCGTCCCAGCGTGAATTCCGAGATCACGGCGCCGTGCTGCGCGATCTGCTCCGCAAGGCCCGCGTTTTCGGGGGGATAGATTTTGTCCAGCGCTCCGCCCAGCACGGCGATGGTCCGGCCGCCGGCCTTGAGCGATCCCTTGTGCGCCTCGGTGTCTATGCCGCGCGCAAGGCCGCTGATGACGGTGTAGCCGACCTTTGCAAGCTGGAACGCCAGCCGATCCGCCGTCTGCTGGCCGTAATGCGAACTGCGGCGGGAACCCACCAGCGCGATCGCATGCTTGTCCTCCGGAACCAGTTTCCCAAGGATGTAAAGCGCAAGCGGCGGATCGTAGATGGTGCGGAGCGCGGCGGGATATTCATCGTCAAGGCACGTCAGGATGCGCCCGCCCAGCGCTTCGGTTTTTTCGATTTCTTCCGCAGGGTTGATTTCGTCGCGCTGGTTCACGATAGACTCGGCCATTTCCTGCCCGATGCCCTTCGCCTCCATCAGTGCTTCGGGTTCGGCGTCAAAGACCGCTTCGGGGGAGCCCAGCCGTTCGATGAGATTGCGCGCGCGGACGGGTCCCATGCCGTCAAGCATGTTGAGGGCAATGTAGGCTTCGCGCTCCGTCACGTCAGGCCTTCCGCTTGCGGCGCTTGGAGGCGAAAAGGTCCATCTGCGGGTCCTTGATGAGATCGTAGTTCTTCATCAGACGCAGTATCTGCAGCAGGTCGGATTTTTCGTAGCTCTTCTGCGTCTCCACATGCGCGACGAGTTCCAGAAGCATCGTGCGGAAAAGAAGCACGCCGTCAATGCCGTTTCCGCGCAGCATTTCCAGCGTCCTTTTGCGAAGCGACTCCGTGCTGGTGAGATCCGGCAGGCACAGAATTCTGGCCACAGGCCCCTCGCCCAGCACACCGGAAGCCTTGCGCATGGCGGCATCTTCCGCAAAACGGAAAACCTCCGGCGAAAGCTCCAGCGTCTTGGGGCTGAACTTGTCGGTGTGCCAGCCCCGAACACTGACCACGGCGCGGGTGACATTCCTCAGATCCGGCGATTTCCACAGGATCTTTGAAGGCAGGGCATGATCCCCGCCGAGCGGATTCATGACCAGCAGATCAATCTCCTCTTCGGCGCGTTTCCGGCGGGCGGCCACCTGGTATTTTACCGGCTGCTGGACCAGAAAACCCAGAGCCTCAAAATATTCGCGAACGACCCATTCACTGACCGATGACATTCCAAACCTCTTCCAGAAGTTCTTCACTGACTTCAATGCCCGGCTCCGCCCGGCCGATTTCACGGGCCAGCACAAAACGGACAGTTCCCCCGGCGTTTTTCTTGTCTGTCTTCATGGCTCTGCGAACCGCGCTCCAGTTCAGGCCCGAAACTGCAGCCGGCAGGCCAAACTTCTCAAGCAGGCGAATAATGCGCTCCGCGGCTTCATTGGAGAGGCCCGCGACAGACACTGACAGCGCGGCGGCATATGCCATTCCGATGGCCACGGCCTCGCCGTGCAGGAATTTCCCGTATCCGGCGGCCTGCTCAATGGCGTGCGCCAGCGTGTGCCCGAAGTTCAGGATGGCGCGCAGGCCGGATTCGCGCTCATCCAGCCGCACCACCTCCGCCTTGCATTCGCAGCAGCGCGCCACCACCTGTGCCAGCGTTTCCGGTTCACGTGCAAGTATTCTGTCCGCATTCTTCTCCAGGGAGGCGAAGAAATCGGCATCCTGAATCACGCCGTACTTCACCACTTCCGCCAGCCCGGAAATATATTCGCGGTCCGGAAGGGTCGTGAAAGCGGAAAGGTCCGCGATCACCGCGGACGGCTGATGAAACGCCCCGATCAGGTTCTTCCCCTGCGGCAGGTTGATGCCGGTCTTCCCGCCGACGGAGCTGTCCACCATGGCCATCAGCGTGGTGGGAATCTGGACAAAGGGAATTCCCCGCAAGAAGGTGGCTGCGGCATATCCGGCCAGATCGCCCACCACCCCTCCGCCAAGCGCCACCACGAAGGATTTCCGGTCCATGCCGTGAAGCAGGGCTTCATCATAGGCAAGTGAAAGGGTGGCCTGGCTTTTAGATGTTTCCCCGGCCGGGACCACAAAGACATGGGGCATAAAACCGGCTTCCAGCAGGCTTTCGCGAACGATGTGGCCGTACAGCGGAGCCACATTGGCGTCGGAGATCATCAGGCAGCGGTGCCCCAGCTTCAGGTCACGGCAGAACTGCCCGCACTGCGCCAGCAGTCCCGGAGCCACATGAATGTTATAGGAACGGTCCCCGAGTTCCACTCTGATAAGCTTTGACATGACTTAAGGAAACCCGAACACCGCGGACTCGTCAATCCGATTATTCAACCGTGGCAATGGAACCACCGGGTTTATCGGCGATAATCGTGTCCTGCGGGTCGCGGGACTCATCGAGGCCGGGATAGTCCAGTGTGTAGTGCAGTCCCCGGCTTTCGCGGCGGCGCTGGGCGCAGCGGATGATCAGCCCGGCAACCGCGGCGATATTGCGCAGTTCCAGCACATCGCGTGTAACAAAGTAATTGAGATAATACTCCCGGATCTCGCGCTGCAGGTTGTCAATGCGGCGGGCGGCGCGCTCCAGGCGCTTGGTGGTGCGGACAATGCCCACATAGTCCCACATGCACTGACGAACCTCATTCCAGTTGTGCTCGACCACCACCGCCTCGTCGCTGGGCACGGCGTTGCCGTACTGCCAATCGGGGATTTTGATTCCGGCCACGGCCTCGGCCGGCGCGGCGCAAATCGCCTCCGCCGCCCTGCGTCCGCAGACCATGGCCTCCAGCAGCGAGTTGCTGGCCAGCCGGTTCGCCCCGTGCAGACCGGTGCAGGCGGTCTCGCCGATGACATACAGGCCTTTCATCCTTGTGCGCCCGTCCACGCCGGCCTCCACCCCGCCGCAGCAGTAGTGGGCCGCCGGGACCACCGGTACAGGAGCACGCGCCATGTCGAAACCGTAGTTGAGACAGGTGGCGTAGATGTTCGGGAAACGGCGCCGCAGAAATTCCTCGCCCTTGCACGTAATATCCAGATAGACACATGCGTCGCCGCTGATTTTCATCTCATGGTCAATGGCGCGGGCAACGATGTCGCGCGGCGCGAGCGGACCGCGCGGGTCGTAGCGCTTCATGAACGCCTCGCCCCGCGCGTTGATCAGTTCAGCGCCCTCGCCGCGAACCGCCTCGCTGATGAGGAATGATTTGGCGGCAGGATGGTAGAGGCAGGTCGGATGGAACTGGATGAACTCCATGTTTTGAATCGGGATCCCCGCGCGCCAGGCCATGGCCACTCCATCGCCGGTGGCCACATCGGAGTTTGTGGTATAAAGATAGACCTTTCCTGTGCCGCCGGCAGCCAGCACCGTATGCGGGGCGCGGAAGGCCAGGATCTTCTCTGTTTTGCAGTCGAGGAAATAAGCCCCCACGCAGCGGTTGTCTCCGCGACGCCTGAGCCAAGCGGTGGAAACAAGATCAATGGCCATGGTTTCCGGATAGATCGTGATGCCGGACTGCGCCGCCGCGCGCTCGGTCATCACCCGCATGATTTCATGCCCGGTGATGTCACCGGCATGAAGCACGCGGCGATGGGAGTGCCCGCCCTCCTGTCCGAGATCATAATCCGCCGCACCCTCGCGCCGGCTGAAGTGCACGCCGATCTTCTCCAGCTCGCGGATGCCGGCCTGGCCGGCCGAAAGAATGTCGCGAACGCGGGCCTCGCGCGAAAGACCGCCTCCGGTGCCCAGCGTGTCGCGCACATGTTCTTCCACGCTGTCGTCCGAATCTATGGCGCAGGCCACGCCGCCCTGCGCGCGATTGCTGTTGCTCTCCATCGGGTCCCGCTTGCAGACCACGGCGATGCGGCCGGCATCACGCAGATGCCACGCCGCCGTCAGGCCCGCCAGGCCGCTTCCTATGATCAGCACATCGCAGTCTATGATCTTCATATCCGGGACGAGTTGCAACTTGCATGCATTCTATTCCCGCTGTATACATATTGAAATCAGTTTTTGCGACGATTTGTCCAGGGAGCAGATCAGATGCATGTTGTTTTAATTCAGCCCCCGGAGGGAACCGCCGGAGCCGCGCCCCTGCGGCTGGCGCGGAAAAATCCGGCCACGTTTGCGCCGGACTGGGATGTCCTCTGTCTGCAGGCCTATCTGAAGGGTCACTCCCGGCATCTGAGCACCTGTGTCGACTGCCGTCTGTTCACTGATCTTGAGCTGGAACTCGAACATGCGCTGAACGCCGTAAAGGGACCGAAGATCATCGCCGTGCACACATCCCTGACCAACATCGGAGAATCTGCCGCCGTACTGGAGCTGTCCAAGCGCAGATGGCCGGAGATACGCACCGTGATGTTCGGCCAGTTTCCCTCCCAGTTCCCGGAACACATCCATGCCGTTGCGCGGGCCGATTACGCCCTTTCGGGCGACCCCGAGCCCATCCTGCGCGCCCTGCTGGACCATATCGATTCCGAAAAGCGCCTTCAGAATGTTCCCGGACTGAATTTCCCCGGCAAAAACATTTCCACCTCATGGATGCCGGATCTGAACATCCTCTCCCTGCCGGACTGGGGCAGGGTCTTCTGGCGCGCGTATCACCATCCGGACCAGGCCGGGCGGCAGCCGGCCCGCATGCGCCTCTCGCGCGGGCATACACAGGAAGCCTGCGACCGGGCCATGGGCCTGATTCGCGAACCGCTGCGCCTCTGGCCCATGGACAAACTGGCGCAGTCCGTGCGCGCCTCTTCCGATCTCGGTGTCACCGACATATTCCTGACCGACCCTCCGGGCGTCTGGAATGAAGGCCGCCTGCGCGAGTGGTGCCGGGCGCTGAACCGCATCTACAACAAGCAGCCCTGGGGCCTGCAGCTGAACCCGGGCCGCATCGAGGACGACCTGATTGCCGAACTGGCGGCAACACGCTGCCGCAGAGTTGATTTCATCGTGCCCTCCTGCGACCAGGAACTGCAGGAAAGATTCGGCGTCCCTTTCAGGGCCAGAACATTGAGACACACGATTTCCTCGCTCGAAAAAGCCGGGGTCGAGGTGTTTGTGCGTCTCTGGATCGGCGGACCCGAAGAGAAGAAGGGCGCCGTCCGAAGAGCTGTGGCTTTGATTCATCATCTCCCGGCCGCCCATATTGTCCTGGAACCTTTTCCGTTCTGCATGGACAGCCCCCTCTACCGCTCGGCAGCCGCCGACTGCGGGGCATCGGACATTGACAACTGGCTCCGCTGGACGCGCGACCCGTGGATACTGGACCGGCCTGAGGCCGTCTGGAACGCACGGGCCGGAGCCGAAGCGCTCCAGAAGCAGATCACCGGAATATACCGCCGCGTGGTCCGCAGTCCTCGCTGGCAGTCCCGGAGACTGGGCCGCCTCCTGAAATCCAGCTATGCGGTCCAGACCATCAGAGAAGGAGCGGACTGGATCGCCGGCCGCCTGCCCCGCCGCGCGTGACCGCGCGGACTATTCAAACAGGTCGGTGACCACCTTGGCGCCTTCACGGGCGGGCATGCAGTTGATGCGGGGCATCCCCTTTGAGGCCATGTATTCATCCAGCTCGCGGCCCTTCCCGGGACAGTAGAGCATGAAAAATCCTCCGCCGCCGGCCCCGATGATTTTTCCGCCCAGCACGCCAAAGCGCAATTTCACTTCGTCATAAAGCTCGTCGAGGACAGACAGGCTGATGCTTTTCGACATGCTCTTCTTGTGCTGCCAGTGCTCATCCATCATCCGACCGAATGCATCCAGATCGCAGTCGTCAAAGGCTTTTTTAATTCCCTTCCCGATCTCCTTGATGCGGCAGAGGCTGTCCACCACCTGCTTGTGGTCTGCGCGCTCTTTCCGGCGTGCCGCCTCATCCTGATTCTTCAGCACGGCCGTTGCGGAACGCTGAATGCCCGTGTAATAGATGCGGGCCTTCAGCACCAGTTCGCTCACCGTCATGAAGTCAACCGGCACGCTCTCCGCTCGCACCGTGCCGTCGCGGTCAATTTCCAGCGCCTGGAAGCCGCCCAGCGCGGCCATGTACTGGTCCTGCTTTCCCACCGGCTCCTTCAGGATGTCCATTTCGATCCGGCAGGCCTCCTTTGCGATCTGCTCCATCGCAACCGGCTCCCGCTTGTAGGCATGTATGGCCGTCAGCAGGCCCACCAGATAAGATCCCGATGAGCCGAGGCCCGTCTTCGCCGGCATGTCGGCAATGCTGGTCAGTTCAATGTTCTCGTGAACGCCGTGCATGCGCAGCGCTTCGCGCGCAAGCGGATGGCGGATCTCATCCACCGTGTTCACCGTCTCCACGTCGCTGTAGCGGATCACGATTTTCCGGTCGGCAACCGAACGGCGATTGAGCATCACGTACATGTACTTGTTGATGCACATTGAAAACACATAGCCGCCGTGTTCTTCGTAGAACGACGGCAGGTCGGTGCCTCCGCCGCCCAGCGTGATCCGGAATGGTGTGCGCGTGATGATCATGGCTCCCTGCCTTTCAAATGGTGAATCCGCTGCCCTGCGCGTCGTTATAGAACATCCTGACCGTGTCGAGCGAGAGTTCCGCGAGATCGCGGCCCAGCCCGCCGGCCTTCGACAGCACAGCCGGCGTCACCGTGATGATATGACATCCGATCTCGTCGGCCTGCACGAGATTGAGAATCTCCCGCGGGCTCGCCCACAGCAGCTCCGCCAGCGGAAGCGGCTTCAGGATTTTCAGAGATTCTTTCATGTACGGCACCGGATCGCGGCCCGTGTCCGCGATGCGCCCCGCGAACACCGAAACAATGGCGGGCACTTTCGGATTCAGCGCCGCCGCGACCTCCTCGACCTGCTTCAGGGTCAGGATCGCCGTCACGTTCAGCTTGAGGCCACGGCCGGCCAGGTCTTTGATCAGCGGACAGGCCGATTTCCCCTTCGTGTTCGTGACGGGAATCTTGACATACACATTCTCGGCCAGATCGGCGAGCTTCAGGGCCTGTTCCTTCATCTCGGCGAAATCGTCGGAAAACACCTCAAACGACACAGGCAGATCCGTCACGACGCGCAGCACCTCCGTTGCGAATGTCATATAGTTGGTGATGCCGGCGCGCGACATCAGCGTCGGATTCGTCGTGAACCCGCTGACATCCCCCTTCTGGTAGGCTTCGATGATGGAATCCAGGTCGGCTCCGTCAGAAAATATCTTGATCTTCAAATCCCTGAACCGCGGGGCGGTCTGTTCGGCCTTCATGGGTTCTGCTCCTGCCGGGTCATACCGACGACTCCCATTTGGTCGGCGCGGCCTTCAGTCCGGGGTGCGTGAT
>Ga0116142_10000937_pt1 | contig 36948 bp, 27 predicted proteins | sample AD_UKC033_MetaG_FD_89785 | JGI IMG/M metagenome (GOLD analysis project Ga0116142, IMG submission 89785) | Active sludge microbial communities of municipal wastewater-treating anaerobic digesters from USA - AD_UKC033_MetaG | ecosystem: Engineered > Bioreactor > Anaerobic > Digestate | place: USA... | reverse complement strand
CGCACGCGAAAGCTGCTGATGCACAAGGACGAGATCCGCCGCCTGATCGGCAAGGTCGAGCAGCGCGGCTACACCCTGGTGCCGCTGAACCTGCACTACAAGGGCGGCCGCGTGAAGGTCGAGCTCGCGCTGGCGAAGGGCAAGGCCATGCACGACAAGCGCGAGAGCGAGAAGAAGAAGGACTGGGAGCGCGAGAAGGGTCGACTGATGCGGCAGAAGGTCTCGTCGGCGCCGAAAGGCTGAGACCCGCGTGGGCGGCACGGGCGCATTGCGCCCCAGCCCCGTGCATCGGCAGCGCCAGCTGCCGATGCACGAAAGCCACCGTGTAGCGCCGCTGCCTTACGCCAGCTTCGCGAGCGCCTGCTCGATGTCGGCCTTCAGCGCCGCGGCCGATTCCAGGCCGATCGCGAAGCGCACGAGCGAGCCGGCGTAGGCCTTGTCGCCGCGCATGGCCTTCAGGTCGTAGGGTACGGCCAGGCTCATGGGGCCGCCCCAGGAGTAGCCGATCGAGAAGAGCTGCAGCGCGTCGACGAAGGCGTCGACCTGCGCCTGGCTGTAGCGCGGGTCGAGCATCACCGAGAAGAGGCCCGCCGCCGCGCCGCAGAGCTTCTTCCAGTGCGCGTGGCCAGGGCAGGACTCGAAGGCCGGGTGCAGCACGCGCGCGACCTCGGGCCGCGTCGCAAGCCACGCCGCCAGCTCCCGCGCGGTGGCGTCGTGCGCCGCGTAGCGCAGGCCGATCGACGGCAGCGAGCGCAGGATCAGCTCGGCGTCGTTGGCGGCCACGCCCAGGCCCAGGTGCATGTGCGTGAGCTTGATGCGCTCGTGCAGCGCGGCGTCGCGCGTCGTCACCGAGCCCATCAGCACGTCGCCGCCGCCGGAGGGGAACTTGGTGAGCGCGTGCATCACGATGTCGACGCCGAGCTCGAAGGGCTTGAAGGCGATGCCCGCGCCCCAGGTGTTGTCCAGGGCCGTCGCAACCCCGCGCGCCTTCGCCGCGGCGATCAGGTTCTCGAGGTCCGGGAACTCCATCGTCACCGAGCCCGCGGCCTCGAGCCACACCAGCTTGGTCGCCGGCGAGATCATGAAGGCCAGGCCCGCGGCGTCCAGCGGGTCGTAGAGGCGGTGCGAGATCCCCAGGCGCAGCAGCTCGCTGCGCGCCATCTCGCGGTTGGGGCCGTAGACGTTGTCCGGCAGCAGCACCTCGTCGCCGGCCGAGAGCATCGCCAGGTTGACGAGCGCGATCGCGGCCAGGCCGCTGGGCGCCAGCACGCAGTGGCTGCCGCCCTCGAGCGCGGCCAGCCGCTCCTCGAGCAGGAAGGTCGTCGGCGTGCCGTGCAGGCCGTAGGTGTAGCCGTTGCGGTTGCGCCAGTCACGGCTGCGCATCGCCGCGACGTTCGGGAAGATCACCGTCGAGGCCTTGTAGACGCCGGCCTGCGGCGCGGCGAAGCCTTCCGGCGGCCGGTAGGGGTGGTGGATCAGCGGAGTGACGTCGAAGTCGCTGCTGGAAGTCATGGCAGTCGTGGCAGTCATGGCAGTCGCGTGGTTCCTTGGATGAAAACGCGGGTCAGATCGGCTGGCCGACGAGGTCATGCCCTTGCGCCGCAACGATGCGCGCGCGCGTGAACTCGCCGACTTTGAGCGTCTTGCTCGCCTTCTCGGGCGCCAGCAAGTGCACGACGCCGTCGATCTCGGGCGCGTCCGCATAGCTGCGCCCGCGCCCGCCCTTGCGGCCGAGTGCCGGCGCATGGTCGACGAGAACCTGCATGGTCGCGCCGACGCGAGCCTGCAGCTTGCGCACCGAGACCTCCTCGGCCACCGCCATGAAGCGCGCGCGCCGTTCCTCGCGCAGGGCCTGCGGCAGCTGCCCCGGCAGCTCGTTGGCCGCGGCACCCGCGACCGGCGAGTAGGCGAAGCAGCCGGCGCGGTCGATCTGCGCCTCGCGCATGAAGTCCAGCAGGTGCTCGAACTCGGCCTCGGTCTCGCCGGGGAAGCCGGCGATGAAGGTCGAGCGCACGACCAGCTCGGGGCAGGCCTTGCGCCAGGCGGCCAGCCGCTCGAGGTTGCGCTCGCCGCTGGCCGGGCGCTTCATTCGTGCGAGCACGTCGGGGTGCGAATGCTGGAAGGGCACGTCCAGGTACGGCAGGATGCGCCCTGCCGCCATCAGCGGCAGCAGCTGGTCGATGTGCGGGTAGGGGTAGACGTAGTGCAGCCGCACCCAGGCCTTGTGCTCGTGCGCGAGCTCGCCGAGCGCCTCGCACAGTTCGAAGAGCCGCGTCTTGATCGGGCGCCCGTCCCAGAAGCCGGTGCGGTACTTCAGGTCGACGCCGTAGGCGCTCGTGTCCTGGCTGACGATCAGCAGTTCCTTGACGCCGGACTCGAAGAGCGCGCGCGCCTCGGTCAGCACCTCGCCGATGGGCCGCGAGACGAGGTCGCCGCGCATGCTCGGGATGATGCAGAAGCTGCAGCGATGGTTGCAGCCCTCGCTGATCTTCAGGTAGGCGTAGTGGCGCGGCGTGAGCTTGATGCCGGCCGCTCCCCGGAACTCCGCGCGCGCCTCGGGCACCAGGTCGATGAAGGGGTCGTGCGGCTTGGGCACGGCGCGGTGCACCGCGTCCATCACCTCCTGGGTGGCGTGCGGGCCGGTGACGGCCAGCACCTTGGGATGCACGTCCTGCACCAGCGTGCCGCCGTGCTGCCCGGGCTTGGCGCCCAGGCAGCCGGTGACGATCACGCGCCCGTTCTCGGCCAGCGCCTCGCCGATCGCGTCCAGGCTCTCTTTCACCGCCTCGTCGATGAAGCCGCAGGTGTTGACGATGACGAGGTCCGCGCCCTCCAGGCGCTTGCTCGTCTCGTAGCCCTCGGCGCGAAGCTGCGTGACGATGAGTTCGGAGTCGGTCAGCGCCTTGGGGCAGCCCAGCGAGATGAAACCGACGGTGGGTGCGGGCGTGGGCTGGCGCATCGTCGCGCCGCCAGGGGACTCGGTGCTTGGCATCGCGCGATTGTCCGCGAACGCCTGCTCCGCGATGCGGGCCGCGGCCGAGCCTGTGGATGCCGTGCGGATTTGCGCCGCTTGTCCGCGCCTCCAGCGTCGCAGTCAGTGAGCCAGAACGCCTTGCAGAAAGCCCTGCAGCACCTCGCGGTAGCGCTCCGGGTTCTCCGACCAGGACTCCACATGCGGCGCGTGCGTGCGCAGATAGGTCATGTCGGGCCGCAGCCGGGCGAGCTCGTCGCTGACCGACATCGGCACGCGCCCGTCGGCGCTGCCGTGCGAGTCGAAGAGGAAGCGCGGACGCTGCGCGAATTCCGGCAGCGTGTTCGTCTCGTCCAGGTCGATGCCCACCCGCCAGGGCGCGAGCGCGCTTCCGACCGCCGTCACCGCGCTGGTGAGCGGCAGCTTCTTCTGCTCGAGGAAGAAGCGCAGCACCGCGCGCATGTCCAGCGCCGGGGCGTCGAGCACCGCGGCGATCGCCGCATCGGCCTCGGGCGCGCGACGCAGGAACTGGCCGGTGATCGCCCCGCCCATCGAGTCGGCCGCGAGGATGATGCGTCTGGCGCCGCGGCTGCGCGCGAACTGGACGGCGGACTGCAGGTCGCGCCACTCCTGCAAGCCGAAGGTGTAGTAGCCGCCGGGCGCCAGCGGCGCCCCGGCATCGTTGCGGTACGCGTAGAGCAGCGTCGTGATCCCGACGGGCCGCGCGACACTCAGGAAGCGGTAACCGTTCTCGCGCCGGCCGCCGATGCCGTGCGTGTAGACCATCCAGGTGTCACTGCTGCCGGCTTCGGGCGGGACGACCCAGGCCGGCAGCGGCCCGAGCTCCGAGCGGATCGAGACCGTCTCGAACTCCCAGCCGAAGGCCTTGCGCGGGTCGCCGTCGTAGTCCAGCACCAGCGGGTCGCGCGTCTGCAGCGCCACGTGGGTGAACGGGCCGCCGACGCTGATCATCTCCTTGACCCCGCTCGAGAGCATCCAGCCCGCGCCCAGGCAATAGAGAACGACCGCCAGCGCAGCGAGCGCCGCGCCCCAGCCGACGACCCGCCTACTGCGCACGCGCGCGGCCCGACGCCCTGGAGAGCGAAAGCCTGGCGGCGCCAGGCTCACGTCCCCGCCGGAAACCGCCCCATCCCATCATCATTCGTTTTTCGACGACGGCGGGAAGCCCGGCATGCCCGGGAACAGCGCGCCCTTCTGCAGCTGCTCCTGCATCTTGTCGAAGAGCGCGCGCGACTGCTCGAAATACGGCGTCATCAGTCCCTGCATCAGCGGCGCCTGTGCGCCGAAGAACTGCGCCCAGAGTTCCGGCGTGAAGGCCTTGGGGTCGACCAGGCCCTTGCCCTGCGCCGCCAGGCGCTGCTGCAGTTCAGCGAACGCGCGCAGGTTGTGCTCGAAGAAGCCGCCCATCATCCCCTGCATCGCGTGCCCGTAGAAGCGGATGATCTGCGCCAGCGTTTCCTTGCTGAACATCGGCAGGCCGCCGGACTCCTCCTCGAGGATGATCTGCAGCAGGATGCTGCGCGTGATGTCCTCGCCGGTCTTGGCGTCGCGGACCTCGAAGTCCTCGGCGCCCATCACCATCTTCTTCACGTCGGCCAGCGTGATGTAGCTGCTGGTTCGCGTGTCGTAGAGCCGGCGGTTCGGGTACTTCTTCAGGACGCGCACGTCGCTCGCGCTGGCCTCCGGGGCGGGTTCGGGCTTGCGGCGGGACGTCGGCATGCACTGGGTCTCCTGCGGATGGCGTGCGGGGCGATTCTAGGAGCGCCCCATGCTGCGCCAGCCCGGGCGCGTCCGGGACAGGCAAGGTCAAGTGTGCCGCAGTGCCGCGGCACAGGCTTGATCAGAACCAGACCCGGGCCGTGAGGCTCGCGTAGCGCCGCCAGTAGCCGGCGCCGCTGCTGCTGCCCGACGCCAGGCCCATGCCCTGCCCCGAGCCGCCGGCCGAAAGCTCGAGGCGAACGTCCGGCGCGAGGTCCAGGCCCACGCCCAGCTCCCACAGGTGCGGCCGGCCATGGCTGCGCTGACCCCAGGCATCGGTCTCGCGCGCGCTGCCTGCGCCAACGCGCAGCCGGAAGTCCAGCGGCCGGATCTCGTGGATCATCACCGCGTAGATGCGGCCCTCGCGGTAGCGCTGCGGATTCCAGTAGCCGCGATCGACGGGCCCGCCACCGTCGGTGCGCTCGAAGGCGTTGAACTCCGCGCCCACGGCGACATGCGGTCGCGCCCAGATGCGGCGCTCGACGCGCCCGCCTGCCCGCACGCGCGTGCTGCCGTCGTCGAAACGCAGCGTCGCAAGCGAACCGGCAAGGACCCACTGCGGATCGGGACGGCGCTCGATCCCGGCCGAGAGCACGTCGACGTGCACGCGGTGGGCCACCGCGCGCGGCACCTCGACGAATTCGCGTCCGGCCTCGGCGTCGACGCGCCAGCCGTCGTCCGGCAGCCAGCGCAGTCGTGCGCTCGCCGCCACCGGACTCCAGCCCGGGAAATGCGCCGCCCGCACGGCCACCGTCGGCCACCAGGTGCCGTGGCGACCGCCGGGCTCGCCCAGCCGCCAGCCGTAGGCGGCCTGGAACTGCGTGCTGCGCGGACGCCCGTGGGGATCGTCCATGCGCAATCGCCGCGCCTGCAGCTCGACCGTCGAACCCGCGTCCGGGTGCCAGCCGGCGCCGACGACGAGGGCGTCGGTGACGAGTTCGTCCCGGTCCTCGGCGTGTTCGGCGGTGGCGTAGCCGAACGGGCGCAGCTCCCGCCGCACGCGATAGTCGCGCAGCCACGCCGACTCGACATCGGTCGGATCGGCCAGCAGCGGCCAGGCGCGATCCTCGTAACCCGCCCAGCGCCACGCGCGCGCGAGATCGGCGCGCTCGCCCGGATGGGTCGGTGCCGCCTGGGCGAGGAAGCCCCGCAGCGCCGCGCGGTGCTGGCCGTTGAAGTTGCGCGCGTTGGCCAGCGCCCAGGCGAGGTCGCGGTCGCCGGGCACGCGCGCGACGAGCGTCTCCAGCTCGCCGATCGCGCCCGCCTCGTCGCCGTTCCAGAGCAGCGACATCGCGTAGCGACGGTGCAGCCGCAGGTCGCCGGGTGCAAGGGCATGCGCCTCGCGAAAGACCTGCAGGGCAAGCGCCTGCCTTCCCTGGGCCTGCAGCGCCTGCGCCAAGCCGTCGAGCGCCTCGACGCGCGCGCGCCCGGTGCGGGCATCGGCCAGCTCGGCGAAGAGCACTTCGGCTTGCGCCGGCGCCCCGCCCCAGAGGCTCTGCCAGGCCAGCGACGGCGCCAGATCGGCGCGCCGCTCGGGTGACAGCGCCAGGGCACGGCGATAGAGCGCGGCGGCCTCGGCGTTGCGGTCGGCATAACCATGCACCCGCGCGGATTCGATCAGCAGCTCGACGTCGTCGCCGTGACGCCGGACGAGCCATTCGAAGCGCGCAAGGGCTTCCGCCCAGTCGCGACGCTCGGCCGCGGCGCGCGCCTCGGCGCGCAGGACGGTGCTTGGCGCGTTGAGATCGAACGAAGCTCGCGGGGCCTCGGTCGAGGCCAGCTTCGGGGCCTGCGCCTGCGTATGCGCAGGCGCGCTTGTCCGCTCCAGCGGCTGCGCAAACGCGGCAGGCGGCGCCAGCGCGAGGAGCGCCAGCACCACCGCGCTCGCGAGCCTGGACGGCCGGTTCAAGCTGCGCTCCCGGTCCGCGCCGTGTTCCAGCGTACCGCTTGCCGCGCCGGCGCCTTGAACAGGTAAGGAAGTGCGCGCACGGTCGTCAGTGCCAGGAATGCCCAGTAGATCATCGGGTACCAGACCGCGTAGGGCAGGAAGCGGGTGATGCCGCGGTCGTAGCGGCGATCGATCAGCACGCCGGTCAGCAGCTGCAGCAGGCACAGCGTCGCGATCGACATGCCCCAGAGGTTCGGGATCGGCGAGGCGCCCACCGGCGGCAATCCCACTGCGTACGACAGTCCCCACAGCGAGACGAGGAAGACGAAGCACACCGACCACAGGATCGAGAGCGAGGACTCGATGAACACCGGCCACAGGCGGCGGCTCTTCCAGGTCACCATCACGTCGGCGTGCTTGCGCAGCACCTGGGCCAGCCCGCGCGCCCAGCGCAGGCGCTGCTGCCACAGGCCGCGCCAGGACAGCGGCACCGTCATCCAGCAGATCGCGCGCGGCTCGTAGCGCACGTCGTAGTGGCGCTTCTGCAGCTTCCAGGTCAGTTCGATGTCCTCGGTCGGCATGTTCGGGCTGTAGCCGCCGACGTCGAACACCGCGCTGCGTCGCACCGCTGCGACGACACCCGAGACGGTGACGATCCGCCCCCAGACGCGCTGCGCACGGCGCAGCAGGCTGATGATCGACGAGAACTCGACCGCCTGCAGCCGCGAAAGAAAGCTGCCGGTATTGCGCACGCGCGGGTTGCCGGTGACGGCGGCCACGCGCGGCGAATCGAAGTGCGGCACGATGTAGCGCAGCATCTGCGGATCGGGTTCGGCGTCGGCGTCCAGGCCCATCAGGATCTCGCCGCGCGCCAGCGGCAGCGCGTCGTTGAGCGCCATCGCCTTGCCTTCGTTGACGGTCTTGTGCACCACGCGCAGCCGCGCGTCACGCATCAGTGGCTGCAGAGCCGCCAGCGTGCCGTCGGTGGATCCGTCGTCGACGACGATGACCTCGAAGGACGGATAGTCCATGCGCAGCATCGCCAGCACCGAACGCGCGATCACCGCTTCCTCATTGTGGGCCGGAACGAGCACGCTCACGAGCGGCCAGTCGCGCTCGCTGCGCCGCCGCTCGTCCGGGCCGCCGGCGTTTTCCCAGCGTACGCGGAACACCAGCGCGGTCAGGATCCACATGATGCTGGTGACGATCGGGTAGGCGGCGAAGAAGCCGAGCACGATCACGTAGGGCCAGCTGTGCTGCAGCTGGTAGAGGGATTCCTCGATCACACGGTCTCCTCGGTCGACTCGCGCACCGGTTGCGCCTTGGCATCGACCGCGACGAAGCGCTTCTCGGACCCGTCGACGAGGATGTCCACGCGAGAAGCGCCCGCGAGCTGCGCCCAGTCGGCGGCGATGCGCCTGCCATTGAAGTCGGCGTCGTAGCGCTCCTCGGCGACCGGCACGCTACGGCGCGGTCCCTTGCGTCGGTGGATGCCGACGTTGTGCACGACCCAGCTCAGCGTCACGATCGGCACCGCGATGAGCACGCCGATCACCAGCACGCGCAGCTCGCCGAGCTCGGGGCGCCCCGCGGTCACGCGCTGCCAGCCCCAGACGAAGAGCACCCAGCCGAGCGCGATCAGAAAGGCGTGCAGCAGCCGGCGCCGCCAGGGAAGCGGCGCCTGCGCCTGACGCGACACGCGGGCGCCGGCCCAGGCACCCGGGGCTGCAGGCGTCGCAGCCCTCGACGCGTCGCGCGGGTTCACTGCGCGGCCGGGCGACGCGAGCGCCACGCCGCCGCACCGAAGGCCAGCGCCAGCAGCGCCAGCGCCGGCGGCTCCGGAACCTGGTGCGCGAAGTTGTCGACCGGCACCAGTTCCCACTTCCCACCGTCGCGCGACCAGCGCAGATCGACGACTCCGGCACCCAGGCGGTTCCAGCTGCCGAGTTCGAAGCCGTAGAGACCAGCCGAAAGCAGCAGGTCTTGGTCGAAACCCAGGCGCTCGCGCGGGTTCAGGAAGTCGCGGCCGATCTCGAGCGTCTCGTTGTCCTTCCCGATCAGGCGGAAGAAGAAGCCATCGTCGAAGAGGACGCTGAAGTTGTAGAGCCCCGCCTCGGTGATGCGGATGAGGCCGTTGAACTGCGTCGCCCAGTTCATCTGGTCGGCCGCCCCGGCTTCCTTGTCGCTGCAGGGGGCGCCCGTGACCGTGTTGCTGAAGAATGGCGCGAGGTTGGCCGCGCCCCAGGTGCCGGCGTAGCACTCGTTGTAGCGGGCATTGCCGAAGTTGATCTGGTCGACGATGCCGCCCCACTGCTGCACCGGCGTAACGCCGCCGCTCATCACCTGCTGCCAGTCGGCTCGGCCCCAAAGGCCCGTTCCCCAGTCGAAGCCGCCGATGGCGCTGCCGTTTCCGTACTCATGTGTGCCTTCGTTCCACAGCACCTGGCTGCCGTGCCAGGCGTTGTCGATGCGACGGAAGTCAACCTGAGCGCCCGGGGCGGTGGCCACCGAGCCGCTGTAGAGGGGGTCGAAGACGAGGGGATCGGCCAGCACCGGCGCGGCGACAAGCGCGCTGCAGGCCAGGGCGAGCAAGGCCGGACGCAGCTTGGCACGCGGCGCGCGCCCTTGCGATGGAGAGCGGCAGTCTTGTTTCAACATGGCTGTATCTGTAAACGAATGCAACGATACTCGTGACCTTAAATCAGCCGCGCCTACTTGATCGAACGCAAGGCCCCCCGGGTTGAGGGGCAGGACGCGATGCACCGGCACAGGCCGTGAGGAAAGCACGCTCTTCGCTCGCCTCGACGCAGCCGGCACCCGACAACGGGACGTTCGCGAGGCCTTCGGCGTGCGAGGAGTCGTGGACCGGGTTGCCAAGCGGTGAAGAAGCTGCGAGCTCATGGCGCCAAGTTAGCGGGCGCCCGCAGCACAGACTCTCAGGGAATGGATGAATCGAGCGCTGCCACGGCCACGCAGGCCGACGTCGACCGCGCCGGCGTGCGATCGTGCACAGCGCGCGTCAGCGCCGCCTTGCCTTCCAGACCCCGGGCACGCGCGCCACCGCGCGCAGCGCCTGCGCGATGCGGCCGGCGTCCTCGGCCTCGACGGTGAAGACCATGTGCGCCGTCGCCCCGCGGTGCCCGCGCTGCGACTGCGTGTTCACCGCGATCACGTTCAGCCGCTCCTTGGTGAACACCTCGGAGATGTCGCGCAGCAGGCCTTGGCGGTCCTCGGCTTCGATCTGCACGTCGACCGGGTAGACCGGACGCTTGTCGCCTCCCGCCGCGGCTCCCCACTGGACCTCGATCTCGCGCCCGGGGAAGCGTTCGACCATGTGGCGCAAGTTGCTGCAGTCGCGTCGATGAATCGCCACGCCCTTGCCACGGGTCACGAAGCCGCGGATCGGGTCCGGCGGTGCCGGCCGGCAGCAGCGCGCGAGCGTCGTCATCAACGAGCCCATGCCGACGACGAGAACGCCGCCGCCGGCCTTGTCGCTGCGCGAACGGCGCAGCAGCGGCGCGTCGGCCTCCGCCGCGGCAGGTGCCGCCGGACGCAGCAGGTTCTCGATGTTGCGCAGCGAATACTCGTCTTTACCGACGACCTCGAACAGATCGTCGGCCGACTTGAAGCCGAGCTGCTCGGCCAGGTGCTCGAGCTTGAGCGCCGTGCGCCCTTCCCGCTGGAGCAGCTTCTCGACCAGCTCGCGACCGCGCGCCAGCGTCGCCGACAAGGCCTGGGCGTTGAACCAGGCCCTGACCTTGGCGCGCGCACGCGGGCTCTGCAGGTAGTGCAGCTCCGGGTTGAGCCAGTCCATCGACGGCCCGCCCTCCTTCGCGGCAACGATCTCGACCGTCTGCCCATGCGTGAGCGGCGTGTTCAGCGGCACCATCGCGCCGTCGACGCGTGCGCCGCGGCAGCGGTGCCCGAGCTCGGTGTGCAGCGCGTAGGCGAAGTCCACCGGTGTTGCGCCCGCGGGCAGGTCGATCAGCGTCGCCTGCGGCGTGAAGACGTAGATGCGGTCGTCGAGCCCGGCACCGACCGCAGCGCCGGGCCCCTGCGCCGCACCCGTGCCGGCCTTGCGCTGCGTGCTGCTGAAGTCGCGCTCCCAGGCGAGCAGCTCGCGCAGCACGGCCTTGCGCGCGTCGGCCAGCCGCTGCTCGTACGCGCCCGTCGCCGCAACGCCCGCGTAGCCGCGCGTGCCGGCCTCCTTGTAGAGCCAGTGCGCGGCCACGCCGTACTCGGCATGCTCGTGCATCGCCTGGGTGCGGATCTGCACCTCGATCGGACGCCCGTCCTCTGCCAGCACGACCGTGTGCAGCGAACGGTAGCCGTTGGCCTTGGGCCGCGCGATGTAGTCGTCGAACTCGCCCTCGACCGGGGTGTAGGCCTCGTGCACGCGTGCCAGCGCCGCGTAGCACGCGGCCTCGTCGTCGACGATCACCCGCAGCGCGCGCACGTCGAAGACGCGCTCGATTGACAGGCCCTTGCCCTGCATCTTCTTCCAGATGCTGTAGAGATGCTTGGGCCGGCCCACGACCTCGGCGCGGATGCGCGCCTCCTGCAGCAGCGCGGCGAGCCGCTGCCGCGCCTGCTCGACGCCCTGCTCGCGCTCGGTGCGCTTCTCGTCGACGAGCCGCGCCACGCGGTGGTAGGCCTGCGGATCCAGGAAGCGGAAGGACAGGTCCTCGAGCTCCCACTTGATCTGCCAGATGCCCAGCCGGTTGGCCAGCGGGGCGAACACCTGCTGCGATTCGAGCGCGAGTTCGCGCGGACACTCGCGCTTGCTCGCGGCGTACCAGCGCAGGGTCTGCAGCCGTGAGGCCAGGCGCAGCAGCACGACGCGCAGATCGCGCCCGAAGGCCAGCAGCATCTTCCGTACGCGCTCGGTCTGCTGCACGCGCGCGGCCTCGCCCGCCGCGCCGCCGATGGCCGCGCCGAGTGCGGCGCGCTGGATCTGCACGAGCTGGCGCGTGAGCATCACCAGGCTCGCGTACGACGGTCCGAACGCGCGCTTGATGACCTCCTCGGGATGCTGCAGGTAGTCGCTGGCGTAGACGAGGTAGGCCGATGCCTGCATCGACGGCGCGGCACCGATCGCGGCCAGGATCCCGGCAACGCCATCGGCATGCGCAAGCGCCCCCTCGCCCGACCCGCGCGTCTGGCCCGAGAGCAGGGGTTCGGCGAAGGCACGTGCGCGCTGCAGGCTTGCTGCGCCCTCTGCCGCTGCGGCGTCGCTGAGCTGAACGATGGGCGCGGCCAGCCGCGCCGCCTCGGCGCCGAAGGTCTTCATCGCACGGCCCCCATCGCGTCACCCTCTTCGCCTTGCCTTCAACGCAGCGCTGCCAGCTCAGGCCGGCGGCGCGTCAGGGCGAGAGCAGAAACTCCCGCACCACCTGCCGCTGCTCCGGCTGCACGAGCGTGGGCGCGTGGCCCACGCCGTCGAACTCGACCAGCCTTGCCTTCGGTCCGCGTTCGGTCATCGCCTGTGCCGTCGCCGTCGAGAGCAGGTCCGACTCGCGCCCGCGCAGCAGCAGCACCGGCAGCTTCAGCGCATCCCAGGCGGCCCAGAGCGCGGCCTCGCCGGCGCGCGCGAGCTCGGGCGTGATCGCGCGAAACGGAACCGCGATCGCCGGGTCGTAGTGCGGCTTGTAGCCCTCACCGTCGGCCACCAGCTGCGGGCGCGTGAGCGCAAGCCACTGCTCGCGCGTGTGCGGGCCGAAGCTCTGGCTGATGGTCCACAGCGCGTCCGCCGCCTCGTCCACGGTCTTCCAGTGCATCGGCGCGCCGAGATAGGTGCCGATGCGTGTCAGCGACGACGGCTCGATCGTCGGTCCGACATCGTTGAGCACCAGCCGGCGCAGCGGCGAACCCGACAGCGCCGCGACGCCGAGGCCGATCAGCCCGCCCATCGAGGTGCCGACCCAGTCGAGCTCGCGCGCATCGAGCCGCGCGAGCAGCGTCACCATGTCGGCCACGTAGGTCGGGATCGCGTAGCCCATCGGATCCGCGAGCCAGTCGCTGCGGCCGCGGCCGACGACGTCCGGGCAGACGACGCGGTACTCGGCGCACAGGTCGGCAGCCAGGGTATCGAAGTCGCGCCCCTGGCGCGAGAGCCCGTGCACGCAGACGAGCACGCGGTCGTTGTCGGCGTCGCCCCATTCCCAGTAGGCCATGCGGTGCAGGCCGCGCGTGTCAAGGCACTGGACGTGGCGCAGACGGGGTTCGGCAGCGGAGTTCATGGCGCGCTCGGGTGGCAATTCGATAATGCGGCCATCGTAACCACAGCAGGAGCGCATCGCATGCTCAGCGGAAAGACCGCCCTCGTCACGGGCTCCACCAGCGGCATCGGCCTGGGCATCGCCACGGCCCTGGCCCAGAACGGCGCGCGCCTGATGCTCAACGGCTTCGGCGACGTCGAGGCGGCGCTGGCGCACATCCGCCGCCACGACCCGAAGGCGATCCACGACGGCGCCGACATGAGCAAGCCCGAGCAGATCGAGGCGATGATCCAGCGCTGCGAGCGCGAGCTCGGCAGCTGCGACATCCTCGTCAACAACGCCGGCATCCAGCACGTCGCGCCGATCCACGAGTTTCCGGTCGAGCGCTGGGACGCGATCATCGCGATCAACCTGAGCTCGGCCTTCCACGGCATGCGGGCGGCGCTGCCGGGCATGCACAAGCGCAACTGGGGCCGCGTCATCAACATCGCCTCGGTGCACGGGCTGGTCGCGTCGACGAACAAGAGTGCCTATGTCGCGGCCAAGCACGGGATCATCGGCCTGACCAAGGTCGCGGCGCTCGAGAACGCGACGACCGGCGTCACGGTCAACGCGATCTGCCCCGGCTGGGTGCTGACGCCGCTGGTGCAGAAGCAGGTCGATGCGCGCGCCATGGCCGACGGCGTGGACATCGAGGAGGCCAAGCGCCGGCTGCTGGCCGAGAAGCAGCCTTCGCTGCAGTTCACGACGCCCGAACAGCTCGCCGCGCTGGCCGTGTTCCTCTGCTCGCCGGCGGCCGACAACATCCGCGGCGCGGCGATCAACGTCGACGGCGGCTGGGTCGCGCAGTAGGTGGCAACAGGCGGCAACAGGCCGCACCAGGCGCGCTCGACGCTGGCGCCGGCGCCGGCGCCGGCGCCGGCGCCAGTTCAGCGCGCCGAGAGCTGCACGCTGCCGCTGACGGTCGCGCTCACCGTCGCCTTGCCGGCCTCGATCGGCAGCGCGGAATCGGCCGCCGGCGCTGCCGCGGCCATCGCGATGCGCGGCATCGGCTGCATGGGCGGCATGTCGACGCCGCTGACCGTGACCTCGCGCAGGGCCCAGCCGGCGAAGCCGAATTGCCGCGCCAGCTCGCCCGCCCGGGCCTTGAACGCGGCCACCGCCTGTGCCGTGAGTTCGGCGTCGACCCGCTCGCGCTGCGTCCGCGACAGGCCGAAGCTGCTGCGGGCCACGGTCATCGTCTGGATGCGTCCGGCCAGCTGCGACACCGCAAGCATGTCGCTGCCGTGCACGATCAGTTCGGCCGTGCCGCCCCAGCCCGACGGCCCCTTGACGTTGTAGCGCGGATAGATCGAGAAGTTGCCGGTCTGCACCTCGAGCCGGCCCGGCTGCGCGGCCTTGCGCGCCTCCGCCAGCGCTGCATCGAGCGCCTCCTTGAGCTGCGCCTGCACCTGCGCCGCGTCCTGACCCTCGCGGCTGGTCGAGAAGGCGATCGTGAGCTGGTCCTTCGGCACCTCCATCGTCGCGGTGGCGCTCAGGTTGACGACGTTCTGCGGCGGGCTTGTCGTCGCGACGACCGACTGGGCCGCCGCGGGCAGGATCGCGGCGAACAGGACCGCAGGAAGGGCAAGACGCTGGACGATCATGGCTGTCCTCGGGGTACCGGAAGCGAAAGCAGGAGCGATTGAAGCATGGACGCGTAACGCGCCCGCAGCCTCTGCGGCCGACAGCGCAAGTTGTGTAACAAGGGGTCAGTTCCAGAGTCGGGACCGGGGAACAGCGGACGAATGTCACCCAAAATGCCCTTGTTACAATTTGGGAGTTGCCGATGAACACCCCCGCCAGCACCCGCCCGGACCGCATCGTCATCGTCGACGACGATGCGCGCATCCGCGACCTGCTGCGCCGCTATCTCTCGCAGGAAGGCTTCGATGTCCTGCTGGCCGAGGACTCCAAGGCGCTGGCACGCGTGATGACGCGCGAGAGCATCGATCTGATCGTGCTCGACCTGATGCTTCCCGGCGAGGACGGCCTGTCGATATGCCGGCGACTGCGCGCGGGCAACGACCTGACGCCGATCATCATGCTCACCGCCAAGGTCGAGGACGTCGACCGCATCGTCGGACTCGAGGTCGGTGCGGACGACTACCTGCCCAAGCCCTTCAACCCGCGCGAGCTGCTGGCGCGGATCCACGCCGTGCTGCGCCGGCGCCCGGCGCCCGAGGCGCCCGGCGCGCCGTCCAGGGATGCGCAGATCGTGACCTTCGGCCCCTTCGAGTTCGACCTTTCGCTGCGCCGGCTGTTCAAGGACGGCGAACCGATCGCGCTCACCACCGGCGAGTTCAGCATGCTCAAGGCGCTCGTGCGTCACCCGCGCCAGCCGCTGTCGCGTGACAAGCTGGCCCAGCTCGCGCGCGGGCGCGAGTTCGAACCCTTCGACCGCAGCCTGGACGTGCAGATCTCGCGCCTGCGCAAGATGATCGAGCCCGACCCCGCGCAGCCGCGCTACATCCAGACCGTCTGGGGGGTGGGCTATGTCTTCGTACCCGATGGCGCGAGCTGAGTTGTTGCGGACGGGTTCGCGCCCCGGCGCGCCCCGGTGCGCGCCATGTTCCCCTTGAGCCTGTTCTGGCGCACCTTCTTCCTGCTCGCGCTGCTGCTGGCCGGCGGCATCTTCGCGTGGGTGCAGACGCTGCGCGCGCTCGAGTTCGAGCCGCGCGCGGTCGAGGCGGCGCAGCAGACGGCGAGTCTCGTAAATCTTGCGCGCGCCGCGCTGCGCCGGGCCGACGGCATCAATCGTGTCGCGATCCTCAAGGGCATGGGCGCGCAGCAGGCGGTCCAGGTCACGGTGCGGGAACCCGGCGACCGTTGGGAGCCCTACGAGCTCGATCGCTTCACCCGCCGGGTCAGCCGCGAACTGCGTGCCGCGCTCGGCCCTGACGCGATCGTCGCCCGCAGCGTCAACGGCGGCCCAGGCATGTGGGTAGGCTTTTCGATCGAGCGCGACCAATACTGGCTGCACACCGCGCAGATCCACACCAGGCCGCTGCAGGGCCGCACCTGGTTCGTCTGGATCGGGATCGCGGTGGCGGCAACGCTGATCGGCTCGGCCGCGTTCGCCGGGCTCATCAACCGGCCGCTCAGGGACCTCTCGTTTGCCGCCAGCCGCATCCGCGACGGCGACCTCGATTCCCGCCTCGACGAAAACACCCTCACCAGCGAGATCCGCGAGGTCAATCGCGGTTTCAACCGCATGGCGCGCGAGCTGGCGCGCGTCGAGGAGGATCGCGCGGTGATGCTCGCGGGCATCAGCCACGACCTGCGCACGCCGCTGGCGCGGCTGCGCCTGGAGGCCGAGATGAGCGTCGACGACGCGGAGGCCAAGCGCAACATGGCTGCGGACATCGATCAGCTCGACGCCATCATCGACAAGTTCATGGACTACGCGCGCCCCGGCGAGGCGCAGGTGGGGCCGGTCGCGGTGGCCGAGCTGATCCAGCGCGAGGCCTCGTCGTTTCGGGATGCGGAGCAGATCCGCATCAGCGTACGCGTGCCGCCCGACCTCATCGTGCTTGCCGACGAGACCGAGCTTGCACGCGTCTTCCTCAACCTGTTCGAGAACGCGCGCCGCTACGGCCGCGGCACCTACACCGGCGTCGCCGAGGTCGAGGTCACGCATGTCCGCGCCGGACCCTGGGCGATCCTGACGGTGCGCGACCGCGGACCCGGCGTCGCACCGGAAAAGCTGCACCAGCTCACCACGCCCTTCTTCCGCGGCGACGCCGCGCGCACCGCCGCCACCGGGGCGGGCCTGGGTCTCGCGATCGTCGAGAAATCGCTGCAGCGCATGGGCGGAAGCCTCGAACTCAACAACGCCCCCGGCGGCGGGCTGATGGCGCACGTGCGGCTCAAGCGCGCCGGTTGAGCCGTGGCGCAGGGTGCGGCTCAGCGCTCGACGCGCTGCAGCAGGCACACCGCCCGCGCCTCGATCGCCCGACCTTCGCCGACCGGGCCCATCTTCTCGGCGGTCTTGGCCTTGACGTTGACGGCATCCGCGCGCAGCGCGAGCGCCGCGGCGATGCGCGCGACCATCTCCGGGATATGCGGCGCCATCTTCGGCGCCTGCGCGACGATCGTCGAGTCGACGTTCAGGATCTCGTAGCCCGCGGCCCGGACACGCCGTGCCGCCTCGGTGAGCAGCGCCAGCGAATCGGCCCCCTTGAACGCCGCATCGGTGTCGGGAAAGTGGCGGCCGATGTCGCCCAGCGCCGCGGCACCGAGGATCGCATCGGTGATCGCGTGCAGCAGCGCGTCGGCGTCGCTGTGGCCGAGCAGGCCGTGGCTGTGCGGGATCGTGACCCCGCCGAGCACCAGCGGCCGGCCCGGCACGAGCGCGTGCACGTCCCAGCCCTCGCCGATGCGCAGTGCCGCCGGGTTCATCGCGTCGCCAGCAGCCGCTCGGCCAGCGCGAAGTCCGCCGGCCAGGTGATCTTCAGGTTCTCCCAGTCGCCCAGCACCAGCCGCGGCCGGTGACCTAGCGCCTCGACGGCGCTGGCCTCGTCGGTCACTGTCGTGCCCGCCCGCGACAGCGCTTCCTGCAGCAGTCCGAGCCGGAACATCTGCGGCGTCTGCGCCGCCCAGAGCTGCTGGCGCGGCACCGTCTCGCGCACCTGCGCCTGCCCGTCGTCGCGCTTGACCGTGTCCGACAGCGGCAGCGCCAGCAGCCCGCCGACGGCATCGTCGGCGACCGTGTCGATCAGGCGCTGCACCCACTGCGGCTGCAGCAGGCAGCGCGCGGCGTCGTGCACCAGCACCCAGTCCTCGTCCTCTGCGCCGCGCTCGCGCAGCGCGAGCAAGCCCGCGGCGACCGTGGCCGCGCGCGTCGCTCCACCGACGCGCGCGAGCCAGCGGCGGTCGAACTCGGTCTCCGGCACCGCCTGCTCGAAATGCGCGTCGTCGCGGCCGATCACCACCAGCGTCGCGCTCAAAGCCTGCAGCGCCTGCAGTCGCTGCAGGGATTGCAGCGTGTGGCGCACCAGCGCCTGCCCGGCCAGCGGTGCGTATTGCTTGGGCACGCTCGTCCCCGCGCGCTCGCCGACACCGGCGCAGGGCACGAGCGCGAAGCGACGCGCGGGGCGCAGGGGCGATGGGTTCATGGCTCGGATTCTAGAATTCGATGCTTCGCGCCGATGCGTCGCGGACCTGGCCTACGGCCGCCGATCCGACGCCGGTCGTCCTTCGCCGGATGGACCGGGCCCTCACGGCGCAGCACGCCCCCACATGCAACTCCCTTCGATCGCGCCCGGCAAGCGCTACACCCGTCCCCTGCCGCCGGGCTCGGCCGACGCCCTGCTCCTGGCCCGCCAAGCCGCCGCCGCGAAGGCAGCCGGACGGATGCTCGCGGTGATCACCGCCGATGCCGCCGACGCCGCGCGGCTCGTCGACGAGATCGTCTTCTTCGACCCGGCGCTGCGCACCGCGCTCTTCCCGGACTGGGAGACCCTGCCCTACGACAGCTTCAGCCCGCACCAGGATCTGGTGAGCGAACGGCTGGCCACGCTCTGGCGTGTGGGCCATGCCGAGGTCGACGTGCTGCTGCTGCCGGCGAGCACGGCGCTCACGCGCCTGGCGCCGCCCTCGTTCTTGGCGGCGACCACCTTCATGTTCCGGCAGAAGGCGCGCCTGGACGAGGCCGCGTTGAAGGCGCAGCTGACGCTGGCGGGTTACCAGCACGTGAGCCAGGTGGTCTCACCCGGCGAATACGCGGTGCGGGGCGGCCTGATCGACCTCTTCCCGATGGGCAGCCCGGTGCCCTACCGCCTGGACCTCTTCGACGACGAGATCGACTCGATCCGCAGCTTCGACCCGGACACGCAGCGCAGTCTCTATCCGGTGCCCGAAGTGCGCCTGCTGCCCGGGCGCGAATTCCCGATGGACGAGGCCGCGCGCACCGCCTTCAGGGCGCGCTGGCGCGAGCAGCTGGAAGGTGACCCCACGCGCAGCCGCATCTACAAGGACATCCAGCAGGGCGTGGCCAGCGGCGGCATCGAGTACTACCTGCCGCTGTTCTTCGACGAGACCGCGACGATCTTCGAGCACCTGCCCGCAGGCGCGAACCTGACGCTGCACGGCGAGGTCGACGGCGCGCTGCAGCGCTTCTGGAGCGACACCCGCGAGCGGCATCGCTTCCTGCAGCACGACCCGGAGCGGCCGATTCTGCCGCCCGAGGCGATCTTCCTGCGGCCCGAGGAGTTCTTCGCGCGCACGCAGCCGCTGGCCACACTCGTGCTGCGCCCAACCGCGCCAGCGGCGGATGCGACGGATACGACAGAAGCCGATCCGGCCAGCGCCTGGACCCGGCCGCTGCCGCCGCTGGCAATCGACCGCGGCGCGACCGAACCGCTCGCGGCACTGGCGCGACACCTGGAGACGACGACGCACCGCGTGCTGCTCGTTGCCGAGAGCGAGGGGCGGCGCGAGAGCGTGCTCGAGCTGCTGCGCGAGCACCGCATCCAGCTCCCGAGCGTGGCCACGCTCGCGGACTTCCTCGCCGGCAACGAGAAGGTCGCGATCGTCGCCGCGCCGCTGGCCGCCGGCTTTCACTGGATCGAGACGCAGGGGCCGCAGGCCGGCGTCTCGGTGCAGTTCGTCACCGAGACCGAGCTCTTCGCGGCGACGCCGCAGGCGCGCCGCCGCCGCCGGCAGGAGCAGGTCAGCGACCTCGACGCGCTCGTGCGCGACCTCTCCGAGCTCAAGATCGGCGACCCCGTCGTGCACGTCAACCACGGCATCGGACGCTATCGCGGCCTCGTCAACATCGACGTCTCGGGCGGGCAGGACGGCGGCGCGAGCGAGTTCCTGCACCTGCAGTACGCCGATGATGCGACGCTGTACGTGCCGGTTTCGCAGCTGCACCTGATCGGCCGCTACACCGGCGTCTCGCCCGAGGAGGCGCCGCTGCACAAGCTCGGCAGCGGGCAGTGGGAGCGCGCGCGGCGCAAGGCCGCCGAGCAGGTGCGCGACACCGCGGCCGAGCTGCTCAACCTCTACGCGCAGCGGGCGGCGCGCGAAGGCCGGCCGCACCGCTTCAGCGCCTCCGACTACGAGGCCTTCGCCGCCAGCTTCGGCTTCGAGGAGACGGCCGACCAGCGCGCGGCGATCCACGCGGTGATCCAGGACCTCGTGAGCCCGCGCCCGATGGACCGGCTCGTCTGCGGCGACGTCGGTTTCGGCAAGACCGAGGTCGCGCTGCGCGCGGCCTTCGTCGCGGTGCACGGCGGCAGCCAGGTCGCGATCCTCGCGCCGACGACGCTGCTGGCCGAGCAGCACTACCAGACGCTCTCCGACCGCTTCGGCAAGTGGCCGGTGAAGATCGCCGAGCTCTCGCGCTTTCGCAGCAGCAAGGAGGTCAAGGCGGCACTCGAAGGCATCGCCGACGGCAGCGTCGACATCGTCGTCGGCACGCACAAGCTGCTCTCGCCCGAGGTGAAGTTCAAGCGCCTGGGCCTGCTCGTGATCGACGAGGAGCACCGCTTCGGCGTGCGCCACAAGGAGGCGATCAAGGCGCTGCGCGCCGAGGTCGACGTGCTGACGCTCACCGCGACGCCGATCCCGCGGACGCTCGGCATGGCGCTCGAGGGCCTGCGCGACCTCTCGGTGATCGCCACCGCGCCCGAGCGGCGCCTGGCGATCAAGACCTTCGTGCGCAACGAGGGCAGCGGCGTCATCCGCGAGGCGGTGCTGCGCGAGTTGAAGCGCGGCGGGCAGGTCTACTTCCTGCACAACGAGGTCGAGACCATCGAGCAGCGCGCGCAGCGGCTCTACGAACTGCTGCCCGAGGCGCGCATCGCGATCGCGCACGGCCAGATGCCCGAGCGCCAGCTCGAGGCGGTGATGCGCGATTTCGTCGCCCAGCGCTTCAACGTCCTCGTCTGCTCGACGATCATCGAGACCGGCATCGACGTTCCCAGCGCCAACACCATCGTCATCACCCGTGCCGACAAGTTCGGCCTCGCGCAGCTGCACCAGCTGCGCGGGCGCGTCGGCCGCAGCCACCACCAGGCCTACGCCTACCTGCTCGTCCCCGACGTGCAGAGCCTGACCAAGCAGGCCGGCCAGCGCCTGCAGGCGATCCAGGAGATGGAGGAGCTGGGCAGCGGCTTCTACCTCGCGATGCACGACCTCGAGATCCGCGGCGCGGGCGAGGTGCTCGGCGAGAGCCAGAGCGGCAACATGATGGAGGTCGGCTTCCAGCTCTACAACGACATGCTGGCCGAGGCGGTGCGCAGCCTCAAGGCCGGGCGCGAACCCGACCTGCTCTCGCCGATGGGCTCGCTCTTCGGGGCGACCACCGAGGTCAACCTGCACACGCCGGCGCTGCTGCCCGACGCGTACTGCGACGACGTCCACGCCCGGCTGAGCCTCTACAAGCGCCTGGCCAGCGCCGACAGCGCCGAGGCGCTCGACCGGCTGCTCGAGGAGGTCACCGACCGCTTCGGCAAGCTCCCGCCCCAGGGCCAGGCGCTCTTCGACACGCATCGCCTGCGCGTGCTCGCGAGGCCCTACGGCGTGCAGAAGATCGAGGCGGGCCCGAAGCTGATGAGCATCGCCTTCCGGCCCAACCCGCCGGTCGACGCGCAGCGCATCATCGCGCTGGTGCAGAAGAACCGCTCGGTCAAGCTCGCCGGCAACGACAAGCTGCGCATCGAGCGCGAGTTCGCCGCGGTCTCGGACCGCGTGCAGTACGTGCGCGACGTGCTGCGTGCGCTCGGTCCGCCGCTGGTCGAGGCCTGAGCCCGGAGCGGACACGCCGGCACGACCGGAGGCGACCGCAGGACGAGAAAGGAGAAGAGGAGACCATGCGTACTTCGATCCTCGGCGGCGGGCTCGCCCTGCTCCTGGCGCTGGGCAGCGCGATCGCCGCCGCGCCCACCGACGACGAACGAGTGCTCGGCGGCCATCCGGGCGGGGCCAACTGGCTCAGCTACGGCCGCGACTACGGCAACCAGCGCTTCTCGCCGCTCACGCAGATCAGCGCCGGCAACGTCGAACGGCTTGCACCGGCGTGGATCTACCAGAGCGGCGTCGCGGCGACCTTCCAGGCCACGCCCATCGTCGTCGGCGGCGTCATCTACCTCTCGCTGCCCTTCAGCGACGTCGTTGCGCTGGACGGGCGCAGCGGCCGCGAGCTGTGGCGCTATCGCCACCAGCGCCGCGCGCAGGCGCTGTGCTGCGGCCCGGCCAACCGCGGCGTCGCGGTCGCCTACGGCAAGGTCTTCATCGGCACCGTCAACGCGCGACTGGTCGCGCTCGACCAAGAGAGCGGGAAGCCCGTCTGGGACATCCCGCTGGTCGACGAACTGCCCACCCGCACCGAACGCACGGATCAGCTCGCATCCGACGATCCGCTGCGCGGGCAGAAAACGACCGGTGCCACCGGCGTCGGCGCGAACATGGCCCCGCTCGTGCATCGCGGCAAGGTCATCATCGGCATCACCGGCGTCGGCTACGGCCTGCATCTGGAGGGGCGTCGGCCGGATGCGCCGCTCGGGGCCGTCGTCGGGATCGCCGGGCAGAGCCAGCGTGCGGGCTTCTACGCCGCCTTCGACGCCGAAAGCGGCAGGCGCCTGTGGCAGTTCGACACCACCGCGAGCCAGGGCTGGGAGGGCGAGTTCCGCACGCACACGCCCGACGGCGCCGCGCTCGAGCGCGACATCGCGCGCGAGCGCGCCGACCTGGCGAAGGCGGGCGACGCCTGGAAGCGCGGCGGCGGCTCGGCGTGGACGACGCCGGCGCTCGACGCCAAGCGCGGTCTGCTCTTCGTCGGCGTGGGCAATCCCTCGCCGCAGATGGACGACACGAGCCGCCCGGGGGACAACCTCTACACCGTCTCGATCGTCGCGCTCGAGCTCGAGACCGGCGCCGTGCGCTGGCACTTCCAGGAGGTGCCGCACGACATGTGGGGTTACGACGTCGCAAGCCCCGCGATGCTCTTCGACCTGCCCTGGCAGGGCCGGACGCTGCCGGCGCTGGCGCAGGCCGGCAAGACCGGCTGGCTCTACGTGCTCGACCGGCGCGACGGCCGGCTGCTCTATCGATCAGAGGCCTTCGTCCCGCAGTCCAACCTCTTCCGCCGGCCGACACCCGAAGGCATCGTGATCGCTCCGGGCGGAGGCGGCGGCGCGAACTGGTCGCCCGCCGCGCTGGACCCGCGCACCGGTCTGGCCTATGTGGCCGCGATGCACCTGCCGATGCGCTACACGGTGAAGGAGGTCGCCGCCCAGGGCGACGCGCCGGCCGTGCGCTACACGGCGATGGAACCGGTGAGAGGACCGACCTGGGGGACGCTGACGGCGATCGACACGCGCAACCAAGGCCGCATCCGCTGGCAGGCGCGAACCGCCACGCCCCTGATCGGCGGCGTGCTCGCCACCGCGGGCAATCTCGTCTTCACCGGCGAAGGCGACGGCCATCTCGCGGCCTACGACGCGGCGAGCGGCGAGCGCCTGTGGCAGTTCAACTGCGGCGCCGGCGTCAACGCGCCGCCGATCAGCTACGAGATCGACGGTCAGCAGTACATCGCGGTGGCCGCCGGCGGCAACGCGCTCTTCGGCTACCGACAGGGTGATGCGCTGATGGTCTTCCGCCTGCGCTGAGCCGGGCCCCGTACCGGGGCGGGCGATCGACGCTGCTCGCACGCGATCCGGACCCGCATGGGCGCGGCGTGCGGGAGGGGCCCGCCCTGCCGCAGAATCGAGCGGCATCGGCCTCGCGGCGAGGCCGCGGCGAAAGGAACGGAGATGAGCGCGACAACAAGCGGCGCGCGGACGCTGCGTGCGGCGGTGGTGCAGGCCGGAGCGGTGCAGTTCGACCGCGACGCCGGCACCGAGAAGGCGGTGCGGCTGATCGGCGAAGCGGCAGCCACCGGCGCGAGACTGGTGGTGTTTCCCGAGGCCTTCATCGGCGGCTACCCGAAGGGGCTGGACTTCGGCCTCGTCGTCGGCGCGCGCGACCCGCAGGGTCGCGAGGAGTTCCGCCTCTACCACGAGGCGGCGATCGAGGTTCCCGGGCCGCACGTGACGCGGCTGGCCGAAGCGGCCGGCGAACACCGCGTGCACGTCGTCATCGGCGTGATCGAACGCGAAGGCGGCACCTGCTACTGCACGGTGCTCTTCCTCGGTCCCGACGGCACGCTGCAGGGCAAGCACCGCAAGCTGATGCCCACCGCGCTCGAGCGCATGATCTGGGGCTTCGGCGACGGCTCCACGCTCACCGTCGTCGACAGCCCTTACGGCCGCATCGGCTCGGTGATCTGCTGGGAGAACTACATGCCGATGATGCGCATGGCGATGTATGCCAAGGGTGTCGCGCTCTACTGCGCGCCGACGGCGGACGACCGCGACACCTGGCTGCCGTCGATGCAACACGTGGCGCTCGAAGGCCGCTGCTTCGTGCTCAGCGCCTGCCAGTTCGTGCGCCGGCGCGACTTCCCCGAGCCGCTGCGCGTGCGCCTGCAGCACCTGGGCGAGGATCCGGACGCGGTGCTGATGCGCGGCGGCAGCACGATCGTCAGCCCGCTCGGGCAGGTGCTCGCCGGCCCGCACTTCGGCAGCGAGACCATCCTCACCGCCGACCTGGACCTGGACGAGATCGCGCGCGGCAAGTTCGATTTCGACGCCGTCGGCCACTATGCGCGGCCCGACGTCTTCCAGCTTCAGGTGAACGAGGCGCCGACCGCGGCGGTCGTGCGCCGCGGTCGCACCGGCAGCGACGCCGGCTAGGGCTGCCGCCTCGCAGGCGGCAGCAGCCCGGGCCTGCCCGGACCGAGCCCGCCATCGGCGCGTGCGTTCAGGTAGGCATAGAGATCCAGCACGTGCGGCGTCACCGCCCCGTCGCCGTCCCAGGCCGGCATCAGCGGCTGGCCGCGCGCGCTGCGCTCGCGCTTCATCACCTCCTCGAGCAGCGCAGTGCGCTCGGTGTCACTGTCCGGCGGCGGGTCGTCGGGGGCCAGGCGCGCAATGCGGTAGCTGCTGAGCACCTTGGTCGCGAAGCCCCGCGGCGCGTAGTTGCGGATGCGCTCGACCAAGTTGGGCGCGACCGCCGTGCCCACGCCGCCGATCCCGTGACAGGACTGGCAGTGCGTCTGGAAAAGACGCCAGCCGGCGAAGGTGCCGGCATCGACGCGGCCGTCGACCACGGTGAAGTCGCCGGGCATCGGGTCGCCCGGGGGCGGTGCGGACTGAGCCGTCGCGGCAGCGGCCGCCAGCACGAGCGGCGCGAACGATCGGAACGGGTGGTGCATGAATTCGTCTCGGGAAGGCATCGGACGCGATTCTGAAGGCTCTCCTGAGCGCCATCACTGCGTCCGCCGCGCCTCGGGCGCCGGGCAAGCCCGTTCCCCGGTTGCGACAGCGGCCGCGCCGAGGCGGCGCGAGGCTGGGGCAGACCCGGTATTCGGCGCGCCCGGCGAGCCGTACGATCCGCGGCTGGTTCCCTCAAGCCGTGGAGTCAAGATGAGCACCCAAACCAAGTTCCTGCTCGACGAGAGCAAGCTGCCGCGCCGCTGGTACAACATCGCGGCGGATCTGCCGGTGCCGCTGGCGCCGCCGCTGCATCCCGGCACCTTGCAGCCCCTGGGCCCCGATGACCTGGCGCCGCTGTTCCCGATGGAACTGATCCTGCAGGAGGTCAGCACCGAGCGCGAGATCGAGATCCCCGAACCGATACGCGAGGTCTTCCGGCTCTGGCGGCCGAGCCCGCTGGTGCGCGCCCACCGCCTGGAGAAGGCGCTGGGAACGCCGGCGAAGATCTACTACAAGTACGAGGGTGTCTCGCCGGCGGGCAGCCACAAGCCCAACACCGCGATCCCGCAGGCCTGGTACAACGCACAGGCCGGCATCAGGAAGCTGACGACCGAGACCGGTGCCGGACAATGGGGTTCGTCGCTGGCGTTTGCCGGAGCCTTGTTCGGGATCGATGTCACGGTCTTCCAGGTCCGCGTCTCCTACGACCAGAAGCCCTACCGCCGCGCGCTGATGGAGACCTATGGCGCCAAGTGCATCGCCAGTCCCAGCAACCTCACCGCCAGCGGCCGCGCGATCCTCGAGAAGGATCCGAACCACCCCGGCTCGCTCGGCATCGCGATCAGCGAGGCGGTCGAGGTCGCGGCGACCAACGACGACACCAAGTACTCGCTCGGCTCGGTGCTCAACCACGTGCTGATGCACCAGAGCATCATCGGCCTGGAGGCGATGCTGCAGTTCGAGATGGCCGGCGACGACCCGGACGTGATCATCGGCTGCACCGGCGGCGGCAGCAACTTCGCCGGACTCGCCTTCCCCTTCATCGGCCAGCAGCTGCGCGGCGGGCGCAAGCGCCGCATCGTCGCGGTCGAGCCCTCGGCCTGCCCGTCGCTGACCCGCGGCAAGTTCGCCTACGACTTCGGCGACACCGCGCACCTGACGCCGTTGACCAAGATGCACACGCTGGGCAGCACCTTCACGCCACCGGGCTTCCACGCCGGTGGCCTGCGCTATCACGGCATGGCGCCGATGGTCTCGCACCTGAAGGAGCTCGGCCTGATCGAGGCCACTGCCTACCCGCAGACAGCCTGCTTCGAGGCCGGCGTCCTGTTCGCGCGCAGCGAGGGCATCGTTCCTGCGCCCGAGGCCAACCACGCCGTGAAGAGCGCGATCGTCGAGGCCCTGCGCTGCAAGGCCGAAGGCCGCTCGGAGGTGATCGTCTTCAACCTCAGCGGCCACGGGCACTTCGACATGAGTGCCTACAGCAGCTACTTCGGCGGCCAGCTCGTCGACCAGGGCTACGACGAGAAGGAGCTGGCGATGGCGCTGGCCGGCCTGCCGAGCGTACCGGCCTGACAGCAGCGTCGCGACGCGCAACCGCGCTCAGGCCGGTTGCGCGTCGACATCCGCCAGGCCGCGCTTGCGCAGCAGCGGCGCGACGCTGGCCGCCCGGCCGCGGAAGGCGGCATAGGCCGCTCCCGGCTCGACGCTGTTGCCGCTGGCGTAGATCCAGCGCCGCAGCCGCTGCGCGAGCTGCGGATCGAAAGGGTCGCCGGCTTCGCGGAAGGCCTCGAAGCCGTCGGCATCCAGCACCTCGGCCCAAAGATAGACGTAATAGCCCGCGGCGTAGCTCGAACCCGAGAACAGGTGCTGGAAGTGCACGAGACGGTGGTTCATGCCGACCTCCGGCGGCACGCCCTGCGCGGCCAGCAGTGAGGCCTCGAAGGCACAGAGATCGGCCGGCGGCTCGGCCTCGCTGCGTGAATGCACGGCCATGTCGACGATCGCGCTGGCGGTGTAACGCACCGTCTCGTAGCCCTGACCGAAGCGCTGCGCGGCCTGCAGACGCTCGATCAGCGCCTGCGGGATCGGCTCGCCGGTCCGCACGTGGCGCGCGTGCCGGCGCAGGACCTCGGGCTCCGCGAGCCAGTGCTCGAAGAGCTGCGAAGGCAGCTCGACGAAGTCGCGCAGCACCTGGGTGCCCGACAGGCGCGCGAAGCGCACCTGCGAGAGCAGTCCGTGCAGGCCGTGACCGAACTCGTGGAAGAGCGTGCGCGCCTCCTCGATCGACAGCAGCACCGGCTGCCCCGGCGCCGAACGCGCGAAGTTGTTGTTGTTCAGGATCAGCGGCAGCTCGGCCCCGCCCTGCGGCGTGTTGCGGTTCTGCCAGCGCAGCGCGCTCATCCATGCCCCGCTGCGCTTGCCGCTGCGCGCGAAGTTGTCCTGCATGAAGACGCCAATGAGCGTGTCGTCGGCCTCACGCACCTCGTAGGCCTTCACGTCCGGGTGATAGACGGGGACGTCGTCCCTCGGCACGAAGCGCAGCCCGAAGAGCCGTGCGGCGCAGTCGAAGGCCGCCTGCACCATCGCGTCGAGCGCGAAGTAGGGCTTGAGCTCGGCATCGTCGAGCGCGTACCGCGCCTGCCGCAGCTTCTCGGCCCAGTAGCGCCAGTCCCAGGCCTCGATCGGCGTGCTCACGCCCTCGGCCTGCATCTGCGCCCGCAGCGCCTCGCGCTCGCGCTGCACCGCCGCGAGCGCGCGCGGCCAGACCTCGTCGAAGAGCGCCTGCACGGCCGCGCGGCTGCCGGCCATCGTGTCGGCCAGCGCGTAGTCGGCATAGCAGGCATGACCGTGCAGCCGCGCCTGCTCCCGGCGCAGGCGCAGGATCGCGCGCGCGAGCTCGCGGTTGTCGCTCTCGCCGGCATGCTCGCCGCGACTGACCCAGCCGCGCCAGACGACTTCGCGCAGGTCGCGTCGCTGCGAATAGGTCAGGAAGGGGATCACGTGCCCCCGCGCGAGGGTGAGGACGAAGCCGTCGAGCCCGCGCTCGACCGCGGCCTGCCGCGCGGCGTCGCGGACGAAGTGCGGCAGCCCGGCAAGGTCCGCCTCGCTCTGCAGCTCAAGGGTCCAGTTCGATTCGTCGTGCAGCACGTTCTGCGCGAAGCGCGTCGTCAGCTCGGCAAGCTGCTCCATGACCTGCGCGTAGCGGGCGCGATCCGCGCCCTGCAGCCGCGCTCCGGCGCGCACGAAATCGAGGTGGACGCGCTCGAGCAGCCGCAGCGCCTCGGGCGCGAGCCCGAGCTGTTCACGGCGGCGATGCAGCGCGTCGATGCGGGCGAAGAGCGCCTCGTCCAGATAGATGGTGTTGCGGTGCGCGGCCAGCGGCGCGGCCATGCGGCGCTGCACCGCCTGCAGCTCCGGGCTGGTTGCCGACGCCGCGAGGTTCTCGTAGACCGCGACGATGCGGCCCAGCATCCGTCCGCTGCGGTCGAAGGCCGCCAGCGTGTTCTCGAAGTCGGGCGCCCGCGCGTCCTTTGCGATGCGTTGCAGTTCCTCGCGATGCGAAGCCATCGCAGCCCGCAGCGCCGGTTCGAAGTGCTCGGGATGAATGCGCTCGAACGGCGGCAGGCCGAAGGCTGCGGACCATTGTTCCAGCAGCGGATTGAGCTCAGACATCGTGGGCAGCTCCATCGGGCTTGCGGTCGAGCGCAGTCCACTCATGCGGGTGCGGCTGAGGCCCTCGGGTGCGAGCATCGCGAGGCCGCCACCCAGCACCAGGGGTTGCCGCTCCCGATGCAAGCAGCGCAGCGAGCACGGCCGCCAGCACGATCAGCCAGGTCGGCTCGAGCGCGCCCCCGCCGCCGCCGCCCGTGTCCGGATCCGTGCTGTCCTGCCCGCCCACGGCCGCCGCAGCCAAACGCACCGCCCCTTCGGCGTCGAGCATTCCCGCGCCGCAGGTCGAGGTCGTGCACGCACATTCGTCCTGGGTCAGCTCGTCCGGTAAGCGGCACAGCGGCACTTCCGGGCTTGCCGCAGCGACGAAGGGGCGCGCGCTCGCCTGCAGATGTTCGCGCACCTGGGACGGGCCGAGCGTCGGATTGGCCGAGAGCATCAGCGCCACCGCGCCGCTCACCAGCGCCGTCGCGTAGCTCGTGCCCACCGAGTAGTCGCGCGAGTCGGTGTAGACATTTTCCGCAGGCCCGCGCCTGCCGGTGTTCGTCGTCGTCAGGATCGGGTAGAGGCAGTCACCGATCAGGTTGACGCAGTTGCCTCCCGGTGCGGCGATCGTCACCTGCGGCCCGAGGCTCGAGAAACCCACCTTGGTTCCGATGTGCCGCAGACCCGTCACGGCGATCACGCCCGGACAGTTGCCCGGTGTCCCCACCGCGAGTCCCTCCTCGTTGCCTGCCGCGGCGACGATCACCACACCCGCAGCCGTTAGCCTGCCGATCGTGTCGCGATACGCCGATGAGCAGACACCGGCCGATCCCAGGCTCAGGTTGATCACGCGCGCCGGCGTCGCGTTTCGGACCGGATTGCTGCCGAGCCCACCGGCCCAGAGCATCGCGGCGAGGATGTCGGAATCGTAGCCGCCGCAAGGCCCGAGCACGCGCACCGGCTGCACCCGGGCCCCGTAGCCGACCGAGGCCATGCCGAGGCGGTTGCCGGTCTGCGCGCCGATCAGGCCGGCCATCTTCGTGCCGTGCCAGCTGCTGTCGGCCGCCGGCTCGCCCGCATCGCACTGGCCCGCAGCCGACCAGTCGCCCGGGTCCGACGGGTCGGGGTCGCGGCCGTCGCCGTCGCGCGCCTCGTCGGCGTCGGCGATGAAGTCGTAGCCGGCGACGAGCTGGGCCGCAAGGTCCGGGTGATCCGGACGCACGCCCGTGTCGAGGACGGCGACGACCAGATCCGGCGCGCCGGTGCTGATCGCCCAGGCGCCGACCGCGTTGATCGCGGAAACATGCGTCGTGTCCGGTGCACGCAGATACCACTGCCCGGATGCCGGCGAGACGCCGGGCCCGCCGGCAAAGAGCGGATCGTTGGGCAGCGCGAGCGCACGACGACGCTCGTCGGGCACGGCATACTCGATCTCGCTGTCGGCGGCCAGACGCTGTGCAAGCTGATGCGAAGACAGCCCGCGCGCGTGCAGCACCTGCGTGCGCTCGTCGATCGCGCGACCATCCATCAAGGCAAGGCCCAGGCGCTGCGCGAGCGCCGCGGCCTGCCTCGGCTCCTGCGTCCCGCCACGCGCCTGCAGCGCCTGTCGCATCAGGCTGCTGCCGGCCCGGTACTTGACGATCACGCGCGCGGAATCGGCGCCCGGCACGAGTGCCGGCGACTGCGACTGCGCAGCCGTCGCCGCCAGGGTCAGCGCGCAGGCGGCCAGCAGCGTCGCACCGCGCCTGCGCAGGCGGCGATCGAACCGCATACGCGGGAAGGCTTGGGCGTCCATGATGTTCGGTGTGCTCCTGTCCGCTACGGGCTGTGCGTGCGCGCGAAGCGGCGTAGTGTGCCCTTCCGCGAAACGGCCCATGCGTCGGGCTTTCACGGGCTTCTCACGCGCGCGGTGCTGGCTGTGGCGCGCACCCGACGCCGGCGCGGACCCTCGAGAACGCGCACGAGCAGCGCGCTGCCGAGCCCGGCGACGGCGCCGCAGAAGTGCGACCAGGGGGCGACCGCAATGCCAAGCGCCGGTGATTCGCGCAGCACCGGCCCGAATGGCTGCTCGAGCGCGAGCTTCAGCGCCAACCCCAGCAGCAGTCCTGCGCCGATCCAGCGCCCCACCCCCTTCGCGCCGCAGACGAGGTGAACGGCCAGTACCGCGACCCCGGCGTGCAGCACTCCCGAGAGCCCGAAGAAGTGCGCCAGCGGCGGCCCGAGCAGCCAGCCCAGCTGGGTGAGCGGCCACGCGAGCGCCCAGGCCAACGCCGAGTGAAGCGGCACGCGCCCGGCCCAGCCGAGTGCGCCGACGAGCACCGCGCCGCCGACGTTGAGCATCAGGTGCGCACGGCTGCCGTGCACCCAGGCTGCCGTCCACCAGCGCCAGGGTTCGGCCAGCGCAAGTGCCGGTTGCCAGTCGAGCGCCGCGGCCGGCCAGGCGCGCGCGAGCACGCTCGCGAGCGCAAGCAGCCCCGCGAATGCAAGCCAAGCCCTGCCGGGCCGGTCGAACACATGGAGCGAGGCGTCGGACATCGCGTCGATGATGCCAGCGCGGTCGCCCATCGCCGTGTGGCACAGTCGCGGCCGTCGATGACCCGCGGCGCGGCCTGCAATCGATGCTCGAAGATCCCGCGACCCCTTGCAGCGGCGCCCGACCCGGCCGACGAGGGCAAGGACAGATCGTTCGCACGCCTGCGGCGCGCGTCACCGGCCCGACGCGCCGCGGCGTCCTGTCGATCCTGTGTTCCAGCCCCTGCTCCAGTCTCTCGTCCATGTTCCCCGGCCAGCCCGCATGGGCGGCGGCCCCTGCGATGAATCCGAGTCCCGAACCCGCCAGCGACGCAGATTCGATGCCACTATCCACTTCGCAGAACGAAGACCCCTATCTCTGGCTCGAGGAGGTGCAGGGCGAGCGGGCGCTCGCCTGGGTGCGCGAGCGCAACGCGATCAGCGAACGCGAGCTGCAGGCGGTTCCAGGCCACGCCGAGCGCGAGCGCGCGATCCTCGAGGTGCTGGACTCGCAGGCGCGCATCCCGGTCGTGCAGCGCGTCGGCCCCTGGCTCTACAACCTCTGGCAGGACGCGGCCAACCCGCGCGGGCTGTGGCGGCGCACGACGCTCGCCGAATACCGCAAGGCGAACCCCGACTGGGAGACCGTGCTCGACCTCGACGCGCTGGGCCGTACCGAGGGCGAGAACTGGGTCTGGGGCGGCGCGCGGCTGCTCGGCCCCGAATACCGGCTCGCGCTCGTGTCGCTGTCGCGCGGCGGTGCCGATGCGCATGTCGTGCGCGAATTCGACCTCGCCCTGCGCCGCTTCGTCGCCGGCGGCTTCTTCGTTCCCGAAGCCAAGACCGACATCGACTGGATCGACGCCGACAGCGTCTACATCGGCAGCGACTTCGGCCCCGGAACGCTGACCGATTCCGGCTATCCGCGCGTGATCCGGCGCTGGCGGCGCGGCCAGCCGCTGGCCGACGCGAGAACGGTCTTCGAGGGCCAGGCCGCGGACGTCGCGGCATCGGCCTTCGTCGACCGCACACCCGGCTTCGAACGCAGCGGCTTCGTGCGCACGACGAGCTTCTACGAATCGCGGCTGTGGCTGCTGCAGGACGACGGCACGACGATCGAGGTCGACAAGCCGCTCGATGCCTCCCTCGCGTTCTGGCGCGAACACCTGCTGCTGCAGCTGCGCAGCGACTGGACCGTCGCTGGCCGCACCTGGCGCGGCGGCAGCCTGCTGCTGGCGCGCGCCGATGCCTATCTGCGCGGGCAGCGCGAGTTCACGCTGCTGTTCGAGCCGACACCGACACGCTCGCTCGAGCACTGGGTGACGACGCGCACGCAGATCGTGCTCGTGATCCTGGACACCGTGAGCAGCCGCCTCGAAGCCTGGCGCCCGAGCGAGGCGGCAGACTCCGGTCCGCTCGCGTGGCAAGGGCGCGAACTGCCGGTGCCGCCGCTGTCCAGCGTCGCGATCGCGGCGCTGCACGACCCGCTGCTGCCCAAGGACGAGTTCGCCGAACACCTGTGGCTGCGCACGAGCAGCTTCCTTCGGCCCGACACGCTCTCGCTTGCACGCACCGACGGCGACCCGGTCGAGCCGCTGAAGTCGCTGCCGGCCTTCTTCGACGCCGAAGGCATGCGCGTCGAGCAGCGCTTCGCGCGCTCCGCCGACGGCACTCGGGTGCCCTATTTCGTCGTCTGGCCGCGCCGGCCGCGCAACGACGGCCGCAACCCGACGCTGCTCTACGGCTACGGCGGCTTCGAAGTCGCGCTCACGCCCTCGTACCTTGCGGTGATCGGGCGCACCTGGCTCGCGCAGGGCGGCGTCTACGTGCTGGCCAACATCCGCGGCGGCGGCGAATTCGGCCCCGCCTGGCACCAGGCGGCGATCCTCGAGCACAAGCAGCGCAGCTACGACGACTTCGCCGCGGTGGCCGCCGATCTGATCGACCGCGGCGTCACGCAGCCGGCGCATCTGGGCATCCAGGGCGGCAGCAACGGCGGGCTGCTGGTCGGCGCGGTGATGCTGCAGCGATCCGAGCTCTTCGCTGCCGTCGTCTGCCAGGTGCCGCTGCTGGACATGCGGCGCTATCACCGGCTGCTCGCCGGCGCCTCGTGGATGGCCGAGTACGGCGACCCCGACGACCCGCGGCAGTGGTCCTGGATCGGACGCTACAGCCCTTACCAGAAGCTGCAGAGCCTGCAGCCGGGGCAGAATCTGCCTGCGGTGCTGTTCACGACGAGCACGCGCGACGATCGCGTGCACCCCGGTCATGCGCGCAAGATGGCCGCACGCATGCTCGCGCTCGGTCACAGGCCGCTCTACTGGGAGAACACCGAAGGCGGACACGGCGGCGCGGCCGACAACGCGCAGCGCGCCCGCATGCGCGCGCTCGAGCTGAGCTTCCTCTGGCGCAGCCTGTCGCCGCGTGCGACGGCGCGATAGGCTTCGATAGGGGCCGAAGGATTCGGAATCGCGCGCATGCCACGCTGGATCGAGGACACCGACCCGCTGCCGCCCGGCCGCAGCGCGCTCGGTGCGGAGAGCGAGGCGCCGGGGCTCGTCGCGGTCGGCGGCACGCTGACGACCGCGCGGCTGGAAGAGGCCTACCGCAAGGGCATCTTCCCCTGGTTCAGCCAGGGTCAGCCGGTGCTGTGGTGGAGCACCAACCCGCGCATGGTGCTGCCGGTGGCCGAGTTCCGCGTCAGCCACTCGCTGCGCAAGACGCTGCGCCGCTTTGCCGGCCGCGCCGGCTGCGAGATCCGCGTCGACCATGCCTGCGAAGCGGTGATCCGCGCCTGTGCGCAGGCGCCGCGCGAAGGCCAGGACGGCACCTGGATCGTCCCGGCGATGATCGAGGCCTATGCGCAGTGGCACCGCGAAGGCCGGGTGCACAGCTTCGAGACCTGGATCGACGGCGAGCTGGTCGGCGGACTCTACGGCGTCGCGATCGGGCGCATGTTCTTCGGCGAATCGATGTTCGCGCGCCGCAGCGACGCCTCGAAGATCGCGCTCGCGGCGCTCGTCGCCTGGTGCCGCGCGCACGACGTGCCGCTGATCGACTGCCAGCAGGAGACGCTGCACCTGGCGAGCATGGGCGCGCGCCCGATCCCGCGCGCGGCCTTCGAGGCCCACCTCGAACAGGTGCTGCAGAGCGCCGATCGCGACGATTGGACCTATGATCCTTCGCTGTGGGACGAGCTGCTGCGGGCCGGGCACGGCGGCGGCAGCGAGCCCAGGGACGATCCGTGACGCACCCGAAAGAACTTCCGCTCGATTCGCTGCAGTTCTACGCCACTGCACCGTATCCGTGCAGCTACCTGCCCGGCCGCATGGCGCGCTCGCAGGTCGCGACACCCAGCCACCTGATTCACGCGGATGCCTATTCCGCGCTCGTCAGCGCGGGCTTCCGGCGCAGCGGCATGTTCACCTACCGGCCATACTGCGAAGGCTGTCGCGCGTGTATTCCGCTGCGCATCCCCGTTGCGCGCTTCGCCCCGACACGCAGCCAGCGTCGCGCCTGGACACAGCACCGCACGCTGCGCGCGCGCGTGCTGCGGCTGTGCTTCATGCCGGAGCACTACCGGCTCTACCTGCGCTACCAGTCCGGCCGCCACAGCGGCGGCGGGATGGACAACGACAGCGTCGACCAGTACACGCAGTTCCTGCTGCAGAGCCGCGTCAACTCGCGTCTGGTCGAGTTCCGCGAACCCGGCGACGACGGCGAGCCCGGTGCGCTGCGCATCGTCTCGATCCTCGACGTACTCAGCGACGGCATCTCGGCCGTCTACACCTTCTACGACCCCGACCCGCAGGCCAGCTACGGCACCTACAGCGTGCTCTGGCAGATCGACCAGACGCGCCAGCTCGGCCTGCCGCACGTCTACCTCGGCTACTGGATCGAGCACAGCCCGAAGATGGCGTACAAGTCGCGCTTCGTGCCGCACCAGCTGCTGATCGACGGGCGCTGGCAGGACGCGGCCTGAACCCTGGCCGACCGCCCGCCCTCGGCCTCCGCCTACCCGCCTACGGGCCTACGCGCCGAGCCAGCGCCAGCGGTCCTCGCCCAGATCCTCGGCGCGCCCTTCGTCGCGCAGCTTCAGCAGATGCGCCAGCAGCGAGCGCCGCGCCACCGGGTGGATGCGCGGCGGCGCATCGGCGTAGACCTCGGGCAGCATCTCGTCGAGACTCGCCTCCCCGCGCGCGCGCAGCGCCTCGACGACCTTGGCCTCGCGCCGCAGCCGGTGCTCGATCAGCGCGCGCAGCACCGCGTGCGGCTCGGCGACGAGGAAGCCGTGCCCCGGCGCGAGCCACTGCAGGTCCTCGTCCAGCAGCGCCTGCAGGCTGCGCAGGTAGGCCGCCATGTCGCCGTCGGGCGGGTCGATCACGACGGTCGAGCCCTGCATCACGTGGTCGCCGGTGAAGAGCAGCCGCTCCTGCTCGAGCAGCCAGCACAGATGATTGGACGCGTGGCCCGGCGTGTGGATCGCGCGCAGGCTCGTGCGTGCACTCAGTAGCAGCCGCTCGCCGTGCACCGGCTCGCGCGTCGGCGCGAACTCGGTGTCCTGGCCTCGCTCGTGCGCCGGTCGCCGCCCGAGCACGATCGCGCCGAAAGCCTGCGCCGCCGCCGCCGCGCCGGGACTGTGGTCGCGGTGCGTGTGCGTCGCCAGCACCCAGCGCACGCGGCCGGGGGCCGCCGCGCGCAGCGCCTGCAGGTGCACCGGATCGGCCGGCCCCGGGTCGATCAGCGCCCAGGAATCGGCGTCGGGGTCGCCGACGAAATAGCTGTTCGTCCCCGGTCCAGTCATCACCCCCGGATTGGGCGCGGTCACGCGCAGCACGCGCGGCGACAGCCGAACCGGCTGCCCGGCGACGAGTTCGGTCAGCGCATCGTGCGCAAGCCCGTCCGGGTCGAGCTTGCAGACCTCGGCATAAGCGAGGTGGTCAGGGAGGATGATCGTCGGCCCCTGGCGCGTGCGCGCATGCCGGGGCATCACGCGCGGGATCGGCGCGGCCAGCCGCGTCGCGGCGGCGAGCGCCTCCTCGACCGAGCCATAGGCCGAGAGCTGCCGCAGGGTGCGTCGGGTCACCGGGAAGAGCTTGAAGCCGCGCTGCGGATCGAGCGCCGCGTCGGGCGGCAGCCACATCAGCTCGACGGCCTCGCCCTGATCGGCCTGTGCGACCTGCGAGGCCGGCGCCGCGGTGACGAAGAAGCGCGTGTCGAAGCGCCGCGAAGTGCCCGGCGGCGTCAGCCAGTGGCTCCAGGCGAAGAAGCGGCGCAGGTCCAGCCGAAGCCCGAGCGCCTGGCAGGCCTCGGCCAAGGTCGCCTCGCGCCGCTGCAGGCGCTGCCGCCATTCGTCCCAGGCCGGTGTCGGCGCCGCGCTGCAGCCGGACTCGTCGCAGGCCAGCAGCAGGCCGATTTCCTCGAAGCTCTCGCGCACCGCGGCCAGCGCCAGCTCGAGGATGCCCCCGGGCAGCCCGTAGCGGGCGCTGAGCGCCGCATCGGTGACGCCCAGGACGTAGCGCTCGGCTTCACGATCGTCGGCCTCGAGCACGCCGCCGGGAAAGACGGCGGCGCCGCTGCGCAGGTCGTTGTCGCGTTCGGCGCGGCGCAGCATCAGCACCT
>Ga0116142_10000936_pt1 | contig 36987 bp, 37 predicted proteins | sample AD_UKC033_MetaG_FD_89785 | JGI IMG/M metagenome (GOLD analysis project Ga0116142, IMG submission 89785) | Active sludge microbial communities of municipal wastewater-treating anaerobic digesters from USA - AD_UKC033_MetaG | ecosystem: Engineered > Bioreactor > Anaerobic > Digestate | place: USA... | reverse complement strand
CGCAGCAGCAGCACCTCGAGCCCCGCCCGGCCATCGCGCAGCAGGAGCAGCGACGCCGAAAGCCGCGCGTCCGGTGGCGCCGTATAGCCCTGGTTCATGCTCAAGCCTCCTCCCCCTTGGCTTGGCGCGCCGCGCCGCTGGCAAGCAGCGCGTCGATCGCGGCCGCGTCGAACCCCGCCTCGGCCAGCACGCTGCGCGTGTGCTCGCCGATCCGGGGCGCCGGGCGTGGCGGCTCGCCAACGCTGCGGTCGAAACGCGGCGCAGGTGCCGGCTGGATGCCGCCCTCGACCTCGACGAAGGCCGCGCGCGCCTGCGCGTGGCGATGCCGCGGCGCCTCATCGAAGTCCAGTACCGGCGCGAAGCAGGCGTCGCTGCCTTCGAGCCGTTCACACCATTCGTCGCGCGTGCGCGTGCGCATCAGCGCCGCGATCGCCTGGCGCATCGCCGGCCACTCGCGCCGGTCGTACTGCCGCTCGGCAAAGCGCGGATCGAACCCGGTCAGGCGGACGAACTCGGCGAAGAACTTCGGTTCGAGCGGTGCCAGCGCGACCCAGCGGCCATCGGCGGTCTCGTAGCTGTCGTAGAACGGCGCGCCGCCGTCGAGCAGGTTTTCTCCCCGCGACCCGTCCCACAGGCCTGCGGCGCGCATGCCGTAGAAGAAGCCCGCAAGGGAGGCCGCGCCGTCGACCATCGCCGCATCGACGACCTGGCCCTTACCCGAGCGCTGCCGCTCGTAGATCGCTGCCATCACGCCCAGCGCGAGGTAGAGCGCGCCGCCGCCGTAGTCCCCGACCAGGTTCAGCGGTGCCACCGGAGGCCCGCCGCGCGGCCCGATCGCGTGCAGCGCGCCGCTGAGCGCGATGTAGTTGATGTCGTGCCCCGCCGCAGCGGCCAGCGGCCCGCTCTGCCCGAAGCCCGTCATCCGCCCGTAGACGAGGCGCGGGTTGCGCCCCATGCAGTCCGCAGGACCGAGGCCCAGCTTCTCGGTCACTCCTGGGCGCAGGCCCTCGATCAGCACGTCCGCGCGTTCGACGAGGCTCAGCACCGCCTCGCGCGCCGCCGGCGCCTTCAGATCCAACGCGAGCGAGCGGCGGCTGCGTCCATGCACGTCGTTGCGGCGCGGGAACTGCACGCCCAGGCCGCTGGCCTCGGTGCGATCGACCCGCACGACGTCGGCGCCCAGATCGGCCAGCAGCGTCGCGCACATCGGCACCGGGCCGATGCTGGCCAGCTCGATCACCTTCAGTCCGTGCAGGGGTCCCATCGCGTGTGCATTCCTCTCGTGGCCCAGCGGCGAAGTGTGCCGTACGCGAGAATCGCCGCCCGTGAGCTCTGCCTGGATGATGGTGCTCTCGTCGCTGCTGTTCGCGACGATGAGCGTGTGCGTCAAGCTCGCCTCGGCCAGCTACGGCACCGGGGAGATCGTGTTCTACCGCGGTCTCGTCGGTGCGCTGGCGGTCGGAATCCTCTACCGCGCACGCGGCGGCTCGCTTCGTACGCCCGTGCCCGGGATGCACGTCGGGCGCAGCGCCGCCGGGGTTGCAGCCATGAGCCTCTGGTTCTTCGCCCTCGGCGGCCTGCCGCTGGCCACCGCGTCGACGCTGAACTACATGTCCTCGGTCTGGATGGCCTTGTTCCTGGTCGGCGGCGCGATCATGCTCGGTGGGCGGCGCGTCGAAGGCCTGCTGGTGACCGCGGTGCTGCTGGGTTTCGTCGGCGTGGCGCTGGTGCTGCAGCCGTCGATGGATGCCACACAGATCTGGCCGGCGCTGGCCGGCGTGTTCTCGGGCGTGCTGTCGGCGCTGGCCTACCTGCAGCTGACGGCGCTCGGCCGCGTCGGCGAACCCGAGGAGCGCACCGTCTTCTATTTCAACATCGGCAGCATGGTGCTCGGCGGCGCGATCGCCGTCGCGCAGGGCCTGGGCCGGCACAGCGTGCGCGGTGTGCTGCTGCTGCTGACGATCGGCGTGCTCGCCGCAGCCGCTCAGATGCTGCTGACGCGCGCCTACACGGTCGGGCGGCCGCTGGCCAACGCGGTGCTGAACTACCTGGGCATCCTCTTCGCGTTCATCTACGGCGTGCTGCTCTTCGACGAGGGGATCTCCGCGGCGGCGATCGCCGGCGTCGTGCTCATCATCAGCGCCGGGCTGCTCAGCACGCGCGTGCGCTCACGGGCCCAGGAGCCCGAAGACACGCGCGGACGCCCTGCCGCCGGCGGCTGAAGGCGCGCGGCGGTGGGGCCTGCGCGGCGATTGCACAATGGCGCATTCCCCGCGCATCCGGAGGCCGGCGATGTTCACCGAATACGTGCTCTTCGATCTTCCCGCGGGCATGCCGCGCGAGACGGTGATCGCCGGCATGCACGAGGTCGCGCCGCGCTGGCGCCAGGAACCCCAACTCGTGCGCAAGACCTTCATCTACGACGAACGGGCGGGCGTGGCGGGCGCTTTCTACCTCTGGCTGGACCGCGCCGCGGCCGAGGCCGCTCACGACGAGGCCTGGCGCGCACGCATCCGCGCGCATTACGGAAGCGAGCCGCGCATCCGATACTTCGAAACGCCGCTGGTCGTCGACAACGCGCTCGGCCGCGTGATCGAGGCCGGCGATGCGCGTACCGCTGCGCCAACGCCGGACCGATAGTGATCTCCTGCGGCATCCCGTGAAGCAGGGTTCGGGTCGGCGGCAGGTGCTGGCAGAATGGCGGTGCGCGACACCGAGACGCCGTGCCGATCGTCACGGCCGGCGCACGACATCCGCCCGACTCGTCCCGACTCTTCCCGAGAGACCGCACCGCCTCATGACCACCTCTTCGCCGCGCCCGAGTCAACGTGAGCTCGGTCGCCATGCCTACAGCCGCGAAGACCTGCTGGCCTGCGGTCATGGCGAGCTCTTCGGGCCCGGCAATGCGAGGTTGCCGCTGCCGAACATGCTGATGTTCGACCGCATCGTGCACATCGACGACCAGGGCGGCACACATGGCAAGGGCCGCATCGAAGCCGAGCTCGACGTGCATCCCGACCTCTGGTTCTTCGATTGCCACTTCGAGACCGATCCGGTGATGCCGGGCTGCCTCGGGCTCGACGCGCTCTGGCAGCTCGTGGGCTTCTGGCTCGGCTGGCGCGGCAATCCCGGCCGCGGCCGGGCACTCGGCGCCGGCGAGATCAAGTTCTTCGGCCAGGTGCTGCCAACCGTGTCCAGGGTGACTTACCGCCTCGACCTCAAGCGCGTCATCGAGCGCAAGCTGGTGATGGGGATCGCCGACGGCCACGTGCTCGCCGACGGACGCGAGATCTACAGCGCGTCCGACCTCAAGGTCGGGCTCTTCACCTCGACCGAGGATTTCTGATGCGGCGCGTGGTTGTCACCGGCCAGGGCATCGTCTCGAGCCTGGGCAACAACGTCGACGAGGTCGTGCTCAGCCTGCGCGAAGGGCGCTCGGGCATCCGCGCCAATCCCGTCTACACCGAGCGCGGGCTGCGCTGCCAGGTCAGCGGTCGGCCCACGCTCGAGCTGGAATCGGTCATCGATCGGCGCACGATGCGCTTCATGGGCGACGCCGCGGGCTACGCCTGGGTCTCGATGCAGCAGGCGATCGAGGCCTCCGGCCTCGAGCGGTCGCAGGTGTCGAACCCGCGCACCGGGCTCGTGGCCGGCAGCGGCGGCGCGTCCAGCTTCAACCAGGTCTGGGCCGCGGACACGCTGCGCAGCAAGGGCATCAAGCGCGTCGGCCCGTTCATGGTCACGCGCACGATGGGCAGCACGGTCTCGGCCTGCCTGGCGACGAGCTACGCGATCAAGGGCGTCAACTACTCGATCAGCTCGGCCTGCGCCACCAGCGCGCACTGCATCGGTCACGCCGCGCAGCTCATCGCCTGGGGCGTGCAGGACGTCGTCTTCGCCGGCGGCGGCGAGGAGGAGAGCTGGGAGCTGTCGATGCTCTTCGACGCGATGAGCGCGATGTCCACCGCGTACAACGACCGCCCCGAGCAGGCCTCGCGCGCCTTCGACGTCGCACGCGACGGCTTCGTGATCGCCGGCGGCGGCGGCATGCTGGTGCTCGAGGCGCTCGAACACGCGCAGGCGCGCGGCGCGACGATCCTCGCCGAGCTCGTCGGCTACGGCGCCACGTCCGACGGCCACGACATGGTCGCCCCCTCGGGCGAAGGCGCGGTGCGCTGCATGCGCCAGGCGATCGAGACGGTGAAGGGTCCGGTCGACTACATCAACGCCCACGGCACCTCGACGCCGGTCGGCGACGTGGCCGAGCTGAGCGCGGTGCGCGAGGTCTTCGGCCAGCACCCGCCGCCGATCAGCTCGACGAAGTCGCTCTCCGGACACTCGCTGGGCGCCGCCGGCGTGCAGGAGGCGATCTACTCGCTGCTGATGATGCAGCACGGCTTTGCCGCCGCCTCGGCCAACATCGAGCAGCTCGACCCGGCCGCCGAGGGCATGCCGGTGCTGCGCCAGCGTCTGGACGCGCCGCTGCGCACGGTGATGTCCAACAGCTTCGGCTTCGGCGGCACCAACGCCTCGCTGGTCTTCGCTCGCTTCGAGGGCTGATCCGGGGCACCGCGCTGCGCTCATCGCAGCAGCGGCACGGCGCCAGCCGTTCGCGCCTCGGGCGCAGTTCGTGCATCATGCTCGGTGTCGTGGCCATGGGCCAAGCCTTGCAGCAAAGGAGACCCTATGTACAAGCGCATCCTCGTCCCCACCGACGGCTCCGAAATCACCGCGAAGGCCGTGCAGACGGCGGTCTCGATGGCCAAGCTCTGCGGCGCCGAACTCTCGGTGATCGCGGTCAAGGAGCCTTTCCCCTACAGCGCGATCTCGGAAATGCAGCCGGTGCCGCCGCAGGAGTTCTTCGACGCGCAGGAGCGCATCGCCTCCGCCAACGTGCAGACCGTACTCACGGCCGCCGCTGCGGCCGGAGTCAAGGCCGACGGCCACACGGTCGAAGCCTTGCACGCCTGGGAGGCGATCCTCGACCATGCCAAGACCCAGGCTTGCGACCTGATCGTGATGGCCTCGCACGGGCGCCGCGGCGTCTCGGCGCTGCTGCTGGGCAGCGAGACGCAGAAGGTGCTGACGCACGGCACGCTGCCGGTGCTGGTCGTGCGCTGAGCCGGCGCGCGCCCGGGCTCAGTGTGCGTGCCGCAGCTGGCCGATGAGTGCCGCCGCGCCCAGGCCGGCGGCGATCCAGACGATCTGGCTCAGGGTCTCGCGCCACGGCAGGCGGCGCTGCAGCTGCGGCATCAGGTCGGCAACGGCGACGTAGACGAAGCTGCTCGACGCGATCACGAGCAGGAAGGGAAAGGCCTCTTCCCAGGGGCCGACGACGAAATAGCCGACCACGCCGCCAAGTACGGCGGCCAGGCCCGAGAGCGCGTTGTAGGCCAGCGCACGCGCACGCGACAGCCCCGCGTTCAGCAGCACGATGTAGTCGCCGACCTCCTGCGGGATCTCGTGCGCGACGATCGCGATCGCGGTCGCCAGGCCCAGGTGCCGGTCGACGAGAAAGGCCGCGGCGATGATCACGCCATCGCTGAAGTTGTGGATGCTGTCGCCCACCAGCACCGCCAGCCCGCCGCGGCCGGCCTGCTCCGCGTCGAAGCCGTGGTGGTGCCCATGGTGCGGATGGTCGCCCTCGTGATGGTGGCCGTGCCGATAGAGCTCGGCCTTCTCGAGCAGGAAGAAGGCAAGCAGCCCCGCCAGCAGCGTGCCAAAGAGCGCCTGCGGGCGGGCGTGCCCTTCGAAGGCCTCCGGCAGCACCTGCAGCAGCGCCGTGCCGAGCAGGATGCCGGTGGACAGGCTCACGAGGCTGCGCACGAGCCGTGCGAGCACGCCGACGCTGACCGCCGCGGCGATGAGAACCGACAGCAGGCCGCCGGCCAGGGTCGCGATGATGATGTAGACGAGGGTCATGCCGATGGCGCACTCCCGGCGCGGCGCAGCGCGCTGCGCGCCTGCGGGCAGGATTCAGGCTGCTGCGCTGCCGCTTGCGTTCCTTGCACTCAGGCCAGGTAGCGCGCGAACCACGCCTGCAGCCGCTTCCAGCCGTCCTCGGCCGCAGCCTGGCGGTAGCTCGGCCGGTAGTCGGCGTGGAAGGCGTGCGGCGCGTCGGGGTAGAGGACGATCTCGCTGGCCGTGTTCCCGGCTTCGCGCAGCGCCTTCCTCATCTGCTCGACGCTCTCGACCGGAATGCCGGCATCGGCGCCGCCGTAGAGACCGAGGATCGGCGCCTTGATCGCGCCAACGAGGTCGATCGGGTTCTTCGGTGCCAGCGCGCTGCCCTGCCCGCTCAGCCGCCCGTACCACGCGACGCCGGCCTTCAGCGCCGGGTTGTGTGCCGCGTAGAGCCAGGTGACGCGCCCGCCCCAGCAGAAGCCGGTGATGCCCAGCCGCGCCGCGTCCGCACCCTGTGCGCGCGCCCAGGCGACACAGGCGTCCAGGTCCTGCATCACCTGCGCGTCGGGAACCTTGGCGATCACCTCGCTCATCAACCGCGCGATCTCGCGGTAGGACTTGGCATCCCCCTGGCGGACGAAGAGTTCGGGCGCGACCGCGAAGCAGCCCGCGTGTGCCAGCCGGCGCGCGACGTCGCCGATGTACTCGTGCACGCCGAAGATCTCGCTGACCACGAGCACCAGCGGCGCATCGGCCTTGGCAGCCGGCGCGGCGCGGTACGCCGGCATCCGGAAATCGCCCACGGGGATCGTCACCTCGCCCGCGACCAGACCGTCGGCCGAGGTGCGGACCTGCGTCTGCGCGACCACCGGCAGCACCGCCGCGGCAAAGCCGCTGCCCACCGAAGTGCGCATGAAGCCGCGGCGCGAGAAGTCGCGCGCAGGGACGAGGCTGTCGAGGTCCTGCTGGATCATGCGGGGGCTCCGGGCTGGCGCGATGGCTTGGGCGGTGATGGCGGCCGATTGTAGGAATCAGCCCGCATCCCTGCGCTCGACGCCGAGAGAGGCACGGGGCGCAAGCCTCGGAGCGCAGCGACTGGGGCATCATCGCCGTCGTGAAAGCGCAGAACGCGTCCGATTCCGACGCCGTGCACTGGGTGCACGATGCCGGGCGCTGGCAGCTCCTGCTGCAGGGCGACTGGCGCGGCCGCACGCTGCCGCTGCCGGCGCCGCCCGTTCCCGGGCCCGCACCGGGCGAGCACATCGTCGTCAGCGGCCAGGCGCTCAGCGGCTGGGACCACGACGCGGCGCCGCGCTTGTGGGGCCTGCTCGCGCCGCTGCGGCGCGCGGGCGCCGTGGTCGACCTCGGCGCACTGCCCGACGCCCTGCGCGCACCGCTGGAGCTGGCGCTGCCCGCGCCGGACAGCCCCCAGGAGCAGGTGCCCGAGCATGTCGACGAAGGCGGCATCCTCGCCAGGCTGCGCGCGGGCTGGGAGGACGCGCTGCAGACCGCGGCCTTCGTCGGCGAAGTCACGCTCTCGCTCGGACGCCTCGTGCGCGGCAAGGCGATGATGCGCGCGTCGGACTATTTCCGGCAGCTCGACCTCGTCGGCCCGATGTCGCTGCCGATCGTCTCGCTGACCTGCTTCCTGATCGGGCTGATGCTGGCCTACATGGGCGGCGCGCAGCTCGAGCGCATCGGCGCGCAGAGCTTCATCGCCGACGTCGTCACCGTGGGCATGGTGCGTGAACTCGCCGGGCTGATGACCGGGGTGATCCTCGCCGGCCGCGTCGGCGCCGCCTTCGCGGCACAGCTCGGCACGATGCGCGCCAACGAGGAGATCGATGCGCTCAGGGCGCTGGGCGTCGACCCCTTCGACTACCTCGTGCTGCCCCGCCTGCTGGCGATGCTGACGGTCGCGCCGCTGCTGATCGCGTACGCGGCGCTGGTCGGCGTGCTCGCCGGACTGCCGCCGGTGGTCGGCATCTACGGCGTGCCGGCCTGGGAATACCTGCACAAGAGCCGCGAGGCGCTGACCTGGACGCATTTGTGGATCGGGCTCTTCAAGGGCACGATGTACATCGGGCTCGTCGCGCTGGCGGGCTGCCGCGAAGGCCTGCACGCCGGTCGCGACGCGCAATCCGTCGGCACGGCGACGACGACCGCCGTCGTCAAGGGGCTGCTGTGGATCGTGATCGCGGCCTCGGCGAGCACCGTGCTCTTCCAGAGCCTGGGCTTCTGAGCACGGAGACCCGCGGATCATGAACGCCGCTTCGACTGCCGCTCCAACTGCCGCTTCGACCGCCGCGGCCAGCATCCCGGCTCCGGCCGCCCCGCTGGTGCGCGTCGTCGGGCTGACGATGGCTTTCGGCGACGAGGTCGTGCAGCGCAACCTCGATTTCGACATCCGCCGCGATGAGGTGCTGGCGATCGTCGGTGCCAGCGGCTGCGGCAAGAGCACGCTGCTGCGGCACCTGATCGGGCTGCAGGAGCCGGCGGCCGGACAGGTGCTCTACGGCGATCAGGATCTGCACCGGGCCGACGACGAGACGCTCGCCAGCTTGCGCCGCAGCTTCGGCGTGATGTTCCAGGCCGGGGCGCTGTGGAGCTCGATGACGGTCGGCGAGAACGTCATGCTCCCGCTGCGCCTGTTCAGCCACAAACCCGCGGCAGAACGCGCTCGGATCGCGCGCTGGAAGCTCGCGCTCGTCGGTCTCGAAGGCGCCTTCGAGCTCGAGCCCGCGGAGCTCAGCGGCGGCATGCGCAAGCGCGCGGCGATCGCGCGGGCGCTGGCGCTGGACCCGCAGCTGCTGTACCTCGACGAACCCTCATCGGGGCTCGACCCGTTCAGTGCCGCGCGGCTCGACGGCCTCATACTCAACCTGCGCCGCAACCTGGGCACGACGGTGGTGATGGTCAGCCACTCGATCGAGAGCGTGTTCGCGGTCGCCGACCGGTTGCTCTACCTGGACCACGTGGAAAAGACGATGACTGCGCTCGACGCGCCGCGCGTGCTCGCCGAGACCGGCCCCGAACGCGTGCGCGCCTTCCTGCACCGCCGGAGCCAGCCGTGAAGCGCCGCGCCAGTCCGACGCGGATCGGCCTGTTCATGCTCGGCGCGATCGCCGTGCTGGTCGCCGCGGTCGTGATGATCAGCCGCGGCGGCCTGCTCGCCGACCGACAGCGCGCGCTCGCCTATTTCGAGGGCTCGGTCTACGGCCTGCAGCTCGGTGCGCCGGTCGTGCTGCGCGGGGTGCGCCTGGGCAGCGTCGTCGGCGTCGGCGTCGTCTACGAAGGGCAGCCGGGCAGGTATGCGGTGCCGGTGGAGATCGAGATCGACCGCGGCCTCATCGGCAGCATCACCGGCAGCCCCGGCCAGGTCACGGTCGAAGCGCTCGTGCAGCAAGGCATGACGGCGCAGCTGAGCACGCAGAGCCTGCTGACCGGGCTGCTCTACGTCGACCTCGATCTCGGGCGCGGGGCGCCCGGCAACGCTTCCGGCGCGGCCTCCGCCTCGGCACCGAAGTCCGTCGCACCACGCGCCGGCGCGGCACCGTTGCCGCTGATCCCGACCCGGCCGACCCCGCTGCAGGCGCTGCAGCGCACGCTGCAGGACGTCGACGTCGACGCGCTGCTGGCCGACATCACCGGCGCCGCGGCCGGCGCACGCGCGCTGGTGACGAACCCGCGGCTGCAGCAGACGATCGACGAACTCGCGCAGGCCGGCAGCGACCTGCGCCAGCTGCTCGCGCGGCTGGACCGTCGCGTCGACCCCTTGGCCGATGCGGTGCACGGCACGCTGCAGGCCTCGCACAAGGCGGCAACATCGATTTCCACGGGCCTGGCCCATTCCGCCGATGCGGTGGACCGGGTCGGCCGTGCGGCCGATCGCGTCAGTGCGACGATGGAACGCTTCGATCGCCTGGCCGACAACGCGACGCCGTTGCTGGAGAGCGCGCGCAAGACCGCCGACGAGCTGACGCGCACCGCGCAGGCGCTGCGTCAGGCAACGATCGACGACGACGGCACGCTGCCGCGCATCGAGGAGGCGGCACACGAGCTCTCGCGTGCGGCGCGCGCGGTGCGCGAACTGGCCGACCTGCTCGAACGCCAGCCCGAGGCGCTGCTGCGCGGCCGCGTCGCAGGGCCGTGAGTCCGGCGATCGGTCGATCCGCCCGCCGCCATCGACCCCCACGTTGTGCTCCGCACGCCCACTGTCCGAACGTCGACCCCGATCACGAAGCCCGCAGCACCATGAGCGCCAAGCCCTCTTCCGCGTCACCTCGTCCTGCCTCGCCGACCATCATCGGTGCCCGGCGGCGTGCGCTCGCGATGCTGCTGCCGGCCAGCCTGCTGGCCGGATGCGGCAGCTCGCCGCCGGTGCAGCTCTACCGGCTGCCGAGCGCAGCGCCGGTGTCCGCGCCAGGCACAGCGGCGACGAACGAGACCTGGCAGCTGCTGCTCCCGGTTCGCATCCCCGACTACCTCGACCGCGACGCGCTGCTGATGCCGCAGGGCGAGGCCGGGCTCCTTGCCCTGTCCGGCCACCGCTGGGCCGAATCGCTGCGCGAGGCGGTACCGCGCGTGCTGCGCGAGGATCTCATCGCGCTGCTGGGCGAAGGCCGCGTCTGGGTCTCGCCCCTGCCCGCGGGACTCACGATCACGCGGCGGCTTCGCGTCGAGCTCCAGGCCTTCGACGTCGGCGCCGACCGCCGCAGCGTGCGGCTGCAGGCACGATGGAGCCTGGTCGATCCAGCGGGGGCACAGCCTCCGCGCAGCGCTGCGGCCGACCTCGTCGAGGCCGCTGCCAGCGAGCGCATCGACGACCTCGTCGCCGCGCACCGCCTCGCGCTCTGGCACCTGGCCAAGCGCATCGTCGCCTCGCGCTGAACGGCTTCGCGCCTCCCGCCTCCCGCCTACTTCCGCCTACTTCCTACTTCCCGCGCGCCTTCGCTTCGGACACCAGGCGCGCGATCTCCTCGCTGCTCTTGTAGTGCGGCACGCGCCAGGTCAGCCGGTACGCGCGCTGCAGCACGCTGTTGCGCCCCGCCGCCTCGGTGTCCCAGTAGTGGTGCGCAAGCTTCAGGGTGCCGGGCAGGTCGAGCTCGAACGCGTCCTTCGATCCCTGGCCGCCGAAGACGTAGAGCTTGCCGTCGATGAGGCTCCAGGTGCGCGGATCGCCGCCGGAGGGGATCGCGTACACCATCCCGTTGGCACAGAAGCCGCCGAACTGCGGCAGGTACCGGGTCGGGTCGCGATCGAACATCGCCTTGTGCTCGGCGCTCGCGAAGCGGAAGTCGACCCCCTCGTAAGTGCTCTGATGCGCGGCCAGTCCCGGCGTGGCGCGGCCATCGACGAAGTAGGCGACGAGGTCGTAACCCTGCAGCAGCAGGCGTCCGGCGCCGGGCGCCTCGGCGGCATTGACCGGCTTGAGCGGCGAATCCGGGTTCTGGACGATGAAGCCGGCGCAGCCCTGCAACCCGAGTGCCAAGGCCAGCAGGATCACGCCGAGGGCCGAGCGCGCAATGCGCCCAAGGTGAAGAGAAGAACGCATCGAAAGCCTCCCTGGCTGTGGCAGACCGAAGTCCGCGACCCTGATTCGAGCCTGCCCGGCCGTATCCATCAAAGGCACGACCAGACCGGCGGCAAGCTCGTCGGATTGTCGTCGAGCCGCCCGACGCAAAGACCACGGCGACGGCGACGTGTTCGACCGGCACGCTGGCCTGCGCGCAAGCCTGGGCGCAAAGTCGGACCCACGATGTCCAACAGTGGACACCGGCCCGAGCGGCGCGGGGCTGCGGGCTGCAGGCCCGCCGCGGCGAACGAAGGAGCACGCGATGAGCACACTATTCCTGCACAAGGGTGGCCGACTGGAACTGACGCGCTGGGAGACGCCCAAGGGCAGCACGCCGCCGGGCCAGCGCGTGGAAGTAGACGTCAGCACGCAGGCGGCACGCTTCCTCTTCGAGCCGCTCGAGATCGCGCCCGAGGTCACGCTTCGCGACGCCTTCCTCGTGATCCGCGCCAACCCCTCGATCCAGCCCGTTCTCGGTGCGGAGATCGCAGCGAACCTGACCGCCGAAGCGCTCAGCTCGGACCCGGGCGCGCCTGTGGAGCCCGATGCCGACATCGAGTACCTCGAGATCTATCGTCTGTGGGAGCGCGACACCCGCGCCGGCCGCACGCGCGGCAGCGAGCGCGCCCGCCTGCACGGCGTCAGCCCGCAGCTGCCCGAGAAGATCGACGACGAGGCCTGGACCTCGCTGCACGGCGGCACGCGGCGTCACGTGCCGATTGCGTTCAGCTCACCGATGGTCCTCGTCGACCTCCCGCTGCGCATCAATCCGCTCGTGATCGTCGCCGAAGCCGACCCGTCCGCAAGTCGTTGCGGACACGTGCTCGAGGAAGTGCTCGCCCCCGACGTGACGCTGGGTCAGGTGCTGCACGCGATCGTCTCCGACCTCACGACGCATGGGCGACCCGCGCTGCGCGAGGCCGCCCAAGCGGATCCGGTGGATGCCGCGCTCGCGAGAACATGAGGTTGCTGCAGATCCGCCCCGTTGCCTTTGCCGTCATGCGCAGGCGACGTCGGAGCGCTCGATGGCGTCCGATGCCGGTCGCGCAAGCTTGTCGCGGCCCGATCCAGGGCCACCCCCTTTGAGTGCCTATCGTCTGCTGCCCGGCCGGTCAAACAAGATGCCGAGCGCTGCGAGCATGTTCCAGCCGGGAGCAACGAGAGCCAGCATGGCGCAGGCCACCAGGCATCCAAGCCAGACGCTGGCGCGGCGCCATTGGGCCTGGACGGCAAGCGCATCGAACGCAGCAGCCCGCAGGACGGGATGTCGTTGCACGCGACGGATGCGCGCCATGGACAGCATCGCCATCATGACCAGATGGACGCTGTAGGTCAGTGCCCCCACCACACGATCGCCATGCGTGCTGATCAGCGCGGTTGAGAAGGGCAGCAGCGTCACCAGCGCGAGTTGCGCCAGTTCGATCGCGAGCCCGCGCCGGTCCAGCTGACCGTACTGCTGCAGCATGCGGTTCTGCGCGAGCCAGAACAGGGATGCGACCCAGAAACTGAGCAGCCAGACCAGCGCCTTGGGCACCATCGCGACCAATGCGCTCGCCAACACCGCATTAGAGGGGCCAGCCGAACCGCCGGGGTCGAGCGCCAGCTTCAGGTCCAGCGCCAGCAAGGTCAGCGCGACCGCGTAGACGCCATCCGAGAGGGCCTCGAGCCGAGCCTTGCCGATCGAGATCGCGACCGCTGCGGGTTGAGGGGTTTTCATAGGCTCACCGCCTTGGATCCTTGCCGTTGATATGCACGCCACACCCACAGAGCAACACCGCGAGAGCCGCTGCGCGGCTCGGCCCCCCGGGGGGCGGCTCTCTACATCGGCTTGAACAGGTGACCGAATGCCCTGCTCGCCTTCACCGGTCGCCGCAGACCCTGCAGCTCGAGCCAGTAGTGCCCGTTTTCGTCCCGGGTGGCGCTGCGGATGCGCTCCGCATTGACAAGCACGGAACGGTGCACCTGCACGAATTCGACCCCATCGATGCGTGAGCCGAGTTCACGCAGGCTCATGCGGATCAGTCCTTCACCGCCCTCGGTCACGACGTTGACGTACTTGTCGGTCGCCTCGAGCACGATCACTTCCGAAAGAGGGATCATCCGGACACTGGAGCCCGTCGCGACCCGGAGGGTTCGGATACGCTCGGTACCGGGCGGCGTGGTCGACACGCCACCGACGGACTGCTCCATGCCTTGCATGGTCTGCACCAGCCGTGCCGCGGCATCGGCCGGGTCAATGGGGCACCGTTCGGCCAGCCGGTGCCGCAGTCGAGCGACCGTCTGCGCCAGGCGCTCGGGCGACAGCGGCTTGAGCAGATAGTCGATCGCCTCACGCTCGAAGGCCTGCACCGCGAACTGATCGTACGCCGTCACGAACACGAGCAGGGGCAGCGGCTGACCCTCGGGCCAATCATCGGCAACACCCTGCGCGACCTCGATGCCGTTGCATCCCGGCATCTGGATGTCGAGAAACAGCACCGCGGGAAGGTGCTCCAGCGCGAGGCGGGTTGCACTCACGCCGTCCTCAGCTTGGGCCACGATGCGCAGGGTCGGCCAAGCCTGACCGAGCAGCCGCACCAGGGCGCGAGCCAGGACAGGTTCGTTCTCGGCCACCAAGGCGGTTTCGACCGCTGCTTCCAATGGTCGGGTCATGCCGGAATCCTCACGACCGCACGGGTGCCGCACGGTGCATGCGAACCCAAGCTGAACGAGGCCGCATCGCCGTAGACGGATTGCAGCCGCTCGCGCACGTGGTTCAACCCGTAATGAGAGGCCGTGTGATCGGCGTCGACTTGCGCTTGGCCGAGTCCAGTATCGGTGACGATCAGCGCGACCTCCCTCTCGCCAGACCGCTGTGCGAGCACCTCCACGCGACCGCCTCCGACCTTGGGTTCGATGCCGTGCTTGATCGCGTTTTCCACCAGGGGCTGCAGCAGCATGGGCGGGACGAGGACAGCGGCCAAGTCGTCCGGCAATCGCAGATCGAAGGACAAGCGCGGGCCCAGTCGAACCGCCATGATTTCGAGGTAGGCGCCGAGCTGTTCGAATTCCTGCGCCAGAGTGACCCATTCGCTGCGCGAGGCGGCCAGCGCGGCCCGCAGGTGCAGGGTCAGACGATCGAGGAGCGCCTTGGCCAAGGCGGGGTCGTCATCCACCAGCGAGTGCAGGTTGGCGAGTGTGTTGAACAGCATGTGCGGCTCGATCTGCGCACGCAGGAGCCTCAGCTGCGCCTCGGCGGCCAGCTGTTGCGCGCGTGCGCGCTGCGTGGCCTCCAGCGCAAGCCGTTGCTGCATCCAGACCAGATAGCCCACCAGCGCCGAACCGAGCACGGTGGCGACGACGGCCGCCGTACGTCCAGGCCCAGCAGAGAGCAGGGCTGTCGGCTCCCCCAGCAGCGTGTAGGCAGCCAGGTAACCGACCAGGGTGCCAATCGGCACCGCGGACACGACGATGACAGCGACACGCAAGACCGATGTCAGCCGCGCGATCGCGGGCAGCTGACGCAAGGCGACGCCCGACGCGAAAACGCTCAGACCGATGCACTGGGAGAACACCAGGTTGCGGCGGAAGTCGCCAACGGCAGGTGCCAGCACGGCGAGCAACGCGGCAATCAGCACGTTGACCACGACGACCAAGGCGAGCGCGGCCAGCCATCGATGCGGACGACTCGCTGGATCGTCCAACGGAGAAGTCGAGCGCAGCATGGCGTCAATGTAATCGCCGTCCGAGCGAGGGGCCATCGCGCCGCGACGGACGGGCATCGTGAGGCGCGAGCGGTCGCCCGCCGCCGCCGAGTGCGGTCGACGGTTCGGGCGACTCCAAAGACCGCTGGCGCCAGGAATCGACAGGTCGTCGCAATTCGCTGTCGAGCACCGAAGCTGATCCGGACCATCGCAGTCCCCTTCACCGGCAGCCCTGCCTGGAGCCACCGATGCTCGTACTGGACCTACCGCTTCGCCCCCTTCGTTGCCGTCCTCGGCTTGCATCGCGAACGGATCGCCGGCTGCGGAGAATCGCATGAGCACGCCTTCGATTCCGACCGCCCATCCGTCCTTCGCCGACCCGCGGAACGCCGTTTCCACGACAAGCTCTGGCGCGCGTTTGGCCGGACTCGATGTTCATCGAGGATTGATCATGGCCGCGATGGCCATCGACCATGCCAGCGTCTTCATTGCGCGCACCCACACGCAGGAATTCTGGGGGGTGCCGCTGCCCACGCTGCCCGACCAGGCATGGTTCTGGGCACGCTGGCTGAGTCACGTGTGTGCGCCCGGTTTCGCCTTGTTGATGGGGATCGGCATGTCCTTGCTCGCCCATGCCCGAAGCAAGGCCGGATGGACTCCGTCCCAGGTGCGCCGGTTCTTCGTCAAGCGTGGCCTGCTCCTGATCGCGCTCCAGTTCCTGACCGAGGATCCGGCCTGGATCTTCGGGATCTTCACCACCAGCCCGGGGGCCGGCGTGAGCCACGGCCTGGTGCCCGGCGGGGGCAGCGACGTGCGCATCTACGTCGGGGTGCTGTTCTCCCTGGGCGCCTGCATGGCCCTGTGGGGCCTGCTCGTGCGTGCGCCCGCAGGGGTCATTGGCGCCATCGGCGCCGCGGCCTTGCTGGCCACCGAATGGCTCACCCCGGGACCGGAGCAGGCATCGACCCTGTTCGCACCCTGGCAGCGCCTGCTGCTGATCCCGGGCCACACCAACGCCTGGGAGGTGTTCTATCCGGTGGTGCCCTGGCTTGGCGTCGTCGCGCTGGGGCTGTTGCTGGGTCGCGCAGTGGTGTGCGATGCGCGACAGGCGCAGCGCATCGCCGGGCGGTTGGCGCTGGGGCTCGCGCTGGCCTTCTTCGCGATGCGGCTTGGCGGCGGCTTCGGCAACCTGAACGAGGTGCCCCCGGGCGTCATCGGGCTGCTGACCGTGGTCAAGTACCCCCCGAGCTTGGCGTACCTGTCTATGACGCTGGCCATCAACCTCGCACTGATGGCGTCTTGGTCGCGTTTGCAGGCGTTCGCATCATGGCGCTGGCAACCGTTCACGGCATTCGGGCGGTCCGCGATGATGTTCTATCTCGCGCACCTGTGGCTCTATGCGCTGCTGGGCATGGCGTTTCGTCAGGGCAGCAGCTTTGGGCAGATGTTCGCGATGTGGGTCGCGGGCCTTTTCATTCTGTGGCCCCTGTGCCTGCGATACGACGAGTTCAAGCGGACGACCGCAGCGGATTCGTTCTGGCGCTTCTTCTGAGTAAGCCCCAGGGCCGGGCTGCGCACGGCCGCCCCTCCCGGGGGTCAAGCAAAGTGGCAGAGCCTCATTTGCTTGAGACACGGCAAGAACGTATCCGACGCGCATTCGGCGCCAGCCCGGCGGCGCTTCGCTCCGGCAGCTTGCCTTTCGTCGCACAGGGCTGGCCACCGTCCGGGTGGTCCCGCAGAGTCGGGCACTCTCCTGCTTCCATCACCGCACATCATGTTGCTGCACATTGCCATCCAGGAACCCCGCATGCTGCTCGCCATCGTCCAGGGCACACCCCACTGGGTCTGGGCCCTGCTGGGCGCCCTGCTCTGGCTGGGCGCAAGCCAGATGCTGCCGCGTCGGACCAGCCTGCGCCACGCACTGCTCTCGCCTTTGGCCATCACCGTGTTCTCGGCTTGGGGTTTGATCTCAGCGTTCGACCGGACGCACGCGGCCACCGCGCTTGGCACGTGGGCCGGCACGAGCCTCGTCGTGGCTCGTGTCAGCCTCGCCGTGCACCGCGGAGCCCCTGCGGGCACACGCTTCGACCCTAGAGCATTGCGTTTTCATCTGCCCGGCAGTACGGCGCCGCTACTGCTCATCCTTGCCATCTTCTTCACCAAATACATCGTCGGAGTCGAACTCGCACTTCGACCGGAGCTGGCGGGCAACGGGAGTTTTGCGCTCGACGTCGCACTGATCTACGGGCTGTTCAATGGCCTTCTGCTTGCACGTGTCGCCCGCCTTTGGCGCATCGCACGGCCCCGGTCGGTTGCGACCGCGTGAGCCGGACTCCCACGCAGGATCGCCCCGGCCTCCTTTCTCGTGTGCCGCCAGCCGATGCCCAAGTCTTCGAATCTCGAACCGTTCGGTTGCACAGAAGCCGAGCAGCTCGATTCCGCGCCGCGCCTCGGTCGCCGCGCTGACGGGACGGATGCGCGCGACGCGTCGGCATCGCGATCAGCGGCGCCGCTGTACCCGGATCGCGTGAGCGCACCCGGGCGCATTGGTGCTGTCCGCGATCAGCGCCAGGCGCCGGAAACGGGCGCCGGCCAGGCCGGCGGCTCGACCGGCAGGCCCCACTGATCGGCGTAGGGCGCGCGCCAGCCGAGGATCCGGCTTGCGCGCAGCGCGCGCTCGCGCAGCTCGGCGTCGTCGCCGCCGTGCAGGTGAACGATGCCGTAACGCCAGCTGCCGAGCCACTTCTCGTCGCGCCGACGCGCCGCCGGGCTGCGCGGGAAGGCGAAGCACAGCGCACCCGGGAATTCGCGCAGCAGTTGCGCCTGCTGTGCGCGCGTGGGCATGTGCGGCGCGGCCTCGCCCGGAAATGCACGGTAGACGAGGCTCGAGGCAATGCCGGCGACGGGCTCCGTGCGCGGCAGTGACGCCGGATCCTCGCCGACCGCCAGCGCCAGCGCGATCGCGTGCACGTCGATGCCGTGCACCCGCAGGTAGAGGTCCGAGAACTGCGAGGCCATGCGCGGGTTGAACTCGATCACGCTCAGCCGGTCGGTCGCCGGATCATGGAAGAACTCCATGTTGAAGAGGCCGTGCGTGAAGCCGATCGCGGACAGGAAGCGCTGCGCGACGTCGAGCGCCCGCGCCTGCAGCACCTCATGGCCCTGCCGGCGCAGCTCCCAGCGCATGAAGGCCTGCGTGCCCGGGACCATCACCGCGTCGACGACGCCCAGCGCGTGCGCTTTTCCTTCGTAGACCCAGCCGTCGAGGTTGTACTGCGGCGTCGACGCCGGCCGCAGTTCCTCCAGCATCAGCGCATGCGCGGTGCCCGCACCCGGGAGACGTTCCCGCGCGACCTGCTCGAAGGGTTCGACGAGCCGGCGGATGATCCACATCTCGCGCCGCCCGAAGCGCGTGTGCGCCTGCAATTCCGCGCGCTGGTGCACCGCGCGCGCGAGCACCGAGAACGCCGCCTTCACCGGCTTCACGAAAGCCGGCAGCGCCAGGCCCTCGGGCACGTCGTCGCCGTAGGCCAGGTCCAGCGGCGCAAAGCGCAGGTTGGCCTCGGGCGCCACCTGCTGCAGCACGTGGCGCGCATGCCGCTTGTGCTGGGCGGCGAGGATCGCCTCGGGCCGGGTTCCGGGCAGGCCCAGCGCCTCGGCGGTGAGCGCCGCGGCCAGCGCGCCGAACTGCTCGTGCTGCGAACTCACGCCGACCCAGCCGCGCGCGCGCCCGCGGCGCGCCTGCGCCTTGGCAAAGCGCCGCAGATCGAAGGCGAGCAGCCGCGCATTGCTCGGGAACGAGAAGAGGTCGAAGCCGGCCTCGTCGTACTGCCAGCGGGCGGCCTGCCGCTGCGTGCCCAGCGCATCCCAGTCGAAGTTGAAGAAGAGGCCGACGCGCGGCGCGCGGCTCGTGTTCATCGCGTCATCCACCGGCGCAGCCCGAAGCTCGCCGCATCCACCAGCGCCACCAGCAGCAGCATGGCGGCCAGCACCGTGGCCGTCTTGTTCATCTGGAACAGTCCCATGTGAAACGCGAGCAGCTGCCCGAGGCCGCCCGCGCCGACGACGCCGAGGATGGTCGCTGCGCGGATGTTGTTCTCCCAGCGGTAGAGCGTGTAGCTCATCAGCTGCGGCAGCACCTGCGGCAGCGTGGCGTAGAGGAACACCCGTGGCGCATCGATCCCCTGCACGCGCAGCGCCGCCGCCGGCTCGCGCGGCGCATTCTCGATCGCCTCGGCGAAGAGCCGCCCGAGCACGCCCGAGGTGTGCAGCGCCAGCGCCAGCGTCCCGGCGAAGGGCCCGAGGCCCGCAGCCACCAGCAGCAGCGCCGCCCAAACGAGCTCGGGGATCGCGCGCAGCGCGTTCAGCAGCAGACGGGCCGCGCCGCGCAAGCGTGCAGGATCGCCCTCGTGCATGCGGCTGGCCGGCAGCGCGAGCACGATGCCGAGCACCGCGGCCAGCAGCGTGCCCAGCAGCGACATCGCGAAGGTCTCGACCATGCCCTGACCGACCTTCGCGAGGAAAGGCGCACTCGTCTCGGGCGGGAAGAACTCGGCCACGAAGCGCGCCATCGAAGCCAGCGCCTGCAGCGACAGGAACTGCGCCCACTGCAGGTCCAGGCTCCAGAAGCTCGCGACGATCAGCACGACGATGCCGAGCGCATACCAGCAGGCGCGGCAGCGCGCATCGAAGATCCGCGGCGGCAGGCGGTAGGTCTGGTTGGCGGCGTCGCGCGCTCTCATCGCTTCAGCCCTTCGCCTTCACGCCAGCGCCCGCCGCAGGCCGGCGCTGACCCGGTCGGCCAGCGCCACGAGTGCGATGAAGACGATCAGCATCGTCGCGACCTCGCCGCCGGCAAACATCTTCACCGAGTTGTCCATCTGCTGGCCGAGCCCGCCGGCACCGACGAAGCCGAGCACGACCGAGGAGCGGATCGCGCACTCCCAGCGGTAGACGGTGTAGGACGTGAGCTCGGCGGCGTTCTGCGGCAAGAGCCCGTAGCAGAAGGCCTGCAGCCGCGAGCTGCCGTTGCGCAGCAAGGCGGTGGTGGGCGCGGCCTCGCCGCTCTCGAGGATCTCGGCGTAGACCTTGCCGAGCATGCCGCCGTAGGTCAGCGCGATCGCCAGCACGCCGGGCGTGGCGCCGAGGCCGACGACGCGCACGAAGACGAGCGCCCACACCAGCTCGGGCACGCTGCGCAGCAACACGAGCAGCCAGCGCACGCCCTGGCGCAGCCAGAAGGGACCGCGCGCCATGCGCCCCGAGAGCGCGGAGACCGAAAGCGTGCGCGTGACCAGCAGCGCCATCGGCACGGCGACGAAGAGCGCGAGCACGATGCCCGCGGTGGCGATCGCCACCGTGCGCCAGGTCTCGCGCGCGACCAGGAGCAGGAAATCGCCGCCATGGGCAGGCGGGAAGAAGCTCGCGAGAAAGCCCGCGCTCACGCGCAGGCTCTCGGGGGCCAGCAGCGTCCAGGGCTTGAACTCGGTGGCCACGAACAGCGGCCACAGCAGCACCGCCACGGTCAGCATCAGCACGACGCGCCCGCGCCAGGCCGGGTCGCGCAGGGCGGGGTGCGGCAGCGCGGCGTCCATGCTCGATCGTCCCGGGTCCCGGCGTCCTGCTCAGCGGCAGTGCATCACCGCCGGCGCCGGCGCCGGCGGCGCCGCTGCGGGCTCGGCTGCGGTCTCGCTGCCCTGGAGCTCGTGTTCGTGCTGCGCGTAGAGGCGGGCAAGCCGCGCCGGCGTGAGCTCGGCCCGGGGCAGGTCGAAGGCCAGCACGCCCTCGCGCAGGCCGACGATGCGCGGGAAATGCTGCAGCGCCAGTTCCACCTGGTGCAGGCTGGCGACGACGGTCGCGCCGTGCTTGCGCGCCTCGTCCAGCGTCACCTGCAGCGCCTGCTGCGCGCGTGTCGGATCGAGCGCCGAGATCGGCTCGTCCAGCAGCCACAGCCGCGCGGGCGAAACCAGCGCGCGTGCCAGCGCCACGCGCTGCCGTTCGCCGCCCGAGAGGCGGTCGACGCGCTCGAAGAGCTTGTCCGCCAGGTCCAGTCGCGCAAGCGCCTCGTGCGCCGCGGGGATGTCGGCGGGATAGAAGAGCGAGGCGATGCTCTGCGCCAGGCTCATCGCCGGCAGCCGACCGGCCAGCACCGACGTCACGACGCGCTGGCGCGGCGGCAGGGGCGGCACCTGTGGCACGAGGCAGAGCTGCCCGCGCAGCCGCTGCAGCACGCGCCGCGACAAGGCCCATGGTTGCTGGCCGTCGACCCTGAGCTCGCCGCGCTGCGGCGGCAGCGCGCAGGCCAGCAGCTGCAGCAGCGTCGTCTTGCCCGCCCCTGAAGGACCGACCACCGCCAGCGCCTCGCCGGGCTGCGCCGAAAGCGTGATCCCGCGCAGCGCAGCTGCCGCCGTCGCGACCGCCGCCGGGTGCCGCGCGTGCACTCCCTCGAGTTCGACCCGCATCGCCGCGCGTGTGTTCAGAGCAGGCCGGCGTTGCGCGCCGCGGCCTCGATGCCCTTGTAGTTCTCGGGCTTGCTCGGCACGAAGCGCGTCGCGCGCTGCAGCTCGAGAACTTCGCGGTCGGCCGGATTGTCGGGCGACAGGCGTAGGAAGGCCGCGGTCAGCTTCTCGCGCAGCGGCGCGGCCATGTCGGCGTGGACGGTCCAGTTGTAGTCGTAGTAGGGCGGCGTCGTGTAGAAGACGCGCACGCGGGCGGTGTCGACGCGCTTTTCGGCGACCAGCTTCTCCCAGACGGAGATGTTGAGCGCGCCGGCCTGCACCTTGCCCGAGGCGACGGCGGCCACCGTCGCATCGTGCGCGCCGCTGTAGGCCACGCGGCGGAAATCCTTGTCCGGGTCGATGCCGGCCTGCAGCAGGAAGCTGCGCGGCATCAGGTGGCCGCTGGTCGAGCTCTGCGCGCCGAAGCTCACGTCGCGCCCCTTGAGGTCGGCCAGCGTCTTGATCGCCGGATCGGCAGTGACGAAGACCGAGCGGAACTTCTCGTCCTCCTCGCGCTGCACGATCGGGAGCATCTTGCCGCCCGAGCGCACCTGCGCCTGCACGTAGGTGAAGCCGCCGAACCAGGCCATCTCCATCTTGCGATTGACGATGGCCTCGACCGCCGCCGCGTAGTCGGTCACCGGCGTGTACTCGACCTTCATCCCGAGCTGCGTCCCGAGGTACTTCATCAGCGGCGCGGCCTTGCGCGCGAGCTCGGTCGGGGACTCATCGGGAATCGCGGTGACGCGAAAGACCTGCTGCGCACGCAGCGGCAGCGCGGCACCGAGCAGCGCCAGCGGCGCTGCAGCAAGCAGGCTCCGCCGCACGCGGGACGGCGTGGTTCGGACAGGCATCGTTTCCTCCCGGCCTCGGTTTCTTTTCGACAAGGCCGAATTGAACCTCAAACGCCCGTCGCACCGCTGACGGCTGCTACATTGACCCGATGACGCGCTTCCCGAAATCCCCTGCGATGAGCTGCGCGCCGCCCGCGCAATATCACGCGCTGGACAGCTCGAGCACCGGCGAGCTGGCCGCGCAGGCGCGTGCCGGCTTGCTGAGCCAGCCGGCGGCAGTGAGCCCCAAGTTCTTCTACGACGCGCTGGGCTCGCGCCTCTTCGAGGCGATCACCGAGCTCGACGAGTACGGCCTCACGCGCGCCGAGGCGGCGATCTTCGATGCCCATGGCGCGGTGATCACCGAGGCGGCGCGCGCGCGCATCGGACGTCCCTTCGATCTGGTCGACCTCGGCGCCGGCGACTGCGCGAAGGCGGCGCGCCTGATCCCGCTGCTGCAGCCCTCCCGCTACCTGGCGCTGGACATCGCGACCGAACACCTGCGCCCTGCCCTGCAGCGCCTGCAGGCCGCCCATCCGCAGCTGCCGATGCTGGCGATCGGCACCGACTTCTCCGAGCGGCTGGCGCTGCCGCGAACGCTCTGTCCCGGACCCGCACTCGTGTTCTATCCGGGATCGAGCATCGGCAACTTCGACCCCGAGGCCGCGCTGCGGCTGCTGGCGCAGGCGCGCGAGCTGGCCGGCAGCGGCGCGCTGCTGATCGGCGTCGACCTGGTCAAGGGGCAGGCCGAGCTCGAGGCGGCGTACGACGACGCGCTGGGCGTGACCGCCGCGTTCAACCTCAACCTGCTGCGGCACCTGAACCGGCTGATCGGCAGCGACTTCGACCCGCGCCAATGGCGCCATCTGGCGCGTTTCGACGCGGCCCGGTCGCGCATCGAGATGCACCTGCTCGCGCGCGAGGACCTCACGGTCCGCTGGCCCGGCGGGCAGCGCCACTTCGCCGCCGGCGAGAGCATCCACACCGAGAATTCGTACAAGTGGACGCTGCCGGACTTCGCCGCGCTGCTGCGCGATGCAGGCTGGCGTGAGCCGCGGCACTGGTGCGACCCGGCCGAGGGCTTTGCGGTCGTGCTCGCGAGCTGATCGACCGCCGCGCCCTCGGGCCCACGCAGCGGGACCCGGACGGAACCTGGACTGGGCACGGACGCGCTACAGCGCGCAGCTCCGAAACCCCGCGGCGATGTCGTTGCGCTCGGCGGTGAAGTAGTTGCGGTAGCGACGGTCGCGCATCCGCGGCTGAGTCAGGTAGGAGGCGCCGCGCAGCACCGGACGCCCGTCGAACCAGTGGCGCGAGTAGTCGCGATAGGGATGCGGCGCAAAGCCGAGGAAGGGCGCAAAGGCGCTGGCCGTCCACTCCCAGACCCGGCCCCAGTCGAAGGCGCTGCCGGCTCGGCCCGGGCCTGGCGCGCCGAAGAGCGTCGCCGCGCGTTCCCACTCGATCTCGGTCGGCAGGCGCCGCCCGGCCCAGCGGCACCAGGCGTCGGCTTCGAAATGCGTCAGATGCTCGGCGGCCTGGTCGAGGTCGAGCACCTGCCAGCGGCGGTGGCGGCGCTCGAGCCAGACACCATCTTCCTGCCGCAGATAGCGCGGCGTTCGTGCACCGCTTCGCGCAAGCCAGGCGCGGCCCGCTTCGCTCCACCAGCGCGGATCGGCGTAGCCGCCGGCCTCGACGAAGGGCAGCACGTCGCGCCAGCGGCGTGCGCAGCGGTCGATCGTGAACGCAGCGACGTTCACGCGCTGTGCCGGCAGCTCGTTGTCGAAGGCGAAGCCCGGGCCGCTGCTTCCGAGCAGATGCATTCCTGCATCGACACGCAACTCGCTCGCAACGCTGCCCGCATCGCCGGCACGCGGCAGCCAGCGCGCATCGGGCCAGTCGATGTCGAGCTTGCGCGCCATGTAGAGCGCAGCCTCGTGGTGCATGTCCTCGTGCGCGAGCGAGAGGCGATGGAAGTAGAGCGCCGCATCGTCCTCCCCGGCGGCGTCGAGCAGGCGCAGCGTCGCCTCGAGCTGCTGCGCGAGGTCGGCGCGAGTGGCGTCGGCGCTGGGCAGCGGCAGGCTCCAGCGCGTGTCGTGCGGCACGCGGCTCGAGTTGTAGAGCGCGTCGCCGCCCTCGCGGATCGACGGCGGCCTGGGGGCATCCGGGTCGGCGTCGACGCCCCGATCGCGCTGCGGGTTGCGCGCGATCCAGAACTCCTGGAACCAGCCGATGTGCCCGAGCTCCCAGCGCGGCGGGTTCAGTGTCGGATCGAGCGGCACCGTGAGACCGGAACCGAGCGCAGCCTCGTACGCGGCGAAGGCAGCCAGCGTGTCCTGACGGCTCTGTGCGAGCGCCTGCGCCAGCGCGGAGCGCGAGCCGCGGCGCAGAACCTCGCTATCCGCAGCCGCGCCGCTCGCGCCGCCCGCTCCAGCTACATTCACCCGGTGCACCACCTCGTCCTCATCACCCCTGCCCTGGCCCGCGCCAACAACGGCAACTGGCAGACCGCGCAGCGTTGGGCGCGCATGTTGCGCGGCGATTATCGCGTCCGCCTCGCGGCGAGCTGGGATGGCCATGCCGGCGACGAGCTGATGATCGCGCTGCACGCCCGTCGTTCGGCGGCATCGATTGCCGCCTGGCGGGCCGCGCATCCCGCGCGACCGCTCGTCGTCGTGCTCACCGGCACCGATCTCTACGCCGACATCACGCACGATGTGCAGGCGCAGACGTCGCTCGCGCTCGCCGACCGGCTCGTCGTGCTGCAGCCGCTGGGACGGCAGACGGTGCCGGCACGCTGGCGCGACAAGGTCGAGGTCATCGTCCAGTCGAGTCCGGCACGCCGCACGCTCGCAAAGACCGGGCGCCACCTGCGCGCGCTGATGGTCGGCCACCTGCGCAGCGAGAAGTCGCCAAAGACCTACTGGGCGGCGGCGAAGCGGCTGCGCGGGCGCAGCGACATCCGGCTCGACCATGTCGGCGGCGCGCTCGATCCGGCGCTTGCCGACGCGGCACGCGCCTGCATGGCCGCGTGCCCGCAATACCGCTGGCTCGGCGCGCTGCCCCACGGCCAAACGCTCGCGCGCATTCAGCGCGCGCACCTGCTCGTGCACCCGAGCCGGCTCGAAGGCGGCGCGCACGTCGTCATCGAGGCCGTCACGAGCGGCACGCCGGTGCTCGCCTCGCGGATCGACGGCAACCTCGGGCTGCTCGGCGAGGATTACGAAGGCCTCTTCGACTGGGGCGACGACGCGGCGCTTGCGACCCTGCTGCAGCGCTGCCGCGACGAGCCGGATATGCTCGCGCGCCTGCAAGCGCAGTGCGCCGCGCGCGCGCCGCTGTTTGCCCCCGACCGGGAGCGTGCCGCGCTGCACGCCCTGGTGCACCGAATGCTGGAGACACGTCGATGAATGCCCCCGAGAAACCCGCCGAACCCCGCCTGACCTCGCTCTCGCACGGCGGCGGCTGCGGCTGCAAGATCGCCCCCGGCGTGCTCTCCGAGATCCTGAAGAGCAGCTCGGCGCTGCCCATCCCGCCGCAGCTGCTGGTGGGCATCGAGACCGCCGACGACGCCGCGGTCTACCAGCTCAACGACGAGCAGGCGATCATCGCGACGACCGACTTCTTCATGCCGATCGTCGACGATCCCTTCGACTTCGGACGCATTGCCGCGACCAACGCGATCAGCGACGTCTACGCGATGGGCGGCAAGCCGATCCTGGCGCTGGCGCTGGTGGCGATGCCGATCAGCGTGCTCTCGCCGGCGACCATCGGCCGCGTGCTCGAGGGCGGCGCGTCGGTGTGCCGCGCCGCGGGCATCCCGATCGCCGGCGGGCACACGATCGATTCGGTCGAGGCGATCTACGGCCTCGTCGCACTCGGGCTCGTACACCCGAAGCAGGTCAAGCGCAACGCCGATGCGCAGGCGGGCGACCTGCTCGTGCTCGGCAAGCCGCTGGGCATCGGCGTGATGTCCGCCGCGCTGAAGAAGGGCGAACTCGGCGACGTCGGCTACGCGCAGATGGTCGCGACGACGACGCAGCTCAACACCCCCGGCCCCGAGCTGGCGGCGCTGTCCGGCGTGCACGCGCTGACCGACGTCACCGGCTTCGGCCTGGCCGGCCACGCGCTCGAGCTCGCACGCGGCGCCCGCGCCGACGTCGAGCTCGACTGGCGCGCGGTGCCTCAGCTCGACGGGGTGCGCCAGCTCGCCGCGCAGGGCTTCGTCACCGGCGCGTCGGGCCGCAACTGGGCCGGCTACGGTCACGACGTCGAGATTCCGCAGGGCTTCGCGCAAGAGGATCGCGCGCTGCTGACCGACCCGCAGACCAGCGGCGGCCTGCTCGTCTCCTGCGCGCCTGCGGCGGTGGACGAGGTGCTCGCGACCTTCGCGCGCCACGGCTTTGCGCAGGCGTCGGTGATCGGCCGCGTCGTTTCTGCGTCGGGACAGGCGCCGCGACTGCGCGTGAGCTGATCAATCGCTGCGCGGAACGCTCGCGGCGGTCGGGCCACGACCGCGGTTCAGGGTTCGGGCAAGGCCGACGACGGCGCGACCATCGGTGGCATCGGCGCCATCAGCTCGAGCATCAGCTCCACCCGCGCCTGCGCCGGCGACAGCGACGGATAAACCGGCCAGCGGTGATCGGGGCCGGCGATCACCGGGCCCTCGGCGCAGCGGGACACGAGCCGGATCGACACGCCCGCCGCCTGGGCGCGCTGCAGCGCCGCTTCGAGCGCCTGGTGCACCGTGCCGTTGCCGGTGCCGGCAACGACCAGGCCGCGCACGCCCGCGGCCACGAGCGCATCGACCGCATCCGCTCGCGCCCCGGCGTGGCTGGTGACGATCTCGACCCAGGGCCACTCGGCACCCGCCTTGGGCAGGTGGCCAAGCCCCAGCGCCCGACCGCGAGGCCACTCGCGCCAGCGGCGCAGCCGGCCTTCCTCGACCGCGGCCAAGGCGCCGGCGTCGCCTGCATCGAAGGCATCGAGCCGCCGCGTGTGGCGCTTGCGCGCGTCGGCGGCGGCAAGCACGCGCCCGGCCATCACGACGAGAACGCCGGCGGCCTGCGGGCACGCGGCGACGCGCAGCGCATCGGCCAGGTTCTGCGGACCGTCGGCCTGCAGCGAGCTCGCCGGGCGCATCGCCGCGGTCAGGACGACCGGCCGCGCGGGTGCGAGCACGCGCTGCAGCAGCCAGGCCGTCTCCTCGAGCGTGTCGGTGCCATGCGTGATGACGATGCCCTGCACCTGCGGGCGCGCCAGGTGCTGCGCGACGCGCGCGAGCAGCCGCTCCCAGGTGGCGTGGTCCATGTCCTTGCTGTCGAGCCGAGCGAGCTGCTCGGCCTCGATCTCCAGCGCTTCGCCCGACCACCGGGAGACGTCAAGCCCCTGCAGCAGCTCGTCGACGCCGAGCTCGGCGGCGCGATAGCCGACGTTGTCCTGCGCGCTCGCGGCGCGCCCGGCAATCGTGCCGCCGGTGGCGAGCACGACCAGGCACGAGGGGGGACTTTGCATTGTCGCCACTCTGGATGAAAATACAGTTACTGTACGAAATACCAGCTTGACGGATCGCCATCGATGAGCCCATCGCGCCGCGCATCCGCCGACTGCATCATGAACGAAAGTCCCAAGCTCACCGCCCGCCAGCAGCAGATCCTGGACCTCGTGCAAAGCGCGATCGCGCGCACCGGGGCGCCGCCCACGCGTGCGGAGATCGCGGCCGAGCTGGGCTTTCGCTCGGCCAATGCCGCCGAAGAGCACCTGCAGGCGTTGGCGCGCAAGGGCGTGATCGAACTCGTCGGCGGCACCTCGCGCGGCATCCGGCTCAAGGCCGAGACGCTCAAGGCCCTGAACGACACGCGCGGGCGGCAGTACACGCTGCCGCTGCCGGGCTTCGCGCAGCTGACGCTGCCGCTGGTCGGTCGTGTCGCCGCGGGCAGCCCGATCCTCGCGCAGGAGCACATCGACGAAACCTATCTCTTCGAGGCCGGCCTCTTCTCGCGCCGCCCCGACTACCTGCTCAAGGTGCGCGGCATGAGCATGCGCGACGCCGGCATCCTCGACGGCGACCTGCTCGCAGTACAGAGAACGAAGGAAGCCAAGAACGGTCAGGTCGTCGTTGCGCGGCTGGGAGACGAGGTCACCGTCAAGCGCCTGCGCCGCACCAGCAAGGCGATCGAGCTGATCCCCGAGAACCCGGACTTCAAGACGATCTCGGTGGCCTTCGACGACGCCGACTTCTCGCTCGAAGGCGTGGCCGTCGGGCTCATCCGCAACACCATGCTGATGTAGTCAGTGCAGCGCGGATGCAGGGCCGGCACGACGCACAGGCCCTCGCGGCGACTGCACACTGGAGGCGCACAGGAAGCGCACAGGCGACCCACAGGAGACGCACAGGGGGCGAACTGCTCCGGCTTTACCGGCCTCTTCGCGCCATCGGCGGCAGCGAACCCGGCTGAAGATCGCTTCAGCTCCCGCGCTGCCGACCGATAAGCCCTCCATGAGATCGCTGAGCCTGCTCCCCGCAAGACGCCGGCACTCGACGCTCAGCACGCCCAGTGCGTTCCGCGTCGAAGTGCGCCCGCCCTCGCTGCGCCACGCACCCGCATCGCTCGGTCAGCGGCTGCTGTTCTGGCTGATGGCGCCGGCCCCCCAGGATGCGGCGCCACCGATCAACCGTCTGCCCGCCGTCAAGCGCGATTTCCTCGCCAGCCTCGACGACGTCGCGCTGTCCGGCGCCGAGCCGCTGCGCGCGACGATCGACGCGGCACGCTCGCTGCGCGAGCTCTGGCATCTGCGCACCGCCCTCTACGGCGTCATCGGCCGCGCACACAGCGAACACGTCGCCGAGCAGCGCCTGGAACGCCTGAACCGCCATTTCCCGACGAAGACGCCCCGTGCCGGCGCCACTGCGGTGGCTGCGCATGCGGGCCCTGGCGCCGGGCCCCTCGCCCTCATCCCCACGCCGCCGCTGCCGCGCTGACCATGCACCATTCCTCGCCGCGACACTACCTGCCGACCGCAGCACTCCCCGGCGCGGGCCTGCCCGACGACCGCATGGCGCGCCTGGCGGCGCGCAAGGCCTTCGTCGAGCTCAAGCTCAGCTTTCTCGAAGCCGTCAAGCTGCTGAACGGGCGCGACGCCCAGTGGCTCTACCAGCAGGTGCACCATGCCGAGGAGCCGGTGGACCTGTGGATGCTGCGCGGACCGCTGTTCGACGCGCTGCGCGGCAGCGAACCCGAGCGTCGTGTCGCGCGACTTCGGCTTCGCCGCGGCCTCGACAGCCTCTTCCCCGACACCGCCCCCGCCAGCGCCTTCGGCAGTCTCTGAAGCCGATCGTGGCGCGGCGGCCTCCGCACGCCGTCGAAACACGATGACTCAGTCCTCGTAGCGACCGAGCCGCACCTGCGTGTTCCCGGGGCGCGCATGCTGCATCGACGGCATCACGAGCACGGTGTCGTCGTAGGGCGCGCACCAGACCTGGTCGCCATCGCGCGCGATCGGTGTCCCCGCCCTGGGCACGACGCCAAGCCCTTGCACCGGGATCAGGAAGCGGAAGTCCGTGCTGCGCGCGACCACCGCCTCGGTGACCCGCACGAGGCGCTGCACCGGGGGCAGCGGCAGCTGCACATGCTGATGCATCCATTCCTCGTCGGCCAGGCCCGTGAGCGCGAGGAAGCGCACCAGCGTATCGATCGCGACCGTCCTCGAGCTGCGCGCCCAGTGCTGGCCGCACTCGATCAGCAGCGCGCGCCGGGCTGAGGCCGGATCCGAGAGCCCCCCGCGCTCGACCATGCGCAACCCGGCCGGATGGCCGGTGTCGATCAGCAGATCCGCGGGCACGCCGAGCCTGCGCGCGTACTCTGCGTTCTTGTCGGCGGTGCCGCAGACCATGAGCGGGCGGCAATCCTCGTGCATCGAGTGGATGTCGAGCACGAAGTCGGCAGCATCGACGAAGGGGCGCAGCTCGCGCGCACGCCGGCGCTCGACGGTGTCGACACCCGCATTCATCGCCTCGTCGCTCCAGACGCGGTTGAGATCCTCGTCGACATAGCGCGAGGCATGCGGCGCCTCCGAGTCGAAGCGCTCGAACGCGGCGACGTTGGCCAGCGCGAGCGTCAGGCGTCCGCGCCGCGGGCGAAAGCCCTTCTCGAACAGCCAGAGCATCGCGTGCGCGCCACAGATCTCGTTGCCATGCGTGAGCGCCTGCACGAGCACCTCGGGGCCGGCCTGTCCGCTGTCGAACACATGCACGTAGTCGACGCCGGCGTTGCCGTGCCGCAGCGGGGCGATGTCGGGCGGAAGGATCTCGAGCGGCGGCTTGAACATGACGGCGTCTCCTCTTTCATCGCCCGGACGGCCAGCCGGTTGCCTACGGGTTTGTTCGGGTGCGTCGACGCTGGGAAGTATCACCGCATTGCAGACAATAGAACGCATCAGCCGGCGGCGCCGAAGGCCGCCGCCGCCATCGAACCCTGGAGACAGCGACATGCAAGAGAAAGACCTCCGTGATCTGATCGAACAGGTGCGTGAAGGCGCCCTGCCGCGCCGCAGCTTCATCGCCCGCATGGTCGGCGCGGGCCTCACGGCGCCGATGGCCTCGATGCTGCTGATGCACGCGGGGATCGCGCAGGCGCAGACGACACTGCAGTACAAGCCGACCAAGCGCGGCGGCGGCGGCACGCTCAAGGTGCTGTGGTGGCAGGGTCCGGTGCACCTGAACCCGCACTGGGCCACCGGCACGAAGGAACAGGAAGGCTCGCGCGTCTTCTACGAGCCGCTGGCCGGCTGGGACAAGGACGGCAACCTCTATCCGATCCTGGCCGCCGAGGTGCCCACGCGCGACAATGGCGGGCTCTCGGCCGACGGAACGACGGTGACCTGGAAGCTCAAGAAGGGCGTCACCTGGCACGACGGCCAGCCCTTCACCGCCGACGACGTCGTCTTCAACTGGGAGTTCTGCAAGGACCCGGCGACCGCGGCATCCAACATCTCGGCGTACCGCGACATCACCGTGACGAAGGTCGATTCGCACACGGTGCGCATCGTCTTCTCCAAGCCGACGCCCTTCTGGGCCGAGCCCTTCGTCGGCACGGTGGGCATGATCATCCCGCGCCACCTCTTCAAGGACTACATGGGCGCCAAGTCCCGAGAGGCGCCGATGAACCAGAAGCCGGTGGGCACCGGCCCCTACAAGTTCCTGGACTTCAAGCCCGGCGACATGCTGCGCGGCACCGCCAACGAGAACTACCACATCCCCAACCGCCCCTATTTCGACGCCTTCGAGATGAAGGGCGGCGGCGACGCGATCGGCGCGGCGCGCGCGGTGCTGCAGACCGGCGAATACGACTACGCCTGGAACCTGCAGGTCGAGGACGACATCCTGAAGCGTCTCGAGAACGGCGGCAAGGGTCGCGTCACGATCACCTACGGCGGCAACATCGAGTTCATCCTGCTCAGCTACGCCGATCCCTGGAACGAGATCGACGGCGAGCGCAGCCACGCCAACAGCCGCCATCCGGCGTTCCAGGACAAGGCCGTGCGCGACGCGATGAACCTGCTGATCGACCGCAAGGGCGTGCAGGACTTCATCTACGGCCGCACCGGCGAGGCGACGCCGAATTTCCTCAACAACCCGCCGCGCTTCAAGAGCAAGAACCTCAAGTACGAGTTCAACATCGACAAGGCCAACCAGATCCTGGATGCCGCGGGCTGGAAGAAGGGCGTCGACGGCATTCGCGCCAAGGGCAACACCAAGCTGAAGTTCGTCTTCCAGACCTCGGTGAACCAGCCGCGGCAGAAGACGCAGGCGATCATCAAGGACGCCTGCGCCAAGGCCGGCATCGACCTCGAGCTCAAGAGCATCACCGCGGCGGTGTACTTCGGCGGCGACTACGCCAACCCCGACACCTACCAGAAATTCTGGGCCGACATGGAGATGTACACGACGACCATGACCCAGCCCGACCCGCAGGTGTTCATGGAGCAGTTCTGCAGCTGGGAGATGGCGACCAAGGCCAACAAATGGGCCGGCCGCAACCTCAGCCGCTGGCGCAGCGACGAGTACGACGCCACGCACAAGGCGGCCCAGGTCGAACTCGACCCGGTCAAGCGCGCGGCGATGTTCATCAGGCTCAACGACATCGTCTGCAGCGACGGCTACATCCAGCCTCTCGTCTACCGTCCGCGCCCATCCGCCGCGGGCACCAAGCTGGTTGCGCACCTCTCGGGCTGGGACAACGACCTCTGGGCGCTGGCGCACTGGTACAAGGAAGCCTGAGCGAAGCGCTCAGGGGGGCAGCGGGCGCGGGTACGACTCGCGCCGGCCGGCCCGGGAACCACACACGCTGCCGAACGGGCCAGGAGACGACCAGAATGCACGAGAAGGAAATCCGCTCGCTGATCGAACAGGTCCGCGAGGGCGCGCTGCCGCGCCGCCAGTTCATCGCCCACATGGTGGCCGCAGGCCTGACCGCCCCGATGGCCGGCACGCTGCTGCTCAACGCTGGCGTGGCGCAGGCGGCACCGCCGCAATACAAGCCGACCAAGCGCGGCGGCGGCGGCATGCTGAAGATCATCTACTGGCAGGGCGCGGTGCACCTGAACCCGCACTACGCCGGCGGCACCAAGGACCAGGACGCGAGCCGCATCTTCTACGAACCGCTCGCGGGCTGGGACACCGACGGCAACCTGATCCCCTGCCTGGCCGCCGACATCCCCACGCGCGAGAACGGCGGTGTGGCCGCCGATGGCCGCAGCGTCACCTGGAAGCTCAAGCAGGGCGTCACCTGGCACGACGGCAAGCCCTTCACCGCCGACGACGTCGTCTTCACCGCCGCCTACGCCGGTGACCCGGCCGCGGCGATGGTCACGGTGGCGGCCTACAAGGACATCAAGATCGTCAAGCTCGACACCTACACGGTGCGCGTCGAGTTCCCCAAGCCGACGCCGTTCTGGTCGGAACCGCTGACCGGCATCGTCGGCTGCATCCTGCCCAAGCACGTGTTCGAGCCCTACATGGGCGCCAAGTCGCGCGAGAACCCGGCCAACCTCAAGCCCGTGGGCACCGGGCCCTACAAGCTGCTGGACTTCAAGCCCGGCGACATGCTGCGCGCCGAGGCGAACAAGGACTATCACGTCCCCAACCAGCCCCACTTCGACACGCTCGAGATCAAGGGCGGCGGCGACGCCACGAGCGCTGCGCGCGCCGTGCTGCAGACCGGCGAGTTCGACATCGCCTGGAACCTCGCGGTCGAGGACGACATCTTGAAGCGCCTGGAGAACGGCGGCAAGGGCCGGATGGCCTTCTACGAAGGCAGCGACATCGAGTTCGTGCTGCTCAACGTCACCGACCCGTGGAAGGAAGTCGACGGCGAGCGCGCCAGCGTCAAGAGCAAGCACCCAGCGTTCAGCGACAAGGCCGTGCGCGACGCGATGAGCCTGCTGATCGACCGCAAGGGCATCGCCGAGGTGATCTACGGCCGCGGCGCGATCACGACCTCGAATTTCCTCAACAACCCGCCGCGCTTTCGCAGTCCCAATACGAGCTACGAGTTCAACCCGGAGAAGGCCAACCAGATCCTTGACGCGGCAGGCTGGAAGAAGGGCGCCGACGGCATCCGCGCCAAGGGCGACGCCAAGCTCAAGTTCGTCTACCAGACTTCGGTGAGCAGCCCGCGGCAGAAATGCCAGGCGATCATCAAGGACGCCTGCGCCAAGGCCGGCATCGACCTCGAGCTCAAGAGCGTCGTGGCCTCGGTGTACTTCGGCGGCGACTTCGCCAACCCGGACACCTACCAGAAGTTCTGGGCCGACATGGAGATGTACACGACGACCATGACGCAGCCCGACCCGCAGTTCTTCATGGAGCAGTTCACGACCGACCAGATTGCCCAGAAGGCCAACAAGTGGGCCAGCCGCAACCTCGCGCGCTGGAGCAACGCCGAATACGACGCGACCTTCAAGTCCGCCCAGGTCGAGCTCGACCCGGCCAAGCGCGCGGCGATGTTCATCAAGCTCAACGACCTCGTCGTCGGCGACAAGTACATCATCCCGCTCTTCGGCCGCCCACGCCCCTACGGCATCGCCAAGAAGCTGCAGCCGGCACTCTCGGCCTGGGACAACATGACCTGGGCACTGGGCTATTGGTACAAGGACGCCTGAGCGCTTGTGATGATGGGCCGCTGCAAGGCGGCCCGCCCCGCTCCAGCGAAACCGGGAACCCGAACTCGTGCTCAATTACGTCCTGCGCCGGCTGCTGATCGCCATCCCGAGCCTGCTGGGCATCAGCCTGGTGCTTTTCGTCGTGCTGGCCCTGGCGCCCGGCGATCCGTTCGAGGAACTGGCGACGAACCCGAACGTCCCGCCCGAGGTGCGCATGGCGCTGCGCGCGCAGTTCGGGCTCGACGACCCGGTCTGGGAGCGCTACGTGCGCTGGCTGACGAGCATGGTGAAGGGGGACTGGGGCTTCTCCTTCGTCAGCCGCATCAACGTCGACGAGCTGATCGCCGAACGCATCCCGGTGACGCTGGCGGTGATCGGAGCGTCGCAGATCCTGGCGCTGCTGGTGGCGCTGCCGATCGGCGTGCTCGCCGCGGTCAAGCCCTACAGCTGGTTCGACCGCATCGCCAGCACGCTGGCCTTCGTCGGCTTCTCGCTGCCGACCTTCTTCACCGGCATCCTCTTCATCCTGCTGTTCTCGATCCAGCTCGGCTGGCTGCCCTTCGTCTTCCGCGCCGATCTCACCGAGACCGGCTGGGCCTGGTGGTGGGAGCAGATCAAGCAGAGCATCATGCCGGTGACGGTGCTGGGCCTGTTCCAAGCGGCGAGCTGGATGCGCTACGTGCGCAGCTCGGTCCTCGACGTCATCCGCCTGGACTACGTGACGACCGCCCGCAGCAAGGGCCTGAAGGAGAGCGTCGTCATCAACAAGCACGTCGTGCGCAACGCGATGATCCCGGTGGTGACGCTGATCGCGCTGCAACTGCCGCAGCTCTTCGGCGGCGCGATCGTCACCGAGCAGATCTTCCGCATCCCGGGCATCGGCTCCTTGCTGATCGACGCCATCCTGCGCAACGACACCCCGGTGGTGATGGCCATCACCTTCATCTTCAGCGCGCTCGTGATCATCTTCAACCTGCTTGCCGACGTGATCTATGGCTGGCTCGACCCCCGCATCAGCTACCGCTGAAGCCGCGCCGCAGCTCGGCAAGGCGATCGCCAGCGTCTCGCCCTGGACCGAGGCCTGGCGGCGCTTCAAGCGCCACCGGCTCGCCTACTGGAGCCTGTGGGTGCTCGCGCTGCTCGCGCTCGCGGTCTTCGTCGGGCCGTTCTTCTACAAGGTCGGCATCAACGACATCGACTTCAAGGCGCGCCTGGCAACGCCTTCGGCGACGCACCCGATGGGGACCGACGACCTCGGGCGCGACATGCTCGCGCGCATGCTCTACGGAGGGCGGATTTCGCTCGCGGTCGGTCTGGCCGCAATGCTCACCGCGATCACCGTCGGCATCGTCGTCGGCGCGATCGCCGGGATCTCGCGCGGCTGGGTCGACGCCGCACTGATGTGGCTCACCGACCTGTTCCTCAGCCTGCCGCAGCTGCCGCTGCTGATGCTGCTGATCTTTCTCTTCCGCGAGGCGCTGAAGCAGCTCTTCGGCCTGGAGGTCGGCATCTTCATCCTGATCGTCGCGGTGATCGGCGGCTTTCGCTGGATGCCGGTGGCACGGCTCGTGCGAGCACAGTTCTTCTCTCTGCGCGAGAAGGAGTTCGTCGAGGCCGCGCGCGCGCTCGGCGCCAGCGTGCCGCGTCAGGTGGTGCGCCACATCCTGCCCAACAGCCTCGGGCCGGTGATCGTCGCCGCGACGATCGACGTCGCCGCGGCCATCATCGCCGAGAGCACGCTCTCCTTCCTGGGTCTCGGGTTCCCGCCCGACATCCCGACCTGGGGGCGGATCCTCTACGACGGACGCGACTTCCTCGACATCGCCTGGCACTGGGCGATGTTCCCGGGCATGGCGATCTTCATTGCCGTGCTGACGATCAACTTCATCGGCGACGGCTTGCGCGACGCGCTCGATCCGCGGCGGGTCCTGTAAGGCGACAAGGCGATCGAAGCATGGCACTGCTCGACATCCGGGGCCTGAAGACCCACTTCAAGACCGACGACGGCTGGATGCACGCCGTCGACGGCGTCGACATCGCGATCGACGCGGGCGAGACCGTGTGCGTCGTCGGCGAGTCCGGCTGCGGCAAGAGCGTCACCGCGAAGACGGTGCTCAAGCTCATCGACATGCCGCCGGGCAAGATCGTCGCCGGCCAGGTGCTGTGGCAGGGCCGCGACTTGGTGCCGCTGTCGATGCAGGAGATGCAGAAGGTCCGCGCCAAGGAGATCGCCATCGTCTTCCAGGAGCCGATGACGAGCCTGAACCCGGTCTTCACGATCGGCGAGCAGATCGCCGAGAGCGTGCGCCTGCACGAGGGCCTCTCGCGCGCCGAGG
>Ga0116142_10000935_pt1 | contig 36993 bp, 32 predicted proteins | sample AD_UKC033_MetaG_FD_89785 | JGI IMG/M metagenome (GOLD analysis project Ga0116142, IMG submission 89785) | Active sludge microbial communities of municipal wastewater-treating anaerobic digesters from USA - AD_UKC033_MetaG | ecosystem: Engineered > Bioreactor > Anaerobic > Digestate | place: USA... | reverse complement strand
TGCATTGACCGCAGTGCGCTCGTCATAGACGAACATGACCATTTCCTGAATCGTGCATGGAAGATTCACAAGCCGATCTTTAAATTCATCCAAAATCTTCTGATAGGTCCCGATGGGCTGACCTCCTATGGCGACAGTCATGTGAAAGTGATAGTCTGATCCGTCGAACTCGGCGGGAACGTTCCCGAAGCGCGCCGTGAGATCGCGGTTCACTCGTTCATGTAACTGGCGGAGGAATTCCGTCTCTTGCACGTTCAGCCACAAAATGCCAGTATGGAGTCCGTCCATCGTCATTTCGATAAGTTCGAGATGGGTCAGAAGCGTTGGAAAAAGTTCGATACTTCGCGCCAGTTCGGTCATGTATTCCGACAGCGAATCCAAATCCGAAATATCGAAGGGCTGTTTGAGGGAGATGTGCGGAGGCAGGCGGCACACATCAATGCCTGTGCGATATTTCTGGTGGATGTCCCATGCGAGTTTGCGGACGAGGTTGTGAGTTTGATTGTCCGCAAGTAGGGCAAATGTTGCTTTCATCGAATGATATTACCTTCCATATCCGCATTGTATTCTACTTCCTCCTGTAACAAGAGGGTCAAGGTTTGAACTATTAAATTCAGGAAGTAATCCAAGAAAACAGCCGCCTTTCAGCGACTGTTTCATTCGATGTTTAGCTTACTTCTTTGATTTTTTCTTTGCTGATTTTGTCTTCTTCTTGACTGGCTTCGCCTTCGCAACTTTCTTCTTCGTAACTGCTTTCTTTGCTTTCTCCACCGGCAATTTCTCCAACTCATCCACCATGCGGCTCAGCACATCGAATCCGCCCTGCCAGAATTTTGCATCGCGGATGTTCACGCCTGCGTCGGCAAGGATCTTTGCGGGGGCTTCCGATCCGCCAGCGGACAGGATCTTGAGATACTTCGGCTTGAACGATTCGCCTTCCGCTTTGTATTGCTCATAGAGCGAGAAGACGAGCAATTGACCGAATGCGTAGGCGTAGACATAAAACGGAGTGTGATAGATATGGGGAATCGAAACCCATTCCCATTTGAAGTCGTCGCTGAGTTCGAGTGAATCGCCGAATTGTTCTTTGAGGTTCGCTAGATACGCGGCAGAGAGTTCGTCCACCGAGGCGTTCTTTTGCACCATCTCATGTGCTTCACGTTCGAAGAGGGCGAAATAGATCTGGCGCAGGATGGTGGCGAACGCGTCGTCCATTTGCTTGAACAGAATGTCCCGTCGCACCGACTCGTCTTTTTCCTCCGAGAGCAGTTTTTCGGTAAGCATCATCTCGCCGAAGGTGGAGGCGGTTTCAGCCAGCGGAAGAGACGAGTGGAAGGTAAACGTGGTGTGATGCGAGGCAAGCATCGCGTGGATGGCGTGACCGAGTTCGTGCGCCAGAGTCGCCACGTCGCGCGCGCGACCCGTGTAATTCATCAGCACGAACGGCGTGTCTTCGGGGTTGATCGAAGCGCAGAACGCTCCGCCCTGCTTGCCCTTGCGGACTTCGCTATCGAGATGGTCTTTGTCGAACACGCGGCGGGCAAGTTCGCCGATCTTCGGGTCGAACGCGCTGAACGATTCGATGACCATGTTCGCGGCAGCGTTGAAATCGAAAGCTTTATCCGACTTGGCGACGGGCGCATAAATATCGTAGCGGCGGAGCTTGCTCACGCCGAGGTGTTTCGCCTTCATCTTGAAATAGCGTTGGAAGACTTTCGCGTTTTTCTTCGTCACTTCGAGCAGAGCGTTCACCGCTTCATCGGGAACATCGTTCGCCAAATTCCGCACCGACATCGCGCTCTTGAACTTGCGCATGTTGATATTTTCGTTGTGCCAATCGCGCGCGCGGGTTTGATACATCTGTCCCAAGATCGGACCGTCCTCACCGTAGACGCGATACATTTCCTGATATGCCGCCGCGCGCAGTTTCGGATCGGAGCCTTGGATATACGGTTGCAATTGCGCGCGCGTCAATTCTTGGACTTTGCCATTCAATTTGAGTTTGAAAACATAACGATTCGTGATCGCGTCATACAAGTTGATCAGCGCGTTCGAGCCTGTCACATCTTTGAGGTTGACAACTTTTTCCTCTGGCTCGGTCAACGTGTGCGGCTTGAAGTGGCGCATCTCTTCGAGATAATAACGATACGCGCCCGACGCGTTCATTAAGCGTTCGGCATTTGTATCGTCCACGTCCTTCCACCATAAATTGAAAAAGAGGATGCGGTTCTGCATCTCCGCCACAAATTGTTGCACGCGCCCCATCAGGCTTTGCGCATTCTGGTTTTGCGTATCTTCCGCAAACGACAGTCCCGCAAACGCATAGATGCGGTTCACGATCTTCGACGTCGCTTCGGAGGCGCGTACCACATCGAGAAATGTCTCGGGGTCAATATCGGGTTTGAGTTTGTTGCGCGCGCCCTCGAACGACGCGACCTGTTCCTCCACGTTATCGAACGCGGCGTTCAATTCGGGGCTGTCGAAGCCCGTGAAGAGTTCGTCCAAATTCCATTTTTTGATTTTGTAAGCCATGGGTCAATGTCTCCTTGAAAATTTTTACCACATTTTGAATTTGTTTTGAAGATGCGAGAGATGTGTTTTGTAGGGGCACGGCGAAACGATCTCTCGTCGAAATCCTGAAAGGATTCGCTGTGCCCCTACGGATTTCAATTCACAAACTGGATCGGATGTGAACGATATCGCCATCCTTGACGGGATATTCCTTGCCTTCGAGTCTCAACTTCCCCTTCAACTTCGCTTCATTCATGGACCCGAGGCTGGTGAGGTCATCGTACGCCACCACCTCCGCCCGGACGAATCCCTTCGCCAGATCGGTGTGGATCTCGCCCGCCGACTCTTGCGCCGTCGCGCCGCGTTTCGTCTCCCACGCGCGGACCTCGTCCTCGCCGACCGTGAAGAACGATTGCACTTGAAGCAGGTCATACGACAGGCGGATCATTTTGTTCAGGCTGAGTTCCTTGATGCCATATTCCTGCATGAACATTTCGGCATCTTCCGCCGAAAGTTGCGCGATCTCCATTTCGAGCTTGCCCATCAATGCCACTGAAGGCATATCCAATTCCATCTGCGGCGCGGACTGTCCCTCGCTCAGGTTGAACACGACCAACACAGGTTTCCGCGAGAGCAAGCCGAACGATGAAAGTTCTTTGACATCCTCGTGAGAATAGTCCAATTTGCGGAGTGGCGTTCCGTTGTTCAACGCTTCATGCAGACGAGTGAACAACACGGTTTGTTTTTCGTTCAAGGCTTTATCGGTTCCACCTTTTTTTCGTTCGTCAACCAAGCGTTCCAATTTTCTTTCAACGGCAATGAGATCGTTGAGCAATAATTCGCTCAGCATGGAGTCCGCGTCGCGCTTGGCGTCTACGCTTCCGTTGGGGTGCATCACGAGGTCGCTTTCAAACGCGCGGACGACGAGCAGGAAGCCGTCCATCTGCGCGAGTTGATTCAACAGTTGCCCAGAGATGCCGCTTTTGGCAGACCCAGTTTCAAGTCCGGCAATATCCGCGTACGTCATCTTGGCATAGATCGTTTTCTTGGGGTTGAACATCTTCGAGAGCACGTCCACGCGCGGGTCTGGCACATCCACCACCGAGGTGTGCACTTCGAAACGTCCGGCAGAGGCGGTGGTTGGCGCATCTCCTCGCGTCACTGCGTTGAAGATGGTTGTCTTTCCTGATTGGGGCAGTCCGATAATTCCGAGTTTCATCTTTTCCTTTTTCGTGGGGCGGATTGTCAATCCGCCTTACCAGCGGGATACCATCCCGCTCCACGAGAGATTTTATCTTGCACTACTTGTTATGAGTGGTATACTTGCGGACGCAACCAGCCGAAGTGGCGGAATAGGCAGACGCGCACGACTCAAAATCGTGTTCCCTCCGGGAATGAGGGTTCGATTCCCTCCTTCGGCACAGGCATTATACCAACGCCCGCCATTGCATGACGGGCGTTTCTCTTTTCGGGTTTAGGGTTTTAATGGGTGAATGTGTAGCAAGGCAGGTCAGATATTTCACGCAAGACCCACATCGCGCCGAAACGAGATTCTGCAAAAACTCTAACACACCTATAAAACAATTCTGCTTGACATCCCCTTAACAGGGGAATACACTTGCGTTGGTTGGGGAGTAGCCATGACGTTCCGCGAAAGCGGAAATGTCACCGGGTCGTCGTCATGACATTGACGCGCATCGCGCCATCGGCGACCCGAAACGTGCGGGTATGACGTTTGGCGAGACCATCACAAATTTGGTGTGATGGTCTCGTTTTAATTTTGAACATCGCAGAGCGTATTCTCAGGAGAGAATTTCTATGGCACACGACGACACGATCCAAAACAGCGAGTGGCACGCGCTAAAAGCCGAAGAGGTATTGAGCCATCTGAAAGTGGAAGACCGGGGGTTGACCTCGGCGGAGGCAAAACGGCGGCTTGAACAATACGGTCCGAACCAGTTGAAAGAAGCGCCGCGTCCCACCTTCCTTCAAATGTTGTGGGAACAGTTGAATAATTTTGTGGTCATCCTGTTGATCGTTGCCTCGCTGGTCTCCGGTTTGCTGGGCGATTATGTGGAGGCGGCGGCGATCATGGCGATCGTGGTGTTGAACGCCGTGCTGGGAATCGTCCAGGAGCGGCGCGCGGAGGAAGCGCTCGCCGCGTTGAAAAAACTCGCCGCGCCGGATGCGCAGATCGTCCGCGATGGGAAGCGGGTTTCCATCCCTTCGTATGAACTTGTGCCGGGCGATATTGTCTTTTTGGAGACAGGGAATTTTGTGCCGGCGGATATCCGCTTGTTGGAGGCGGTCAATCTGCGAGTGGAGGAAGCTTCGCTCACCGGCGAATCGCTGCCCGTCCAAAAGAACGCGGCAACAATCCTCGATAAAAACGTCCCTTTGGGAGATCGCAAGAACACGGCGTTTATGGGCACGCTTATCTCGTTTGGACGCGGACGCGGCGTGGTCACCAGCACAGGGATGCGCACGCAGTTGGGGTTGATCGCCTCGATGCTCCAGAACGTGGAAGCGGAGGAAACGCCTCTTCAGCGGAGGCTCGATCAATTAGGCAAGTCGTTGAGTATCGCCGCGCTCTTCCTCGTTGCGATCGTTTTTATTGTCGCGCTCATCAACCAGACGAATATCAATGAACTGTTTACGGGTCCGCTCGCGTATTTCAGCGACTATGCCGAGCAGGTCACCGATGTTTTCATCATTGCCATCAGCCTTGCGATCGCCGCCGTGCCGGAGGGTCTCCCCGCCGTGGTGACGATCTCGCTGGCGTTGGGGATGCGCGAGATGATCAAGCGTCACGCGTTGATTCGCAAACTGTCCTCAGTGGAAACGCTCGGCTCTGCCACCGTCATCTGCTCCGATAAGACCGGCACGCTCACGCAAAACGAAATGACCGTTACGCGCATGTGGGTGGACGGGCAATTTATCCACATTACCGGAACGGGGTACTCGCCGTTCGGCGATTTTTTGGTGGAAGGGACAAAGAGGAATATTTCAGACTATCCCGCCGCGCTCACCGCATTGTGGCTGGGTTTGTTGAATAACGATGCCTTGCTCGAAACGACAGGCGAGGATGAAAAACAAAAAACGTATCGCGTGGTCGGCGACCCTACGGAGGGCTCATTGCTGGTCGCCGCGATGAAAGCCGGCGCGATTCACATGGATATCCGCGAGGCGTACCCGCGCGAGAATGAAGTGCCGTTCGATTCGGATCGCAAGCGTATGATCACGATCCATGACGTGTTCGCGCCGCGACCGGGCGACCCCTCGCCATTCACCGATGAAAGCCATAAATCGTGGGATGTGATCGCCGTCAAAGGCGCGCCGGACGTGGTGCTTGACCTTTGCACGCAATACCAAAACATGGACGACGAGTCTGTGCCGTTGGGTCCTGCCCTGCGCGACCGCATCCTTGCTGCCAACGACGCGATGACGAAAGACGCTTTGCGCGTGCTGGGCGTGGCGTATCGGCTCGTCCGCGATGTGCCGGATAACCCGGCGCAGATCATCACGAACGAACTTGAGCACGACCTCGTCTTTGTCGGCTTGTTGGGCATGATCGACCCCGCTCGCACCGAAGTCAGACCCGCGCTGGAGGAGGCGCGCATTGCGGGCATCCGCACGGTGATGATCACCGGCGATTACCCCAACACGGCACAAGCGATCGCTGAAACCATCGGTCTGCTCCGCCCGGGGAGAAAGGTGATGACCGGCGCGCAACTGGATGCCATGAGCGACCGCGACCTCAAAGACATCATTGAAGATACGGATGTCTTTGCGCGCGTATCCCCTGAACATAAATTGAGGATCGTAGACGCTCTGCAAGCCAACGGCGAAATTGTGGCGATGACCGGCGACGGCGTGAACGACGCGCCCGCCATCAAACGCGCTGACATCGGTGTGGCGATGGGCATCACCGGCACCGACGTGGCGAAAGAAACCGCCGACATGGTGTTGACCGATGACAACTACGCGAGCATCGTCCATGCGGTCGAGCAGGGGCGCGTCATTTACGCGAACATCCGCAAGTTCGTGTTTTTCCTCTTGTCCTCGAACATCGCGGAGATCATGATCATCTTCCTCGCTACCCTCGCTGGACTCCCCGCGCCTCTCACCGCCATTCAACTGCTCTGGCTGAACCTCATCACCGACGGCGCCCCAGCCCTCGCCCTCGCCGTGGAAAAAGGCGACCCGGACATCATGCTCCAAAAACCGCGCGCGAAGAACGAACCCATCGTGAACCGGACGATGACGATCGGTCTGGTCGTGCAAACCATCGCGCAGACAGCCGCGGTCTTAACTGCGTTTGGCATGGGCTTGTTGTGGCATCTTGAAGCGGGCGCAACGCTTGTGGGCAACCCCATCACTTACATTCTCCAGCACGATTGGCGCGGCGTGGACGTGCAATCCGCTGAAACAATGGCGTTCGTCACGCTGTCGCTGTGCGAGTTGTTCCGCGCCTACACCGTCCGTTCGGAACGCGCGTCGTTGTTCAGCATCGGCGTCTTTTCAAATCGCACGATGCAATACGCGGTGGGACTTTCCATCGTGCTGTTGTTGCTGGTCATCAACGTCCCCTTCCTTCAGCCGATCTTCAATACGCATTTCCTCACCGCCCGCGAATGGGAAGTGGTGCTCGTGCTGGCGCTCCTCCCGGCAGTTGCGGAAGAGATCACAAAATTCTTTTTGCGGGCTGGCAAACGGGCTTGATCGACATACTACGCAGTACGCAATACGCAGTACGGACTACGTAGTCCGTACTGCGTATTTTTTGTACGGCAAGGTTCACCTTGCCTTTTGGAAAATGCAAAGTGAACTTTGCCGTACTATTTGACTCGGAACGACCTTCGATGAACACTCGACATTCCCAACCGCCTCAGCGCGGATCGGTGGGCCTGCGTGCCGTACCCCTTGTGTTTCGCAAGACCGTAGCCGGGATGCCGCTCGTCGAGTTCGCGCATCAACGCGTCGCGTTCGGTCTTGGCAAGGATGGACGCGCAAGCGATGCTCAAACAATGCGCGTCGCCTTTGACGATAGAAGTTTGTGAAATGTCCAACTGGGGGAGTTCAAGTCGAAAATCGGTGAGCAAATATTGCGGCGTGATCGAAAACTGATGCAAGGCGCGGATGGCGGCGAGCCGCGTGGCGCGAACAATTCCCTGTGAATCGATTTCGTCTGCGTCGGCGAATCCCACGCTCCATGCCAGCGCGATGTCTTTGATCGCCGGCGCGATTGAGAAGCGCTGAAGCGGCGTCAACTGCTTGGAATCGCGCACCCGGCTCAACGTCCGCGAAAGAAGCGGTTTGTCGTTAGGCAGAATCACCGCGCCCACTGCGACCGGTCCCGCGAGAGCGCCGCGCCCGGCTTCATCCAGCCCGGCGATGAATCGCAAGCCGCTGTCCCACAAGTCCGTTTCGAATTTGAGATTTGGTTTAGCGCGTTTCATATCTGCCGCGCCATGTGTTGATGCGAATGCGGAAGATGTCGCCGATCATGCGCAATGCGTCGCGCAGGGCGTTCACTTTGGTCTCGGGGTGATAATACCAATCAATCGGAATCTCGCGCACGCGATACCCGAGGCGGCGGGCGATAAAAAGTAATTCGACATCGAACGACCAGAAGCGCATCCGTTGCAGCGGGAAGATCGCGTTCACCACGTCGGCGCGAAAACATTTGAACCCGCATTGCGTGTCGTTCAAGCCGGGCAGGGCGAGGAGTTGAATAATGAAGTTAATGCCGCGCCCGCCGAAGTGACGATAGCGCGGTTCGTTATAGCGCGTCGAACCTTTCACCTCGCGCGATGCGATGGCGACATCGAAATCGGTTAACGCGGGCGGGAGGAATTTTGAAATCTCCTCCACCGGCATTGAAAGGTCGGCGTCGCACATGAAGCGGTATTCGCCTTTCGCCTCGAGCATCCCGCGTTTCACTGCCGCGCCTTTGCCGCGTTCGGTTTGGAGCACGCGAAAATTTTCATGCGCGTCTGCGAACGATCGCGCGACCTCAAAGGTGCGGTCGGCGCTTCCGTTTTCCACCACGATCACTTCGGCTAAAAATTTTTGTTTCTCGATGAATCGAAAAACCTGCTCCAATGTATCGGGCAGGCGGCTTTCTTCGTTGTATGCGGGGATGACGATGGATAAAAAAATGGACAAGGAGCGCTCAAGACATGCCGAAGAGTATATATCCGAACACCGCCAGGATGCAGATCAATGCGATTCCCAGCCCGGCAAGCAGGGCGATCTGTTTCATGCTCATACCCAGAAAGCGACGCGAACCCCGTTTCATTCCCGACGTGGAGTCTGCTCCGCCGCGCGCCTGTTGTAATGCTTTCACAGCCGCCGCATCCTCCGCCAGGGCAAAGTCGAAATCGGCGGGGTTGATGGGTTTCTCTTCGTCCGCCGCGCTGAAGATAGCGCGCGCGCGCGAAATATTTTCCTGCGGCGGCGGAGGTTTGACCGGAGCCGTCTGCGCAGGTTCCTGGCGGGGCATAGCCGGCGCGGGCTGGGGAAGATTCGTCTTTTGCTTGGGAGGGCGTGGGTTGGTGATACGCTCCACCATGTCGAGCGCCAAATCGGATCGCAAGATGGGCATACTGTTGGAAAGTCCTATCACGAACGGTTTGATCCCGTCTACCATTAACACGCGGATGGCGGGTTTGTCCGATTCCACGTGCAAGCCCGGGTCTGCCGCGATCAATACCGATTCGACCGGTTCCGGCAGCCTGGTTCCCTGTCGTTCAATGAACATCGTTAGCGCGCGTCCCATACGCGCCGTGGACTGGATTAAGTTAACCGGCGCGGGCTTGAAGCGGTTTCCCGATTCCACATTCCACGCGTCGCCTTTCGCCTCATACCTACCTTTTAGGTACGCAATGTTAATGGCGAACATCCCAGCCGGTCCGATCAAGATCAGCGGAATCATGATGCCGCTTTGCCCCAGGGTCTGGTTGCGGATCAGGGTATATCCCTTCTCAAGGTTTCGGTCGAAGTAAGTGATGATCGCTTTCTGAGCCAGCAATTCTGTGGGCCAGTTAAAGCCAAACTTCAACATGCCTTGAATCCGCTGACTGAACCCGATGTTGCCTTTTTCGTCGATCAGGGGAGTTTGGTCAATGATCTTCATTGGGGTTAAAAGACTGGCGCTTGTTCCAGAAGATCGCGATCTGCCGAATCCAGCGTCGCAATAAATTCTTTTCCATCCCGGCTAACGATGCGCAGTGATTTACCGGCTTCGAACGTGCTCGCCAACAATTCCTTGCGCGTACCGACCACCAGCAATTTCCCTTTTTTGATTCGTTCCAGCAGGTCTTTGCGGTCGATCAACACACGATCTGAATACGAAGACCCGCGCCGTTCATAGGCGCGCACGGCTACAATTTGCCCGTTCTTATAACGGACCGCTTCGATCACGCCATCTTGTTTCTTTGCCATAGTTTCAACTCCATGCGTATTGTAGCATTAAACAATCGAACAAAAAACCTGACAGGTCCTTGAAACCTGTCAGGTTTATATCAAGTCAATAAGTTTGTCCAGCAGTTCAACTGCTGGACAAACTTGCGTGTGTCGGGGCGATAGGATTCGAACCTACGGCCTCTTGCTCCCAAAGCAAGCGCGCTAACCGGACTGCGCCACGCCCCGAAATGGATCAAGTGCGGCGAGTATAATGCGTCGGATGAACAGCCGTCAAGCAATAAAACGGATAGCGATTCCCTTCGCGTTTCTTTCCTTCCTTTCTGCCTGCTCCACCACCCAAGCGCTGCCAACCTCCACAATCGTTCCAGCGACGGCAACTTCAACCCTCACGCCGCTCCCAACCTTCGCCCCCTCCACGGCTACTCCGACATCCACGCCCATTGTTTGTCTTGCCAAACCCGGCAGGCTGGAAAATTCAATCCTTGAATCCTCCGACCCTCCGCAGGAGTTTATCGTTTACCTGCCTCCATGCTACGATGAACGCGCCGACAAACACTACCCCGTCCTCTACCTCCTGCATGGGCAAACCTACACGGCCGATCAATGGATTCGCCTTGGCGCGACAAAGGCTCTCGATAGCCTCATCATGAGTGGCGAAACAATGCCCTTCATTGTTGTATTCCCCGACGACCACTATTGGTATACCCCCGCAGGGACGACCTTCGGCGCGCGCCTCACCGACGATTTGATTCCCTTCATCGACGAAACCTACCGCACCATCCCCGATCCTCGCTACCGCGCCATTGGCGGAATGTCGCGCGGCGCGGGCTGGGCGTTGAATCTTGGACTAACCCATCCCGAACTATTCAATATTATCGGCTTGCATTCCCTCGCCGTCTTTCAACGCGACGCCTCCAAAGTGGCGGGATGGATTCAGTCCATGCCCCTCGCCTCGCGCCCCAGTATTTATATGGATATCGGCGACAACGATCAGGAACTTGCCTCCGCCACCCAGATCGAAGCCATTTTCACCCAATTCGATGTTCCTCACGAATGGCACATCTACACCGGCGAACATACCGAAGAATACTGGTCCGCCCATGTGGAGGAATACATCCACTGGTACGCGGAGCAGTGGAATAATCAATAATCAGGAGATCACATGAACATCCTTGTTACCGGCGGAGCGGGCTACATCGGCTCAGTTACCGCAGAAGCATTGATCAAAGAGGGACATTCCGTCAGTGTGTACGATTCCCTTGTCACCGGTCATCGCAAAGCCGTGCCAGACGGCGTAAACTTCATCGAAGCCGATCTGGCGGATAGTCACACACTCATTGAAACGTTCACCAAAAATAAATTTAACGCAGTTATGCACTTCGCGGCATTCATCGAAGCCGGCGAAAGCATGAAAGACCCCGGTCGCTTTTATCAAAACAACTTCACGAACGCGCTCACACTGATAGAAACAGCCGTACGGGCGGGAGTGAAGCGGTTCGTGTTATCGTCTACGGCGGCGGTGTTCAAATCCAGTGAAGAACCGCTCAACGAAGATTCGCCGCTTGGTCCCACGAACGTGTATGGGCATACTAAACTTATGGTCGAGCAAGCGCTCGATTGGTATCGAGAAATTCACGGTTTGCATTTTGCCGCGCTCCGCTACTTCAATGCCTGCGGCGCCATGCCGAATCGCGGGGAGGCGCACCAGCCCGAGTCGCACCTCATCCCACTGGTGTTGCGTGTGGCGCTTGGGCAAAGTGAAGCGATCCAAATTTTCGGCGCAGATTATCCAACACCCGACGGCACATGCATCCGCGATTACGTACACATCGCCGACCTCGCCGACGCGCACATCCTTGCGTTAGGCGGACTCGCTGAACGCGACCGTCTGATCTACAACCTGGGAAGCGGACACGGCTACTCGGTGCGCGAAGTGATCGACACCGCGCGTCAGACGACGGGACACCTGATCCCAACCATCGAGCGTCCGCGCCGCCCCGGCGACTCTGCGCGGCTGGTCGCCTCGTCCGAAAAGATCAAACGCGAACTCGGTTGGAAGCCCCAGCACGATAATTTGCGCGAGATCATTTCCAGCGCATGGGTTTGGCACAAGTCGCACCCGAACGGATACGAGGGTTAACCGCCACGGCGCTTGAATTAGAAGGGTGAATGAAAAACAGGGAGGTACTTTACAAATTCGACCTTTTTAGTTATAATTGTGAAAATTATCACAATAAAGGAGTGTGATATGAACACCCAAAAACTCCCCCACATCGTCATTCTCGGCGCAGGGTTCGGCGGGCTGACCGCCGCCAAGAAGTTGAAGAACGCGCCTGTGCGAATCACACTGATTGACAGGAACAACTATCACCTGTTCCAGCCGTTGCTGTATCAGGTGGCGATTGCCGCGCTGGTTCCGTCGCAGGTCGCTTTCCCTGTGCGGACGATCTTCCGCAATCAGAAAAATCTCACGTTTCAAATGGGCGAAGTGAACGAGATCAACCTTGATGAAAAGTTTGTAAAACTGGATGGCTCGGTCATCGCGTATGATCATCTCATCGTCGCGGCGGGCGGGCGGATGAATTTCTTCGGCATCGAATCGGCTGAGCAGAATGCGTTGTACATCAAGAACATTGAAAGCGCGATCCGCACGCGGAATCATCTTCTCTCCATGTTCGAGCGCGCCAGCCATGAAGCGGATGCCGAGAAACGCCGCGCCATGCTGACCTTCGTCATTGTCGGCGGCGGACCGACGGGCGTTGAAGTTGCTGGCGCGTTGGCAGAGTTGATCTCACACGTGATGAGGAAGGAATATCCCGAACTCGACGTGCGCGAGGCGCGTGTACTGCTGCTTGAAGCAGGAGACGCGTTGATCGCAAGTTACCCCGATGAGTTGCGAAAGGCGACGCGCCGTCTGTTGCAAAAGAAAAATGTGGAAGTGATTTTCAATGCAAGATTAACCGATTTCAACGGACAAAAAGTTTCGCTTGCCGATGGAACGGAAATTGAAACGAATACGCTGATCTGGACGGCGGGTGTGAAAACGGCTGAGGTGGTCGAGTCGCTTGACGCGGCGCGGGCAGGTTCAGGTCGGGTGAGAACCGAGATGACACTGCAGTTGTTGAATCATCCCGAAGCGTACATCATCGGCGATGCGGCGTATCTCGAAGATGAAAATCATCAGCCGCTGCCGATGCTTTCGACGGTGGCGATCCAACAGGGGAAAGTTGCCGCGGATAATATTCGGCGCGCGATTCAAGGACAGGCGCAACGTCCGTTTCATTACAAGGACCCGGGCTTGCTCGCCACCATCGGACGTAACGCGGCGGTCGCGCGCATTTGGGGACTCTCGTTCAGCGGGTTCATCGCGTGGGTGATCTGGGTGGGCTTGCACATTTATCGCATCATCGGATTTCGCAACCGACTCGTGGTGATGATCAATTGGGCGTGGGATTATTTCTTTTACGATAATCAGGTGAGGTTGATCACGAGGTATTGATGTTGAATGTTGATTGCTGTCGCAGTTCAACTGCGACAGCAACGTGTGATCACGACGGAAACATGTCTGGGAATCGCATGGCGGCGAGCATGAGGCACATGGCAAACCCGTTGTTGAGGAAGTGCAGGATGATGCTGGGCCACAGCGAATTGGAACGGTGATACACGTATCCTAACACTGCGCCCAGCACGAACGTCGGGATGAACGAGACGGGGTCGAGGTGCGCGGCGGCGAAAATTCCAGAACTCAGCACGAGCGCCGCGATCCAGCCGTAGCGCTGTCGAAATCCTTGAAATAAAAATCCCCTAAAGAAGGTCTCCTCCACCAGCGGGGCAACGATCACGCCGGTGAGAAACAACCAAACGGGCGATTTGAGTTCGGAAAACGCCTTCATCACCGCCTCGCCTTGCGTATCCACACCGAGAAATGTCAGGAGCAAATTGTGCGCCATGACGATACCGTACGCGACGATCAATAATCCGCACCCCAAACCCATCGTGAGCGAATCGAATTTGACGAAGCCGAGAAGCCCGGGGCGGATGCGCTTCCACGCGAAAATGATCAGCACTGGCAGAAGATAGATCATTTCAGCAAACATGATCCCCGCGCCTTGCGCGAATTGCTTCGCTTCCTCTTGAAACAGGAACGCGACCACCAGCATACCGATGCTGATCAATATCAACAGGGCGACGCCCAACCATGTATCTATGATCGACCATGGGACAGAATAATTCCGCGCTTCTTGCGGGATTTTAACTTGATTCTCTTCCATTCAGCCTTCTCCTAGTTCTCGATAAATAACCCATTGACCTTTGCGGTCGTCCACGTTCTTCATGGCGCGGTCGTAATAAATATCGAAGATCTGTATAAGCGATTGTCCAGCAGTTGAACTGCTGGACAAGGCTGGTTCGTTCGGCAGTTCAACTGCCGAACGAACAACTGCAACGCGCACGCGGAAATAAAATCTTTCCACGTTCAACGATCCGCGATTGGATGCGACCGCCGCGTGTTCGGGTTGCATGTTGCGCGCCATCTTGCCGCGCCGCTTGAAGTCCGTCCACGCCGAGAGCATTTCGGTCACACGGTAGGTTTTGTCCTCCCAGATGAATCCGCTTGGGCAAGAGGGACTCTTCTCCAGCGCGGGAGGCGCGTCGAAGATGGGTTCGATGGGTTGGTCGAGGAAGTAGAGGGGAGTGAGATCCATTTCACTTCTCATCGGCAAGATGGAAGCGATGCAGGAAGCGGTGGAAGATCGGGGCGGCAAGCACGCCGACCGAGGCGAGCAAGACGACCCCCGAATACAACGCATAGAACGAGGCAAATATTTTCCCCGCGTTCGTTCTGACAGGGTTAACGGGACCCATGCCGCCGAGGATCATGGACGCATTGAGCAGGGCATCGATCCATGAGAGGTTTTCGAGGAAATGGTAGCCCAGTATTCCAATGACCAGCGAAACGGCGAGCAGTGTTAGCCCGATGAGTCCATTCCGCATGAGGCGGCTGGCAAAAACTTTTCGGCTGGCAAGCGGCTGGTGATGATGCTCGTACATATTGCCTCGGCTGATTTATACCGTTATGCAGATTTTCTCACAAGAGTCCAATTGTGATCAATCGATCACATCATTCCGCCAAAAGGAACGGATCAGAAAGAAATTGAGGATCAGCGCGGTGAAGATCATGGCAGGGATGAGGATGACCGGCATCAGCCAGCGTTCGGTCCATTTGTTGATCTGCGCGGTGTTCGGGTCGGCGGGGTCGTACAATATCGAAACTTCCTCGCCCACATCATACGCGGGCGGATAGGAAGCATTGTTGCTCTCGAAAGAATAGGTTTGACCGTTCGCTTTGAATTCGATGACAGGACTGTACACGCAGCAGCCGCCGTCGCTGTCGCTGCTTTCTTCGAGACTGGTCACGATGCCTGTTGTCCTTTCGCCGTTCTGCTCCAATTGCCAACTGACATATCCCGCGTAGGCTCCCCACAAACAAAATCCACCAAGGAACAAATTAGAAAAGACGATCCAACAACCGATCTGTAAGCGATTACCAACCCTGCCTGCTTTCTCCACCGCGTTGTACACTTTGTCCACGTTCTTTTCGTAGTTGTCCATGATGAGGCTCCGTTATGCTGAGATATGCAAGTTGTTGAGCGCTAAAAAACTTTTGTGTGTCACCCTGAGGAGCGCCGTTAGCGACGAAGGGTCTCTGCTTGGCGTATCAGAGATGCTTCGGGGCAACGAACGCCCCTCAGCATGACATGAAGACATCATTTTACAAGGGAAACAAATTATCCGCGTTGGGCGATTGGTACCAGTTCGGGCTTGGCGATGCGGATGTAATCGTCCAGTTTCATAAAGATGGAGCGATCCAAGCGACCGGCGTTGAACACTACCTCTTCATTCTCTTGGATGAGCGGATCAGCCAACACTTGGAGTTGGTCGCTAAACGTGAACGGGGGAATCGCCCCGATGACGCATCCGGTCAACTCTTGAGCCTTTTCGCGCGACGCGAACGCGACGCTATCCGCGTTGAAGTGGCGTTTGACTCCGTCAAAGTCAATGCGGCAATCGCCGGGCACATTGGCGAGGCAATAGATATTTTCCTTGCGCGTCAAACGCACCTGCAACGTCATTGATTTGATGGATTGTTCGATTCGGTTTCCGCGAATCTTCGCGATGAACTCCGTCCGCCCTTCGGGTTCGTGTTCGATCACGCGATAGACCGCGCCTTCTTTGTCGAGCAACGCGCGAAGTTGTTCGTGGATGTTGGTCATAGAATATTGCAGCGAAGTGACTGTCACCTTTAAGGTGACAGTCACTTTTTACTTGATCGCATACACCGCGTACCCGCGCGGAGGAGCGTAGAACTGGGCGCGCCCGTCGCGGTCGGTGGATTGGTTGATGGGGCGCGCCATGTCGCTACGGCTCCACCAAGCCACAGGGGCGAATGAAGCGTTCGTCCACTTGGTGGCGACGAGGCGCCCGTTCCAGTTGTCGCCGCGATTGTTGAGAACGTAGATCAGCCCGGGCTGATCAGCATATCCCACGCGCTGCATGATGTAGAGGTTGTCGTCCACGTATAAAATTTCGGTGTCGCCACCCGCGTATTTTTCGTGCGCGTCTACCAGCGCGACGATGCCGTTGGGCGAATCGCTGAGCGCGAGATTCAAATTGAAATAGTCATGCCAGAACACGCAGGGATAGCCCTCGTGCGTGAGGATGTAACTATATGCGAGCAATTTATCGTTGATGATGGGACGTCCCTCGTCGCGCAGATCGTGATTTTCAACGAATGAAACCGCGTTCTGTTCCTCGCGCCGAACGACAGTATCCCACGTGGTGAGATTCTTCAAACTAAAACCGTACGAGTCGCACAATGCCTTGAGCATTTCGCGCTGAGGAAAATCGAACGCCTCCACAGGATTCGTGTTGGAGAAGTTAGCAAGGTCTACCCAGTTTTCGATGGCGTGCGCGTTATCCCAAAATTCCGCCACGCCATACGGGATAAATTGTTGACCGTTGCGCTGATAGCGATATTCTTGGATCGCGGTGATGGTATCTGCCCCGTAGCCTTTTACAAAATCGTATCGAAACCCGTCGAAGCCGACATCCTCGATGAGCCAGCGAGCCAGCTTGAGCAGTTCGGCATACACATACGGATTGCGATGCGCGAGATCGGGCATGTCGCCGAAGGTCATGTTGTCCCAACTTTCGTACATGCACGGATGAAAACATTCCCAATTGCGCGCGAACTTTCCACTTTTGGGATCGAACTTCGTCCAACGCAATTGATTGATAAGCGGATTCAATTCCTGCGCGTCTGCCCCGCTATTGTGATTGAAGACGATATCCGCGATCACTCCCAGCCGATAACTGTGTGCAGTTTCGATGAGCGACTTCAACTCTGCGCGCGTCCCAAACCACGTTGGGATGCTTCCCTTCTGGTCGAACTCGCCGAGGTCATAATAATCATACGGGTCATAGCCCATCGAAGGTCCCGCCAAATTTGCGGCTTTATGTACCGGCGGAAGCCACAACGCGGTGAATCCCACTTTGGCTAACGCGGGGACTTGTTCGCGGATGTAATTCCACCATTGGAAATCTTTGTTTTCCGCTCGCGGACAATCCCAGTAAAAGGCTTGCATCATGACGCCCATAATGAATGTTCCATTTTAACTTTCATGATTTCTCCGCCTCCATTGCCGACGCCACCCTCTTCCTCGACAACTCGCAATACTTTGCGTCCACTTCGATGCCGATGGCTTTGCGTCCATTCGAAGCGGCGGCAAGGATGGTCGAGCCGCTTCCGCTGAATGGGTCAAGGACAGTGTCGCCAACGTAACTGAACAACTTCACGCAGCGGCGCGGCAATTCGAGCGGAAACGGCGCGGGATGACCGATCTTCTTTTTGCTTTCGCCGTTGAACGTCCACACGCCGTTGGTCCATTCCATGAATTCGTCGCGCGTCACGTCCGAGATTTTGCTCCCGCCGTTTTTCTTCCATTGTTTTTTGTACAACACAAGGATCAATTCCACCGGGGCGATGACGAACGGCGCGCTGGCGCTCATCCACGAGCCCCACGCGGTGCGACGCGAAATGTTCCCCTCATTCCAAATGATGGTGGAGTGATAGCCGAAGCCGATCTGTTTTGCGAGCGTGGTCAAATCCGCGCCGACGCTTTGTTGCCCGCCCTTGTTTTTATCGAGCGGAATGTTCAAGCAGAAACGCCCGTCGTCCTTCAGCCACTCATAACAACGCGTCATCCATTTTTGGCTGAACTCAAGATATTCCGCGTATGAAATATCGTCTTTGTGCGAGTTGTACGCGATGTCCACGTTGTACGGCGGCGAGGTGATGATTAGGTCCACACTGGAATCGGCGACGCAATCCGTGATGATCACGTCATCGTGGATGATCTTTACTTGTTCAGTTTCAAAAAAGATTTTGGATTCGGACATCGGATTCACTTGCGAGATTATAGCATGCGCGTTTTCCCGTCCGCTTCGCCCTACGGGTGAGTTGATTCAGTTATCCTTCAAGCGGATACTATGGGACGACCGTCAGATCAATCCCCACCACCAGCGCGGACTGCGCCCACTCGCTCAGCGAGCCGTCGGATTCGCGTTCGTTGTATTTGTCGGCGAGGAGGGTCCGGGCGGCGGATTCCTCCTCCGCGTGTTGCACCAGCCTGCCCGTCGCGGTGAAGCGGTTTTGTCCGATCCGCAGAGCGACGTTTGGATTCTTCATCAGGTTCTTCACCCAATCCGATTTGTTTCCGCCGCCGGAGAGGATGTAGAGCGTGTCGCCTTTCATCCCAAACCAGATCTCGATCTCGTGCGGGTTGCCGGTGACGCGACCCGTGGTGGTGAGGTAGCAATATTCTTCGTGGGCGAGTTCACTCTTCATCGTCGTTCTCGTTGGAAAGGAAATAGGTTTGCGCGGGCAGGAGCAGGTGTTTGCGCGTCCACGTGGCGTAGACGGTGGTGCAATGCGGGCGCGGCAGGCGTTTGATCTTCGACGAGTCGTATAAAAGTATGGAGCGGTTGGTGATGGCTTCGATGACTGTCCAATGGTCGTGATAGCCCTGCAAGCCGAGGATGATGGCGCGTCCGGGTGTGCCATCGAGAAACGTTTGCATGGATTTCCAAAAGGTGGTGAGGTCGGGGTTTGGCACGCCGCGCCACGGGATTTCGACGCTGGAGATCCTCTGCTTGCCGACGACTTTGTCGAGGATCAACAGCATTTCCGTGTGGATGATCCCGTTGATGAGAAGTTTGCGCAACAGCCGCCGCCGCGATAAGAAGCGGATCAGGTCGTTGAATAGTTGTTGGGTTTCTTCATCGGAGGAGAGGTTGATGATCCGTTCCGCGTTGATGATGCTGTACAGCCCGCACAGCGAGTCGAGACCGCCCTGTTGGAAGGGGAGCAGACCGGAGGGGAGGCGAGAGGCGCGGGGCATTGCCCCATTGTAACGCAGTCGAAAGTTACGACGATGAATGTCCGCTAGGGCTATCGCATTTAGATTTTTTATCCGCTAATCTGCGCCAATCTACGCGAATTTTTCAGAAAGATTAGCGGATTCTGAAACAAAATAACCAAAGGTTGGGCATCAAGATTTTCAAATGCGATTACCCTAGAATGTCCGCTTGTCATCTTATGGAAGTTTCATTTGTCCATTGCCAGCGGAGAAATCCGTGCTAAGATTGGGTTGAGATGAGACATATTCGAATATTTTATCTTTGGATCATCCACGCAATGCCAAGCCAAAGCCTGACGGGTACAAATGTACCTGGCGGGCTTTTTTGTTTCTACAAAGGAGCCTGAATGCAAACACCCTGGGAATATCGCTATGCTTTTCGCACCCAACAAATGTCGAGTTCGGTCATCCGCGAATTGTTGAAGTTAACCGAACAGCCGGAGATCATTTCGTTTGCCGGCGGTCTGCCGGCGCCGGAGGTTTTCCCGCTGGAGCGGTTCCGCGAGGCAAGCAATACTGTGCTGGAGAATTTTGGACCGCAGTCGCTTCAATACAGCACAACCGAAGGACACCGTCCCTTGCGAGAGATGATCGCGCGGCACATCTCGCGCTTCAGTTCGGAAGTGGGATTGGATAACATCCTCATCACCTCCGGTTCACAACAAGCGTTGGATTTTATTGGACGGCTGTTCGTCAATCGCGGCGACTTTATCGTGGTCGAATCGCCGACGTATCTCGGCGCCCTGCAGGCGTGGAATACCTATGGCGCGCAATATATCCCCGTGAGAACGGATGAGCACGGGATGATCGTGGATGAATTAGAAGCGGCGCTTCGCGTCGGACCTAAATTTATCTACGTTCTTCCAAATTTTCAAAACCCCGGCGGATCCACCCTGAGCCTCGAGCGGAGGGAACAGCTTGTGAGGATCGCGGACAAATACGGCGTGCCGATCATCGAAGATGACCCGTACGGTCAGTTGCGTTATGAAGGCGAGCACATTCCATCCATTGTGGCGTTGGACAGCGAGTATCGCGGTCCGAACGGCGGGCATTACAGCGGCAATGTGATCTATCTCAGCACGTTTTCGAAATTGCTCGCGCCGGGTCTGCGGCTGGGATGGGTGATCGCGCCCTCGGAGGTGATCCAGAAACTGGTGATGAGCAAACAAGCGGCAGACCTGCACACGTCTTCGTTCAATCAATACGTCGCGTTCGAGGCGGCAAAGGGCGGATTCCTCGATGAGCACGTGAAAATGATCCGCGCCACATACAAGGAACGCCGCGATGTAATGGTCGAGATGATGGAGGAGATGTTCCCTGCCGGCGTGACGTGGCGAAAGCCGAAAGGCGGAATGTTCCTGTGGAGCATTTTGCCCGAAGGCATGGACTCGGCGGAAGTGTTGAAGCGCGCCATAGAAAAGAAGGTCGCGTTCGTGCCGGGCGAAGCATTCCATCCCATCGGCGGAGGCAAGAACACGATGCGGCTCAATTTTTCGTATCCCTCGCCGGAGACGATCCGCCAGGGAATTTCGAGGCTGGGGATTACGTTGAAGGAATTGATCGCGGATAAATAATAGACCTTTTGCAAAAGTATTTTTTGCCACAGATTTCACGGATTTTCACTAATTTATCTAAAAAATCCGTGTGAATTCGTGTAATCCGTAGCTAAGAATTTGATTGAGTCTTTACATTACAGACTTATGCAAGAGGTCTAATGTAGGGGCGGCGCTTCGACTTCGGTCTTCGTCTCCGCTATCGCTTCGCTCAGACCTCCGCTCAGCGCGGACCCCGCCCCTACAAGTTCATAAATTTTTGATCGCCGGTATCAATTCATCGAACGATTTGATGACGGTGCAATCGGCTTCGGGGAAGAATCCGCCGGGGTCGTAGAGGACAGGTTGAAGTCCCGCGCGGCGCGAACCGATCACATCCGCGTAGTAATTGTCGCCGACGTAGATCGTTTCGCGCGCGGAAAGTCCCGCGATACGTTTGAGGGCGTGATGAAAAATTTCAGGCTCAGGCTTGAACGAATCCACTTCGCCGCCGGCGAGCGAGAAATCGAAAAAGCCGTTGATGCCGTGCGATTCGAGTTCTTCACCGAACGGTTTATCGCGGTTCGAGATAACCGCCATGACGTATCTGCGTTGTTTCAAGTCACTCAGGGTTTTCTTCACATCATCGGGGACGATGCTTTTGGGCGTGTAAAACTCTTGCATGTACGCGGAAACTTTCGGCGCGAGCGATCTTGATCTTTTAGCAGCGATACCCAATGCAGTGAGGCGGCGGTAACTGTAATTGACCCAAAACTTTTCGTTCTCGCCCTCGTGCTTTTTGAAATCATTAAGCAGGTCGGCGGAGTTTGCCCAGTACGCGAATTCCCAGCGCATGGCGCGTTGCAGGTCATCGTCGCTGAGTTCGAGTCCCAGCGAACGGACGTGTTCGGAAAAAATTTCCCCTCCACCGGGGAGGTTGTGACGGAGCGTTCCGTCGAGGTCGAAGAAGATGGCTTTGATATTCATATGGTTGAATGTTGAATGTTGAAAGGTTGAAAGGAAAAATTTGAAGGTTGGAAGATTGAACTTGTCAACTTGCAACCTGCAACTTGTACCCAGTAAATTTACCCGCCGATGTGAGACATTTCCACTTTGGGCAGGTCGATCGTATTTTCAGAGCGAAGTTCCGAGTATCGGTCGTCGCGTTTGCCCCAGATGCGCGCGATCAGTTGCGAGATCTCCTCATCCGATGCGCCGTTTCGGATGAGCGATTTCAAGTCGTGTCCATTCACGGCGAACAGGCAGGTATACAATTTTCCCTCCGCGGAAATGCGCGCGCGGTTGCAATCGCGGCAGAAGGCGTGCGTCACCGATGAAATGACTCCGATCTCGCCGCCCCCGTCTGTGTAGCGCCAACGCTCGGCAACCTCGCCGCGATAATTCGGGTCAATCGGTTCGAGCGGCATTTCAGCGGAAATAATTTTGACGATCTCCGCCGACGACACAACATCGTCCATGCGCCAGCCGTTGGTGTGCCCCACATCCATGTATTCGATGAAGCGCAGGATGTATCCCTTCTCGCGGAAGAATCGCGCCATCGGCAAAATGCTGGACTCATTCACCCCGCGCTTGACCACCATGTTGACTTTGATCGGTTCCAACCCGACGAGTGCGGCTGTGTCCATCCCTTCGAGCACTTTCGCCACCGGGAAATCCGCGTCGTTCAACGCTTTGAAAGTTTCATCGTCGAGCGAATCCAAACTCACGGTGACGCGTTTCAAGCCCGCGTCTTTCAACGCTTGAGCCTGCCTCGCCAATAACGCGCCGTTCGTCGTGAGCGTGAGGTCGAGACCGGGAATCTCCGCGAGCATTTTTACAAGCAGATGCGCATCTTTGCGGACGAGAGGCTCGCCGCCGGTCAGGCGAATCTTTCGCACGCCATGTCCGACGAATATGCGCGCCAGACGCGCGATCTCCTCGAAGGTGAGCACTTCGCTGTGCGGCAGGTAGGGATAATCGGAGCCGAAGATCTCTCTCGGCATGCAATAGACACACCGGAAGTTGCAGCGGTCGGTGACTGAAATGCGCAGGTCGCGCAGGGGGCGGTTTAAGGCGTCAGTGAGGTTCATGGTTGAGGGTTAGAGGCAAGCTTGCCCGTGGAAAGAGGCGTCTGTCCTTATCAAACTTCACGAAAGGCTTCGTAGTTGCGACTTTAGTCGCTCTTTCATCGAACGACTGAAGTCGTTACTACGCGTTCGTGATCTACCGATTATCAGTACTTCACGAAAGCGCGTATTTGGCGGTCTCTACCGCCGTATTTGCGCTAGAGAGCGCAAGTTACGCAGTATTTTCGTGATTTACCGATTATAACAATTCCACCGAAGGTCTATTTGACTAGCCATCTCTGCCGTGCTATCATCCGTCATTATTCGTACTTTATCAAGGAGTTTTTTATGAACGTCAGCGTTGAATTTATTCTGCGTATTGTTGGCATGATCTTTATCGGGATCGTCGCGGGCATCTGGGGGTACGGGTTGGGCGGAAACGAATATGAATCCATCCGTTATACCGCGATCATCGGGTTGCTCGGCGCGTTGACAGGGTTGGTGCTGACGCCGTATGTGACGACGCGCCCGGCTCGCGCGGTGCGCGTCCGCTTGGGGCGGCTCTCGGCGGAGACTCTTTTCGCCGGTCTGCTCGGCTTGATCATAGGTCTATTGACCGCCGCTCTGCTTGCCTTTCCGCTCTCGTTACTGCCTAAACCGTTCGGTCAGATCATGCCGCTGGTCGGCGTGATCGCGTTCGCGTGGCTCGGTATTTCGCTGTTCGTGATGCGGCAGGGAGATATTATGGGTCTGCTCAGCACGTTGAGCGGACGCGGCGGCGAGGGCGGCTCTTCGTCTTCATGGACGAATCTTAACCGCACCATCTTACTGGATACGAGCGTGATCATTGACGGGCGGGTGACGGATATTGCCCGAACGGGATTTTTACCCGGCACGCTTCTCATCCCGCGTTTCGTGTTGAATGAACTGCAATACATCGCCGACTCACCGGACGGTTTGCGCCGTCAACGCGGGCGGCGCGGCATGGACGCGCTGGCTGAACTGCAAAAACTTCCGAACATCCTCGTGCGTATCAGCGACATCAACGCCGAGGGCGTGCGCGAAGTGGACGATAAACTCGTCGTTCTTGCCAAGCAATTGAAATGTCCAATCCTCACCAACGATTACAACTTGAACAAGGTCGCCGAACTGCAAGGCGTGACGATCCTCAACATCAATGAGTTGGCGAACGCGGTCAAGTCCGTTGTTCTGCCTGCCGAGCGCATGACCTTGAACATCTTCCAGGAAGGCAAGGAACACGGTCAGGGCGTGGGCTATATGGACGATGGCACGATGGTGGTGGTGGAGAACGGTCACGATTACATCGGCGAATATAAAGAAGTGGTTGTCACGAAAGTCCTCCAGACTGCGGCGGGTCGCATGATCTTCGCGCGGGTGGAAGAGGATAATGGGAAGAAAAGAAAGTAAAATTTAACCACGAAGGACACGAAGGTCACTAAGGTTTTCTTTTTAAATCCTTTGTGTACTTCGTGTCCTTTGTGTTTAGAAAAGAGAATGTGATGATCCGACTCTACAACACCCTCACTCGCAAAAAAGAAGACTTCCAAACCCTCGAGCCGAACGTCGTCAAGATGTACGTCTGCGGTGTGACAGTGTACAACGATGCGCATGTGGGTCACGCCATGTCTGCCATCGTGTTCGACATCATCCGCCGTTATCTCGAATATCGCGGCTACAACGTGCGGCACGTGATGAATTACACCGACGTGGACGATAAGATCATCAACCGCGCCAACGCGCTCGGCGAAGACCCGCTCAAATTGTCACAGCGTTATATCGAAGATTATGCTAACGATCTCAAGAATTTAAATGTGCTTCCTGCCACATCGAATCCGCAGGTGAGCAAGACCATGCCGCTCATCATCGAATTCATTCAAGGGCTGATCCACAAAGAAGCCGCGTATGCCGCGTCGAACGGCGACGTGTATTTCAGCGTCACCGACGATAAAGATTACGGCAAACTGTCCGGGCGCAAACTCGACGACATGCAGGCAGGCGCGCGCATCGAAGTGGGCGAAGCGAAGAATCACCCAATGGATTTCGCGTTGTGGAAAGCCGCGAAACCCGGTGAAATTTCATGGGACAGTCCGTGGGGCAAGGGGCGCCCCGGCTGGCACATCGAATGTTCCGCGATGAACCTCGCCGAACTCGGCGAACAAATTGACATTCACGGCGGCGGCAACGACCTGATCTTTCCTCATCACGAAAACGAGATCGCGCAAACCGAGTCATACACGGGCAAACAATTTTCGCGCTATTGGATCCACAACGGCATGTTACAACTCGGCGGCGAGAAGATGTCCAAGTCGCTCGGCAACATCGTCAGCATCAAAGATTTTTTGAAAACACGCGACGCCGACGTGATGCGGATGCTCGTGTTGATGGGATCGTACCGCGCGCCATTGATCTTCAACGACGAGACTCAAGACGCCGCCGAAAAATCGCTCGACCGCCTCAAGTCCGCGCTTCGACCTGCCTCGCCCTCGTCAAGCGGACTCTCCGCCGGGACCGCCTCCGAGCTCGCCGCGCAAGCCGAAGCTATCAAGCAATCCTTTGCCGACGCGATGGACGACGACTTCAACTCCCCGCTCGCGCTTGCCGCGTTATACGAACTCGTCAAAGCGATTAACACCGCCCGCGACAACGGCGCAAACGATTCTCAACTCGAACCCGCGCAAAAAATGTTGCGCGAATTGACCGGCGTGTTCGGCTTGCAACTCAAAGAAAAGACCGGCTCCAGCGAGGACGAAGCGAAAGTTATCGCGCTCATCGCCGAACGCACCGAAGCCCGCAAACAAAAACAATGGGCGCGCTCAGACGAACTCCGCGACCAGCTCAAAGCCATGGGCGTGACCATTGAAGACAGCAAGGATGGAACGACATGGAGATGGGGATAGTTGGAAAGTTGAATAGTTCGATAGTTGAAAACTTCCGGGTTTAAGCCTCGGAAGTTTTTTATTTCGTTAGGACTTACGCAGTTGGCGCACCTGCGGCGAAACACGTTCAACTGCGTAACTCATATTTTGTTTTTTTACTATCAGTACTTCACGAAAGCGCGTAATTGACGTTCTCTAACGTCAAATTTGCGCTAGAGAGCGCATCCTACGCAGAATTTTTGTGATCTACCGACTATCCCCCACAGTAATGCCATCGCCGCTAAAATAAGAAACACATTCCCATCTCTGCCCAAGATCAACAGCGCGGCTGTTGGGATCGCGTACGAGAGAATCACCACAGCGCGTTGAAAGAACATCTTCCCTGCGGCGAGCACGACGAATGGTATGAGCAATAGCAGGAAATCGTAATTGTACAAGTAGGGGCTGACCTGCAGGGTGGCAAGCAGGCCGAACGTCAGAACGGATTCGGGAGATTTCGTCAACCTGTTGCGACTCCAAATGAAGATCCCGATCAACGCCAGCAATATCCCCAGGGCGATCCTCGCCGCAGACGCCAGCGATCCATCGAGCAACCAGCGCGAGAGGAAGACCGGTAAACTTGCGCACTCCGAGCAGGATGCCACATTGCCCTCCCCTTGATAGTTCAACAACAAAGCAGGATAACTGAGAATCCATTTGGAATCTGCGAGGAACCCGAGGATGCAAAGCAGGGCGCATGCGATCAAAACGCCTCGCAAGGCGCGCCGACCGAAGTCGTTCCGCCGCCCGATCAACCAGCCCAGCGCGGCGAGCAAGATCAATGTGCCGATGTGCGGCTTGAATGTGAGCAGAACCATGCCGAACACGGTCAGGGCGGTGTTTTCTCTGCGCAGGGAATAAATCAGCAACGACGCGCCTAACAAAGCCGGGAAATCGTACTGCCCGACAGATAACGCCCCCAACACCGGTAAAAAGAATAACCCCAGGGGGAAGGCAACCAGCCGTGCTCTGCCATCCCACCCGTCGGTCAACAGCCAAACCGACGTGAATAGCATTACGAGGTTCAATTCGAACCAGAGCGTTGCCGCGTTCTGCGCCGGCAGATAGCCAAGATAGAACACGGATAACGCATACCAGGGCGGGTATGGGAATCGCGCCAGAAAAAATTTATCCGACGGCACATTTGACGCGCGCATCGCCACCGCCTGCACCGCGTCGAGATCGTAGATCGGCACACCGTTCACCAGCGCGAGCGTCGTGTTGTAGAGCGCGCTAAAGTCCGACCGGGCGGGCAGGGCTGAGGGGATATACAACGCCACCGCCAGCATCATGCCCAGCAGGATGACAATAATAAGAAGATAAAGCAAAGCGCGCTTCACGGCCATTTCTAAATTGTATCCTCCCTCTTTCAAATTATGCTATGATGCAAACAGAATGCAAACTTCAGCACTGAGTCGTGTTCAAGGGCATTTGTCAACGTACCTCCCGCTGGTATGGGTTTCGCTCGCCTTCCTCGCGGGGATTGTGCTTGCCAGTTATTTCTCTCTGCCGGTTTGGGTTTGGGTGGCGCTTGCCGTTCTCTTTATTCTCCTTGCCATCCTCGTTCGCATCTTTCCTCTTTCCTCTTTCTTTTTTATCCTTCGCCCTTTTCCTTTTATCCTCCTATTCTCCCTCTTCCTCGGCTCAGCCCGTTACCAATTCTCCGTTCCCAACTTCGACGCGTTCCACATCGCCTTCTACAACGATCGTAATTATGATTTACTAATCACGGGTTACCTGATTGAACCTCCCGATTATCGCGACTCCTACACCAACCTCCGCCTAAAAGTGACAGCCGTAGACACCGGCGACGGCGATCTCCCAGCCGAAGGCTTGCTCCTCGTGCGCGTCTCGAACAACCAAATCTATCGATACGGCGAGATCCTCCGCTTGCGCGGCAAGCTCAAAACCCCGCCTGAAAACGAAGACTTCTCATACCGCGACTACCTCGCCGCGCAAAACATCCACTCGTACATGTCTAGCGCGGAGGTGACGGTATTACCCGGCAACGGCGGCAATATCTTCTCTGCCGCGCTCTACACCCTTAAAGAGAAATCGCTCGCCAACATCTACCGCATCTTCCCCGACCCCGAATCATCCCTGCTGGCGGGTATCCTCCTCGGTGTGGATACGGGACTCACCAAAGAATTGCAAGGCGCCTTCAAAAACACCGGCACTGCGCACATCATCGCCATTTCGGGCTTCAACATCAGCATCATCGCCGGGATCTTCTTTACGATGTTCAGCCGCTTCTTTGGTCCGCGCTGGGGCTCGGCGCTTGCCGTGCTGGGAATCGTCTTTTACACCCTACTCGTCGGCGGCGACGCGGCAGTTGTGCGCGCCGCAATTATGGGAACGTTTGCCCTGTTCGCCAGGCAGATCGGGCGGAGACAATTCGCGCTGAACACATTGCTTGCCGTGGCAATGTTGATGTGCGCGTGGAATCCGTTGTATATTTGGGATGTCGGTTTTCAACTATCATTCTTCGCAACGCTGGGTCTCATCCTCTACGCCGAGCCGTTCTCGAATTTCGTATCCAACCTCCTTATCCGCTACTTTCCAGTTTCCACTGCCCAAAAGATCATCCAACCGCTTTCCGACTTTGTCCTCCTCACCTTCGCCGCGCAACTCACCACCATCCCGATCATGGCATATCATTTTCAGCGCATCTCGCTCGTCTCGTTCATCGCCAACCCGTTCATCTTGCCGGCGCAACCGGCGGTAATGATCCTTGGTGGTCTTGCTGTGATTCTCAGCCTCATTTGGATTCCGCTCGGTCAACTCGCGGCGTGGGTGGCATATCCTTTCACGTTGTACACGATTCGCATCGTCGAACTGTTCGACCGCGTGCCGCATGGGACGATCTTCTTGGGCGACTTCTCTTTCGGATTCGTCGTCCTTTTCTACGCGGCGCTTCTTTCGCTGACGTTCGGCTGGTCTGCCCTTCGGGAGCGGATCCACTCCCTACGGGCGAAGGCAGGCACACTCGGCGCGGGAAGCGCGGTCGTCCTGTTGACCATTGCCCTGCTCCTCATCTGGCGCGCGGCTTCCTCCCTCCCGGACAGACTCCTGCACGTCACCTTCCTCGATGTCGGCTCGGCGGATGCCGTCTTCATCAAAACGCCATCGGGCAAGAACATCCTCGTCAACGGCGGACCCAGCGTAACCATCCTTTCAGACGAACTTGGCAGGCGCGTCTCTGCCTTCAACCGTTCGCTCGACTGGTTGATTATCGCCAACACGGACGAGGAACAGGTGGCATCGCTGCCGCGCGCGCTCGAACGTTACACGCCCGATAACGTGTTGTGGAGCGGCAACCGGCAGGGATCGTTTTCCTCGCAAGTGTTGTACGAGTATCTCACCCTGCAAGCCATTCCCGTGACGTTCGCGGAAACAAATCAAACCCTCGACCTCGGCGATGGCGCCACACTGCGAACGCTCACAACGGGCGCGCGCGGTTCGGTGTTATTAATTGAGTGGCAGAACTTCCGCGCGGTATTGCCCATCGGCATGAGTTTTGAAGCCATGGCTGAACTGCGCGACGGTCTGTCGGTTGGACCGGTGAGCGTGCTGTCGCTCGCCGACTCGGGATACGCGCCCTCCAACCCGCCGGAATGGATCGTGAATCTTAACCCGGAGTTGATCGTGCTAAACGTTGCCGCCGGCGACGAAAACGGGATGCCGGACGATGAAACGCTCGACGCGGTCAAGGATCATGAGTTGCTGCGCACCGACCAAAACGGTTGGATCGAGATCACCACGAACGGTGAGCAAATGTGGGTGAATGTGGAGAGAAATCAAGGAGAATGAACCATGAGCGAACTGACGATCAAAACATCGCAAGTGCAGGGGGATGTTTCGGTTACGATTTTGAACCTTGCCGGTCATCTGCACGGCGCGACCGAACATCAGTTACTGGATGCGGCGCGTCAGGCGCATGAAGACGGGGCAAGACATCTTGTACTAGACACCTCCGGCTTGGATGTGTTGTCCAGCGCGGGCTTACGCGGTATTCAAGCCGCGTTCAAACTGTTTACCCCGCCGCGCGATGTCGAAACGATCAACCGGCGCGAAACAGAACAGTACAAATCCCCATATTTCAAAATGATCTGCTCCAACCCGCAGATCTACTATATCCTCAACATTACCGGCTTCGTGCAAAATATACTGGTCTTTAATAACCTGGGAGAGGCGCTCGACTCATTCACGTAGGCGAAAATGAAGGTGCGTTGAACGGGATTATCACTTCACCGTTTGTAGCGCGGTTACAAACACATCCGCCATCTTCTCGATGTTGATCTCCTCTTTCACGATCCGAAACGACTCTTCTCCCATCCTTCGCAGGCGCGCCGCATCCGACAGCGCGTCTTTCATTGTAGCCACCAGCGCGTCGAAATCGTCGGGCGGAATTTGCCAGCCGTTTTCTTTTCTCACGAGATCATCTTGCGTGCCGTCTCCCTGCGCCACGATAACCGGCAGACCGTAACTCATTGCCTCTTGCACAGCCAAGCCCCCGGTTCCCGGCAGGACGAAGAGGTCTGCTTCGGCAAAGTGAGCCTTTAACTCCTCCCCATGCTTTGCCCCCACAAATTCCGCGGACGGATAAATTTCCGCGGCGAGTTCCTCGAACGCCTCGCGCGCCGGTCCGTCGCCGACGATGACCAGCCGCGCGTTTTGGATTTCCGCGCACGCGCCCAACAGCAAATCTATATTTTTGCGGAGTTGTAAACGTCCCACGAAAAGGATTGTGGGTTGAAGGTTGAAGGTTGAAGGTCGTTGCGGCATATCCCATGTCGGCGACGGGGAAACGGAATTATGCGCGACGAAAATATGATCGAGCGGAAAACCCAAGTCGGCGTACTCATCTGCGCCGCGTTGACTGTATGCGATCAGCGCGTCGAATTGACTGAGGAAGGCGCTCCTTCTTCGTTCACGCCATCCGCTGACCGGCGGCGCGCCGAGTCCCCAACCAATCACCGGTTTGTTCTCTTCGCGCATCCAATTCACAGCGGAGGATGTAGAAAGATAGCGCGGGTTGGCTTCCACGATCAGCGCGTCGGGATTCCATTCTTTCAGCCAGTTTGTCAATCCCTGCTGGTAACAAAGGTAAAGAGCGCCTCCGAGCAAATGAATGTTTTTTCCTAACTCGTATCTCGTAACTCGTAACTCGTCGGTCGTTGTAATTCCCTCGCTTGGGCGCGGCACGCCGGTGAAGAGACTCATCCCGCCTTCGCAAGCCGAGGCGAGCCGGTCAAAGAAGGGAGCGCGATAGTTGGGGAGCACACGTTGTTGCAGGGCGAGCCTGCCATTGAATCGATTCATGATGGGATGTGCGGAGCCTGCCACGCGGGAGATTTATGAACGTGGACAATTTTCCACGCGCCGTTGACTTTTACCATCACGCGGCTTTCGTTGTGCGAGGCGACCTTCACGCCCTCCGCAGATGCTGTACTGATGAGCAATGTGTAACTCGCAATCGCAGTCTCGCCATAATTTTGAATATGCACATTCGAGAGATCGAACCGCGTTTTAGATTTTCCCCTCGCGTCCGCGCCGAAGACCGTGCCGCGCTCGGCATTGGACGACATCATAAACTCATGAAAAGGAAGCCCGTCAATGCGATGCGGCGTGATCCACCATTCGTAAAGAGTCAACTCTTCGGCAGTGGTTTCGTTGTAGGTTTTTGTGTCGTTCTCTTGAATGGATTGCAAATGTTTTTTCAGGAAAGAGATGATTTCATCGGACATGTGAACTCCTTTTCAAGTTACCTCGGTGGTTGAGTAGGGCGAGCGACAGCGAGCCCGTATCGAAACCACCAGTTTCAAAAGAAATCTTGTTGCAAGTATTATCCTTCGGCGTAGTGATTTCTTCGGACATTGGTATCTCCTTGTATTGATCGCGCCAGTAAATTATGGAGCCGGTGACTCTACAATCCAAGCACTCTGTCGCTCCTTGATTATCCACTTGCCGCCTATTCTGTTCAACACTATATATTCGCCCATGCTGTAGATGTAAACACTGGCGTTGTCGTAACATGCTTCGCCACGGCAATCACCTTCTAAGACAAGCGCCTGTGTCATTGACGAGTTGAAACCTATCCGAGAAAACGACACCCACCAATTCAATTGTTTGCCATCTGCGGGATTGACTAATATGATATTTGCAGAATCGGATAGGTAATTCTTGATGGGATACGGCTTAGCATTTTTCGCCTGATAATCAAGCAGTGTTCCTTCTTCCAGGCTGGAAAAATATTTCAGCTCAAGACTTTCTCGAAAGAGACCTAGCCCGCTGGATGGAACGCCCGGTTGAAATTCATCAGAATTTGTAAGTTCTACTACTTGGATAGCATCCGGTAAGTCACTGTAAGCATATTTCTGTTCTTCAAGCAGAAGCGCGTATATTTCTTGCTCTGCCTGTAAAAGCTCAGCAGGAGTAGGTTCTCTAAGTTTCCAAAGCAGAAAAAGAACTGCCGCAACTATTGTTATTCCCAAGCAAAGCAACAATATTCGTTTGATTGTCATTTTTACCTTGTCAGCAACTTCATTCTAGACATCACATACGTCACAACCGTGACTTACGAGAAATCCAACAACACCTTCAAATACTCATCCACCATTGTATCCAACCCGAACACAGCCTCTGCCCTCTCGCGCGCGGATGTGCGGAAGCGTTCATTGTCGCGCAAGATTTCTTCCGCCGCCTCCGCCAGCGACGGGATGTCTGGTCGCTCCAACTTCCACGGGTTTGCCCCGTGAGCCGCGAGCCGACCGGCGTCTCCCTGTACGAGTTCGGAAAGCGAGCCGGTATCAAAGCCGACCACGGGCAATCCGCACGCCAGCGCTTCGATGACCGAATTTGGGCACGGCGGATTCACCTCCGCGGAAAATAGAAGATGCGACGAGCGTTCGAGAAATGGGATCTCCTCGCGCGGCATCGAGTCAACAAAACGGATTCGGAAATCTTTTTGTTCTCCCAATTTCTTTTTCGCGCTCGCATCCATGCGCCCGACGATGACCAATTCGATTCTGTGTTTCTTCGCTAACTGCTTTGCCAAGTCAACTGCGTAGAACAATCCCGAATCTAATCCGCCTGCGAGGCTTCCTTCCACCACGAGCAGACGATAAAAATCCGTTGGGCGTTCATGCAATCCATTTGGCGAATATTGATTCAAATCCACGCCGTTGAGAATCACGGAAGAGGGAACGTTCGTCGCGCCATACCAATCCTCCCACCAGCCTTTGACAAATTGACTTTGATAGATCACTTTGTCCGCAAAATGTTTTCGGATGAACGAGAGATTCCAATTGCCGTAGATCGCGCGGCTGGTGTAGCGCAGTCCCGCCCAGCGGACGCGGTGCACCCAGTTCAAGCCGTCCAGCCGCTGGACGATTCGCCCTCCCTTTGAGCGAGCCCGGCGCAGGCGAGTCAGGTTCTTCGTCCCGGCGAGAACGAGGACGGCATCCGCTGGCTGATCCAGATCGTACGTCACATCCACATTGCGAGCGCGGAGTCCGCTTTCAAATTTGAGTCGGAACGATGTGACGCCGCCGAGTCCCTCGACGCGGGGGAAAATGCAAATGCGAGGCATGAGGGTATTATAATTGCCGCGAGGAAATCACATGGAAAAACCCGATATTGAGTTCGTCAATTTCCTGAAAGCATATCCCACGTATCCCACCACAAAGATCATCGACGATCTGCGCGCCACCGACTATTCGCGTCTCGATCTGGGCGGGCACGTCTACCTCGATTACACCGGGGGCGGGCTGTATGCCGATTCACAATTACGACGCCATAACAAACTCCTCACCGAGCATGTCTTTGGCAACCCGCACTCCACCAATCCCACCTCGCTTGCTGCCACGCAACTGATTGAACACGCGCGTGAATATGTTCTGCATTTTTTCAACGCGGACCCAGATGAATACCTCGCCATCTTCACATCCAATGCCAGCGGCGCGCTGAAACTGGTCGGTGAGTCATACCCATTTGCAAAGGGACGTTATCTCCTCACCTTCGATAATCACAACTCGGTCAACGGGATTCGGGAATTTGCCCACGCGCGCGGCGCCGAGGTGACGTATATCCCGGTTGCGTTACCCGATATGAGCGCGGACGCTTCGCAACTCAGCCTCGAACTGTCTCGCCCATCGGAGAACGGACACAACCTTTTTGCCTACCCGGCGCAATCGAACTTTTCCTCCGTGCAACATCCGCTTGAGTGGATCGAGGAAGCGCACAAACACGGCTGGGACGTTCTGCTCGACGCCGCCGCGTTCGTGCCCACCAGCCGGCTCGACCTTGGCGCGGCGCATCCCGATTTTGTACCGATTTCATTTTATAAAATGTTTGGCTATCCCACCGGGCTGGGCGCGTTGATCGCGCGTAAATCGGCGCTGGCAAAGTTGCATCGTCCGTGGTTCGCGGGCGGCACGATCACCGTCGCATCGGTGCAGGGCGATAAATTTTACATGGCAGACGGCTCGTCCGCGTTCGAGGATGGCACGATTGACTACCTCAACATCCCCGCCATCGAGATCGGGCTCAAGCACATCGAATCCATCGGCTACGAGGTGATTCACGAACGCGTCCATTGCCTGACCAGCTGGTTGCTCGAAAACCTGACCAGCCTGAAACACGCCAATGGGGCGGGCTTGGTCCGGGTTTACGGACCAACCGTAATGGTGGGAAGAGGCGGGGCGATCACCGTTAATTTCTACGATAAAGACGACAACGCTCTCGATCATCGTTATATCGAGGAGCAGGCGAACAAATCCAATATTTCCCTGCGCACGGGCTGTTTCTGCAATCCGGGAGCTGGAGAGGTTGCGCTTGAAATTTCGCGCGTGGAGTTGGATGTGTGCTTTGCCAGCCCCGGTCACGAAGACCGCCTGACGATTGACGACTTCCGCACGTGCATCGATGGCAAATCTACCGGAGCGGTGCGGATTTCCATTGGTTTGATGACCAACTTTAAGGATGTGCAGAAATTCCTTGCCTTTGCCCGTACCCTGCTTTCCTGAACGTTGACGTAACTCTTACGCGCTAGCCTTGACTCTCCTTCTTTAACGCGTATAATTGCCCCCGTTGGATGTAAAAAACGAGTACTTACCAGCAAGCGCTTCAGAAAACACTCTGGAAGCGCTTGCCTTTGTTTGTCTCTGATACCAGCCGACTATACGCTGTATAGAGACAGTGATACTCCTTAACCTTCTTTTCTCAGGAGAGAACACGTGGAAACCAAGGGATTAACCGCACTCCGTATCAGTCTCGCCTCGCCACAGACCATCTTATCGTGGTCATACGGTGAGGTGCTCAAGCCCGAAACCATTAACTACCGCCGCCTGCGCCCCGAAAAAGATGGCTTGTTCTGTGAAGCCATTTTCGGACCCCAACGCGATTGGCAATGCTACTGCGGAAAATACAAGAACCCCCGTTATAAAGGAATCGTCTGCGATAAATGCGGCGTCGAAGTGACGCGCGCCGCCGTGCGTCGCGAGCGCATGGGGCACATCAACCTTGCCACGCCGGTTGCGCACATCTGGTACACGCGCCGCATTCCCTCCTACCTCGGCATGTTGCTGGATATTTCGCGCCGCAACCTCGACCGCGTGTTGTATTTCGCCCAGTACATCATCACCTACGTGGATGAGGAAGCCCGCACCAAAGCCCTGAAGCGAATTGAAGATGAAATTTCGGATACCGAACGCGAACAGGCGGCCGGCGTCAATGCCAAGATTGCCGAGATCAAAACCAAGCGCGACCACACCGTCGCGGATATCAACCAAAAGATCGCCAACCTTGAGCAGGGATACGACGAAGTCATTGCTGAGAAACTTGACCCGGTTATCAAGGAAGGGCAAAAACTTGAAAAACTCCTGCAAGGGCAGATGGGTGAACACGCCAAAAAGACCATCGTCTTTGAGTTGACCGACGAGAAGATCCTGGATGCTGGCGATAAGGTCGCGGCAAAACATATCACGCAGGTGCAAAAGATCGTCCAGAAGAAACTCGAATCGTTGGAAAACGAATTGAAAGACGAACGCGCCCGTGAAATGGAAAATCTAAAAATGGACGCGGGGCGCGTCAAAGCTGACGCCGACTTGAGGATGGAAGCCTTGCGCTCGCAACTCGAAGAGCAGACTTCGGTTTCCTCGAACCAATCCTCGCGCCAGCGCGACGAATTGCTCGAACTGCGCCCGTTCACCTTCCTCAGCGAAATTCGCTACCGCGAACTCAAACAACGCTGGGGACAAGTCTTCCGCGCCGACATGGGTGCCGAGGCATTCTACGATGTGCTTGAACGCCTCGACCTCGACAAACTCGCCGAAGAACTCTGGCACGAGGTGAAGACCACCAAATCGAAACAGAAGCGCAAGAAGGCGACGACTCGTTTGAAAGTTGTTGAAGCCTTCAAACGTTCCGGCAATCGCCCCGAATGGATGATCCTCACCATCCTGCCGGTCATCCCTCCCGACCTGCGCCCGATGGTGCAACTCGACGGCGGACGCTTTGCCACTTCCGATCTGAACGATCTCTATCGCCGCGTCATCAACCGCAACAACCGCTTGAAGCGTCTGCTTGAACTTGGCGCGCCGGATGTCATCATCCGCAACGAGAAGCGCATGTTGCAAGAAGCGGTAGACAGCCTCATTGACAATTCACAGCGCGGCAAAGCCCTTTCTCGTCGCGGACGCCGCGAACTCAAATCCTTGAGTGATATGCTCAAAGGCAAGAAGGGTCGCTTTCGCCGCAACCTGCTCGGCAAGCGCGTGGACTATTCCGGTCGCTCCGTGATCGTGGTCGGTCCGCAACTCAAACTCTATCAATGTGGGCTTCCCAAGAGCATGGCTCTTGAACTCTATCGCCCGTTCGTCATTGCGCGGCTTGTGCAGAGCAACTATGCCGCCAACGTGAAGGGAGCTCGTCGCCTGATCGAGCGCAACCGCCCCGAAGTGTGGGAAGCGCTCGAGGGTGTTATCGGCGATCGCCCCGTTTTATTGAACCGCGCACCGACGCTGCATCGCCTGGGCATCCAAGC
>Ga0116142_10000933_pt1 | contig 37045 bp, 29 predicted proteins | sample AD_UKC033_MetaG_FD_89785 | JGI IMG/M metagenome (GOLD analysis project Ga0116142, IMG submission 89785) | Active sludge microbial communities of municipal wastewater-treating anaerobic digesters from USA - AD_UKC033_MetaG | ecosystem: Engineered > Bioreactor > Anaerobic > Digestate | place: USA... | reverse complement strand
TGCAAACTACCTCACCTCACTCCACTCGTCAGTAGGTTCTGCCGCCCAGACTCCTAGGCGCCGCGCGCGTCCGCCCGCAGCACCTCGACCAGGCCGCGCATGTCCGCCGGCATCGGCGCCTCGAACTCGAGCGCCTCGCCGCTCACTGGCTGCACGAACGCGAGCCGCGCGGCGTGCAGCGCCTGGCGCCTGAAGGCATGCAGCGCCTCGAGCAGCGCAGGCGTGGCCCCTGCCGTCAGTCGGCGGCGCACGCCGTATACCGGATCGCCGAGGATCGGATAACCGATGTGCGCGAGGTGCACGCGGATCTGGTGCGTGCGCCCGGTCTCCAGGGTCACGCGCGCGAGCGTATGCGAGCGGAAGCGCTCGACGATGCGGTAGTGCGTGATTGCCGGGCGGCCATCGGCGCGCACGGCCATCCGGGTGCGCGCGGCGCGATGGCGGCCGATGGGCTCATCGATCGTGCCCCCGCCGGTCATCACGCCGGTCACGATCGCGAGGTACTCGCGCGAGACCTCGCGCGCGGCCAGCATGGCGACCAGCGCCGCGTGCGCCTCGATCGTGCGCGCGACGACCATCAGGCCGCTGGTGTCCTTGTCCAGCCGGTGCACGAGACCCGCACGCGGCACCTGCGCGAGCCGTGGGTCGCGGGCAAGCAGCCCGTTCTGCAGGGTGCGGTCGCGGTTGCCTGCGCCGGGGTGCACGACGAGGCCCGCGGGCTTGTCGATCACGAGCACCTGCTCGTCCTCGTAGACGACCTCGAGGGCCATGGCCTGCGGCGCGGTACCGGTATCGAGCGGCACCTCGCCCTCGAGGACGACCCTTTCCCCGCCCAGCACGCGGTCACGCGAACGCGCCACCCGCCCGTCGACCAGCACCGTGCCGCGCTCGATCCAGCCCTGGATGCGGGAGCGGGAATACTGCGGCAGTGCACTCGCCAGCGCCTGGTCGAGCCGCATTCCGGCCAGCGTGGGGGACAATTGCAGGTCGTGGCGGCGGAACTCGGCTGTCATTATTTGTCTATACTGTCGGTTCCGAGGCCATATTCCAACGAGAGGCCCCCCGTCGATGTCCGCACTTTACGCGCCGCCCCGCGGCCGCCTTGTCCTGTTGGCCGTACTGGCCTCGATCCTCGCCGTCTCCGGCTGCCGCACCAACAAGCAGGACGACTACGCGCGCACCAATCCGGAAGTGCTCTACCAGCGTGCACACCGGAGCATGAAGAACCAGGACTTCAACACCGCGATCCTCATGTACGAGGCGCTGACCGCGCGCTATCCGTTCGCGCCCGAATCGCGCCAGGCACGGCTCGACCTGATCTACGCCTATTACCGGGGCCGCGAGGCCGAGAGCGCGATCGACGCCGCCGAGACCTTCATTCGCGAGAACCCGACCCATCCGCGGATCGACTACGCGTGGTACATCAAGGGACTGGTCGACTTCGAGCGCACGCCGAACAGGCTCGAACGGATGTTCAATGTCGACCTGTCGGAGCGGCCGCCGCAGACGGCGGGGCGCGCCTTCGCCTCGTTCAAGACGGTCGTCGAACAGTTCCCGAAGAGCGAATACGCCCACGACGCGCGCCGGCGCATGGTGTACCTGCGCAACCGCCTCGCCGACTACGAACTCTATGTCGCGCGCTACTACATGAAGCGCGGCGCCTGGGTGGCCGCCGCGCAGCGCGCCAAACAGACGATCGAGCAGTACGACGGCGCACCGGCCGTGCGCGAAGCGCTCGAAATCATGGTCGAGGCCTACGACCGCCTTGAAATGAAAGAGCTGGCCGAACAGGCGCGCGCCGTCTACGCGGTGAACTTCCCCGCAGAGCAGAGCCGCGTCGAAGAGAAGAAGTCCTGGTGGCGATTCTGGTAGCGCGGCCGCGCCGCCTGCCTGCTCAGCGCCGATATCCGTTCGTGATCGGATAACGCCAGTCGCGGCCGAACGCGCGACGGCTCACCCGTACGCCGGGCGGCGTCTGGCGGCGCTTGTATTCATTGCGTTTGACCATATCGAGCACCCGCCCCACCGTTGCCCGATCGAAGCCGCGCGCGCAGATCTCGTCGACCGAGAGGTCCTCTTCGATGAACGCCGCGAGGATCGCGTCGAGGATCTCGTACGGCGGCAGCGCATCGCTATCCTTCTGATCGTACCGCAGTTCAGCCGAGGGCGGCCGGTCGATCACCCGCTGCGGAATCGCCGCCGACAGGCCGTTGCGATATTCGGCCAGGCGGTAGACCAGTCGCTTGCTGCAGTCCTTGATCGGCGCGAAACCGCCCGCCATATCCCCGTACAGCGTGGCGTAGCCCACCGCCATCTCGCTCTTGTTGCCGGTCGTGAGCAGCATGCGGCCGGTCTTGTTCGAGATGCCCATCAGCAGCAGCATGCGGCAGCGGGACTGGATGTTCTCCTCGGTGGCATCCGGCGGGCGGCCGGCGAACTCGTCCTTGAGCGTGGCGAGTGTCGCTTCGAACATCGCCTCGATCGGCAACACGCTGTACTTCACGCCGAGCAGGCTCGCCTGTGCCTGCGCGTCCTCAAGGCTCATCGATGAGGTGTAGCGCGAGGGCATCATCACCGCGTGCACCTGGTCCGCGCCGAGCGCATCGACGGCTATGGCGAGCGTTAGTGCCGAATCGACGCCGCCCGACAGACCGATCACGACACCCGGGAAGCGATGCTTGGTCACGTAGTCGCGCACCCCCAGCACCAGCGCCCCGTAGACGCTCTCGACTTCGGACAGCTCGGGCGCGATCGCACCCGCCAGTGGCACGATGTCGCCGGCGCCGGTGCGCGTGAACTCGGCGAAATACAGACCCTCGACATAGGCCGGCGCACGCATCACGACCTCGCCGGCCTGATTCATCGCGAACGACTGGCCGTCGAACACGAGTTCGTCCTGCCCGCCGACGAGGTTCACATATGCCAGCGGCAGGCCGACATCGCACGCCACCGACGCCGCCACACGCTCGCGATCGCGCTGCTTGTGCAACTGGTAGGGCGAGGCATTGCTGACGACCAGCAGTTCGGCACCGGCCGACTGCGCGAGCTGCGCCGCCTCGCGCTCCCAGATATCCTCGCAGATGAGGATACCGACCTTCACGCCGCCGACCTCGACCACGGTGGGCTGCGCGCCGGCCTTGAAATAGCGCTTCTCGTCGAAGACCTGGTAGTTCGGCAGCTCGCTCTTGCGATGCATGGCCTGCACGGTGCCGCGCATGACCAGTGCCATCGAATTGTAGATCTGCGCACCGCTGTACTCGGGCAGGCCGACCAGCACGGCGACATCGCCCACGCCCTTGCACACCTCGGCGAGGCCTTCCTCGACCTGCCGCCGCAGGCCGCGATGCAGCAGCAGGTCCTCGGGGGGATAGCCCGACAGCGACAGCTCCGGGAATACCACGAGATCCGCACCCTGCACGGCCGCTTCGCGCGAGGTTTCGATCACGCGCGCGACATTGCCGCGCACGTCGCCAACCAGGAAATCGATTTGCGCGAGCGCGATCCGCAGCGATGCGGTGCGGGTCATTTCGGCTTGCGGGCCCGCCGCTTCGCCGCTACGCGCTTCTTCGCCACCACGCGCTTCTTCGCCACCGGGCGCTTCCTCGCCACCACGCGCTTCTTCGCCGCCGGGCGCTTCTGCGCGAGCGCGCGTTTCCCGGCCACCGTACGCGGCTTCGCCTTGGCCACCGTGCGCTTCGTCTTCAGGGGCGGGCGCGGCTTGATCTCCTGCGCCTTGGCCCGCTGCCTGCGACGCTTGAACAGCAGTTCGTGCATCGCACTGCCGAGATCGGCGGGGGACTTCACGGTACGCACGCCCGCGCGCTCGAGTGCCCGGTACTTCTCCGCGGCCGTGCCCTTGCCGCCCGCGACGATGGCGCCCGCATGACCCATGCGCTTGCCGGGAGGCGCGGTGACGCCCGCGATGTAGGCGACCACCGGCTTCGAGACGAACCGGCGGATGAACTCCGCGCCGGCCTCCTCGTCACTGCCGCCGATCTCGCCCACCATGATGATGCCTTCGGTGCCCGGGTCGCGTTCGAACAGCTCGAGCACATCGACGAAATTCATGCCCCGCACCGGATCGCCACCGATGCCGACGCAGGTGCTCTGGCCGAGCCCGTTGTTGGTAGTCTGGAACACGGTCTCGTAGGTGAGTGTGCCGGAGCGCGACACGATGCCGATCGCGCCCTTCTTGTGCACGAAGCCCGGCATGATGCCGATCTTGCATTCGTCGGGCGTGATGACGCCCGGGCAGTTGGGGCCGACGAGCCGGGTACCGGTGCCCGCGAGCGCGGCCTTCACCTTGACCATGTCATTGACCGGAATGCCCTCGGTGATGCACACGACGAGCTCGATGCCCGCGTCCGCCGCCTCGAGGATCGCGTCCGCCGCGTACGGGGGCGGCACGTAGATCATGCTCGCCGTGGCGCCGGTCTGCCTGACCGCCGCATGCACGGTGTCGAACACGGGCAATCCGATGTGCTTCTCGCCGCCACGGCCGGGCGTCACGCCGCCCACGAGGCGCGTGCCGTAGTCGAGGCACTGCTTGGAATGAAAAGTGCCCTGCTTGCCGGTGAAGCCCTGGCAGATGACGCGGGTATGCTTGTTGACGAGGATACTCATGCCTTGACCTTCTTGTTCGAGCCCTGGGCAGCCAGCGCCACCACCTTCTTCGCGGCATCGGTGAGATCGGTGGCCGGGTTGAGTGCGAGGCCGCTGCCCGCGAGCATCTCGCGCGCCTTGTCGGCGTTGGTGCCCTGCAGCCGTACGACCACCGGCACGGCGACGCCGAGCTTCTTCGCGGCGATGATGATGCCCTCGGCGATCAGGTCGCAGCGCACGATGCCGCCGAAGATGTTGACCAGGATCGCGCGCACGTTGGGATTCGACAGGATCAGCTGGAACGCCTCGGTGACGCGCTCGGCGGTCGCGCCGCCGCCCACATCGAGGAAATTCGCCGGGCGCCCGCCGTGCAGTTTGATCAGGTCCATGGTCGCCATCGCGAGTCCGGCGCCATTCACCATGCAGGCGATGTCGCCGTCGAGCGAGACATAGTTGAGATCGTGCTCGCTCGCCTTGACCTCCATGGCGTCTTCCTGCGTGATGTCGCGCAGCGCCGCGAGGTCCTTCTGCCGGAAGAGCGCATTGGGGTCGATGTTGATCTTGGCATCGAGCGCCACCAGATTGCCGGCCCTGGTGACGATCAGCGGGTTCACTTCGAGCAGGCTGGCGTCGCGCTCGAGATAGAGCCGGTAGAGCGCGGTGGCGATCTGCTGGAACTCGCCGATCTGCCGGTCGCTGAAGCCGAGCGCGAAGGCCATCTCGCGGCACTGGTAGGGTTGCAGGCCCGCGGCCGGATTCACGTTCAGCGTGACGATCTTCTCGGGCGTGTGCTCGGCGACTTCTTCGATGTCCATGCCGCCGGCGGACGAGCCGATCAGCGCGATGCGGCCCTTCTCACGATTCAGGGTGAGCGACAGGTAGATCTCGCGTGCGATCTCCGAACCCGACTCGACATAAACGGCGTTGATCGGCAGGCCCTCTTCGCCCGTCTGCTTGGTGACGAGCCGTTGGCCGAGCATGCCTTGCGCGGCCGCCCGCACCGCCTCGAGATCGCGCGCCAACTTGACGCCGCCGGCCTTGCCCCTGCCGCCCGCGTGCACCTGCGCCTTGACGACCCACACGGCGCCGCCGATCGCCCTGGCCGCCGCCACCGCCTCGTCGGCGCTGTGCGCCACGCGCCCTTCGGGCACGGGCACACCGTAGCTCCGAAAGACTTCTTTCGCCTGGTATTCGTGAAGATTCATGTGCCCGCCGGGTAGAAAAAGAACGCCTATTCTCGCGGAAAGCGGCACGCTAGAGAAGCGGCGGCGCGAGAATGCTAAAGTCCGCGGCGATGAGGGCGGATCGCAGCGAAGATAATTCGACCCTGGGCGACCTCGGCTGGCGGGTCGTTGGCCTGCTGAACCTCTATCGGCTGCTGATTCCGCCGGTCCTGCTCGCCATCCATCGCTTCACCGCGCCGGCGCCGACCGTTGGCGGCACCTTTCCCACGCTCTTCCACCTGACCTGCGCCGCCTACTTCGCGGCCGCCGTGGCGCTGGTGCTCGCGCAGCGCCTGCCGCAGATCCCGCGGCGCGGGCTGATCCTTGCGCACGCCATCGTCGATGCGGTCGCGATTGGATTGCTGCTCCATTCAAGCGGCGGCGTGGCGAGCGGGCTCGGCATCCTGCTCGTCGTACCGGTGGGCTCGGTCGCCCTGCTCGCAGAGGGTCGCCAGACCCTGCTGATGGCAGCCATCGCCGTCGTCGCGCTGCTCGCGCAGCAGGTCATCGGCCAGATCGGCGGCACGGCCTCGCCGGCCGATTACCCCTCGGCGGGCGTGATCGGCGTCGTGATCTTCCTCGTGGCCCTCGCAAGCTGGCCGCTCACCACGCGGCTGCGCGAAAGCGAGGCCCTGATCAAGCGGCGCGAGCTCGACCTCGCGAATCTCGCCGAACTGTCGCAGTACATCGTGCAGCACCTGCGCGAGAGCCTGCTGGTCGTCGACCAGGCGGACTGCATACGGCTCATCAACGAGTCGGCGGCGCGCATCCTCGGCGATCGCAGCGCCTTCCCCGGCGCCCTGCTCGGCGAGGCCTCACCGCGCCTGCTGTACCTGCTCTCGACCTGGCGCCAGAGCGGCGAACGCCCCAAGGACAGCGGCGCGACCTTCATCGGCAGCGATGGTGCGAGCGAGATCCTGCCGCACTTCGCGCCGCTCGGTAACCAGGACCCGCCGCCGGTGCTCGTGTTCCTCGAGGACACGACGGAAGTCGCCAGCAAGCTGCAGCAGCTGAAGCTCGCCTCGCTCGGGCGGCTCTCGGCGAGCATCGCGCACGAGATCAGGAATCCCGTCGGTGCGATGAGCCACGCGGCGCAGCTCCTCGGCGAATCGCCGCATCTGTCCGACGAAGACCGCCGCCTCGCGGAAATCATCCGCGCCAATGCCGCGCGCGTCAGCGACATCATCGCCAACGTGCAATCGATGTCGAGGCGCGAACCGCTGCGGCCCGAACAGTTCGAGCTCGGTGCGTGGCTGCGCGAGTTCCGCACCGAGTTCTGCTCGACGCTGCCTTGCCCCGAGGATCTGGTCGAGCTGCACGAATCCGGCGAGGGCCTCGAAGTGCGCTGCGATCGCGGCCAACTGCGGCAGATCACCTGGAACCTGGCCGACAATGCGATCAAGCACAATCGTGCGGTGCCTCACGCGATCGAACTGCGTGCAGGACGCCTCTCGCCCTCGCAGCGACCCTTCCTGGAAGTGTCCGACCGTGGTGGCGGCATACCCGAGGCGCTGACCGAGCGTATCTTCGAACCCTTCGTGACCAGCGAGGCGCGCGGCACGGGGCTCGGGCTGTTCCTCGCCCGCGAACTCGCGCAGGCCAACGGCGCCACGCTGATCTATGAACCACGTCCCGGTGGCGGCAGCGTGTTCCGCCTGGTGTTTTCCGATCCGCTACGATGGCGGGCATGAGTCGACCTGCCGTGCTGGTGGTGGACGACGAGCCGGATCTCGTCGAACTGGTCTGCCTCACCTTGAACCGCATGGACCTCGAAACCGCGTCCGCCGGCGACGTGGCCGGGGCGCGCGAGCTGCTGAACACGCGGCACTTCGACCTGTGCCTGACCGACATGCGCCTGCCCGATGGCGACGGTCTCGACCTCGTCGCCTGGATCCAGGAGAACAAGCCGCTCGTGCCGGTCGCGGTGATCTCGGCGCACGGCAATGTCGAATCGGCGGTGCGCGCGCTCAAGCTCGGCGCATTCGACTTCGTCTCGAAGCCGCTCGATCTCGGCTCGCTGCGCAAGCTGGTGGCGAGCGCGATCAAGCTCGGCGAGCGCGCCGACGGCGAAATGACGATGCGCGGGCCGCGACTGATCGGCCATTCCGCCGCCATGGACACGCTGCGACAGATGATCGCGCGCGTGGCGCGCAGCCAGGCGCCGGTGCACATCTCAGGCGAGTCGGGCACCGGCAAGGAACTCGTCGCGAGACTGATCCACGAATCCGGCCCTCGTGCCGAGGGGCCATTCGTGCCGGTGAACTGTGGCGCGATCCCGACCGAACTGATGGAAAGCGAACTGTTCGGCTACAAGCGCGGCAGCTTCACGGGCGCGGTGGCCGACAGCAAGGGCATGATCCAGTCCGCCGAAGGCGGCACGCTGTTCCTCGACGAGGTCGCGGACCTGCCGCTGCACATGCAGGTGAAGCTGCTGCGGGTGATCCAGGAGAAATCCGTGCGCCCGATCGGCGAGACCCGCGAAGTGCCGGTCGACGTGCGCATCCTGTCAGCGACGCACAAGAACCTCGCCGCGCTGGTGCGCGATGGCCGCTTCCGCGAAGACCTGTACTACCGCGTCAATGTGATCGAGATCCGCGTGCCCGCGCTGCGCGAGCGCCCCGAGGACATCCCGGACCTGGCCGCGACCATCCTCCGGCGGCTGTCGCGCCGCATGGGAGTCGAAGCCCCCGACATCAGTGCCGGGGCGCTCGCCGTGCTTGCCGCGCACAGCTTTCCCGGCAACGTGCGCGAACTGGAGAACGTGCTCGAGCGCGCGCTGACGCTCTGCATTACCGACACGATCGAAGCGGGTGACATCCAGCTGCGCGCGCCGATGCTCGGCGATCCGGCGCCGGCCACGATGTCCGCCGGCGGCAGCGCCCAGCAGGAGGCAGCCGCGACGATCGGGGGCGGCGCGCTCGGTGAGCAGCTCGACAGCATCGAGCGCGACGCAATCGTCAAGGCACTCGAGCAGACCCGCTACAACAAGACCGCGGCCGCGAAGCTGCTCGGCATGAGCTTTCGCGCGCTGCGCTACCGAATCAAGAAGCTCGGGATCGAATAGGCCGGTGCGCATGCCCCGCGGATTCGCGAGGTGCATCACATGAATCGACATCGTTGCTTGGTCGCGCAGGCGAGTCGCTCCAGAATTCTTGCATGAAGCCGCAATGGATTGCCCTGGCGATGATCTGGGTCACGTCGGCGCCGGCACAGCCGACGCCGAACGTGCAGATCGAGCTGGCCGAAATCGACCCCGCGGGCGTCCCGACCGTGGCGCCCCACACGCCGGTCTACGGCCGCATCGTCTACACGACCGATGCCCCGGTGCGCCTCGTCCTGCTGCCGTACCGCAATGGCCAGCCCGTGCTGGATGGCCTGTACAATTCCGGCTCGCCCCGGTACGCGCCGGGCAGTGGCGAGACCATCGCCTGGTTCGCCTTCGACGAACCGCAGACCATCGACGAGATCCGCGCCGTCGCCAATGATTTCTACGGCAACGTCTTCGCCGAGGACTCGATCGTGCGGAACCTGAACTGGCGCGAGGGCGCGCCGAAGCCGCAGAAGGCCGCGTGGGTGGAGCCGCTCAAGAGAGCCGGGAAGGACGTGATCGTCGAGCCGCCCGCCGAATATGGCTGGTTCGCGACCGTCGTCACGCAGTTGTTCTTCCTCCTCGTGCCGCTGTCTGTGGGCCTGCAGATCCATGCGTGGCGCAAGCTCGACGGCGGCCCCGGGCGGCTCGCCCGCCTGTCGGGGTATGCGATGGGGGCGCTGTGGCTGTTCGTCATCCTGACCGGGGTCGCGGGCAGCAACCTCTCGCCGATCTGGATCGTGTTCCTGAGCCCGCTGTTCGTACTGTTTCTCGGCGCGTTGCTCCTCGTCGCACGCACCCGACGCCGCCGATTCGCCTGACCCGCAAGTCTCGGCAGGTCACTGTGACGCAGTTCTCAGGTGGCGCCACCAAAGCGAAAGCTGGCACACACGAAGGCAGTGACCACTTGTGTCACTTCCTGACACGAAGAGCAGCACAGCGTCGCGCCGCGCTGACAAGGCGCGTGCGACATAGCTGCGTCGCGTGTCGGCGAACACTGCCAATTCAGCAAGTTAGATACACATCACATTGCTGGCACGCCCGTTGCTTCATGCTTTCCCTGCAGGCGTACAGCGCCGCGAATTTGGTTAACGGCTGGAAGATTTCTGGACTCAAGGAGCTTATTCACATGAAGACCATGCAGAAGGGTTTTACCCTCATCGAACTGATGATCGTCGTTGCGATCATCGGCATTCTCGCCGCGATCGCGATCCCGGCGTATCAGGACTACACGATCCGCTCGCAGGTCACTGAAGGCCTGAACCTCGCGTCGGCCGTCAAGGCCGGTGTCGCGGAGACCTTTGCCCAGACCGGCGAATGGCCCGCTGACATGGACGCGGCCGGCGGTGACGGCGCGAATCTGCCGAGCGGCAAGTACGTGTCGAGCATCGACGTCAGCAACGGCACGATCATCATTACCTACGGTAACGATGCCAACGCCCAGCTCGTCGCCACGCCGACTCTGACGTTGCAGCCGCGTATCAGCGCCAACAACGACGTTGTGTGGCTGTGCGGCTACTACACCGGCGCCGACGTTGCCGGCCTGACCGACCCGGTCTCGGGCGCGTCCGACGCGGGCTCGACCGACGTCACGCCGAAGTTCCTGCCGCAGTCCTGCCGCGACGATACCTGATCGTCGGCCTGGCTTGTCTGCACGAAGCCCCTCCCCCGGAGGGGCTTCTTTTTTTGGGAGGGGAGTCACGCAGCCTCCCTGCCCTCTGTGCGACCATCGGCAGAGATTTGACAATTGCCCGGGGGTCGCCCTCCGGTACACTATCGCCTTGACGGGTCGCTGACTGCTTGCTGCAAGTGCATGAACGATAACGCTTCTTTGGCCATCGGCGGCGCTCGCTCCGCCCTCGGCGGGCTGCCCCAGCGGCTCGTGCAGGACGGGCTCGTCGACGAGGCGACCATGCACAGCGCGCTGCAGGCGTCCAGGGAGCGCAAGTCCGGTGTCGTGACCCAGCTCGTGGGCATGGGCGCCGCCAAGGCGCGCGACATCGCGGTGGCCGCCTCGCACGAATTCGGCGTACCGCTGCTCGACCTCGACTGCCTCGCTGTCGACCTCGACCTCGTGCGCCTCATCAGCGACAAGCTGCTGGGCAAGCACCGGGTGATGCCGCTCTTCCGGCGCGGCAAGCGTCTGTTCCTCGCGGTTGCCGATCCGACCAACCTGCAGGCCATCGACGAAATCAAGTTCGCGACCGGGCTCGGGATCGAGGCGATCGTCGTCGAAGACGACAAGCTTCAGCGCGCCGTCGACAAGGCGCTCGAGCAGGTCGACACCCAGATGCCGAACCTCACCGACGAGGAAGGCGTCGATCTCGAGGGTCTCGAGGTCACGGGCGGCGAAGACGAAAACGACGGCGGCATCACCCGCGACGACATCGACGACGCCCCCATCGTCAAGTTCGTCAACAAGGTGATGCTCGACGCGATCCGCCGCGGTGCGTCCGACATCCACTTCGAGCCTTACGAGAAGATGTACCGCGTGCGCTACCGCATGGACGGTGTGCTGAAGGAAGTGGCGCAGCCGCCGGTGCAGCTGGCGCAGAAGATCAGCGCGCGCCTGAAGGTCATGGCGCGCCTCGACATTGCCGAGCGCCGCGTGCCGCAGGACGGCCGCATCAAGATGAAGCTGTCGAAGACCCGCGCGATCGACTTCCGTGTCAGCACCTGCCCGACCCTGTACGGCGAGAAGATCGTCACGCGTATCCTCGACCCGTCGCAGGCGATGCTCGGCATCGATGCGCTCGGCTACGAACCGCAGCAGAAAGAGCTGTACCTCGCGAACCTCGCCAAGCCCCAGGGCATGATCCTCGTGACCGGCCCGACCGGCAGCGGCAAGACCGTTTCGCTCTATACCGGGCTCAATATCCTCAATCGCGAGGACACAAACATTTCGACCGCCGAGGACCCGGCGGAAATCAACCTGCCGGGCGTCAACCAGGTCAACGTGAACCCCAAGGTCGGGCTCACGTTCGCCTCGGCGCTGCGCGCCTTCCTGCGCCAGGATCCCGACGTGGTGATGGTCGGCGAGATCCGCGACCTGGAGACCGCCGAAATCGCGATCAAGGCCGCGCAGACGGGCCACCTCGTGCTCTCGACTCTGCACACGAACGATGCACCGCAGACCCTCACGCGACTCATCGACATGGGCGTCAAGCCCTACGCGATCGCGACCTCGTGCAGCCTGATCATCGCGCAGCGCCTCGCGCGGCGCCTGTGCACGCAATGCAAGCATCTCGTCGACGTGCCGGCCGAGGCACTGCTCAAGGAAGGCTTCTCGAAGGAAGACGTGGCGGCCGGCATCAAGGTCTACGGCCCGAAGGGCTGCCAGGCCTGCACCGACGGCTACAAGGGCCGGGTCGGCATCTACCAGGTGCTGCCGGTCACCGAGGAGATCGGGCGCATCATCATGGAAGGCGGCAACGCGATCCAGATCGGCGACGCGGCGAAGCGCATGGGCGTGTGGGACCTGCGCCGCTCCGGCCTCGAGAAAGTTAAACAGGGCATGACGAGCCTCGAAGAGATCAACAGCGTCACCATCGAGTGACCTGACGGAGACTGGGCATGGCGAACATCGCAGCAACCGCAAGCGTCCGCACGATCAAGCGGGACATCCCGTTCTCGTGGGAGGGCATGGACAAGCGCGGCAACCGGGTCAAGGGCAAGAGCCTGGCGCCGGACGAGGCCGCGCTGCGTGCGGACCTGCGCCGCCAGGGCATCGCGCCCTCCAAGGTCAAGAAGCAATCGCAGGCCTTCAAGAGCGGTGGCAGGGTCAAGCCGGAAGACATCGCGGTGTTCAGCCGCCAGCTTGCGACCATGCTCGCCTCGGGCATTCCGCTCGTGCAGGCATTCGAGATCGTCGGCAACGGCCACGAGAAGCCCTCGGTGCAGAAGCTGATCCTCGACATCAAGCAGGACATCGAGGGCGGTACCTCGCTGCATGAGGCGCTCGCCAAGCATCCGCTGTACTTCGACGATCTCTATGTGAACCTCGTCGAGGCCGGCGAGCAGGCGGGTGCGCTCGAGAACCTGCTCGACAAGATCGCGACCTACAAGGAAAAGACCGAGGCGATCAAGAAGAAGGTGAAGAAGGCGCTGTTTTACCCGGCGGCGGTCATGGTCGTGGCGGTGGTCGTCACGCTGATCCTGCTGATCTTCGTGATTCCCCAGTTCGAGAGCCTGTTCAAGGGCTTCGGCGCCGAGTTGCCGGCATTCACGCAGATGGTCATCAATCTGTCGAATTTCGTCCAGGCGAATGGGATCTACCTGGCCGTCGTCTTCGGCGCGGCGGGCTATGCCTTCTTCTACTTCAAGAAGCGCTCGAGGAAGATGCGCGAGGTGCTCGACCGCATTTCGCTCAAGCTGCCCATCATCGGGCCGATTCTCGTCAAGTCCGCCATCGCGCGCTATGCGCGCACGCTGTCGACCATGTTCGCCGCGGGCGTGCCGCTGGTCGAGGCGCTCGAATCGGTGGCCGGCGCCACCGGCAACGTCGTCTACGAGAATGCCGTGATGAAGATGCGCGACGAAGTCGCGACCGGCCAGCGCCTGCAGCGCGCGATGGAGAACACCAGCCTGTTCCCCAACATGGTGATCCAGATGGTGGCGGTCGGTGAGGAAGCCGGCGCGCTCGATCAGATGACCGCCAAGGTGGCCGAGTTCTACGAGGCCGAGGTCGACAACGCGGTCGACAGCATGTCGAGCCTGCTCGAGCCGCTGATCATGGCGATCCTCGGCGTGCTGGTTGGCGGTCTCGTGATCGCGATGTACCTGCCGATCTTCAAGCTCGGCGCGGTCGTGTGATCGCAGTCTGCTTCGTTCTGGGGCTGCTGGTCGGCAGCTTCCTGAACGTGGTGATCCACCGCACGCCGCTCATTCTCGAGCGGCAGTGGCGGCGCCAGTGCGACGAGCTCGCGGGCCGCGAGACGCCCACGGAGCCGCGCTACAACCTCGTGGTGCCACGCTCGGCCTGCCCGGCCTGCAAGGCCCCGATCAAGGCGATCCAGAACGTTCCGGTGCTCAGCTGGCTCGCGCTTCGCGGCCGCTGCGCGAGCTGCAAGGCGAGGATCAGCGCGCGCTATCCGCTGGTGGAACTGCTCACGGCGATCCTGTCGGCGGGCATCGCGTGGCGGTTCGCACCGGCCGGCCTCCCGGTTGTGGGCGCCGCGCTCGTGCTCACCTGGTTTCTGATCGCGCTCACCTTCATCGACTTCGACACGCAGCTGTTGCCCGACTCGCTCACCCTGCCGCTGCTCTGGCTCGGCCTCTTCGCCAGTGTAATGGGCTATACGGGCATCGCGCCGCGCGATGCCATCATCGGTGCGCTGGCGGGCTACCTCGCGCTGTGGTCGGTCTATCACCTCTTCCGCCTGGCCACCGGCAAGGAGGGCATGGGCTACGGCGACTTCAAGCTGCTCGCCGCGCTCGGCGCCTGGCTCGGCTGGCAGATGCTGCTGCCGATCATCCTGCTGTCGGCGCTCGTCGGTGCGCTGACCGGCATCACGCTGATCGTCGTGCGCGGCCGCGACCGCAGTGTGCCGATCCCGTTCGGCCCCTTCCTCGCGGCCGCGGGCTGGATTGCGCTGATCTGGGGGCCGCAGATCGTGGCGGGCTACCTGGGAAGAATGTGAGCGGCGTGTTTCGCGTCGGCCTCACCGGCGGCATCGCCAGCGGCAAGTCCACCGTCGCGAATCTTTTCGCCGCGCTCGGCGTGCCGGTCATCGACACCGACCAGATCGCGCGCGACGTGGTTGCACCCGGCACACCGCTGCTCGCGACCCTGCGCGAGACTTTCGGCGAGGACGTCATCGCCCCCGACGGCACGCTCGATCGCAAAGCCATGCGCGCGCGCGTCTTCGGCGACTCGCAGGAGGCCCGGGCGGCGCGGCGCACGCTGAACGAACTGACCCATCCTGCGATCCTCGCGGAAATGGAAGCGCGATCGCAGCAGGCAGGCGGTCCTTACCAGATCCTTGCGATTCCGCTGCTGGTCGAGGGGCAATCGCGCTCGCGGGTCGACCGCATCCTGGTCGTCGACGCGGATGAGGCCACCCGGATCCGCCGGCTGCAGGCGCGCGACGGGTCCACGCTGGCCGAGGCGCGCGCCCTGCTCGCCGCACAGGCCGATCGTGCCACGCGCCTGTCGGCCGCCGACGACGTCATCGAGAATGACGGCGATATCGCGGCGCTGGCGGCGCAGGTCGAGCGCCTGCACGCGGCCTATCTCGCCGCCGCAGGCGTTTACGGGAGCGGACAACGTCAAGCACAATAGCCGGATGTCCGAGGACCCGGCCATCCGCCAGGCCTCCTTGCCCGAGGAGGCCGAGCTCGTTTTCGAGCAGCCGCTCAATGAGCGCATGCGCACATTCCTGCGCATCGACTTCCTCTACGGCCAGGCCACTTACCACAACGAGCATGCGAGCGAGTGGAGCAGCCGCGCCGCCGTCGCCAGCCTCATGGACATCCTCGCGATCACGGCCCGCACCGATGTGCGCGCCGATGCGCTGAAGGAGCTCGAGCGCCAGCTCGCGATGCTGCACGAGTTCCAGACGAGGCCCAATGTCGACGGGTCGCGGCTGCGCACCGTCATGTCGAACCTGATGCGGCTGCGCTCCGAGCTGCTCGGGACCGGCACCGGTTACCTGCAGCCGCTGAAGGAATCCGAGTTCCTCGCCGCGATCAGGCACCGCAGCGCGATCCCGGGCGGTACCTGCGAATTCGACCTGCCCGACTACTACTACTGGCTGCAGCAACCGGCGGAGCCGCGCGCGCAGGCCTTCAACGAGTGGCTCGCGCTGCTGCGGCCGCTGTGCGATTCGATCGCGGAGCTGCTGTGGCTCACGCGCCAGAACGGCCGGCCCCGGGAGGAAACCGCCAAGGGCGGTGTCTTCCACATCACCTTTGACCGCGACTCGCCGGTGCAGCTGCTGCGCATCAGCGTGCCGCAATCGCTCGGGCTCTACCCCGAGATCAGCGGCAGCCACTATCGTTCTAGCGTGCGCTTCCTCACCTGGAATGGCCTCGGCGCCCGCCCGAGCCAGGCCACCATCGACGTGCCGTTCACACTGAGCTGCTGCAATTGAAGGTCGCCTGCCCCACCTGCAAGCGCGAGATCGAATGGAACGCCGAGGCGCCCTGGCGGCCATTCTGCAGCGACCGCTGCCGGCTCATCGACCTCGGCGCATGGCTCAGCGAAGAGCATGCGATTCCGGGGGAACCGGCGCCGGAAGCCGACCCGGCGCCAGGCTCCCGCGACTAGGCTCAGCGCGCCGGCGTCGGCATGCCGAGCGCCTTCGCCGCAAACGCCCACTGGTCCGCGAAGTCCTCGATCTGCATCCATACCGGCTTGCCGGCACCGTGCCCGGCACGGGTCTCGATGCGGATCAGGACCGGATTGTCGCAGCCCTGCGCCGCCTGCAGCGCCGCGGCGAACTTGTAACTGTGCCAGGGCACCACGCGATCGTCACGGTCGGCGGTCGTCACGAGGGTCGGCGGATAGCAGGCGCCCTTCCTGACATTGTGCACCGGTGAATACGCGAGCAGCGCCTTGAACTGCTCCGCATCCTCGCTGAGGCCATAATCACCCGACCACTGGCGCGCGTTGGCGCTCGCAGTGTGATAGCGCAGCATGTCCAGCACCCCGACGCCGGGCAGCGCCGCACCGAACAGCTCGGGCCGCTGCAGCATCACCGCGCCGACGAGCAGCCCGCCATTGCTGCGGCCGCTGATCGCGATGCGCGAGGGCTGCGTGTATTTCTCCCTCACCAGGTACTCGGCCGCGGCGATGAAGTCGTCGAACACGTTCTGCTTGCGCGTGAGGGTGCCGGCGTCGTGCCAGGCCTCGCCGTACTCGCCGCCGCCGCGCAGGTTCGCCTCGGCATAGACGCCGCCCATCTCGAGCCATGCGAGCACGGTCGGCCGGAACACCGGAGTCAGCGAGATATTGAAGCCGCCGTAACCGTACAGCAGTACCGGCTGGTTGCCGTCGCGCGGCATGTCCCGCCGATGGGTGATGAACATCGGTACCCGCGTGCCGTCCTTGCTCGCATAGAACACCTGCTCGGTGACGAAGGCGCCGGTATCCGCGTCCACCTTCGGTGTGCGGAAAGCGGTGACCCCGTTGGTCGCGGTGTCGAGACGCAGGATGCGTGTAGGGGCGAGGTAGTCGGAGAAGGCGAAGAACGCCTCCGCATCGCCATCCTTCGCTTCGAAGTTACCGGCAGACCCCGGGCCCGGCAACGGCACGTCACCCACAGGCTTGCCGCTGCGCTCGAAGAGCCGCGTGACGTTGCGTGCGTCCTTCACGTAGTTGACGACCAGCCGCTCGCCGGCGATCGCGACCGCGTCTATGGCTTCGCGCGCCTCCGGGATGATGGTGCGGGCGCCCGCGGCACTCGGGGCGGCGCGATCGACCGCGAGCACCCGCCAGTTCGGCGCGCCGGAGGAGGTCACGAAATAAAGCGTCGTGGCGTCGTCGCCGGCGTAGAAGTAGTTGGCGTCGAAGTCGGTGAACAGCTTGACGACCGCGCCGTCCGGTCGGGTGAGGTCCTTCAGCACGACGCCATCGCGTCGCGTGTCCTCGTAGATCGAAATGACCAGCAGCTTGCCGTCGTCGGTCACGTCGGCGGACGGCGCGCGGGTCGGGTGATCGGTGACCGCGTAGACGAGCGCATCGCGCTCCTGGGGCTCGCCGAGCCTGTGGAAATAGACCGCCGGTCGGCCGGCATCGTCGCCCTTGCCGTCGGCGCGCGCCGGATAGCGGCTGTAGTAAAGGCCCGACCCATCGGGCGCCCAGCTCATCTGCCAGAACTTCACGCGACGCAGCTCGTCGGGCAGATCGACACCGTCGTCGACGCGGCGGAACTTCCAGATCTCCCAGTCGGTGCCACCGTCCGACAGCGAATAGGCCAGCAGCCTGCCATCGGGACTCGGCTCGAACCGCGCGAGCGCTATGGTCGCATCCTCGCTCGCGATGTTCGGGTCGAACAGCACGCGACCCTCGCCCGAGGCCGAGTCGCTCACGTACAGCACGTTCTGGTTCTGGGTGCCGTCGTTGCGCGTGTAGAAATAGCGCCCGCCCGCCTTTTTCGGCACGCCGTAGCGTTCGTAGTTCCACAGCTTCGTCAGCCGGTCCTTGACCCAGGCACGCTGCGGGATAGCCTCGAGCCACGGCTGGGCCAGCGCGTTCTGCGCCGTAACCCACTTCTTCGTGGCGCGGGAATCCATGTCCTCGAAGCCACGGTAGGGATCCGCCACTCTGGTGCCGAAATAGTCATCGACCGCGGACCCGCGCGGCGAACCGGGGTAACGCAGGCCGGCGGCGGCCAGTGCCGCGGCGCCGAGCGTGATCGTCATGACAATGAGCAACGGGAGCGCGCCGCGGCGGCGCGTCGATTGGCTGTCATTCATGTTCTTGCCTAAACTCGCGAATTGCCGATGCGGCAGTCTAACAAAGTGATCCGCCCCATGACCGCACTGCGCCCCACTCGCTTCGTCGCATTGCTCCTTTGGCTGGTCGCCTGGCCGGCGGCGGCCGACGAACTGACGATCGAGCGACTGTTCTCCGCGCCCGACCTGTCGGGCCCCACGCTGCGCGGTGCCACTTTCGCGCCTGATGGCGAGCGCATCGCCTACCTGCGCGCCAAGGCGGACGCGAAGGACACCTTCGACCTGTGGGCCTACGAGATCCGCACGCGGCGCCACGTGCTGTTGGTCGATTCAGCGCGGCTCGCCACGGCGGGCGGCGCACTGTCCGCCGAGGAGGAAGCGCGCCGCGAGCGCCAGCGCACCTCCTCGCTCGGCGGCATACTCGAATACGACCTGTCGGCCGATGGCCGGCGTATCCTGGTGCCGCTCGGCGGCGACCTGTACGTCTACGATCTCGGTGCGCCAGCCGAGCGCGCCGTGCAGCGCATCACGCAGACGGCGGCCTACGAAACCGACGCGCGCTTCTCCCCGCGCGGCCGCTACGTGAGCTTCATCCGCGAGCAGAATCTGCACGTGCTGGAACTCGCGAGCGGGCGCGAAATCGCGATCACGCAGGGCGGTGGCGGGCTCGTCTCCTACGGCGTCGCCGAGTTCATCGCCCAGGAGGAGATGAACCGCAATACCGGCTACTGGTGGGCGCCGGACGAATCGCGCATCGCTTACGCGCGCGTTGACGAGGCGCCGGTCGCCGAGATCGAGCGCTTCGAGATCCATGCCGACAGCGTGAAGGTCGTGAAGCAGCGCTATCCGGCCACCGGGGAGCGCAACGCCGACGTGCAGCTGTTCGTCACGCACATCGAGGGAGGTCCGGCGGCACGCGTCGACCTCGGTGCGAACCCCGACATTTACCTGGCGCGAGTGGCCTGGTTCCCCGATGCGCGATCGATCGCGATACAGCGCCAGAGCCGCGACCAGAAATTGCTCACGCTGCTGAAGGCCGATGCCGCGAGCGGCGCGACCCGCGCCCTGCTCGAGGAGCGCTCGGACACCTGGGTCGATATCGTCGACGACTTCGTGTTCGTCGGTGACCGCGGGGATTTCCTGTGGGGCTCGTCGCGCTCGGGCTACCACCACCTGTACCTGTACGGGGCCGATGGCACGCTGAAGCACGCAGTGACCGGTGGCGAGTGGATGGTGACCGCCGAGGACCGCGGCGACTCGTTGCGCGCGATCCGTGGCGTCGACTCGCGCGCCGGCCTGGTTTACTTCATGGCGAACATGGCCTCGCCGATCGAGCGCCAGCTCTACGTGACTTCGTACCGCAAGCCCGGCGAGCCGCGCCGGATTTCACGCGAGGCGGGCTGGCACACCGTGCGCATGTCGCCCGACACGCGCTACTACCTCGATACCTGGTCGACCAGCGAGCAGCCGCCGTCGGTGGCGCTGCGCAAACTCGACGGCAGCGTGCGCGAGGCCCTCGTCGCGAACACGCTCGATGCCACGCACCCCTATGCGCCCTACCTCGATGCGCACAATCCCTCGACCTTCGGCACGCTGCGGGCGAGCGACGGGCAGACCCTGTACTACCAGCTCACCGCACCGAAGCACCTCGTGCCCGGCAAGCGCTATCCGGTGATCGTCGACGTCTATGGCGGGCCGGGCGTCCTCGGGCGCGTACGCAACGCCTGGGGGAACCTCTTCCGCCAGTATCTCGTACAGTCGGGCTACGTCCTGTTCACGCTCGACAATCGCGGCACCGCGATGCGTGGCGTGCAGTTCGACACCGCGGCCTTTCATCGCCTCGGCTCGATCGAGGTCGAGGACCAGGTGAAGGGGGTCGAGTTCCTGCGCTCACTGCCGTACGTGGATCCCGCGCGCATCGGGATCTGGGGCTGGAGTTACGGCGGCTACATGGCGCTGATGAGCATGATGCAGGCGCCGACCCACTTTGCCGCGGGCGTCGCCGGCGCGCCAGTCACCGATTTCCGCCTCTACGACACGCACTACACCGAGCGCTACATGGGCACGCCGGCAGCGAACCCGGCGGGCTACGCGGCGAGCAACGTGCTGGCGCACGCCGAAGGCCTCGCCGGCCCCCTGCTCGTGATCCACGGCATGGCCGACGACAACGTGCTGTTCACCCACAGCACCGCGCTCTTCAAGCGCCTGCAGGATCTCGGCAAGCCATTCGACGTGATGCCCTATCCCGGTGGCAAGCATGGCCTGATCAGGCACGCGGACATGGGCCCGCACGCCTACCAGAGCGTGAAGCGGTTCTTCGACGAGAACCTGTAGGGCGCCGGCGCCTCAGGGCAGCTTGAGCTTGCCGCCCGGACCGATGGGCGGCAGCCCGCCCGTCTCGGGCACGACGATGCGCGAGGCCGCCTCGCGGCGATACTCGCGTGCCTCGTCGATCGCCTGCTCGAGCGCCGTCTTGACCGCATCGGGGAACTTCGCGAGCGCCTCGGACAGCGTCTTCGCGTCGATCTCGAACATCAGCGGGAGCACGCCACCCGGCGTCAGCAGCTGCGTCTGGCCCGAGTACAGCACCTCGCGCGTGGCGTCATCGCTGCCATCGACCGTGATCGGCACCAGCCGCCGCAGCGTGCCGGCCTTGCGGTCGGTGAACACTTCCTCGCGATAGAGGCTGGTTGCATCGAGCTGGATGTCGGGCAGATTGGGGTCGTTAGCCATGGCGTGCCTGTGTGTCGAGGGGTGGAATTGTTTCGCGAGTGGTCAGCGGGCCGGCGCCGCGCCCTGCTCGGCGAGCACGGCGACGGTAGCGGGCGTGCCGGTCTGGCGCAGCAGGGCCTTGGTGCGGAAGAAACGCATGTACCCCGCCGGTCCCATGCGCGAGCCGCCGAGGCCCGACAGCTTGAAAGAATTCTTTTCCGCCTCGTGCATCATGGCGGTGAGCGAGCAGTCGTTGAGGCTCACGGCGCCGGCCTCGATCCGGTGGGCGATCGCTTCCGCCTCGGCAAGCGAGCCGGCCAGCACGGCGGCGGACAGCCCGTAGATGCTGTCATTGGCGAGCGCGATCGCTTCCTCGAGCGTGTCATAGGCCATCACCGGGATCACGGGACCGAAGGTCTCCTCGGTCATGACCTGCATGTCATGGGTCACGTCGACGAGCACGGTCGGGCGCAGCCATTCGCCGCCGTGGTTCTCGATCTCGCCGCCCGCGAGCACCCTGGCGCCCTTGGCGAGCGCATCCCTGATCTGCGCTTCGACGACGCGCGCCTGCGGCGCGAAGATGAACGGGCCGACGTAGCCGCTGTGGATGTCAGGCCAGTTGATGTCGATGGCACGCGCCTTGTCGGCGAGCGCGGCCACGAACGCATCGTGGATCCGCCGGTCGATGTACACGCGCTCGAGCGACTGGCAGGCCTGGCCGCTCGCGGTGATCGCCGCGCGCAGCACGATGTCGGCGGCACGCTCGGGATCGAAGTCCGCGGTGATGATCACGGGATCCTTGCCGCCGAGTTCGAGAAAGGCGGGAATGAAATGCTGCGCGGCGTTCACGCCGACGAGCCGGCCCGTCTTGACGCTACCCGTGAAACACACGGCATCCACGTTGGCAACCAGCGCCTCGCCTGTCTCGCGCCCTCCGGGCCGCACGGCGAGCACCGCGGCCAACTCCGGCACGGCATCGATCGTGCGCTGCACGGGGGCCACCCAGCGGGGCGTGACCTCGCTCGGCTTCACGAGCACGGCGCAACCGGCGAGCAACGCCGGGATCGCATCGATGAAGGCGAGGATCAGCGGGAAATTCCACGGGCTGATCGCCCCGACCAGCGGATACGGCACGAGTGTGTAGCCGTAGGCGACGCCGGGCCAGGCCTCCGAGCGCCCGTCGGGTTGCGCGCCGAGCGTGGGCGCCAGGCGACACCAGCGATCGATCGCGCCGAGCATCGAGCCGAACTCGCCCACGGCGATCACGTGACGCCCGGTGTCCTGCGACAGGGCCGCAACGATCTCCTCCTTGTGCGACTCGAGGGTGGCCTTCCAGCGCTGCATGACGGCCACGCGATGCGCGATACCGGCATCACGCCACACCGGCTGCTGATGACGCAGCGCCGCGGCAATGCGGCCGATTTCCGCGGTCGTCGGCGCGGTGAAGTGGAAGTCGACCTCACCGCTGCGGGGATTGCGGACGTCGAAATTCTGGTCTGTGCTCATGTCGGTCCCGGTCAGCGCGCCAAGGGCGCGAACGAAAGGCTCATCGGCCTCCAGAATATCCCAATCGCCGAGCTCGCCCGGCGCGGCCCAGGCGATTTGTTGCCCATCGAGCGGACGCGGGTCCCCGCGCCAGTCCTCGACGAGCCACAGCGACAGCTCGACATCGCGATCAGGGTAGCGGTGCGCCGAAGTCATGAACGGCCGCGCCGCGATCACCTTGATGCCGAGCTCTTCGGTGAGCTCGCGCTCGAGTGCGGCACGCTCGTCCTCCTGAGCCCCGACCTTGCCGCCGGGAAACTCCCAGCGTCCCGCCATGTGCTTGCCCGGCGGGCGATCGGCGATCAGCACGCGGCCGCGTGCATCGAACAGTGCCGCTGCGACCACGCGCACCGGCAGGCGTGTCACCGCGAAGCGGGTCACTCCGCCTGCGCCAGCGCGCCGTGGCAGTGCTTGTACTTCTTGCCCGAGCCGCACGGGCACGGCTCGTTGCGACCGACCTTGCGCTCGGTGCGCACCATCGGCGTATGCGACTCGGCCGCCGGCGCGGCGGCACGGGCCGGCAGGCGCGTGACACCGCCGGCTGGCGCCCCTGCACCCGCAGCGCGCGCGCCGCCCGGGGCCGCCGCAGCCTCGCCCGCGGCCTCGCCCGCCGCGAGTGCGGACTGCGCATCCTGGTGCTGGGCCTGCAGCGCGCGCATCAGTCGCTGGCGGCGCTGCTCCTCCTCGCGGTCGATCTCGTCCTGCGTGCGCACCTCGATCTTCGCGAGGATGGACGCCGTCTCGAACTTCACGCGCTCGAGCATCGCCGAGAACAGCTCGAAGGCCTCGCGCTTGTACTCGTAGCGATAGTCTTTCTGCGCATAGCCGCGCAGGTGGATGCCCTGGCGCAGGTAGTCCATGGCGGCGAGGTGGTCGCGCCAGTGCTGGTCCAGGGTGCGCAGCATCACGTCCTTCTCGACGTGGCGCATCAGCTCGACGCCGATGCGGGCGACCTTCTGCTCGTATGCCGCCTCGACCGCCTCGACGATGCGCGCGCGGAACGTCTCCTCGTCGATCTCCGGTTCGGCCTGCACCCACTCCTGCGGCGCGATCCTCGTGTTGAAGTCCTTCAGCACCGACTCGGCGAGCCCCTGGAGATCCCAGTCGGACGGCCCGGCGCCCTTCGGCACGAACTGGTCGACCATCGTGCCGAGCGCATCGGCGCGGATGCCACGCACCGCATCGGCGATGTCGTCCTTCGCCATGATCTCGGTGCGTTGCTGGTAGATGACCTTGCGCTGGTCGTTCGCGACATCGTCGAACAGCAGCAGCTGTTTCCTGATGTCGAAGTTGTGCGACTCGACCTTGCGCTGCGCCTTCTCGATGCGGCCCGAGAGCATGCGGCTCTCGATCACCTCACCCTGCTTCATGCCGGCCATCGTCAACAGGCGCTTGGTGAAGTTCGGATCACCGAAGATCCGCATCAGGCTGTCTTCCATCGACAGGTAGAAGCGGCTCGAACCCGGATCGCCCTGGCGGCCCGAGCGGCCGCGCAGCTGGTTGTCGATGCGCCGCGACTCGTGGCGCTCGGTGCCGATGATGTGCAGGCCACCCGCGGCGACCACGCGGTCGTGGCGCGCCTGCCACTCCGCGCGCACGCGCTGGCGGTCCGCGTCGGAGGCTTCCGGCGGCAATGCGGCAAGCTCGGCCTCGAGGTTGCCGCCGAGAACGATGTCGGTGCCGCGGCCCGCCATGTTGGTCGCGATCGTGGCGGCTCCCGGCCGGCCGGCCTGCGCGACGATGTGTGCCTCGCGCTCGTGCTGCTTGGCATTCAGCACCTGGTGGGTGATGCCTTCCTTCTGCAGCAGCGCGGAAATCTCCTCCGAGGTCTCGATCGAGGTCGTGCCGACGAGCACCGGCTGCTCGCGCTGCGCGCAGTCGCGGATGTCCTCGATGATCGCCTTGAATTTGTCGTCCTTGGTCAGATAGACGAGATCGGCGTGGTCCTTCCTGACCATCGGCCGGTGGGTCGGGATCACCACCACTTCGAGGCCGTAGATCTGCAGGAACTCGGGCGCCTCGGTATCGGCGGTGCCGGTCATGCCCGAGAGCTTCCTGTAGATGCGGAAGTAGTTCTGGAAGGTGATCGAGGCGACCGTCTGGTTCTCCTCGCGCACGCGCACGCCTTCCTTGGCCTCGATCGCCTGGTGCAGGCCGTCGGACCAGCGCCGGCCCTGCATCGTGCGACCCGTGAACTCGTCGACGATGATCACCTCGCCGCCGCGCACGATGTACTCGACGTCGCGACGGTAGATCGCGTGCGCGCGCAGCGCCGCGTTCAGATGGTGCATCAGGCGGATGTTGCCGGAATCGTAGAGGCTCTCGCCCTCGCGCAGCAGCCCCCCCTCGAGCATCAGGCGCTCGACGTGCTCGTGGCCTTCCTCGGTGATGTGCACCTGCTTCTGCTTGAGGTCGATCGAGAAATCGCCGGGGCCGTTCTCCTCCTGCTGGGGCCTGAGCCGCGGTACCAGCGAGTTGACCCGCAGGTACATCTCGGTGCTCTCCTCGGCGGGGCCGGAGATGATGAGCGGCGTGCGCGCCTCGTCGATCAGGATCGAGTCGACTTCGTCGACCACCGCGAAGGCGTGTCCGCGCTGCACGCGATCCTCGAGCCGGAACGCGAGGTTGTCGCGCAGGTAATCGAAGCCGAATTCGTTGTTGGTGCCGTAGGTGATGTCGCAGGCGTAGGCCTCACGCTTCTCGGCGCTCGACTGGGAGTTTCTGATCACGCCCACGGTGAGGCCGAGGAAGCGGTAGATCGGCGCCATCCAGTCCGAGTCGCGCTGCGCCAGATACTCGTTGACCGTGACCACGTGCACGCCGTTGCCCGCGAGCGCATTGAGATAGGCGGGGAGCGTCGCGACCAGGGTCTTGCCCTCGCCGGTGCGCATTTCCGCGATCTTGCCCTCGTGCAGCACCATGCCGCCGATCAGCTGCACGTCGAAATGGCGCATGCCGAGCGTGCGGCGTGCCACCTCGCGCACGACCGCGAAAGCCTCCACGATCAGGTCATCGAGGCTCGCGCCGTCCTTGAGCCGCGCGCGGAACTCCGCGGTCTTGCCGCGCAGGGCCTCGTCATCGAGCGCCTGCAGGGCTGGTTCGAGGGCGGTTATCGCGCGGGCGGTTCGGGCGTAGTTCTTGACGAGGCGGTCGTTTCGGCTGCCAAAGACGCGCGTAAGCAGTGCGAGCACGGACTATCCTTGAAAAAATAAACCAGATCAGTGGCTTACATAGCCCCTGGTCCGGGAAAGGGCGGATATTGTACGGATAGACCGCGCGCAGCGGAAATGATTCGGAAACGCCCCCTGAGGGGAGCAGCGGGTCAGCGCCGGATGAAGGTCAGCGGGTCGACCTGGCGGCCCTGGCGCAGTACCTCGAAGTGCACGTGCGGACCGGTCGAGCGGCCGGTGGAGCCGACCTGCGCCAGCACGTCGCCGCGTTGCACGGTCTGCCCGACAGCCACCACGTTGCGGCGGTTGTGCGCGTAACGGGTGACATAGCCGTTGCCGTGGTTGACCTCGACCAGCTCGCCGTAACCTGCGCGCTCGCCCGACCAGGTGACGATCCCCGCGGCCACGGCCACGACGTCCGCGCCGGCCTGGGCCGCGAAATCGATGCCCTTGTGGAACGCCCCAAGGCCAGTGAACGGGTCCTGGCGCGAGCCGAAATAAGAGGAGATGAACCCCTGGCGCACCGGGCGGCCCTCGGGGTGGATCTGCTCGCGCAGCTGGCGCGCGATCAGCACGTTCTCGAGCGCCGCGAGCTGCGCGTCGCGCAGGTTGATGCGGGCCTCGAGGTCGTTCAGCATGCTCGTGATGTCGGGAATCTGGGCGGCGACGCCCCCGGCCCCGTCCTCGGGACCGCCGGCGGGCGGCGCGGCGTCGAAGTTGAATTCCCGCTCGTCGATATTCGCCATCTGGGCGAGGTGCTTGCCGAGGGCATCGAGGCGGATCATCTGGCCATTGACCTGGCCCATGCGCATCGAGAGCGCATCGATCCGCTCCTGCAGCGCGTTCTTCATGTTGGCGATTTCCGCCTGCTGCTGCTTGATCTGCAGCGCCCAGTGCTGGGAATCACCGCGCGCGAACACCTTGCCGGAACGCTGGCCGAGTTCGAGGCCGAGCACGAAGGCGATGCCGAGGACCCCCACTGCCAGCGCACCCACCGCTCCCAGCGTGACCGGGTGGGCAAGGTTCAGATGGCGGGCGCGCCCTTCGCGCCGGGAGAAGAAAATCAGATTCATCCGTTATTCTCGCACCAATGGCGGGTGAAATATGCCGAATGAGCGTAATCGACACAAGAAGACTGGCGCACAGACTGGAAAATCAGGGTCTGCCCGATATGGTAAACCGCGCCCGCTGACCGACCTGCTGGCCCGCCCCTCGTCACCCCTCACCGCCCTGCAGCGGCGCGCGCAAGCCGCTGGAGACTGGCTCAGGTTCGTGCAGGCGGCCGTGGCCACGGATCTTGCCCCCCATGTCACCTCCGCGGTCGAGCGCGGTCATATTCTGACGATTTATGTCGCCTCCGCCGCCTGGGCGGCGCGGCTGCAGTTTGCCGCCGACGACCTGCTCGCGCAGGCCCGCGAGTACGACCCCGACCTCGGGGCCGTGCGGGTCAAGGTCCAGCCCCCGGCGCGGGCCACGCCCGCGCGCTAGGCCGCGCTGCTCGGCAGCGCCTCGGTACCCACGTAGTTGATCGGCGCGTCCTTCGCGGATTCGAACACCACTTCTTCCCAGGCCTCGCTGTCGGCATGCACCGCGCGCAACAGCCGGTTGTTGAGGCCGTGGCCCGACTTGTACCCGCTGAATTCGCCGATCAGGCTGTGACCGAGCAGGTAGAGGTCGCCGATCGCGTCCAGGATCTTGTGCTTCACGAACTCGTCCTCGTACCTGAGGCCGTCCTCGTTCATGATGCCCTGGTCGTCGAGCACGATCGCGTTGTCGAGATTGCCGCCGAGTGCCAGGTTGTGCGAGCGCATCGCCTCGAGGTCGCGCATGAAACCGAAGGTGCGTGCCCGGCTCACTTCCTTGAGGAAGGAAGTGGTCGAGAAATCCATCGAGGCGCTCTGCGTGCGCCGCTTGAAGATCGGGTGGTCGAACTCGATCCGGAAATTCACCTTGAAGCCGTCGAACGGGTGGAACTCGGCCCACTTGTCGCCGTCCTCAACGCGCTTGTGCTTGAGGATGCGCACGAAGCGCTTCGGCGCCGCCTGCTCCTCGATGCCCGCCGACTGCAGCAGGAACACGAAGGGGCCTGCGCTGCCGTCCATGATCGGCACTTCGGGCGCGTTCACTTCGACGATCGCGTTGTCGATGCCGAGACCCGCGAAGGCCGACATCAGGTGCTCGATCGTGGAAACACGCGCGTTGCCCTTGACGAGCACCGTGCCGAGCGTGGTTTCGCCGACGTTTTCGGCGCAGGCCGGGATATCGACCGGCGGGTCGAGATCGACGCGCCGGAACACAATGCCATGGTCGGGCGGCGCAGGACGCACCGTCATCAGCACCTTGGTGCCGGTGTGCAGGCCGACGCCGGAGGCGCGGATGGCATTCTTCAGAGTACGTTGACCGACCATTTTGGCCTTAGCGGTAGCGCCCGATCCCCATCAGGAAACCGGCTGGAGCGAGGCGCCGGCAAGGGCGCACCGGCCCCGGCAGGAACGGGGCGCTACCGTAGCACAACGTCGCCTGCGCGTCAGTCGGCCTGGCGCCGCAGGAAGGCCGGGATGTCGAGCACATCCTCATCCGCGATGTCGGCCCGCAACCCGTCGCCCACCGCACGCTGGCGCTGCACGGTCGGACGGTCGAGCGCGGCGTAATCCGAGCTGCTGAGCGGTGAACGGCGCACCACGCGCATCGGCGGCTCGGCACGCGCGGGTTCGCGCCCGGCGTCGCGCGGACGTGCCGTCGACACGGGGATACGCCCGAGGCCGGTTGCCACCACGGTCACACGCAGCTGGCTGGCCAGATCCGGATCGATCACGGTGCCGACGACGACGGTCGCGTCCTCGGAGGCGTACTGCTTGACGATGGTGCCCACTTCCTGGAACTCGCCGATCGAAAGGTCCATGCCTGCGGTCACGTTCACGAGCACGCCATGCGCGCCCTGCAGGTTGATGTCTTCGAGCAGCGGCGAGGACACCGCGGCCTCGGCGGCCTCGCGCGCGCGGCCCTCGCCGCTCGCCGAGCCCGAGCCCATCATCGCCATGCCGGTTTCCGACATCACGGTGCGCACGTCGGCGAAGTCGACGTTGATCAGGCCTGGGCGCGTGATCAGCTCGGCGATGCCCTGGACGGCGCCCTGCAGCACCTCGTTCGCCGACTTGAACGCATCGAGCAGCGTGACCTGCGGTCCAAGCACGGTCAGCAGCTTCTGATTCGGGATGGTGATCAGCGAATCCACATACTTGCCGAGCTCGGCCATGCCGTGCTCCGCGACCAGCATGCGCTTGCCGCCCTCCATCTCGAACGGCTTGGTGACCACGGCCACCGTCAGGATGCCCATCTCCTTCGCCACCTGCGCGACAACCGGCGCGGCGCCCGTGCCGGTGCCGCCGCCCATGCCCGCGGTGATGAAGAGCATGTCGCAGCCCTCGATGAGTTCGATGATGCGGTCACGGTCTTCCATCGCCGCCTGGCGACCGACCTCGGGGTCGGCGCCGGCGCCGAGGCCCTTGGTCATGTTGGCGCCGATCTGCAGCGCCGTCTTGACCTTCGAGTGCTTGAGGGCCTGGGCATCGGTATTGATGCACAGGAACTCCACGCCCTCGATGCCCGTGCCCACCATGTGGGCCACGGCGTTGCCGCCGCCGCCGCCCACCCCGAGCACCTTGATCACGGCGCTCTGGCTGTATGCGTCCATTAATTCGAACATTTTCGCTACGCTCCTTTGATAGAACTCAGAAATTGCCTGCAAACAAGGACTTCATCCTCTCCAGCATCGACTTCGCACTGCCGCCGAACGTGCGCCCGCGATTGCCCGGCAGCGCGTTGTCACGCGCGTAGAGCAGCAGGCCCACGGCCGTCGAATAAATCGGGTTGCGTACCACGTCGGTGAGGCCCTGCACCTGCTGCGGCAGGCCGAGGCGCACGGGCACGTGGAAGACTTCCTCGGCGAGCTCGATCGCCCCTTCCATCTTCGCGCTGCCGCCGGTCAGCACGATGCCCGCGGCGATCGCTTCCTCGAAGCCGCTGCGACGCAGTTCGTCGCGCACCAGGCTGAACAGCTCCTCGTAGCGCGGCTCGACGATTTCGGCGAGCGTCTGGCGCGCGAGGCGGCGCGCCGGGCGATCGCCGACGCTCGGCACCTCGATGCTCTCGTCGGGATTGGCGAGCTGCGAGAGCGCGCAGGCATAGCGCACCTTGATGTCCTCGGCGTAGTGGGTCGGCGTGCGCATCGACACGGCGATGTCGTTGGTCACCTGGTCGCCCGCGATCGGGATCACGGCCGTGTGGCGGATCGCGCCGTTCGAGAACACCGCGAGGTCGGTCGTGCCGCCGCCGATATCGACGAGGCACACGCCGAGTTCCTTTTCATCGTCGGTGAGCGTGGCGAAGCTCGACGCGAGCTGCTCGAGCACGACGTCGTCGACTTCGAGGCCGCAGCGCTGGATGCACTTCTCGACGTTCTGCGCCGCACTGTCGGCGCCGGTGACGATGTGCACCTTCGCCTCGAGGCGCACGCCCGACATGCCGATCGGGTCGCGTATGCCCTCCTGGCCGTCGATGACGAACTCCTGCGGCAGCACGTGCAGGATCTTCTGGTCGGCCGGGATCGCGACCGCCTTGGCGGCGTCGATCACGTGCACGACGTCGTGGCTCGACACTTCCTTGTCACGGATTGCCACCACGCCGTGCGAATTCAGGCTGCGCACGTGGCTGCCGGCGATGCCGGCGAACACCGAGTGGATCTCGCAGCCGGCCATCAGCTCGGCCTCCTCGACCGCACGCTGGATCGATTGCACGGTGGACTCGATGTTGACGACCACGCCCTTCTTCAGACCGCGCGAGGGCTGCGAGCCGAGGCCGATCACCTCGATCGTGCCGTCGGCGGCAATCTCCCCGACCAGCGCCACCACTTTGGAGGTGCCGATATCGAGGCCGACGATCAGGGTTCTTTCTGCACGTTTCGCCATGTCTGCTCAGGCATCCGGGTTGTCGTCTGCGGGAAGCTTGCCGGTGGCGAGTTGCACGCCGCGCGTGCGCCAGCCGATCGCAAAGCCGTTCGAATAACGCATGTCGACATAGGTGATGTCGCCGCCGCGCTCGCCGACGAGCTTCAGACCCGCGACCATGAAGCGCTCGAAGCGTGCATCGACGTCGCGGCGACCGAGCCGCACGGTGACGCCGTTGTCGAGGTCGAACTCCCACGCTCCGCGCTCGTCGAGGCGCATCGCGGCGATGCGCAGACCCGCCTCCATCAGCCGGCCGCGCACGGCGAGATAGCGCTCCGCCACGTCGCGCTCGGTGCCGATCGGCCCCGAAAGCTGCGGCAGCTCGGGTGGAATGTGTCGCGATTCGGAAATGAACAGCTCGCCGCGCGTGTTCAGCAGGCCGTTGGCGCCCCAGCGTGCCGCGGCCACCTGCTCCTGCACGTGCACGCGCAGGCCGCGCGGCCAGGCCCGCTGCACACTGGCGCTGTCGACCCACGGGATCGACTGCAGGCTGCGGCCCACCGACTCGAGATCGACGCTGACGAGGCCGGTGCCGAGCACGCGCTGCTTGACCGCCTGTTCGACATCGAGCGGGGAAACGCGCTGGAACCGGCCCTCGACGCTGATCGTCTCGATCGGCTGGTCGAGCGTCCACGCCACGCCCGCGACTGCGCCGCCGAGCGCGGCGAGGCTCCCGGCCGTCGCCGCGAGGCGCCGCCAGTCGATCGACGGCAGGCGCCATGCGGGCTCCGTCTGCTTGCGACGATTGCGGCTGCGCAGGCGCATCAGGTCCGCGTCCTCATGGTCGGAGTGCGCGCAAAACTCGTCTCGAGCACACGCCACACGAGTTCGTCGAAGCTGACCTCCTCGGCGCGCGCCGCCATCGGCACGAGGCTGTGGTCGGTCATGCCCGGCACGGTGTTGATCTCGAGGAACAGCATCTGGCCGTCGCTATCGGCCATGAAGTCCACCCGGCCCCAGCCGGTCACGCCGCAGGCGTCGCATGCCGCGAGCGCCAGTTCGCCGAGGCGACGCTCCTCGCCCGCGGACAGACCCGACGGGCAGTGGTACAGCGTGTCGCTGCGAAAGTACTTCGCCTCGTAGTCGTAGAACACCTGCGGCGTCTCGATGCGGATCGAAGGCAGTGCGCGCCCCTTGAGGATCGCGACGGTGTACTCGGCGCCGGTGACCCATGGTTCGGCGAACACCAGCGGCTCGTGCACGGCGGCTGCCTGCCAGGCGGCGTTGAGCTGCGCGGCCTCGGTAACCTTGGTCATGCCGACCGACGAGCCCTGCGAGGCAGGCTTCACGATCAGCGGCAGGCCGAGCCGCTCGAGCGCTGCGCCGAAATCCTCCGGTCCGCGCAGCACCACGCTTTCGGGCGTAGCGACGCCGACCGCCGCGACGAGGCGCTTGGTGCGCAGCTTGTCCATGCACACCGCCGAGCCGAGCACGCCACTGCCGGTGTACGGGATGCCTAGGCACTCGAGCGCGCCCTGCATCGTGCCGTCCTCGCCGCCCGGCCCGTGCAGCGCGAGCCACACGCGATCGAAACCCCCGCTCACGAGATCGGCGAGCGGTTGCTCGGCCGGATCGAAAGCGTGCGCATCGACGGCACATCGCTGCAGCGCTGCGAGCACGGCATTGCCCGAGAGCAGCGAGATCTCCCGCTCCGAGGAAGCCCCGCCCAGCATGACAGCCACCCGACCGAAGGCCACGGCGTCGGTCACCTCGGTGATGCGCCCGGCGTGATACGCGAGTTTCATGGTTTGGCCTCGCCGACGATGCGCACTTCGGGCGTGAGCCTCACGCCCGCCTGCGCCTCGACGACCGCCTGCACGTGCAGGATCAGTGCCTCGATGTCCGCAGCCGTGGCATCGCCATGGTTGATGATGAAATTGGCGTGCTTCGTCGATACCGATGCGCCGCCGATACGATGACCCTTGAGGCCCGCCGCCTCGATCAGCCGCGCGGCGTGATCGCCGGGCGGATTGGTGAACGTCGAGCCGCCGCTCCACTCGCCGATCGGCTGCGTCGCCTTGCGCTTCTCGAGCAGCGCGCGGATCTCGTGCGACTGCATCGATGGCCGACGCGAGAAGCGCAGCAGGGCCGCGACGAAGCCCTCGTCGGGCGCCGGTGGGCGCACGCTGCGATAGCCGACCTGGTACTCGCCGGCCGCACGCGTGTGCTCGCGGCCGCTGCGGTCGATCACTTCGACCGAGACGACGTGGTTCCAGGTCTCGCCGCCGAACGCACCCGCGTTCATCGCGAGCGCACCGCCGAGCGTTCCCGGAATGCCGGCGAAGAACTCGGCGGGCCCCAGTCCCCACTTGACGCACTGCTTGGCGATGCGCGCGCAGGCCACGCCGGCCTCGCAGTAGACGCTCTCGGCGGAGCGGCGCTCGAGGCCGCCCAACGCGCTGTTGGTGGCGATCACGGCGCCGCGCACGCCGCCGTCGCGTACCAGCAGGTTGCTGCCGAGGCCGAGCCACAGCACCGGCACGCCCGCCGGCAGGGCGGCAAGGAAGCGCGCGAGGTCGCGGCGGTCGCGCGGCGTGAAGTACATCTGCGCCGGCCCCCCCACATGCCAGGAGGTGTGGCGCGACATCGGCTCGTCGGTCTTCACGAGCGGCACCAGGTCGGCGGCGAGCACCGGCGTACCCATCAGTGCGCGCTCCCTGCCGTGGCGAGGCGTGCGGGCAGTTCGTGCGCAACCGCGCTGATGTTGCCGGCGCCCATCATCACGATGACATCGCCCGCCTCGATCAGCGCCGCCAGCGCCCGCGGCAGCTCGTCGACCTTCTCGACAAACACCGGCTCGACCCGACCGCGGCTGCGCACCGCGCGGCAGATCGCGCGAGCGTCGGCGCCGGCGATCGGCGCCTCGCCCGCCGCGTAGACCTCCGTGACGAGCAGCGTATCGGCACCCGCCAGCACGCTCGCGAAATCGTCCAGCAGGTCGCGCGTGCGCGTATAGCGGTGCGGCTGGAAGGCGAGCACGACGCGCCGGCCGCCGTAGGCCTGGCGCACGGCATCGAGTGTCGCGGCGATTTCCACCGGATGATGACCGTAGTCGTCAACGATCGATACGCTGCCGCCCCTGACCGCGACATCGGCGATGTGCTGCATGCGCCGGTCGATACCCTCGAAGCGCGCGAGCGCGCGCTGGATCACCTCATCGGCAATACCGATTTCCTGTGTCACCGCGATCGCGGCGAGCGAGTTGAGCACGTTGTGCAGACCGGCGAGGTTCAGCGTCACCTCGAGCCCGCTCGCCGCGCCGCGCCGCATGGCGATGAAGTGCGTGCGCGGGCCCTCGCGACGCACGTTGACGGCCCGCAGATCGACGCCTTCTCCGAGTCCGTAGCCGATCACGGGCCGCGACACCTGCCTCAGGATCGAGCGCACGTTGGCGTCGTCGGTGCACAGCACCGCGAGGCCGTAGAACGGCAGGTTGTGCAGGAAGTCGACGAAGCTCTGCTTCAGGCGCTCGAAATCGCCCTCATGGGTCGCGAGATGGTCGTGATCGATGTTGGTGACGATCGCGATCATCGGCTGCAGGTGGAGGAACGATGCGTCGCTCTCGTCCGCCTCGGCGACGAGGTAGCGTCCGGCGCCAAGCTTCGCGTTGCTGTCGGCGCTCTTCAGGCGTCCGCCGATCACGAAAGTGGGGTCCTCGTCGCCCTCGGCGAGGATGCTCGCCACGAGGCTCGTGGTCGTCGTCTTGCCGTGCGTCCCTGCGACCGCGATGCTGTACCGGAAGCGCATCAGCTCGCCCAGCATCTCGGCACGCGGCACGACCGGCACGCGCTGTGCAAGCGCCTGCACGACTTCCGGGTTGTCGGCCGAAACCGCGCTCGAGACGACCACGACGTCCGCGTTGGCGACGTTCGCGGCGCCATGACCGAAGGTGATCGCGGCGCCGAGCTGCGCGAGGCGACGCGTCACGGCGTTCGGCTTCAGGTCCGAGCCCTGTACGCGATAGCCGAGGTTCATCAGCACCTCGGCGATGCCACCCATGCCGCTGCCGCCGATGCCGACGAAGTGGATCGTGTTGATGCGGCGCATGCGATCGTGCAGCGGCGTGCTCATGCGCCCGCCCCCGCCGGCCGGCGCGCCACGGCGAGACAGGCGTCGGCGAGATCCTCGGCGGCGCGCGGCTGCGCCAGCTGGCGCGCGCGACCGGCCATCGCGACCAGCCGCTCGCGGCCGCCGCGGCACAGCTCCAGCAGCTCGCGTGCGAGGCGCTCGGCCGTCAGTTCGCGATCCTGGACCAGCAGCGCCGCGCCCTCGCGCACCAGGAAACGAGCATTTGCCGTCTGATGATCGTCGACCGCGGCCGGGAACGGCACGAGTATCGAGGCGACGCCGGCCGCAGCGAGCTCCGAGACCGTCAGCGCACCCGATCGGCAGATCACAAGGTCTGCCCAGCCGTAGGCCGCGGCGATGTCGTCGATGAACGGCGTGACCTCGGCGGCGACGCCGGCATCCCGGTAGCTCTTGCGCGCCGCGTCGAGCCAGCGCGGCCCGGCCTGGTGGCGAACCTCGAAACGGACGCTGCCGGCGAGGCGCGCGATCGCGAATGGCACGACCGCGTTCAGTTTGTTCGCACCCTGGCTGCCGCCGACCACCAGCAGGCGCAGCACGGCACCGCGACCGGCCGCGCGCGCCGCGGGCTCGCCGAGCTCGAAGAACTCGCGCCGCACCGGGTTGCCGATCACGCTCACCGGCACGGCGCCGTCGAAGGCATCGGGAAAGGCCGCCAGCACATCGCGCGCGATGCGCGCCAGCACGCGGTTGGTGTAGCCGGCGATGGCGTTCTGTTCGTGCACGACGAGCGGCCGGCGCGCGAGCCAGGCCGCAAGGCCGCCGGGACCGGTGACGTAGCCGCCGAGGCCGACGACGACGATCGGGCGATGGCGGCGCATCGCGCGCAGGCTCTGGTATAGCGCGCGCGCAAGACGGAACGGAGCTGCGAGCAATGTGCCCATGCCCTTGCCGCGCAGTCCGCCGATGGAAATCCACTCGATCGGCAGACCCTCAGCCGGCACCAGCCGCGCCTCGATGCCCTCGCGCGTCCCGAGCCACACGATGTCGTGGCCGCGCGCCTGCAGGATGCGCGCCAGCGCCAGCGCCGGGAATACGTGCCCGCCGGTGCCGCCCGCCATGATGATCACGGTGCCACCGCTCATGCGCTCACCGTCGCCGGCCCGCGCGTACGCGAGGCGGCCTCGTGATGGACACGCAGCAGGATGCCGACCCACGCGATCGTCACGATGAGGCTCGAGCGCCCGTAGCTCATCAAGGGCAGCGTCAGCCCCTTCGTGGGCAGCGCGCCCATGTTCACGCCGATGTTGATGAAGGCCTGCATGCCGATCCACAGGCCGAAGCCGGCCGCGAGGCAGGCCTGGAACCTGAGCCCCGCGTCGGACGCGAGCTGCGCGATGTGCAGGGCGCGCCAGGCGAGCGCGATGAAGAGACCAACGGTCAGCACGACACCGACGAGGCCCAGCTCCTCGGCCAGCACGGCGAACAGGAAGTCGGTGTGCGCCTCCGGCAGGTAGAAGAGCTTCTGCACGCTCTCGCCGAGGCCGACACCGAACCATTCGCCGCGGCCGATCGCGATCAGCGACTGCGTGAGCTGGAAGCCGCTGTCGTACGGATCGGCCCACGGGTCGAGGAAGGTCGCGAGGCGGCGCATGCGATAGCCCGACAGCGCAACGAGCGCGCCGAACGCGGCTACCGCGGCCAGCACCATCGCGAGCACGTGGCGCAGCCGCGCACCCGCCATGAACAGCACGCCGAAGCCGGTGGCGAACAGCACGGTGGCCGCGCCGAAGTCCGGCTCGGCGAGCAGCAGCACGCCGACCAGCGCCAGCAGGCCGAGCGGCCGCGCCAGTCCCGAGAAGCTCGTGCGCAGCTCCGATTCCCGCCGCGCGGCATAGCTCGCGACATAGATCAGCACGAGCAGGCGCGCGAGCTCCGAGGCCTGGAAGTTGAAGCCGAGCAGACGGATCCAGCGCCGGCTGCCGTTGACTACGTGACCGAGACCGGGGATCAGCACCGCGACCAGCAGTGCGATCGCGACGATCAGCAGCGGCAGCGCGAGCTTCTCGAGCAACTCGGTGCGCACGCGCGTCAGCACCACGGCCGCCACGCCCCCGGCCAGCAGCAGCGCGAGCTGGCGCTCGAGGTAGTAGAACGGCTGGCCCGTCTCGTTGTTCGCGATCGAAACGGACGCCGAGGTCACCATGACGAGACCGAGCAGCGTGATCGCGAGCACCAGCGCAACCGTCACCCAGTCGGTGCGGAAGGCGCCGCCGC
>Ga0116142_10000930_pt1 | contig 37078 bp, 29 predicted proteins | sample AD_UKC033_MetaG_FD_89785 | JGI IMG/M metagenome (GOLD analysis project Ga0116142, IMG submission 89785) | Active sludge microbial communities of municipal wastewater-treating anaerobic digesters from USA - AD_UKC033_MetaG | ecosystem: Engineered > Bioreactor > Anaerobic > Digestate | place: USA... | reverse complement strand
GGTGGATGTCAGCGTTGCCTCAGAGTACCATGCTCTTCACTAAAATCCAATAGTGATTGAACATTTTTTTCGAGACGGTTCAGAGCGCGGCGTTCCTGGGACGGCAGTGAGCGAATTTCGTTGAGCACACGGTCGCGAGCCTGCGGGTTCTTGTTGAATTCTTCTTTGATCTGGTTGAGAAGTCTGTCTTCAACGCTGGAAAGCAGGTCGGCGCGTTCGAGAATTACGCGTTCGCTTGCCTGGCCGGCTGGTATGCGGCGGGAAGCGGCGCTGGCAAGGTTTTGCAGTTCGCTTGCTGAGTCAGGCTGCATGAAGTATGCAATCTCTTTCATCAGCGCGATTCTCTGACTGTTGCTGTTGATCGCTTCGATGCCGAAAGTGAAGAGCATCAGCCGGTAACCATCGACCAGCTTGATGCCGGCAACGCCGCTCGATTTTATGCCGCGCGATACCGCACCAGGTTTATGGCTGGGGCCGTTCATATCTCTGTCGTCAGCTTTGTCGCGTGCGCCCTCTTCGTACTTTATGATTGGCTCGGCGCCGCTGAGCGGGTCGATTTCGTCAGGCCATTTCTGATTATTGGCACCATCGCCGCCAAAAATCTGAAAGCTCTGGCCGCCGGCAAAGCCGTTGGCGCCTGAGACTACGTGTACGTTGACGTCGTCCTGAACGAAGCGCGCCTTACAACGGGTGCGCAGAAAGTCGCTTTCACGCAGGGTGAAGGCGAGATCCTGTCCGTTAAGAACGAGGCGCCCGCCAGATTTGAGGAAGCTGTCGAGAGCAGAGAGTTCTTCTTCGCTGAGCGACTGTTCGGGAGTTGAATCCTGAGATGCAACCAGTACCCAGCCATCGAGATAGCGCTTGAGCACCTCCGGGCGCAGTTCGCCATCGAATACGCGATCCCAGGTGTCGAATTTTACACCGGCCCCCTGCAGCATCTGCTGTAGTACCGGGCTGGCCGGTGAAAAGTGGTCGGTGATGACGAGCAGAGCGTGACCGGTCGAGGCAAAAGGCTCTTTAATATAAAAAGTCGTTTTGATGGTTGAGTCTGGCAGCCCCTGGCCAGAAAGCGTCAGATTGATGGTTATCTCACTGTGAACAGGTGCGTCTTCAGATACTGTGAACTTGAAGCCCTGAATTAACTCGACCTTGCCGGGTGCCGGCAGGCGGGTCAGGGTGGTGGACAGTTCAGCGGTGTCGATGAGATTGCTGTCTGACCGGCAGGTGATTTCGGCACTGGCAAGGGGTTTGCGCCCCAGATTTCGCACCGAAAGAAGAACCGCTACTTCTTCGCCGGCGGCGATGCGGCCATCTTTGTTTTTATCTTCCAGAATTACGTCTTCAAGCTTGAGATAAGCCATGTTGGGTGTGGTCAGCTCGCTGAGAAAGTTGAACCATTCGGTTTCCTGGGCGAGGGTGTGCACCTTATAGCGCTTGTGGTAAGTCTTGAAGCCCTGGCGGGTCGGGAAAAAGATCGACATGCCGGTGCTGCTGGCGAATTTATCGCCGTTGCTTGCCATTTTGCTTATATAACCAGTTTTGCGCCTGTCGCCGCGTATGGTTTTTAACAGTGCTGCAGCTGCCGAGCAGGTTTCTGCGTTGCCTTTGCTCTTGATCAGGAGTTCGAGGAAATGGCCAAGGTCGACGTAGTCGCCGAATGAGTATTTGAGCGCCTCGTTTCTGGCGTTCTCATATTTGTCGATTTCGTTGATATTGCGACGGGCTGAATTGCAGAATTCATTGAGAGCGTTTTTGAAAGCTTCACTTTTACTGGAGTCGACAGCCGACAGAACTACTGCAGTATTGCCCTGCGAACCGCCGACGTAAGATTTGTTGTAGAGAGTGACTATCGCTTCGGCGAGCTCTTTTGCTTCCATGGCCGGTTTTTTGGTAAGGGCGGCAGCTATCAGGTCATAAGGCCAGCCACGTTCGGGTTCGAGGTCTGGTGAGCCAACCTGAAACAGGGCATGGGGAGCGGAAGTCCAGGTTACTTCGACCATCTGCATAAGGCAGGCGTCGAAACCGAGAAGATCGATGGGCTGGCCGAGAATACTCTTGATCTGGCCAAGAGTTTCGCCGAGCACTGGTATGCTCATTGATGATTTGGAGGTATCGTCGTAGGAGATGTTGTAGGAAATGTTGTTGATTGCTGATTGCATCCCGGAAGGCAGGCCAATTTCGCCGACTTCGGGGTCCATGGCGCCGGGTTGAATTTCTTTCCAGCCGGTGCCGTGGTTCCAGAGGATGAGCGCGTAACGGCGGGCCGGATAATTTTCTTTGACCCATTCGACAAAGTCAGTCAGAGCAGTGGGATCGGCCATATCGACATCGCCGAGATCTTCGACCATCTCAGAGCTCATTTTATCGGGCTCTTTATCTTTGGTTATGAAAAAGCGTCGGGCACCAGCCCATTTGAGTTCGGAATTGTTCGAATAACCGCCATTACGGTCGATCTGCGCGACGAAATTGATCTGGTCGGTCGAGCCGTATTTCTCGATTTCGTTAATGTCGAGTGAAGTAGCGGCTTCAAGATTGTTGTCGGCCGCCATGAAAATCATGAAGGTCCATTCCTTTTCGGCCGGTTGTGATGCTGAAAAGGCAGGAGAAACCGCTGCAAAAAGCAGTATTGCGATGATTAAAGCTGTCGAGGTTCTTATACTTGTATTATCCACACTTTTCCTCCAGCGCTGACTAAGCACTTTAATTATACGGTTCTGTACAGAGAGTGTCAATTACGCACCGTAAAATTTCGGACTGTTATCAGATCTAAGTTTTTTCCACAGTAAATATTTGACTTGGTGGATAGTCTATGGTAATTTATTCTCAAACTTCCTTGAAGGGAGGGTAGAGTTATGGCACGTGCAAAGACGATCAAAAAAGCTGGTGCAGCCAGTGAAGAAATTACGCCCAAGAAAAAGGGCAAAACCACTTCAGGCGAGGCTCGCGAGTATTCGATGACCGCTACATTCGCAAAAGGTGACATTGTGTATCACAAAATATGGGATGACACCGGAGAAGTTATCGAAACAGGGACCACCGACGACGGAATCAACAAAATGAAGGTTGCTTTCGAAAAGGTTGGAGTAAAAAACCTGCGGATGGGTTGATAAAATAGATCCAGCTAAAAGAAGACCCGGTTAGGCCGGGTCTTTTTTTAAGAAGAATCTGGTAGAACGAGGACGCAAAGTTGGGAAACCACAGTTTAAGACAGAACGGCTTCTGGCTTTTGAAGCCGTGCACCAGAAAGCTTATCGGATTTTTGTCGCACCAGGATTCGCGTCTGCGTGGTGAGGGCGCGCGTTCTCTTGGCAAGATCGGCGACCCGGAAGCGGTCAAACCTTTGATCGCAGCCTTGCTGCAGGAACGTCAGGATGAACAGATGCCGCTGGCTCTGGCCGAAATCGGCGACCCGGAGGCTTTGCAGCCTCTGCTCGATGCCTTCAAGGAGGCTGATCGCGAAGTCAGGCCGAATATCGCTCTCGCTCTCGGCGCATTTCATGACCGCAAGGCGGTTGATGCGCTTATTGAGGGCCTGAGCGATCTCGATCCCAACGTTCGTTTCTGCAGTATCAGTGCGCTTGGCAAGTTGAAGGACAGTTCGGCGGTTTCGCATCTGCTCGGCTGTCTGGGCGAGAACAACGAATGGATTTTTCTGAATGTCGTCGACGCACTCGCCCGTCTGGGAGCGCACCGCGCTACCAATCCGCTGGTCGCCTTCTATCTGAAGGAAAGAAATGAGCGCAAGCGTTCGGCGATTATTACCGCGCTCGGTGCAATTGGTGATCTGACCTCGGTTCCGACGCTGACCAAGGCATTGCGTGACACCGACGACCGCGTCAAGGCCAATGCCGTCGAAAGCCTCGCCCGTCTTGGTCTGCCGGCTGAAAAAGCTCTGGTATTGATTCAACCATTTTTGAAGCACCCCAACAACCGCGTGCGTGGTAACGCCATGGTTGCCGCGGCCAGTCTTGGCAGTGTCGATCTGACCCCGATAATGCGCAGCATGCTCGAAGATCCTGATAAATGGATTCGTGCAACTCTGGGTTATGTGCTGTCGGTGATAGACCATGATCAGGCGCTTGAAATGAGCGTTGATCTGCTCAAGGATGACGATGCCGATGTGCGCAAGAACGCCGCTCTGGCCCTTGCCAATCGCGCGAGGGAAGCACAGACAGAGCTTCTGGTTCGCATGCTTTCTGACAAGATACCTTTTGTAAAGCTGCAGGCGGTCATTACGCTGGGGCGTCTGCGTATCGTTTCGGCGGTGCCATGGCTGGTCAAAATGCTCAAGACCGACCGCAATTTCAAGATCAGATCGGCGGTAATCACCAGTCTGGGGCGAATCGGTGACCGGTCCGGAATTCCTACCCTGCAGAACGCACTACGTGACCGCGATTCACGTGTTCGCGCCAATGCCGTCGAAAGTCTCGAAGAGGTGCTGGGCGAATCTGGTATCAATGTTCTTCGACCAATGCTGCGCGACAGCGATAATCGTACGCGATCGAATGCTGCCAAGGCCCTTTTTCGGCTTGGCGACGTCGAAGTCCTGCAGGAGCTGGAAAAAATGCTGACGGGCAGCGAGATCGCCACCCGTATTTCAGCTGCATATGTTTTAGGTCAGATTGGTCTGGCGTTGCGTGAAATCGAGACATCTCCGCTGTTATCACCACTTAAGAACAGCCTGGCGCAGGTTAAAAATCCTGAGGCTGAAGCTTTGGCTGCCCTGGAAAGAAAGGCAGCCCAGGTGGAAGCACCCGCCCCGGAACCAGCAGCAGTTGTGCCGCCAGCTTCCCCGCCTCAAGAGAAGCCCCTCCCGGAAGACAAAGAATCATTGCGGCGAAGGTTTCTCGATCACTTTCAGGGAAGCCGTTTGGAAGAAGCGCTTGAGGGTGTCAGCGACTTTCTCAAGAAGTTTCCGCATGATCTGATGGCGGTATTTTTTGCCGGTAACCTGAATTTTCAGCTGAATCGCAGCGAAGAAGCGATTGCTCATTTCATCAAGGTGATCGAGCTCGACCCCTTTCATGTGCAGGCACACAGCAATCTTGGCATAGCGTATTATCGTTGTGGCAAGATACAGGAAGCGATCGATTATTTTAAAAAGGCGCTGCAGCTCAAGCCCGACCTTTCGGTAATCAGGTTCAACCTGGCCAGTCTGTATCTCAAGGCCAACCGCTGGGAAGACGCAATCAGACAGTTCGAAGAGGGTTTCAAATATCAGGAGCCAAATGCCCGCAACCTCACCAATCTGGCATTTGCCTGCCAGAAGAATGGTGATTTCGAGAAGGCGGCCCAGGCATACACACGGGCTCTCGAACTCGACGGCCGTGATGCCGGAATTTATTACAACCTCGCGTTGATACTGGTCAAGAGCGGAAAGCAGGCAGATGCAATTCAGCTGCTGCAGCGTTCGCTCAACGAAGTTCCCGAGAATTCGCCCGGCTTGAAGAATCTTCGCGACCTGCTCGAGCGATTGAAGGTGTGACGACGATCAAGGAGCTGTTATGGAAAACCGCCTGATGACAATCGTTTTTATCGATATGCAGGGCTATACCAAACGCTCGGCTTCGCAGACTATCGAAGAAATGAAGCTTTTTCACGATCAGATGTTCAAATTCGTTTCAGACATCGTGGAGAGGCGCGGCGGCGTGATGGTCAAAACCATGGGCGATGGTTTCATGGTGCGTTTCGATTCGCCAACCAGCGCTGTGCAGACCGGTATCGAGATTCAGCGCAAGCTTGAGGGGCGCAATGCCCAGATGATGAACCCGGACAGCATCGTTCGCTTCAGAATTGGTATAAACACTGGTGAAGTTGGTATAGATGAAAACGGCGATCTTTTTGGTGACCCGGTCAATATTGCGGCGCGCATACAGACTTTTGCCGATACCAATGATGTTTTTATCTCTGAATCCACTTATCTGGCGATGAACCGCAACGAATTCGGCGCTGTCGATCTCGGAGCACAGGAACTCAAAAACGCGACGCGTGAAATCAAAATTTACAAGGTGCTCAAGAATGGTTCTCCGGGTGTCACCCTGCCTGCAGCCAAAAAGCCGACGGTTGCCAGGGCAGAAACAACTCTTTCTGATACCCATAAAAAGCTTATTGCTGGCGGTGTTGTTGTCGGGCTGATTTTCTTCACTCTGGTAGCCGGTTATTTTATCGGTGCGCGGCGCAATCGCCAGTCGGTGCAACCGCAGCCGACTCCACCGGTGGTTTCGCATGACCCACATCAGCCGATTCTGCCGGTTCCGCCTGGTTCTCAGCAGGGTGCTGCGCCTGGAACCAACCAGCTGCCGCCCGGTCATCCTCAGGCTTTCCCGGATCCAATGCCCTCGGCGCATCCGCCCACGCCGGGTATGAATCCACCTTCCCCGATTCCTCATGGCACCGGAAACACTCTGTTGACTATAGATCCCTTTAAGCTCCCGTTGAATCTCAATGAGCACGAACGTCGCATTATCGGCGACGTTCAGAGACTCGTGCAAGAGGGGCAGCATAACCGCGCAGAAATCGTCTGCGGTGAAATGGTTTACCGGGTTGGTGATCAACAGAAACCGGTATTTGCCCTGTTGTTGTCGGAAGTATTCTGGATGCAGAATAAAACGAAAGACGCAGAACAGGTTTTTGCCAATCTGCGTAATTTGAATGTCCCGGAACAGGGCAAAAAAATGCTTGAAACCGCGATTACCAACATCAAAAATCGTCGCAGCAACTGAGTTTGTAAGCATATAAAAAAGAGCCGGCTGACTGCCGGCTCTTTTTTTGCAAAAATCAGGCGAGTTCCCAGCCGGTTCTGAAGGCCTTCAGGTTGAGTTCCTGCAGGCGCTGCGGCACCATTTTCTTGATCATTTCGGGCCAGACTTCAGGTTTAATCTCGGTGATGCGGCGGGCGAGCACGCCAAGCAGAACCACGTTGAGACACTTCTGATTGCCGAGTTCGCGGGCTTTGCCAATTGCATCGACCGAGATAACATCGGCAGAAATTTTGGCGAGCGTTTCGGTGATATGCTGTGGATATCTGGCGTTACCGGCTGATACCGACATGGGCAGAATATTCTGCGCGTTGCTGATAACGAGTCCGCCGGGTTTGAGGAATTCGGTCCAGCGCAGGGCTTCGAGTTCTTCGAAGGCCAGCAGAATGTCGCATTCGCCTTTTCGGATGATCGGTGAGCAGATGCGCTCGCCGAAACGAACGTGACTGACTACGCTGCCACCACGCTGTGCCATTCCGTGAATTTCTGATTTTTTGACATCAAAGCCTGCTTCCATGGCACATTCAGCCAGCAGGTTGCTGGCGAGAAGGGTTCCCTGACCGCCGACGCCACAGAGTAGAATATTTCTGGCCATAGTTTATGCCTCCTCTTTCGCCTGGGTAATGGCACCGGGGCGGCAGACTGCCGCGCAAAGCCCGCAATGTACGCAGAGGGCTTTATTGATCTGAGTTTTGCCGTCCTGCTGGTTGACTTCGATTGCCGGGCAGCCGAGTTTCCAGCAGATGCCGCATTTAACGCATTTGTCGCGGTTGATCGATACCAGGCGCACTTTGGGTTTGTAACTCTTGAGCAGAAAGCAGGGGCGGCGCGCGATGATAACCGAGGGCTCGCTGTCGGCAAGTGCGGTTTTCATCGTCGATTCAACGGCTTTGAGGTCGAAAGGATCGACGCTATGAACATTGGTGACGCCGCAGGCATGGCAGATCGCTTCGAAATCGAGAACTTTTGCCGGTTCGCCTTTGAGCGTATGCCCGCTGGCCGGGTTTTCCTGATGCCCGGTCATGGCAGTGATCGAGTTGTCGAGAATGATGGTTACGTGTCGGCCTTTGTTGTAAACGGTATCGATGAGGCCGGTAATCCCGGAGTGCATGAAGGTCGATTCCCCGAGTACGGCGACGAGCTTGCCATGGATTTTGTCTTTCATGGCTTTTTCGATGCCAAGCGAATTGGTGATCGAGGCGCCCATGCAGACTATGGTATGCATGGCATTGTGCGGTGCGAAGGCGCCAAGGCTGTAGCAGCCGATATCGCCGGTGACAGTGCAGTCGAGCTTGCGCAGTATGAAGAAAATGCCGCGATGCGGGCAACCAGGGCAGAGAACCGGCGGTCGCACGGGAATTTCGACGTCTGGCATTTTTGTCAGTTGCGGCATTGGCTTTTCGACGAATTCTTTCAGCGACTCGTGAATTATATCGGGGTTGAATTCGCCGCAGACCGGCAGGCGGTCTTTGCCGATACAGTTTATACCGAGTGCGCGAACTGCAGTTTCGATGAAAGGTTCGTTTTCTTCGATGACGATCAGGGTTTCAACGCTTTCGGCAAACTTTTTGAGCAGACCGGTCGGCATTGGGAAAGTCAGGCCAAGCTTGAGGTATGATGCGCTGGGGAAGATTTCGCGCGCATGACAGTAGCTGATACCCGAAGAAATGATGCCGATCCTGGTGTCGCCTGCTTCGATGCGGTTGAATTCGCAATTGTTACCGTATTCAGCGACCTTTTTGAGGCGTTCTTCGACCTTTACATGCAGTCGTCTGGCATTGTTGGGCAGCACGCAGTATTTGGCCATATCACGCACGAACTCACGCTCCGGCGCCGTTTCGCGTTCGCCGAGGGTAACGATGCTTTCTGAATGCGAGATTCGCGTCGTCGTTCGCAGCATGACCGGCGTGTCGTATTCTTCTGACATTTTGATGGCGGCTTTGGTCATGTCTTTCGCTTCCTGGCTGTTGGAAGGCTCGAACATCGGAATCTTGGCCATCATTGCGTAGTAGCGGTTGTCCTGCTCGTTCTGCGAACTGTGCATGCCGGGATCATCGGCAGAAACTATGACGAGTCCGGCGTTTACCCCGGTATAACCGACGGTAAAAAACGGGTCGGCCGCCACGTTTAGGCCGACGTGCTTCTGGGCACACAGCGATCTTGCCCCGCCATAGCAGGCCCCGATGACCGTTTCCATGGCCGTCTTCTCGTTAACTGCCCACTGGGCGTCTATCTCGTTGTATGTACCACAATACTCGAGAATTTCGGTCGACGGGGTACCCGGATAAGCTGAGGCGAATCTGACGCCGGCTTCCCAGGCCCCACGGGCGATAGCAGCATTTCCTGAGAGAAATGCCCGGTTTGATGATTGCATCATTCCTGTCTCCTTTTCGGTAATTTCTGCTTGCCGGAAGTATAGCATAAAAATCAGAATCGAACTTGCAGCGCAGGCAAAAAGAAGATACTATCAAAAAAAAAACGCAGGAGCAGTTAACATGAAGATTCTGGTCACGGGTGCCGCCGGTTTTATCGGTTTTCATCTCAGTATTTACCTTCTTAAACGCGGTGACGACGTTGTTGGCCTCGACAATCTCAATGACTACTATGATGTAAAGCTGAAGACCGACCGCCTCGACATATTGCGTAACCACCAGAACTTCGTTTTTATCAAGGCCGATCTTAGCGACCGCGCTGCTGTCGAAAAGGCTTTTGCCGAACATCGTTTCGATCGCGTGATCAACCTCGCTGCCCAGGCCGGTGTCAGATACAGTATCGAAAACCCGCGCGCCTACATCGATGCCAATATTGCCGGCTTCATGAACATTCTCGAAGCCTGCCGCCACAACAGGGTCGAGCACCTGGTTTATGCCTCATCGAGCTCGGTTTATGGCTCGAACACCCGCATGCCGTTCTCGGTTCATCACAACGTCGACCACCCGGTGTCGCTCTATGCTGCTACCAAAAAGGCAAACGAGCTGATGGCCCATACATATTCACATCTCTATGGCCTGCCGGTGACCGGGTTGCGCTTTTTCACGGTATATGGTCCCTGGGGCCGACCCGACATGGCTCTGTTCATGTTTACCAAAGCGATTATCGAGGGACAGCCGATCAAGGTGTTCAATAACGGCAAGATGCAGCGCGACTTTACCTATATCGATGACATCGTCGAAGGTGTTGTCAGAGTCTGTGACCGGGTTGCGACACCAGATGAAAACTGGAATGGCGATGTACCTGATCCGGCCAGCAGCCGTTCGCCTTATCGCCTTTACAACATCGGCAACCACAAGCCGGTAGAATTGCTGAAATTCATCGAAATCATCGAAAAGAAGGTCGGCAAAAAGGCGGTTATGGAAATGCTGCCGATGCAGCCCGGTGACGTGCCGGCCACCTGCGCCGATGTCGAAGATCTGATGCGCGACACCGGATTCGCCCCGAACACCTCTCTTGAGATCGGAGTGTCGAGGTTCATCGACTGGTACAGAGGCTACTACAAAGTCTGACCGGTCTCAGCGACCTTATCTATCTGGTTTTATACGGCGACAGCCTGATTATCAGGCTGACAGATTGTCGTGGTAAAAGGTTTCCCAGATTTCTTTTTCTTCGTTGAGGGTGAAGAGCGCCAGTCGGTCACGCAGAAGTCTGACACAGAATTCGATAATGGTTTCGTCGGGCATGCTGGCTTCGCTGGCATGATATAACATTACCACTCCGAACAGCCGGTTTTCGTGTTGCAGCGGGTAGGCGGCGCAGACAGTTTCGTCTTCGGCCATTTCCAGTGTGGCTTTGTGCCGCGGGTTCTTTTGAATGGTCTGGGCGAGTTCCAGTTCATGCTGATTGAGGCCGAGCTGGCGTGAACGATCGACGCGGGAGCAGGTTTCGCTGCTGCCATCGTTGCTGAAGCGCACCATCATGATGTCTTTTGCCTGAGTGATCTTGGCAAATTCGCAAAGAAACTTGAAAAATGGCTGTTCTTCTTCATTCGGCCGCGAAAACACCATTGCTTTGATACTGTCGAGCTGCGTATACAGCCGGGTAATGCTTTTGTGCATGCGGTCATTCTTGTTTTGCGATTCGCGAAATGAGACAGCGTTTTTGATGGCGGCAGAGGCATGTTTGAGATAGTAGCTGACCATGTTGATGGTCGTTTCTGAGCTTTCTTCTCTGCCAAATTTTTCGAGCATCATCATGCCAAGAACCTTGCCCTGATGCCGCACCGGAATATAAGCGGTAAGGCGATGCATCGAACCATTGGTGATTTCCATCGAGGCTGACTTTTCAGGGGTTATCTGGGCGTTGATCATTACCGGCCGGCCTTCGTTGAGCACTGGATTGAGAGCTTCCGGGTTATTGCGGGGTATATCGAGAAGCCGCGGTGAGGCGGTTCTGATGTCGAGAATTTCGTTGCGGCGATTCTGGCTGTCTTCTGTCTTGAAGATGTGCAGGCAGGTATTGTCGAGCTTGAACAGTTCCTGGGCTTTCTTTTCGATCAGAGTGGTAAGTGCATCCAGTTCAGTGCAGACATTCACCAGTTCAGAAATCTCGTCGAGGATTATCTGCTTGTATTCAAGCTCGGAAGTAAGCTGGTCATTGGTTGATTTGAGCGCGGCCAGTTCGTTCATCAGGCTGGCAATCTGATTGCTGGCGTTACTTTCTTCGGCTTTCAGGGCTTTGATCTTGTGGCTGAGCAGCTCGATTTCTACGGCGCGATCATTTGCCAGTTTCTGCATTTCTTCGAACATCCGGTGATTTTCGCGATTTTCGAGCGATACTTTTTCAAAGCTGGTTTGCAGTTCGGCGAGTTCTTTCTTGATGGCTTCAAGGTGGGTCTTGATGAAAATCTCTTCAGTTCTGTCTTCGAACATCGCCATGATACGGGTCTGGTTGTCGCAATCCTTGAACGAACTCAATCTGGCGTTGAAGATGTGCTCGGTTCCTTCACGCGAGCGGATCTTGATCTTTTCGAGAGAGCGGCGGCTGCCGCTGGTTATCACTGCCTGAATGACATAGGCCATGCCATACTGTTCAAGTTCAGGAAAAGCCTGCATGAGGTTTTTGTCGACGAGATCTGCCGAAAATATGCCGCTCTTGTCGACCTTGACTTTTTCGACCCGGCCGGAAGCATCGGCGACCAGCCATGCGCAGCTCGTCTGTTCGGCTGCCATGGTCGATGAAATTGCTCTTGTATTGCTTTTGTAAAGGAGATCGTTGAGAAAAAATATTCTCTCTTTGAAGACGAGGGTAAGCTTGTGGGCAAGATACGCGGCTGAACCCAGGCCGGCGCTGACAACAAGCGCGTTGGAAATTATCCAGCCCGAATTCTGGCTGAGATCGCCATAGAGGGGAGGGTAAAACTTGATGTGCGGTATAACCTGATATTTGACCAGAACACTGGTAAGAGACCATGTCGAAATTGTCAGAAGAGAGTAGACTGCGCCGGTCTTGAACCCCATTACTGCACCCGCAACAGTTATCGGAACGACACTGAGAAACATCATCGGGCTTTCGGTCGTGCCGGTGTATCTGGTCAACAGCATGATAACCATGATGTCGCCGATTACCTGAGAGTGCATGACGTTGTTGATCGAAAAGATGTTGAACGAAACATCCTTGAATGCCTCGAGCATCATCAGATAAAGAACTGCGAAAATTCGCGGAACAGCTGCCGGGAGTTGCAGGAGCCCGATAATACCGCGGCTTCTGACGCCGCTGAAGGTACTCGAAATAACCTTGAGCATCAGCTTTTTGAGACTGTTCATGCCATGAGTTACCATCATCTGGCGTGAAAGCAGTGAAAAATGAAGTGTGTAGAAGACATTCATCACCGCCAGCAGGCAGCAAAGTACGTAAATTGGCTCGATTCTGAAGCTCATTCCGAGAAGCTTCAGACTGAGAAGGCTGAAACCAAAAATTATTGGAATGCTCGCCCAGCGCAGCGTTATCAGGCCGCGGGCGATCTGTAGTTCTCTTATGCCAGAGCGATTTTCCATCTTTACAACTCCTGAGTTTTCCGGCAGATGCAGCACAGATAAATTATCGGCAGGTGAGTTGTTTTTAATGACGAACAAAAAAGCGATGCCTCGATATCATGATCTCATTTGATGCTTGTTTTGCAGTTCACCGGGAACTGCTGTGTTATATCAGGGCCGCATTGAAAAAAATATCAGGGTTGAGCGAAATCTTTTATGCTGTGTCCAGCTGCGGCAATCATCGCCAGAAGTTCAGAACGGCCACGGTTTGAGGCAAGATACAGCTGCCAGCGCTGGTGCAGGCTTGCAGGCGAGGAATTGTCTACCCGCAGCACCCTGGTGAGGTCAGAGAGTGGAGTTGTCTGGCGCTGGTGTGTTACTGGTACCCAACCCTTCTGCATTAAGCCGCGTAATTCAAAAGGTGGTAAGCCGCTGACTCCGGCAATGCCAATTCTAAGTACATCGACCGGTTCGCTGATGAGGCCTTTTTCGACGAGATTGTTGTAAATATGATTGCGGATGCGCGCGAGATTGCCGCTGACTTCGTCGCTGTTGCAATGAAAAATGATTTTCAGCATTCCGGCATCACGAACAAGAGTCAACGAAATCGCCGTGGCTGAGTTTGTCAGATTGTCGTGAATTTCATCGATAAGTCTCAGGTTACCGCCGCCGATGGCAATGGTTATATCACAGGCGTTGCCACCATTCGCATGGCAGGCTGCTGCAAAAGTCGGAAAAACTTCATTGGAAAAGCTGGTCAGATGCTGGTGTGCTTCTGGCATGCAGATACCGGTATATTGATACTTCGGCGCAACTGGAAGATCGACCTGCAGGCTTGTAAAAGTTCCGTGCCAGTGTTTCTGCCAGGCGTCAAACAATGCCCGTTTTGAGACATCACGCAGATCATCGCCGATAATCTCACTGAGAGAGCGGCTGAACTGCAGCCAGTCTGTCGGTGTTTCTTTGCCGAGGCGGTATTTATTGATCTGATTGAATCTGGACATATGTTCGGCCAGCAGTTCTTCGCTGCCGGAAAGATAGACGACCAGGCTGAGAGCAGCATCTCCAAAGACGATCTCGTATTTGAGCAGATTGTCGAGACTGGCTTCTCTGATGAATTTTTCTCCGAGATACTTAGCTGTGAAGAAAGCCTCTGAGCTGTTTTCAGGCCAGCAGAATACCGTGTATGCAGTTGGCTCAACTCCGGGCAGAACTTTGTAGTCGCTCTCAGTTCGCGATGTCTGTGCCAAAAAATACCCGAGTTCATCGGCGGCAGTGAGTTCGCCTGCATAAGAGAGCATGTTTTCCGAAAGACTGATGGTTACAGGCTTGTGTTGAAAGGCCGATATGAAGCCGTCCGGAGCAGGCAGTGAATGAATGAAGTCAGCAAAATCGCTGCTGCTTTTTTCAGTGAACTTGTTGCGCAGCGCGTGCCCGAGATTGACGAGAATATCTTTACATATCTGCACAGCGTGGCCCGGATCATTGAAATGGTAAAGAGCGAGTTGAATGCCGCACAGGCTGTGACTGGCCGACCACAGAGCCCCGCTTTTTCTGATTTGTTCGGTGATGCCATTGGCAGGAGATTTTATGGTGCTGACCAGCAGGTTATAAAATTCGCCCGCCTGATTACATCCGTTAACTATCGGTGCATCGAAAGTTATGACTATCGAGCTGAGCCTGGCTTCTGCTGAAGCGTCAGCGGCAATGGCCTGGCCAGCCGAAAACAAGGCCAGCACGCCGATAAACAGATACGTCATCAGTTTAGCTTCGATACGCATGCAGAAATTATATCACATGATCTGGCAGAGTGCAGCAAAGTCAAACCTTGCATTTAGTGACCACCCTGATTAGAATCTACTGAAAGTCATTTGTGGCGGTAAAAGGATGGTTCACTGGGAGAGCGAAATCGGTTCGGCGTTGATCGTTGCCGCCATTTTTCTGATTCTGGTCGGCCTCGGTGAGCTTCTGCGCGGTACTGGTGCCTGTTCGCAGGAAGGAACCCGCAAGTTCGTTCATTTTACCGGCGGTATTGTATCGCTGAGTTTCGCCTACATCTTTACGTCGCACTGGACCGTTCTTGGTCTGGGCTTTGTTTTCATTGCCCTGATGACGGTTACCAAAAAACTCGGTCTGCTGCCTTCCGTTCATGGCGTCAAGCGCAGATCCAGCGGCGATATTCTGCATCCGCTTGCAATCTACCTGACTTTTCTGGTCACCAGCTATCTCGAAAAGCCCTATTTTTATCTGATCTCGGTGGCGGTACTTTCGGTTTCCGACGCTTTGGCAGCCTTGATCGGCATTTCTTATGGATTCAAGGTTTATAATGTCGAAGAAGAAAACAAGAGCATCGAAGGTTCCTTCATCTTTCTGCTTTCGACCTTTCTGATCGTTCACCTTGGTCTGCTGCTGCTGACCGAAGTGGGAAGAATGGAATGCGTGCTTTCAGCTCTGCTCATCTCGGTGCTGGTGACCTGCTTCGAAGCAATATCGCTGGGCGGTGCCGACAATATCTTCATACCTTTCGGCACTCTTTTCATCATCATGAAAATCACTACCAAGCCGATACCCGAGATTATCATGCAGCTGTGTTCGATCGGCATGATATTTCTTGCGACATATCTGTTTGGCAACATTCAGGGGCGTCTCGGGCACTCAGGTATCATCGGGGTCGCTCTTGCCGGCTATGCCGCCTGGAGTCTGGTCGGCCCGGAATGGTACATTCCGGTTCTGATCTGCACTGTTCTGATATCTCTGTTCGATCTTTTTCTCGAAATGCCCGGAAGCCAGGATGAGCGCCTGCGTGTGCGCCCGATATTTTACATGTTCATCGTTTCCTTCGGCTGGATCTGTGGCGCCAACTTCAATCTTACCGAAGACCGTTTTTTCTTCATTCCTTATGTAGTAAGCTTTGCCGCGATTCTGAGCATCAGATGGCGCTGGTATCAACGTGAAGGCAATCTGATTTCTGTCAGCCGCCGCCGCCTGATTCCGCAATGGATTGCCGCCGGTAATTCTCTGATCAGAGCGGCGTTTCTCACAGCAGTTTTTATCAGCGCCAACCTGCTGCTTGGCCTGCAACTCGATCTGGCGTTTTCGGCCATGAGCTGCCTGGCCGGCATCATGATTTCTGACTTGCTTTACTGGGGCGTCGGCAGCCGATTTCATGGCGAATGGAGCCGCGTTGCCTTTTTGCGCATGGGCATGGCGTCAGTGCTGGTGGCTTCCAGCCTGGTTTTTGTGGCACATCTCTGGTATTACGCCTGAATCAGTTTTCGCCGGGCTTTTTCACCCTATGCAGATTTTCGAGGCCAATCAGGTTGATCGCTGCCTGCGAAAAATCAGGAACTTCCTTAATCCGTGCCAGATAGGCGAGCGCAGCATCACGCATCAGAATGCCAGAATCCTCAGAGCCGAGGGCATCGACGAACATTTTGTCGCCGCCAAGATTGCCGTTGGCGATGAACGATGACGTCGAAACCCGGTAGTTTTTCGAGTTATCGAGAGGCTGTCCGCCAACAACGATTTTTTCGGCGCGCCCGCGGTTGAGGTCGAAATCGGCCGTGAATCCGGCATACTGGTAGCCGTCGAGAGTGGCATAATTGGTGCAGATATGATCGAACATCTTCTGAACTTCGCTGCCAGGCATGACAAACGTGACTACTGTATTGTCGTAAGGCAGCGACTCATAAATCATGCCGACAGTGATATCGCCGGCACTTATGGCGGCTCTGATCGAACCTGAATTCACCAGGCAGATATCGGCTTTGCCGGCTTCCAGCATGCTCTGTGCCGTAAAAGTACCCATCGGCAGTATATGGGTTCTCTTCTGCTCTTTGGGAAGAGCCAGTTCGAAGGCGGTGTGCCCGGCGACAGCCTGCATGCTTGCTTCGAGACGATCGTTGTAGCTCTTTACCAGCTGCTGCACCTGATCGTCGACCGAAGGTTCATAAGCAGATGTAATTTTTTCAAGTCTGCCACTGAAGGTCGATATCTGGCCGGTTTCGTTAATCAGCAGATCGAGTCGGCCGAGATGAATGCCGTGTTCGCCAGCCTGCACCACAATGGTGCCGCCAAGGCCGTTTTGGCAGGTGCCAACGCCAGGATTATTGGCAATCAGTCTTGGTTCATGCAGTTCTTCGTGGGTGTGGCCACCAACGATAACGTCGATTTCGGCAACTTCTGCAGCCATGATCTCGTCAAATTCAATGCCGGAATGCGACAAGACGACGACAAGATCAACATAGGGTCTGATACGTCTGGCAACCTGTCTGACTGTGGCAGTCTGATTTCTCTGCTCCATCGGTTCGCAGTATTTACGGTCAGCATCGAGCCAGGCGCTGTCGCCGATGCTGCCGATAACCCCGATTTTCACGCCATTGCGTACGAATACATGATAAGCGGGGAAAACCAGTTTTCCGCTGGCGCGGTCGAAGACATTGCAGCACAGTAAACGAATGCCGGAAACAGCGATCTGTTTTTTCAGATTGTCGATACCGTTGTCGAGTTCGTGATTTCCAATTGTGGTGGCCTCGATTCCGGCTGCAACAGCGATTCTATGGCATGCCTCGCCTTTGAATACACTGTAAAATGGCGTTCCCTGAAAAATGTCGCCCGCATCGAGATAGAGGGCGCCAGGGGCCTCCTGCCTGATTCGGCGCACAAGTTCGGCGCGTCTGGCCACGCCGCCGACGTTTTCCCCATGCGTTTTGCTGTCAAAAGGCAGTACGCGCGAATGCGTGTCATTGCTGTGAATTATCGTCACCGGCCGGTCGGCGGCGAATGCCGGCAGAAAAGCCGAGAAGACCAGCAGCATGACTGCTGCCAGTCTTAAATTCTGTGATCTCATGGTTTGCCTCACAATTCGGCCAGTATCTGGGTAAGCAGGCTGTAGACCTTGTTCAGAGATGGCAGATACATGCGTTCATCTGGTGAATGCGGGTTCTTGATGGTCGGACCGAGAGACAGCATCTGCATGCCAGGGTGCAGGTTGCCGATCAGACCGCATTCAAGGCCGGCGTGAATGGCTTCAACCTTTGGCTCGCCGCCGAAAAGTGATTTGTAAATCTTTTTGCAGGATGCGAGCAGCTGCGAATTGAAGTCAGGTCGCCATGAGGGGTAGCCACTGCCGCTTTGCACGCGCGCGCCTGCGAGGCGGGCAATAGCTTCGATGCGGAAGGTGATGGCATCGAGCCTGGTCATCACAGAACTGCGCTGGCTCGAATGAATATAGAGTTTGCCGCTGTCGATCCAGGCCTTGGCCAGATTCGAAGAAGTTTCGACCAGATGTGGCATGTCGGTCGAGCGTGCGACGACGCCATGCGGCATTGCATAAAGAAGATCAAGAGCCTTCATGGTGATGTAGCTCATCATGGCGCGCCGGTCTGGAGTAACTGCCATTTCGGCGAGATACACGCTGAGTTCGGGGTCGGTGCGCGCAAATTCAGATTTGAGATCTTCTTCAGCCTTCTCGACATGCTGTTTGATATCTGCCAGGCGGTCGATCGGAACGAAGAAGGTAGCCTCGGCATCGCGTGGAATGGCATTGTGAGCGGTTCCGCCCTTGATCCAGGTCAGGCGCAGATCGCTGATGTCGCGAATGCTGTGCAGGATGCGGGTGAGAAGGCGAATGGCGTTGGCACGTTCGTCGATGATATTCTCGCCTGAATGACCGCCAGTGAGGCCACTGACCTTGATATGCATGCCGCGATAATCATAGGGAACTTCTTCATATCCGAGGTCGAGTTCGATATGAGTATCCTTGCCGCCGGCGCAGCCGACGGTGAATACATCGTCTTTTTCAGAATCGATGTTGATAAGATATTTTGCATTGATGATGCCGGTCTCAAGGCCGCGGGCACCAGTCAGGCCGGTTTCTTCCTCGACGGTGAACAGCAGTTCAAGCGGGCCGTGCTTGACTTTGTCGTCGGTGGCGAGACACATTGCCATGGCGATGGCGATGCCGTTGTCGGCGCCGAGAGTGGTTTTATCTGCTTTAAGCCATTCGCCGTCATAAACGAAGCGGATCGGATCTTTCTTGAAATCGTGCGCTGAATCAGGGGTTTTTTCGCATACCATATCAAGATGACCCTGCAGGACGATTGGCGCGTGCTTTTCCATGCCCTTGCTTGCGGCGATTTTGATGATCAGATTGCCGACACGGTCGGTAATGTAGAGAAACTTGTTGCTGCGGGCCCAGTCGATCAAAAAGTGTCTGATCTGCTCTTCATTGCCAGAGCCGCGCGGAATAGCGCTTATCTGTTCGAAGGTGTCGAGAATACGTTGTGCAGTTGCATCGAGCTTAAAAGAAGACTTGGCGGCCGCCGGTTTTTCGGCTTTTGCCTGTTTAGCGGGTCTGGTAGTATCAGCTTTTTTAGGGGCAGCTGTTTTAACCGGTTTAGCGGCAGTTACGGGCTTTTTGATTTCCTTTGCCATTTAAGATCTCCTTGTCGGTCTTTTCGGTCAAACTTAATACACTTAGGCTATCTTTTCAACTAATCACGAAAAAATGATGCGTTTGTTGGAAGAGCATGTTAATTTATCTGCGTAAGTTCAGGAGCAAACTTTATGGGTATCGAGCAGCGACCGGTTATCGCAATTTCATTATTGAGCGAAATCGCTCAGGCAATTTCTCATCTCAATGCTGACCGGGCTCTGCTTTTTTTAACCGAAAGCGCGGTTTCGGTGACCGAGTCGGCTGGTGCTCTGCTGCTTACTCCGCACGAAAAAAGCAGCACGATGATTCCCCTGGTCAAGAGTTTTCAGGAATCGATACCTGAACCTGAAATGACGGTAGATTTTCTCAGTGACTGCTTTGCTGTCTTCATGCGCCTGCGCGCCAACGCTCCCGGCACACCTGCGAACGAATACGAAATCTCAGAAAAATATCCGATAAAAAGTATGTCTGCCTGGCCGGTAATGCTTTCGGGCAAGCCGGTTGCTCTTCTGATCATGTTCAAGCCGGCAGATCGCCCTGAATTTTCGTTCGAACAGCGCAGCGTCATCGAGATCATCACCCCGTTCATGGGTTCGCTGTTCGAAAATCTCAGGCTGAACAACGAAATGATACATAAAAATTCGCGTCTGTCAGCTCTTTACGAGATATCGCAGCAGGCCGAGTCTCTCATCGACTTTCGTGATATCTACGACGCTCTTGGCAAGGTTGCACGCAGTTTCATCAATTTCGACGTCTACCTGCTGTATTTCGTCTCAGCTGATGGCAAAACCCTCGAGGCGCGTCTTGACCAGAATGTGTCTGAATCCTTTCCGCGTTCGATTCCGGTTGGCGAAGGCCCGGTCGGCCTGGCCGCCAAAGAATTGAAGCCTTATCTGACCTACACGCGTGAATTCAATTCGGTGCTGATTCTGCCGATCGAAGTTTCCGGCCGTCTGATTGGAGTTCTCACCATCGGAAGCCGCAAGCCATACGCCTACCGCGACGAAGACATCATCGGTCTGCGCATCATTGCCACCCAGATCGCTTCGATCGATCACATGTTCAAAGATCTGATACGTCTTAAAGGCTTTACCGAGCGCATTCTTGAAAGCATGACTTCTGGCGTGCTGATTTTCAACCCGGAAGGCCGTGTTACTTACGCCAACCCCGAAATCAGAAACATCATGAGCCGCCAGTTTCCCGAGGGCTGGAGTCCTTTTGACAGCAGCGACAAGTTGCCGGGCCGCCTCAATGAGCTGATGATCGAAGCTCTGACCACAAACATCACTCTCGAGAGCGAAAGGGTAAAAATCAGAAACAGTAATCCGGCGCGCATTGTCGAAGTTAACGCTTTTCCCTTTCGTAACGAAACCGGCGGTATGCTTGGTACTGCAGTGTTCATCAAAGACGTCACTCAGCTCAGCGCGCTCGAAGAACAGCTCAAGCGCGCCGACAAGTTGTCGGCTCTCGGTGTGCTGGCAGCCGGTATTGCTCATGAAATCAGAAATCCGCTCACCGGCATGAAAATGATCGTGCAGCTGCTGCAGAGTGAATTTGGTATAAAAGATCCGCGCAGTGAGCCTCTGCACATAATACAGAGCGAAATCGACCGCCTCGAGAGTATTATCGGTAATCTGCTCGATTTTGCGCGGCCGAGCAAACCGAAGGCGATCGATGTCGAACCCGAACGTGTGGTCGAAGACTGTTTTCTGCTGATCAAGAACCAGCTCAAAAAACAGAGCATCAGGTTCAGCAAGACTGTCGTGCCGAACTGTCCGAAAATCGTGGGCGACCCTGACCAGCTCAAGCAGGTATTCATCAATATTCTCACCAATGCCGTGCAGGCTCTGCAGCCAGAAGGTGAGTTGCGTATCAATATCGATCTTCGCGACGATTTTGTAACTGTCGCTTTTGAAGATACCGGCAGTGGCATTCCGGCCAGCCGACTGCCCGATATTTTCAACCCGTTCATGACCACCAAGGAAGACGGTACCGGTCTTGGGCTTTCCATGGCTCTGCGCATAGTCGAAGAGCATGGCGGCAAGATCGATGTTCAGAGTGTGGTTGACGAAGGCTCGACTTTTACCGTCTATCTGCCAAGAAAGCAGGAATAACATGCTGGTAGTTGGAATATCAGGACAAACTGGCGCCGGAAAATCGACGCTGGCCAATCTGTTGTCACAGCGCGGACTCGGCCAGAACGTCGAAGTCGACGCAATCGGCCATGAACTGCTGAGACAGCCGGCCATGCAGCATATTCTGGTCAAGACCTTCGGTGACTCGATCATGGTTGCCGGTGCCATCTGCCGGCGCACTCTTGGCCGTGTTGTATTCGCCAGTGAAGAAAAGATCGATGCTCTCAACAGCATCATGCACCCGGCGATGGTCAATGAAGTCAGGCACAAGATCGAGCTGGCTGATGCTGCCGGTGAAAAAGCGATAATCATCAATGCGGCGCTGCTGTTCAAAATGGGCCTCGACCGTCTCTGCAGCCGCATCATCTACGTGCGGGCCAACTCTGACCTGCGAATGCAGCGCCTGGTGGATTACCGCAAATGGAGCCAGGAAAGTGCGCGTGAAAGGTTGCATGCTCAGGATGAGCTGCCCGAAAACGCGCAGGTGATCATCGTTGACAACGATGGAACGGAGCAGGCGCTGGCTGAAACCGCGAGCAATCTGGCAGCGATGCTGCTGGCAAATGTCGGCGAAAGCAAACTTGCGGCAAGATACCCTTACACAGACGTTGAAATCGAGGAAGGCGAGCAGATGATATTTTCTTCACCTGACCCGGAAGTCCCGGCCGCGTTTCTTGAGTTTCTCGGCACCGTCTTTTCGCCGCTCGAAGAAATTGCCGCGGTTTATCTTTTTGATAGCTGCAAAGCTGGAGAACAGGAATCTACGCTGGTAATCGGGCTTGAACCCGCCCGCCCGCTTGCCGGTCTCGAGGTCGATCGCCTTTCTTTTCTGGTTCTCGAAGGAGTCGAAGCCCACATTCACGACCGTGAGGTTCTCGATTTCATGGTTATAGAGAACGAGGAACTACGTCAGATTGTGGCCTCGGTGAGTCCGAAGATAAGCCTCAACCGCTAATTCACAGCATAAATAAAGGATCGCGCATGGGACACCACGAACACGAAAAACTTGCGGGCGCCAGCTTGAGAGTCGGCGTCATGACCTTCACTGATACCCGTGATGAAAGCACTGACAAGTCGGGTGGCATACTCAGAGAAATGCTTGTTACAGCTGGTCACCAGATTGCCGGCTATCGCATTGTCCGCGAAGATGCTGGTCTGATGCGGCAGGCTCTCGAAGAATGGCTGCTCAGCACTCAATTCGATGCGGTGGTAAGCAACGGCGGAACCGGGCTGACCGCCCGTGATGGCACGGTAGAGGTTGCCCGCTCACTCTTTAACAAGGAAATGGAAGGCTTTGGTGAGCTGTTTCGTCTGATCTCATATCACCAGATCGGGCCGGCCGCCATGCTGAGCCGTGCCTGTGCCGGAGTTGTCGGTGACAAGATGCTGATCTGTCTGCCAGGCAGCAGCAAGGCAGTCAGGCTGGCAACCGCACGGCTTATCGTGCCGCAGCTTCCCCACATGATCTGGGAAGTCAGAAGGCAATAAAAAACGCGGGGTTGTGCAACCCCGCGCCAGTAAAGCCGTTGAACTGTTACTTGCCTTTTTCCTTGCCGCCGAACCAGCCCTTGAGGGTACCCATCAGGCCGCTCTTTTTGGCTTCTTCAGTGATCTTTTCGCCGGTCAGGCCGGTGATGAGGTGAACGAAGTCATTGCGATAGGCCGATTCAGTGGTGGTGTCGAAGATCGTTTTCTGCTCGTTGACCATGCTGAGAGCATTTTTCCAGTCATCGTGCAGGCTGTAGTCAAATTTGCGCTTGAGGCTCGCTTCGATTTCGGCCCTCGAGATCGCGTACATGCATTCCTCGCGATTGAGGATCATTCTGATCTTCTCGGGCGGGTATTTGAGGGTTTCGACAACCTTCATGCACTGCATCATGCTCTTGATATGAGTGAGTTCAGGAGCTATGATCAGGCAGATGTAGTCGGAGATGTCGAGAGAGTTGATGGTGAGATCCTGGAACAGTGAGTGGGTATCGACGATGATATAGTCAAAAACGGTTCTGGCGATCTTGATCAGCTTGCGCAGATGGTTAGATGTGACCATTTCTGACTGCTCAGGTTTGAAGGGTGAGGGAAGCACTGAAAACCCGTGTGGATGCTCGCTCAGGAACTTTTTGAGATCTTCGGCGGTCTCAGGTTCGGATTCAACGAGGTCAGCGATGCTGCGTTTGGGCTTGAGGCCGAGCATGAATGCGAGGTCGCCGAATTGCAGATCGAGGTCGATCAGCAGCGCCTTTTTGCCGGTAAGTTTGGCGATACCTGCGCTCAGGTTGGCTGCAGTTACGCTCTTGCCAGCGCCACCTTTGGGGCTGAACAGGGTGATCAGCTTGCCGCACTTTTCTTCTTCGATGGTGATCGCCTTCATGACGGCAGTGGTTTTGCGGATGCGCTGGGTCAGGGCGGTCATGATGCGCAGCGCAATGAATGAATTCAGGCGCAGCAGCATGTCGAAGTTGACCTTGTCGATTTCGAGAAGTGTGCATTCAACCTTGGTCTTGATGGTTGCATTGCGGGGTGCACCTTCTACCAGAGCCATTTCACCGAAAAAATTACTTTCATCGGTGCTTTTGATGTCGTTGATTGCCGGACTGTTCTCTTTATTAACCTCGACGATACCCTCTTTGAGAAGGTAAAACGCGTCGCCGACGTCGCCTTCTTTGAAGAGAGTTGTTCCGGCGGGGAGCACACGCTCCTTGACTACCTCAGCAATCTTTTTGAGATCGTGGTCTTCAAGGCCTGAAAAAAGCTTTATCTGTTTAATTGCTTCTATACTGATAATAGTAATCACACCCTCTTTCAGAAAATTTCAGGAACGGACGGTTCAATCTTTCTTGTTGCCCTCTGTTGCGTTGTCTGCTGTTTCTGCAGTGGTTTCGGCGATTCCCATCAGTTTGTTGTAAATCTTTTCGCCAACCTCGGGTTTCAGAATTTTCTCCCAGATTGTTTCCTTTTCTTTTAGCGAAATCAGTTTGACTTCCTTTTCGCTTATGGCAATGAAAGCCACCGGTTCAATCGTTGCGCCACCGCCAGAGCCGCCGCCAAAGCCGACGGAATCATTTTTTCCCTGGCCGCCGCCAGCGCCAAAGCCAAAAGAGACTCTGGTGACCGGTATTACAGTCCAGTTCTTGAAAGTGGTCGGTTCACCGATTACGGTCTTTGAGTTGATCGCCACTTTAAGCTCTGATAATACTGTTTTGATTAAGGTGTCAATTGCCATTTGCGCTGGAACCTCCTGAATTTCGAGAACATCTTACCAGAAACTGCGTCAGGTAGAAACAAATTTTTAATGCTGTTTTTTAGAGCGGTACCATTTGAACAACTGCCAGAGTTCGAGATAAATCTGCTTTTCAAATAAAAGCGCGCAGGTGGCGAAAAGCAGTCGGTACGGTCTGATTACAGCCGAGATGCAGGCGCGGCTGTACACCATGGGGGCTCCAAAATGAGGAATTGGCACGAAGTTTATGCCCCATTGCCCGGCCATGCCGCTTGCTACCGCCAGAGTGGCATGGCTCATGCCGGTCAGATATGGTTCATGCAGGGCATATCGGAGCAGAAGATCTGTGCGCGGCAGTCCGAAGCCTTTTTTGCCGCGTTGCCAGAATCTTTTGAATACTGGTGACAGCGCCCGCCACTTGCGTCTGAACAGGCGCAGATAGCTTTTGATCTGGCTGAAACGCCGTGATGCATCGCGTTTGAATTTGCGCAGCAGCTGTCGCAAAGATGCGCCTTCTTTTGCAGAGGTTTTAGGCGCGTGCTCATCTTTGGCTGAGCGATCTCTGGCCGCCTGATAGTCAGCTTCGACTTCATGCAGCGGTTTAAGCGGGCGACTGTCGATATCAGCTGGCGGTGCTTCGCTGACGACCGCTTCGACGGTTTCGACTGTCTCAGCTGATTCAGTTACCGGTTTAACTTTGCCGGTTTCACCTGTTGTCTCGGATACCTCGGTTGGGAGCTGTGTCGCATCAGATTGTTTCGGAGTCGGCATTTCGTCAGAGCCAACAACAGAGGGTTCAGGTTGCTCTGAGTCTTTTTTTTCGGGCTCTTCGTGAGTCTGCGCTGCTGCCTGTGGCTCAACCGATGAATCAGTGTCGTCTGTGGTCTGCTTAACATTGCCGACGGATGCTTCTCTGGTAGAATCGAGTGTTGAGTCTTCGCCTGGCTGCGTTAAACTCTCACCGGTAGAAACTGGAGCCGGAGGTGGCTCTGATGGCTGTGATGGTGGGGGCGTAGTCGGTGGTCTGCCGGTCGCCGCCTTGCGGCCCATGCGTTCGAGGCGTTTTTTCCAGCCGAGAAAACTGACTACAACATCTTGAGTGCGGGGGGTTGCGATGATACCGATTCTGAACATGCGAAAAAGGTAGACGAACCAGACTTCTGCCCGCTGTCCCTTAAGCGAACCGCGCAGTCTGACGTCGAACCGCAGCGGATGAAATATGGCAGTGATTAAGGCGAGCGAACTCACTGCCACCGCGATCAGCAGCAGTGCCCAGATTATCTGCCAGATTGTCGAAAGTATTTCCATCAGGGTGTGATCAAATTGGTTGGCTGCGGTGCCAGCGAAATTTCAAAGCGTTCAGCGGCTGCGAAGACCTCGCCGTCAAGTTGATAAGGCGTTGGCCGGTCGGCCTCGACGACAAAATGCCGGCCCTGCAGCGACTCGGCAACATCTTCAGGAAATCTGCCATTGCCGCGGGCAAAGTTGAGCAGCCGCAACAGGCTGCCAACCGAAAAGCGCTTGAGCAGAACGAGATCGAGTATGCCGTCGTCGAATCTGGCCTGCGGCGCAAAAAAGAGTTCGCCGCCATAACGTCGCATATTGGCGATTATCGCATAGTATCCATGGTGTACTATGCCATCGCAGGTGACTTTGAGCTTTGGCGGCCGGTAAGTCATGAACTTTTGCAGCCCGGCAACTACATAGGCAGCCCGGCCAAGCAGCTTTTTGCGCCAGCCACCGACGGCGCCGGCTACTTCTGCGTCGAAGCCAAAACCGGCGACAAAAAGATATTTTCGACTGTTACAGACAGCCGTGTCGACTTTCTGAACCGCGCCGGTTACCAGAACTTTTACGGCATCAGACACTTTGAGAGGTATGCCGAGCTCGCGGCCAATTACATTGGCTGTGCCGGCCGGGATGATACCGAGTATACCACCTGGTGCAAGTGAGTTGAGCAGGTTGTTGATGGTACCGTCACCGCCGGCCGCTGCGACTATTGTGCCTGGTATCGCGCTGAGCCGTGCAGTTTCACTGCTGGCATGTTCCTGCGATGTGGTTTTGACGATTTCGATCGCGGTATGGCGGGCAAGTCGCTCGCAGGATGATTCCAGACCTTTGAAGTCGAGAGTTCTGGCGCCGGAATTGGCGAGAATGTAAATTTTGCCTTGTGATTCAGCCTTCATTGACGGTAACCGCTTTATATGAACCGTTATCGAGTTCGATACGGTAAAACTCGGCATTCTGTGCGTGTGAAAAGGCCACCAGGGTGTCGGGGCGCAGAGCACGGCGCAGGAATGTGTTGCGGGCCTGCAGGGTTTCGATTGGATAAAGGTCGAAAGCCTCGTGTCGTCTGGGGTTCATATGTAGAGGAGTCGGGCAGATGTCGGCCGGGTAGATCAGGTTGCGCCGGCTGTCTCTGATTCTGACGATCTGGTGGGCCGCGGTATGGCCGCCGCTGACTTCTACGCTTATGCCATCGGCTATTTCGCAGTCGCCACTGATAAAATGCACGTTGCCGGTTTCGAAAAGCGGCAGAAAATCGTGAACGTGATAGCTGCTGCGTGAAAAATCATCGGGCCGGCAGGCTGCCGACCATTCGTCACGTTGAATGTAGAGCGCTGCCCGGCGAAAAACTGCGATGGTATCATCACCTGACGAGCAGGTTGAGCCGCCACAGTGGTCGAAGTGCAGATGAGTGTAAACTATATGCGTGATATCATCTGGCGACAGACCGAAGTTTGCAAGATGGCTCACTACCGTTGTCGAATCTTCGAGACCCATCGTTTTAAGCCTGGCCGATCGATGCTTTCGCCCTGAACCTGTATCGACGAGCATATTGATGCCGTCGCCTCTGATCAGCAGAAAATTGATGCCGAGCTGAATGCGATTTTTTGCGTCGGGCATGGCAAATGCTTCCCATTCAGAGCGGGGCAGACCGGCAAAGGTGGCGGCGCCATCCACCAGCATCCGCCCTTCCTGCAGGATATCGACTTCATATTTTCCGGTTTTCACGAACTTTTCTCCATCTCAACAATTATGCCACAGTCACAGGTGCCAACTGCAAGTTTTATTCTTCGGCCGCACCATCATCCGGTTGCTCTGGTTGGGTCGAGAATATGCGCTCGCCGGTTTCCTCAAACCTGAAAGTGACATTGAGCGGGCCAATGGCGTAGGTATCTTCGGGAACTGCCGCAATCAGTATGAACTGGCGATTCAGTTCCTTGATGCGGTTGACCATATCGTAGAAAGACAGCATCGAATCTGACGACAGATCACCAAAGCGGCCGGTGAGCGGATTTGCGATCATGCCCAGCCTGACCACTTCCTGATTGATTTCATCCATGAACCGTTTGAGATTGCGGGCGATCTCGCCACGGTTGAGAGTGCCGTCAATCTGAATCGAAGCGATTTCCTGGTTTTTGCGGAAAATCAGATTGTTGGGAAGCAGAATGAAACGCACGTTGCCAAGCTGTTCGCCGGCGTTGATGTTTTCTGCCGCGATGGCGCCGACGACCATATCCTGCGTTGAACTGGCGATATGAGCGGCCATGCCGTTGAGCTGGTCGCGATTGGCGGTGAAAAAGTCGATTTCATCCTGCACATTTACGCCACGGCGGCGCACTTTGGCGGTAAGGTTGATGATCAGAGTTGTCAGCTCTTTCATTACTTCGCTGGCGCTTTGCTGAGCCGCTACGACAATGACTGCCAATGGCTCGTCCTTGCGGAAAACGACGTTGCCGGTCTCTTTGATGCGCACGGTCGACGTAAGGCGCTCGACATCGTTGGTCAGTTCCTGTTTTTCTTTTTCGAGCTGCTGCTTGACCTGCGCGAGACTGCGGGTTTCGTTGTGCAGGTTTTCGATGTCGCGGCGCAGAGTGTCGATGTGAAACAACGCGGTTCTTACGTCTTCAGAAATTATCGTCATGGCGCCGAGAGTCAGCAGGGTGATCAGAATGCCTGTCGAAATCGCTACCACGAGCGCGGTGATGCGCGGTCGCAGTCCGAGCACGGTCAGCCTGCGTTTGCCGACGTAGGTGCCGAGTGCATCTCCTATGTAAGCAATCAGGCCGCTGATGAGAACCAGTATCAGAATATAGATCATTGGCTGATTTTCTCGATCTGGTCGAGCTGAAAGCGGTCACCGAGGTAAAACTTGCGGGCCGTTTCGTCTTTGGCGACGAACTGAGCCGAGCCCGAAACCAGAATCTTGCCGAGACTCATGATGTAAGCGCGGTCGACGATTGCCAGGGTCTCTCTGACGTTATGGTCGGTGATCAGAAGTCCCAGGCCCTTCTTTTGCAGCGCGATAACTATGCTTTGAATATCCTGCACCGCGATCGGGTCGACGCCGGCAAAGGGTTCGTCGAGCAGAATGAAGCTGGGTTCTGCTGCCAGAGCGCGGGCGATTTCGACGCGGCGGCGTTCACCGCCAGAGAGCGAGTAACCAAGACTGTCGGCGAGGCGGGCGATGTCGAGATCGTGCATCAGCTTTTCGAGTCGTTCATGCCGCTCTTTATCGCTGATTTTGATGCCTTCGAGAATAAGCCAGATGTTTTCGCGTACAGTCAGCTTGCGAAATACGCTGGCTTCCTGCGGCAGGTAGCCAATTCCCATGCGGGCACGCTGATACATCGCCTTGTGAGTAATATCATGGTTGTTGAAGAGTACCCGGCCGCTGTCTGGCTTGATCAGGCCGACTACCATATAGAAGGTGGTCGTCTTGCCGGCTCCGTTTGGTCCCAGCAGGCCAACGATTTCGCCTTTCTTGATGTTGAGCGAGACGTGATCAGCGACGGTGCGTCCTTTGTAGGACTTGCATACCAGCTCTACCGTTATTTCATCAGGCTTGTCTGGAGCCAGAAAAGACGTGGCCTGTGCTGGTATTTCCGCTTCAGTGATTTTCATCTGTAGTTATTCCCCGTTTCAGTCTTCTTCGGTTGCTTCGATGAAATCTTCTTCATCTCCGTCGCTGCCGTCTTCGATCTTAAGGTATTCTCCGGCTGGAATATTGTCGGGCAGCTCATCATGGCTTTGCCCGGCTTCTTTGATCGCCAGCTTTTCCTTGTCATCTTCTTCGCTTTTCTTCTTTTCGCGCTTCTTCTTTTTCTTGTCTTTATCCTTGTCGCGGGAACCACCACCACTGGAAGGATAAACCGTGGCCTGCACATTACCCACCGCTATGGTTCTGTCTTCTTCGGGGTAATAAATTATCTTGTTGGCATAAAGTTCAGAAACCTGTTCAGCATTGGTGCCGGCTTCTTTAGATGTCTGGAAGGCGTGGGCGCGGCCGACGATGATCATGCGATTTTCGCGGTTGAGATATATCGCCTTGTCTCCGGTTGCCCGCAGGGTTTCGGTAATAATCTCGACATCGTTACGGGCAATCGCCTTGTCTTCATTGCTGAAAAGTTCGAGTGTCTCGCAGACTATATCAGAAACCGGTGACTTTTCGTTTTCTAAGGCTTCTTCGTCGGTTTCGCCATCGCGATAAGGAACTTCGATTACTCTGACATTGCCTTTTGCCAGAAAGCGGCTTTCTTTGTTGAAACCTTCTACTTCATTGCAGGTAAGAATGACCCGGGTTTTGCGGACTTTTGTGCTGCCTTCTTCATCGCCACCCTGATTGGCCCTCTCTACGATACGCACCAGTTTCGGGTTGCCGCGGGCAAGTATGCGGTCTTCTTTGACATAGGCTTCGAGATAGTCAGAGGTTAGCACTGAGCCGGGTTGTGTTACCTTGACGTTGTCGATAGCCTTGACGATTTCGAGGTCACGATCGTAGATGCCACGGTCGGCGGTCAGGGTAGAGTCTTTCTGCTCGGCTGTCAGACCGCCTCTGGCCACATATACGTTTTTGAAGAACGTCATGAGCTTGCTCGAAATGACCATATCGCCAGCTGTGATGGAAGTCTGGGCAAACAAGGCGGTTGAGCTCATGAATATCAGGATCAGGATCAATTTTTTCATGGGTTTGGTTCCTTGCTGGGTTCGCTGCTCAGGCTGTTCGACGCGGTGGCATCGACAGTGTCAGAGGATAATGACACAGCGGGGGCTGACGCAATATTCAAAGGTATCAGCAGCTGTGATAACGGCGGAGCTACTGGCAGACCCGATATCTGTTCAGGTTCGCTGCCGTTTCTGGCGGTTCCGCTGGCGGTTTCCCAGATTCTGATGACTACCTGCTGCAGAATCTGGGCTTCTTTGTCGGTGGTGTTATAGCGCATTCCCAGTCCGGTCAGAATGGTGTCGTCTTTCCAGATCGTTACCGGTTTCTGGGTGTGCAACTCCTTACGGTTGAAGTAATAGCGGAGCTCATCGGTTCTGATTCTCTCATTATCTGTATTCCAGCCCCGCACGTCGCCCCAGAACTTGGCTTCGAACGGATTTTTCAGCGCCCGCTCCGATATCAGTTTGCCAGTCCAGGTGGCCTGGTCCTGTTTGTAGAAGATGGTGCGCACGTTCGAGGCATTCATGTTGCTCTGGTTGTCATCCATGTCGCAGACGTCGGCATAGAGCCTGGCGTGTTCAAAACCGCCTTCAACCTGACTGAAATTCACGTTTTTCAGCACCATGCGGTGCTTTACATAGCTGGTGGTAGATTTTTCGAGGTTGTCGTCCCACATGATGATGGTGATGAACGCGACAAGAATTGCAGTCCAAAGCCAGTAACTGAGCAGAATGTTTTTCATCAGCCGGTTCTCCCCAGCCCGGCGAATTCGTAGCGTTCATGAAACCAGCACCAGAGGTCGGGCCTACGCCTGTAAGCTGCTTCATAGCGATCGACATACCGCTGTATGTTGCTGCACATGCTGGCGCTGCGGTCGAATTCGACTGGCTTTTCAAAACGCAGCAGCAGACGGCCGTTTTTCTGCCGCTCGGCAAACGAAGGAATCAATGGGGCCCGGCTGCGCAGGGCCAGCAAGACCGGGGCGCTGTAGAATGAAGCAGCCCGGCCGAAGAAGCGCACCTGATAGCCGCGTTCGCGGGCATTCAGATCTGCGAGAAGCCCCACGGTTTTGTTCTGGGACAACAGCTTGAGGGCAGCCGGAATTGTATTGTCCATGATTACGATTTCACCGCGCTTCTCGCGAAAGCTGTTCATGAATGCGGTCATCTGGTCGACGGCCTGCGCCCGCGCCATTACATGCATGGGAATTCCCATTTTCGTCAGCGTGTAACCCATGACTTCCCAGTTGCCAAAATGGCCTGAAAGGATGATGATACCACGCTTTCCCGCCAGGGCTTCTTCGATATTTTCCCGCCCCTCTATCTGGACAAATTCAGGATCAGCGGCCAGAAGTTTTTCGTAAAAGAAGACTTCGAGCAGGGTCATGACCTGGTTCTCGGCCATGCCGGCAATTATTGCATCTTTTCTGTCAGCAAATTCTGCTGGCAGAAGTTCGCGTGCGCGCTGGATTTCTTTTGAAAAAATCAGTGGAAACACTTTGAGCAGCAGACGCTTCAATTTGGGTACCGCCCTGACTTCAAGCCTGGTCATCATCGATACCAGGCCCTTGATAAGCCAGGCCCGCAGAGTCCGTTTTGTTTTTTTGAGCTGGTCGCGCATTATTCCTGGTTGATGAAGCCCTCGATGAGTCCGTCGATAAGGCCTTTGCGGTCGAGAATCAGGTCGATTGCCTCGCGCACGGCACCACTTCCGCCGCAGGTCGACAGAACGTAGTCCGCATATGGGCGAACCGAAGGATGATGGTTTGCCGGAACGAAGAACAGACCGACTCTGGTGCCGACCGACAGATCGTTGAGATCATCACCGATATAGGCCACTTCTTCGCGGGCAAGACCATGTTTTTGCATGATTTCTGCAAGCACATCGCCCTTGCGGGTGACGCCCTGATGAAGCTCATCGAACTTGAGTTCGCCTGCCCGCCGCTCAAGCCCCTGCGATGCCCGGCCAGTGATGCAGCCTGCCAGCAGGCCTGATTTCTTCCACATTTTCAGGCCGATGCCGTCGGCAGCCGCGAAAGCTTTGAGTTCGAGGCCGTCGTTGCCGAGTACCACGTGTCCGTCGGTCATCACTCCATCACAGTCGAAAAGCAGCATTCTGATCTTGCGACATGATAGATTGAAAGCGTCATGGGATTTACGCGGGTCGGTCATCTGACGTGATTCCTTTGCAGCAGATTGAGGCAGATACATCTGCCTGAGTTAGAGCTACAGGTATAGCATAGATTGGGCTTTGACGCAAACTGCCGCCGCCACTTACATTTTGCTGCGAACCCGTGGCAAAAATGGCTGGCAAGGGGTGCAGTAATCTGCTATAATCGCAGGGCTTGAAACAGGTCATATTTCCATTTCTTATCGCCTGGCTGGCCGGAACTCTTCTGGTTCCGATGGTTCGGCGTGTTGCTCTCAACCTCGGACTGGTAGACCGTCCCGGTGGCCGTAAGATTCACAAGGCGCCGGTACCGCGGGTTGGGGGTGTTGCGCTGTACTTCGGCGGCTTGATCGGTGCGCTGCCATTTCTGACTGAAAACACCGAAACAATCGGAATTCTGCTGGCAGCTACCTTTGTGATGCTGATCGGCCTGCTCGATGACCTGATCGATCTGCAGGCCCGCGTCAAGCTTGCCGGGCAGATTATCGGTTGTCTGATTCTACTGGCTGCCGGGGTCAAGATTGACTTTGTCACTGACTTCATCACCGGAAAAGGGCTGGTGGCACTTGGGTTGCTGACCTGGCCGCTGACTCTGCTGTGGGTGATCGGGTTGACCAACACTGTAAACCTGGTTGACGGTGTCGACGGACTCGCCGGTGGCATCGTGTTCATCGCGCTTTCTACTCTGCTGGCGGTGCGTCTGGTGACACCACACATGCACGGGCCTGACCTGATCGGCAATGTTCTCGTGCTGACCGCTTCGATGATGGGAGCACTTCTGGCTTTTCTGCGGTTCAATATCTATCCGGCCGTCATCTTTATGGGCGACTCGGGAGCATATTTTCTGGGTTTCATGACAGCAGCGTTGTCGGTTGCCGGTGCGACAAAGGGGTCTATTCTGTTCCCGCTCGTAGTGCCTCTTATTGCGCTGGGTTTGCCGGTTCTCGATGTGTTTTTTGCCATTTTGCGGCGTTATTCAAAGAAGGTTCCGATTTTTCAGGCTGACAAGGAGCATCTGCATCACCGTCTGCTGCAGAAAGGGCTTTCGCAGCGCGACACCACCCGATTCCTCTGGATGGTTTCGACCTGCTTCGGGTTCGTAGCCATACTGGCTGCAGATATCCCCCATCGTGGTATCCAGATTTTTTCTGCGATATTTCTTGTGATCATGATTCTATTGTGTGTAACTTTCTTTTTGAGGAAAACCGGTGCCAATAAGTAAAACCTGTTTCAGAAACCTGCTTCTGCAGGATACGGTCGCCCGGCAACTGAGTCATTCTTTCAGCAGCGGCCGCATCGCTCAGACTTATCTGTTTGCCGGCTGTGAATCGAGTGGCCGCCTGCCGGCTGCACTGGCTTTCGCTGCCTTACTGCAGTGCGAAACGCCGGTTACCGGTGACGGTCTGGCGGTAGATGCCTGTGGTGAGTGTGAATCATGCCGGCGCATCGCCGGTGATCATCATCCGGATGTAACTATAGTCAGGCCTGATGGTAATGAGATTCGCATAGATCAGGTGCGGGCCCTTCAGGAATCGGCATCGCTAAAGCCAGGAACCGGGCGCTGGCTGATATTCATTCTCGATCCTGCCGATCGCCTCAATCAATCCTCTGCCAACAGCCTCCTCAAGATTCTCGAAGAAGCGCCATCGCATGTCGTTTTTATCTTGATTGCGCGCGAGACGGGGGCAATTTTGCCAACGGTTCTTAGTCGCAGCGAAATAGTCAGGTTCGCTTCGCCATCTCCATTAGAAATTCGCTCTGTTCTTGCCGAAAAATATGGCTTGTCGCCAGACGCGGCCTCTTCCTGTTGCTCTCTCAGCGAGGGCAGGCTGGGGCAGGCCCTGCTTCTGGCAGAAACGTCAATAATGGAGAACATGTCACCCGGATTGAAATACAGTCATGCAGATTTCCTCAATACAATCGAAATGACTTCGCGTTACTGGCAGGATCTCTTTGCTGAAGCTTCTTCACTGGAAGAATCTCTAAGACTTGCTGCCCGGCCCGGTCGCGAATTTTATCCGCCTCTGCTGGCTGTCCGTAAGGAATTCTGTCGATCTCTGCTGATGACTGAGACATTGCCGGCATCTTTCCCGATGCTGTTTGCCGACATGCTGACCGAGCGTCTTGACAGCGCCGTCAGGGCGATGCAGAAAAGTTTCGAACCGGTATTCGTCGAAGCGAAAAAGGCTTATCCGGCAGCTGTTGTGAAGGATATCGAGGGCAGTATCGACAGCATGCTTAACGGCTGGTCACATCAACAGCTTGAAGAACTGCTGTTGTGCCTGCTCAATATGTATTCGGATGCGTTGAAAGTGGCGTGTGGTGCTGATGAAACCTTGTTGTTGAACCTTGACCGCAAAGAAGATATCATTACACTCGCCGCAGTCGACAGTGCTGTACTGTTGCGCGCGCGCATCGAACTTCTCGAAAAATCCGCCGGGCTGTTGCGTCGCCATGTTCAGCCGGCCCTGGTCATAGAAAACCTTATCACGCAGATCGGAGGTCTCGAACCTTGAGTCAATACGTTGCTCTGAGGCTGCGCAAGCTGCCAACTCTGTACTGGGTCATCCGGCCCGACATGGATATCACGCCCCCCCAGGATCTGGTGGTGACAACTCAGCATGGATGCGAAATCGCACGTGCCATGCGATTGCTCGACCACAAACCGCCTGGCCTGAAGGGTGAGTCAGACCCTTTTATCGTTGAGATTCTTCGGCCAATCAACGATGATGACCGCATCAAAATGGCCGAGCTGAAAAAGAAAGAGCACGAAGCTTATCTGCAGGCCAGAGACAAGATTCATCATCATCAGCTGAGCATGAAGCTGCTCAAGGCTGAATATCTTTATGACTACAGCCGTCTTATTCTTTATTTCAAATCCGAGAGCAAGGTTGACTTTCGCGATCTGCTCAAGAGTCTGGCGTCACAGTTCAAAACGCGCATCGAGCTCAGACAGATCGGCGTGCGCGACGAAACTCGCTTGCTTGGCGGTATTGGCTGTTGCGGCAAGGCAGTCTGTTGTGCGCAGTTCATGAATACTTTTTACCCGGTTTCGACTAAAATGGCCAAAGAGCAGAATCTCAGCCTCAACCCGGCCAAACTTTCGGGAATCTGTGGGCGTCTGCTCTGCTGTCTGGCACATGAACATGAATATTACGCTTCCTTTCATGGCAAATTTCCCAAACTTAATGCCGAGATCGTCGTTGGCACAGAAACTGCACGGGTCATGGATATAAATTACATAACCCGCAAGATTCTGCTGAGCTTTATCGATCGCAGAAAGGTACATTACAGTCTTGACCAGGTCAGCGGCCGCAAAGACCAGGCTACCGGCCGCAACCTCTGGTGGATAAGTCTGCCGGGCGAAGGGGAGCCTGATCTCAGCGTTCTGCTGCGCAACCTCAATCCCCCCGGCTCAGGCAAGAAAAAGAAAAAGGGCGATTCTTCACCGCGCCACGAAAATTCAGGTCAGGGCGAAGGACGGCCGCGTAATGAGCGTGAAAGAAGGCCCGATCCTGAACCTCCGGCCGACTACAACGACAGTCCGGAGCATGACTCAGACGATTCTGACCATGGACAGGACGAAGATTGAATCTGGTCGCTTTCGTCAGTTTAGGCGAATATTTAACAGAATATTGCGATCTCAGCAAAAAAATGCCAGATTCTGCGGCTTTTTTTGCCAGTTCATGATATAATCTTGGCACCATGCTCGACTCCATGGCTTGTATAGCCATCCGGAGCAGAAAAGCGAGGGAGTAACGTGTCGCGAATAGGTTTGATTGCAGGGAACGGACGGTTCCCCATTTACTTTGCCCAGGCGGCAAAACTGGGCGGCAACGAGGTCGTTGCCGTAGCCATCCGCGAGGAGACGTCGCCTGAACTCGAGAAACTGGTCAGTCAGATTCACTGGTTTCATGTCGGTGAACTTCAGGGCATGATCGATACTTTTCTCAAGGCTGGCGTCGAAAGACTAGTCATGGCTGGCAAGATCACCAAAACCCTGATGTTTGAAAGCATCCGGCCCGACGCCAGGCTGATGAAAGTGTTCGAAAAAACTCCTATACGCAATGACGATGCATTGTTGCGAACACTGGCCGAGGAATTCATTGCTGAAGGCATTCATGTCTGTGATTCTACTACCTTTTTGTCGGTTCTGCTCCCCGAAAAAGGCATTCTAACCCGCCGCCAGCCAACTGAAGATGAAATGCTCGACATCAGATACGGCTACGACATCGCCAAACAGATAGCCGGGCTCGATATCGGGCAGACGGTAGTGGTTAAAAATCGGGCGATTCTGGCCGTAGAAGCGATTGAAGGAACAGATAAGGCGATTTTGCGCGGTGGTCAGCTTGGCAACGGAGATGCGACAGTGGTCAAGGTTGCGCGTCCGAAGCAGGATATGCGTTTCGATATTCCGACAGTTGGTGTAGACACTATCAGGACT
>Ga0116142_10000920_pt1 | contig 37429 bp, 27 predicted proteins | sample AD_UKC033_MetaG_FD_89785 | JGI IMG/M metagenome (GOLD analysis project Ga0116142, IMG submission 89785) | Active sludge microbial communities of municipal wastewater-treating anaerobic digesters from USA - AD_UKC033_MetaG | ecosystem: Engineered > Bioreactor > Anaerobic > Digestate | place: USA... | reverse complement strand
CTTATTAACAATTTAAATGTTTTCAACAAAGAAAAAAAGAAACAAAAAAAGAAATCCTTTAATTATAATCATTATTTCTTTATAAAAAATCTAATTGTTAATTTGTAAATGCAAATCTAAAGGGAGCGAAAAAAAAATATTTGAAAATCTTTCACAACGTGCAATTGTAGGGTTGATTCATGGTTGGTGAGCGGTGTCGAACCATGAATCAACCCTACATAATTGCCGTTGCTTTACATTATATGATTTTGGAATTTGTTTTTTGTTTTTTGGAATTTTTACCGGGTTTTGGCGTGTATTTTTGCCAGGTCACCGAGCAAGGTCGAGGTGGCAAAAATCATGACAACACCCCCATGATATAATCTAAAAATACAATTCAAAACCAAAATTCTTAAGATGATTTAAATTAAACCGTCTTCCTGTATCTCCACACAGCAAACGACATTACTGTAATTCCAAATATTATCAATGCAATAAACTCATTAAGCAAATCGGAAATTGTCGAGCCTTTTAAAATAACCGAACGTAGTATCCTCATGAAATAATATACAGGATTAACCTTATTTACCGACTGTGCCCAATCGGGCATACTTTCAACAGATGTAAAAATCCCACTCATTAGAATTATTATCAGAAAAAAGAAAAAAATTGTAAACATTGCCTGTTGTTGGGTTGCTGCGAAATCTGAAATTAGCAAACCCATTCCTATTCCGGCAAATAAATATATAAGAGTAAAAACAAATAAGGTCAATACCGAACCTGCAAATGGCAAATTAAACAGTAACATACCTATACTTAAACCCAAAGTCAACTCAAATATTCCAATTATCATAAAAGGTAACATTTTACCAATAAGAAACTGCCATTTGTGTATCGGAGTAACATTTATCTGCTCAATAGTACCTCTTTCTTTTTCCTTAACCAAATTAAGCGATGTTAGAAAAATACTTATCATACTTATTAAAATAACCAAAATCCCCGGAAGCATGAAATGTTTAAAATTCAATTCTTCGTTATACCAATATCGCGACTTTACATTTATACTAGCAGGCAATAAACCTGGATTTATTGCGGTTTTTTCAACCAGCTCCTCTTTTATAAAACCTGATAAAATCTGATTAACATATATATTTATTAGTCCGGCACTTTGACCGTCTATTGCATTAATATTCATTTGCAGATTTACAGGGACGCCGCTCCTGATATCTTTTTCAAAATTAGCTGGTATAATTAATACCGATTTGGTTTCATCTTTTAAAATATCATCTTCAATAAGTGAATAATTATACTCCTGATAATTTACTTTAAAGAATGGAGAGGCATTAAATTTAGCTATAAGATGTCTTGAAAAATCGGAATGGTCAATATCAACAATAGTTATATTAGTGTTTTTCAATTCCAATGTAGCGGCATAAACAAGAATAAGCGTCTGTACAAAAGGCATAAAAAAGATTATCGGAATCATCATCCTGTCCCGAAATATCTGTTTAAATTCTTTCCTTAATATAATCAATACTGTCCTCATACTATTCCAATCGTGTTTTAAATTTTAACACACTTAACGCAATTAATCCGACTGTAATACTTATTAAAATCAACACTTCGTTTATTATATAATCAAGCCCTAATCCCTTAAGCATAATGCTTTTAATTATTATCAAAAAGTATTTTGCAGGAACAATATAACTCAAATATTGAAGAATTACAGGCATATTTTCAATCGGAAAAATAAAACCCGACAACAACATTGTTGGCAACATTAATCCTAAAATAGATATAAACATTGCCGTCTGCTGAGTTTTTACCACAGTTGAAACCAGCAAACCAAGACTCAAAGCGAGCAGAATAAAAAGAAAACTTGATAACAACAACAGCACCCAACTTCCATTGACAGGAACTCCAAAAACTACATTGCCGATAACAAGAATACTTATGACATTAACTATTGATAAAACAGCATATGGTGTTAATTTACCAAGAATTATCTGAATAGGTTTCAATGGTGACACAAGCAAGATTTCCATAGTACCGTTTTCTTTTTCCCTTGCTATCGAAATAGAACTCATAAGAGCAGTTATCAGCATTAATATCAGTGCCATAGTTCCCGGGACAAACATATAAGCGCTGTGAAGGTTTTCATTAAACCACATTCTGGGTTCAGTACTTACAAGAGCCGGAGTTCCGGTTTGAATTTTCTCATGACTATATTTATTTAAAATAACAGAGATATAACTATTTATAAGATTTGCAAGATTCGGATCTGAAGCGTCCAAAAGTATTTGAACATCTGCCGAACGATATTTCCCAAGATCATTAGCAAAATTGTCAGCAAAAACCACAACAGCTTTGATTTCATTTGCTCTAAAACCGGATTCTGCTTCTTCATAGTTACGATATTCCCTCACAACGTTAAAATCAACCGCCGCATCAAGTCTGGCTGTAATCTCTTCTGTAACATTATCGTGTGACATATCAATAATACCAATTTTGGCATCCTTAACTTCGTTTTTGATAACATAACCAAAAATCAGAATTTGAAATATGGGTATCAGGAACAATATTAACATCGTCCGGGTGTCGCGTATAATATGTAAAAACTCCTTCAGAAGGAATCCTGAAAATCGTTTCATTTTATTGTTATTACAAAATTTATTGCCATAATTTATTCTATTTTCCTCTTGCTATTTTAACAAATACTTCATCCATATTTTTTGATTGAAATCTTGCTTTTAACTCATCCGGTGTACCAATTGCATCTATCCTACCCTCAGCCATAATACAAACTCTGTCGCAATATTCAGCTTCATCAAGATAATGAGTTGTAACAAAAACTGTTATACCAGATTCAACTGCTTCATAAATCAAATCCCAAAACTGACGTCTTGTTATTGGATCAACTCCGCTAGTTGGCTCATCAAGAAAAACTATTTGAGGTTTATGAAAAATTGCTACAGAAAATGCAATTTTTTGTTTCCATCCCAAAGGTAAGTCTCTGACAAATTTATTTTTCAATTCATCAATGCCAAGCTTTTGTACCAAATCCTCAAAGCGTGTTTTTATTTCACTCCTCTTTAAACCATAAATTCCGGCATAAAACTCAATATTCTCCTTAACTGTCAAATCTTCGTACAGTGAGAATCCCTGACTCATATAACCAATATTTTTACGTATTTCGTGTCGTTTCTTATAGACATCATAACCTGCGACCATTACCTTACCAGAAGTTGGAAATAGTAGTCCACACAAAATTTTTATTGCAGTTGTTTTTCCGGCTCCGTTTGCCCCAAGAAATCCGAAAATTTCCGACTTTTTAACCTCAAAACATAGATTATCATTAGCGGTAAAGTCACCAAATTTCTTCACCAAATTTTCAACTTCTATGATGTTTTCCCTGTACATTAATTTTTGTTTTGTCTAATGATATAATCAATAAAGCAGTCTTCAATTCCGGCATTGATAATACTGACTTTGGCATCTGTAATATTATTTTTTATCAAATAATTTGTAATTTGTTCAACAGAATGGTTTCCATCGTTAAAAACAACGTGTATATTTTGTCCAAAGCTATTTACAGATTTAGCGTCCTCCATATTTCTCAGGACTTTTAATGAAGCCGGGATATTAACTGTTTTAACCGCAAAAATTGTTGAAGAAAATCTTTCGACAATTTGCTTTGGAGTTCCTGATTCGACAACTTTACCGTCAAACAACAGCGACACTTGGTCACACAAAACAGCTTCTTCCATATATGGAGTTGACACTAAAATTGTTATACCGTAATTTCTTATTTCGCCTAGCATTTCCCAGAACTCTCGCCTCGAAACCGCATCAACTCCGGTTGTGGGCTCGTCAAGAATAAGTATTTCGGGTTTATGAATTAGTGCACACGACAGAGCAAGTTTTTGTTTCATACCACCTGACAATTTGCCTGCTCTACGATTTTTGAATGGCTCAATATGAGAATAAATATTCTTTATCAAATGATAGTTTTCTTTTATGCTTGTACCAAATACTCCTGCAAAGAATCTCAAATTTTCTTCAACACTCAGGTCCTGATACAATGAAAACTTTCCCGGCATATAACCTAATTTAAGTCTTAACTTTTTATATTCTTTTATAGGGTCAAGCCCTCCGATACTAATTTCTCCACTATCAGGTACAAGCAGACTCGTAATAACTCGCATCAGTGTCGTTTTTCCGGCTCCATCAGGTCCTATCAACCCACAAAAACCATTTTTCTCAACGCTCAGGCAAACATTGTCCAAAGCTTTGACATCTCCATAGCTCTTATATAAATTATTTATTTCTATTTCTGCCATTAGTACTAATTAGTTTAGTTGAAATAGACTTCCCCTGGCATTCCAATTTTTATTTTGCCATCATTGACAACCCGAATTTTTACTGCATAAACCAAACTAACCCTCTCCTTTTTCGTTTGAATAATTTTAGGTGTAAATTCTGCTTCCGAAGATATCCATGTTACTGTTCCCTCATATACGTGATTTTCATTTGCAGATTTATCAATTTCTATCTGCACTTTCTGACCGATTTTTATTTCATCAAGCTGATCTCCACTGACATAAGCCCTCAAAATAATTTCGTTCATATCCGCAATTTTGTAAAGTGGTTTACCTGCATTTACCAACTCGAACTGCTGAACATATTTATCCAATACAATTCCATTGACCGGATTAACTATATATGCACGCTTTATCTGGTCATCAACTTGTGCTATACTCGAATTTACTGCTTCTATCTCTGCAAACAGTGACGCATTTTGAGATTTTACACTAGCTTTTTGCTTTTCCAAAATGTTTATTTGTCCTACAATATCATCAAGTTGTTTTTGTGTTGCTACCTGTGATTGCAATAATTTCTCAACTCTTGCTCTTTCTTTTTCCAGAGTTTTTATCTGTTCGTCTATTACTGCAACCTGTGACACAATATTGCTAAAATTAGTCTCAATTGCAGCTTTTTTCGACATCAATTGCTTTTTCTGATAATACAACTGAACAGTATCAACTATTCCGACTAAATCTCCACTTGTCAGTTCATCGCCTTCGTTAATATTAAATTCAAGTAGTTTTCCATTTACTTCATCAGAAATCAAGGTTTCGTCAGCTTCAAAATTTCCATAAGCGTCTGCTTTATCGGAATTTCTATTGCATGAAAACACCATCATGCTAAGTAAAACTATCACAATCAAAATATTCTCTTTCATAGCTTTATATATTTTGTAATTAACATCATTATTCTCCATATATTTCACCCTTTATTAGATTGTATTTAACCACAGCTTCTGCCATCATTAATTGGTGTAATTCAATAGTAAGTCTCTGTGCATTTTCATCGTTTAAAGCATTTAAGTAATCCGACGATTTTAATACACCTTCGTTCATCTGAATTAAATATGCCTTTGTTATGCTCTCTCTTAATTCCAGCAATTCCTGATCATTTTCAGATAATCTTTTTATTTTTTCTATTTTCTGTAATTGAGCCTCTAGAAGAGCATTTTGATGCAACATATAATTGTCCTGAGCATTTTCAATGAGTAAAGACTTAACCTCAAGCAACTGAATTTCATATTTTGATTTATTCCATTCCCATGGTGTCCAGACCAACTTTGCACCAACAATTGCAAAAGGCTCAAAATCATTACTAAGCATATTTAAACCAGGGCGACCATATCCCGCCTGTGCAAAAGCAAAAACTTTTGGCATTCGTGATGTATATATTATGCTTTGCCCAGCCATTATTTGTTGTTTCTGAGATTCAAAATATGATAGTTCCGGACGCCGTACTTCTTTACCCGGAGTGATTTCCGGCGTGGGAGTTAAAAAAGTTATATTCCGATCGAATTCAGTTCCGCAATATACCGACAATAATTTCACAAAATAGACTATTTCGTATTCAAGCTCAGTAATATTCTGTTCTAGAATCATTTTTTCGGCTAACAAAACATCTATCTGTGACTGCATTACAATATTATTTGACTTTGCAACAACAAGATCACTGATAACATTTTGAAGCTGATCACTTTTCATTTCAAGTATCTCCAATTGCTTTTGCATTGACAATGCGCCAAAATAAATACTTACGAGTTTCTCCTTGTGTGCAAATATCTCAGCTTCAATCTGACTTAAGCCTGCAATAACAGCAGCCCTTTCAAGTTCTTTTTTTGCCGACACTAATCCACCGTCCCAAATTGTCTGACTAAATTCTGCAAATATTTTATACTGGTCCTTGCTAATATCAGGAAAAAACCCGGCAAACATAGGATTATCAATATCAATATGTGTAACCTCTGTCTGCCAGTTGAACTGAGCATTTAATTTTAAAGAAGGATAATACGATATCGAAGATATTTTGTTATTCAATTCTTCGGTTTGATGCAGCAGTTCTGCTTTGTTAAGCAATGGATAATTACGTTCAGCCATTATAAGACAAGTATCCAGCCTCAAAGATTGCTGTGCTGCAACCACAAATGGCAGGTAAAATATAATGTAAATTAAAATCTTCTTCATATCAGGCTTTTATTGAATTAATAACAAAGTTGGCAACTACAGTCTTTCTTTCCTCAAGAAATTTCTCATAATTGTAACCAAAATCAGACATAATTTCCTTTATTACAGGTCTTCCAATGTATGGAAAAACAGATAGTGACACAATATTAATCATAAGGTGTTTTACATCCACATCCTGACGAATTATTCCTGCTTCTTTTTCATTCTCAAGCTGGAGGATCAAGTTTTTGAACCTATTGTTGAATTCTAATTTTGCAACAAGTTTTTTCATTAAAGTCGGATTACGCGATATTTCATTAAAGAAAAATATCGGGAAACGCCTGTTCTTATATAACAACTCCTGATGCTTTGTTAAAAACAATTCTATTTTCTGAAAAATAGTCCCATCTTCTTCAAAAGCCTTAATAAACCCGGAAAATATCCTTTCGGCGACTATTAAAAAAACCTTTTCGAACAAAAGATCTTTACTGCGAAAATAATAATGCAAAAGAGCTTTGTTAATTCCGGCCTTATCAGCTATTTGCTGCATACGTGCACCATCAAAACCACTTTCTTCAAAAACATCCGCAGCGGCTTCAATTATTCTCTGTTCAGCATTTAATTCTTCAATATTATCCATATAGTTTAACTTTTTAGTTTATCTATTTGGTTTAACCAATTGGTCAAAGATATATGTTTTATTAATACGAACCAAATATTTATTGATTTTTTTTTGTGAATTTTTAATTTTTACAAATTCATCCTATGTTTTATGATTAAAATAATTTTCGTATTTATTCGTTAAATTTGCATAGTTTTGATAAAAATTATTATTCAATGATGGAAACCATTGTGTGGGTAGGTTTTTCGCAGAGTATTTTTGCAGCAATACTTATAGCAGCGAAAAAAAACATCCAGATTCAGGATAAAATCCTGTCGGCATGGTTGTTTTTGCTCGCAATTGAATTCTTAACCTGTGCGATTGATATACATTTCTGGAATACACCATTGTTGTCATCAACATTTTTACTGTTTAATCCGGCATTTTTTCTATATATAAAATCCTTAACTAAACCGGAATTTAAACTTAAATATATACATCTACTTCACCTTGCTCCTTTCCTGATATTTGAATCAATGGTTTATATTTTAAAGGAAAAATTGAATCTGGACAATTTTTTTGTGTCTGACTCAAACCAATGGTTCAGGTTTACTTTCTCTATTGCCTCCATCATTTCGTGGATTATTTATAACTTTTTAAGCTCAAAGATGGTATTTTACCACAGAAAAAAGCTGGAAAATGAGTTTTCAAATATTGAAAGTAACCGAAACTTGAAATGGATACTTTTTCTGGTTGTGTTTTATAATTTATATTGTGGTGCTGCAATTTTGGTAGGTGTAGTTATTGTAAGTGTGCCGGAAACAACAATCACTCAATATATTTTCAATTATTCGGCATTACTTCTATTAATATACATTTTAGGTTTCTATGGACTTCGCCAACAAAAAATATTTTATCCTGAAATTGAAATTCCAACAAGAAAACAAAAGTATCAAAACTCATTACTGACTGACAGACGTAAAACTATAATTAAAAATGCTGTCTTAAAATATATTGAAACTGAAAAAGCCTATCTAAATCCTGATTTAAATATGTCTGTACTTAGCGAAAAGCTGCAAATACCAAAACACAACATAACAGAAGTTCTGAATGTTGAACTTGGTAAAAACTTTTTCAGACTGATTAATGAATACAGAATTGAAGAAGTGAAAAAGCAACTCTCCGATCCTAAAAACAATTACTCAATCGAAGCCATAGGTTACGAGTGCGGTTTTAACAGCAAATCGGCATTTTTTACGGTATTCAAGAATCTTACAGGTATGACTCCTAATATGTATAAGGAGAGATATGGGAATTAATCATAAAATTAAATCTGGAATAATGAAACCGCTTCTAATAATCATATTATTCTTACCTCTGCTAATTAAGGCTCAAACAGATACAGTAAGACAAAAAAAACTTGAAGCAGTTATACAATACTCTATTCAATGTCCTTTATATTCGGTAAACACACCAGCCGATCTGGCACTGCCTCAGGATACTAAATATAGAAGCAGGATTGGTTTAGGCACAAAATATTATCCTTTCAAAAGATGGTATGCATCTAACATAATCTCGTTTTCGCAGGAAGGAGGCGGGACATTACAGCAAAGAACTAATGCAAATTATTTAAAAAACTCTATTTTGTGGGGATATAGCTCATCACATGCAAGGCTGATTATATTTAATATATTTTGTGGGATAGACATGAACTTGCTTCTTAACGCAAAACTGAAGTATTCATATAGCAATGACAGTGAAAATGTTTCAGATTATTTTCATAAATTTAATCTTAGCTTCCCTTTTGGTTTTGGTTTAAAAACAAAGTTATTTAATGATATCTATTTTAATTGTGATTTTTTTGTTAGCATGAGTCCTTATTCAATAAGTAAAGAGCCTTATATAAGAACTGCACAGATCATATACCCTGCTTTTCAATTTGGGATATCAAAATTTATAAAATAACGGTATAATGAAGAATCTATTAGTAATACTGATTATCATTTTAATCTCATTTGTATCCTGCAAAAAGGAAGATCCTCCGCTAAGTTTAGATTCTAAAATTGAACGGATTGCAAAATCTCATATAATATTTGGCAGAACTCCCGGCATAGCTATTGGCATATACCATGATGGAGTGATAACTCAATACTTCTATGGAACAAGAAATTTATCAACAGGACAAACAATAGACGAATTTACAATGTTCGAAATTTGCTCTATTACGAAAACCTTTACAGCTTTACTATTTGCAGATTTTGTTATAAAAAACGAAATTCCCTTAAACGATACTATTGATGACTATTTCCCGGAAGATTTCAATATTCCTAATAAAGATGGGAAGTATGTTCAATTCCTACATCTGCTAAACCACACTTCTGGAATTCCCAGAGAACCGGATTTACCTAATTTGCAAGCATTCGCTGTTTTTAATGAAAATGACTTAAAAAACTACCTTAGCACCTTACAACTGACTACAACACCCGGCTCGAATTATGAATATTCAAATTTAGGTATGGGACTAATTGGCTATCTACTGGAAAGAATTTCAGGAAAGACATATAGTGAACTTTTACAAGAGAGAATATTTACACCTCTGGGAATGACTCAGACTGTTTGTTCAGAAACTGATTTCATCACTGATAACAATGCACAGGGATACTTTGGGAGCAACGAAACTGATATGTATATCTGGTCACCTGTTTTTGCTGCTGCAGGCACTATAAAATCAAATTTGCATGATATGATGATTTACCTGATTGAAAATATTGAATATGAAAATTCAATTTTAAAAGAACCTTTAATCCTGACTAAACAAAGAACATTTTCAGTTAACGAAAATCTGTATTTAGGATTAGGCTGGCATCTTACAATAGATGGTAAAGGGGATGAAATCTACTGGCATAACGGAGGTACAAAAGGTTTTTCGTCTTTTATCGCATACAATAATTCAACAAAGGATGGTGTGGTTGTTCTTATAAACTCATATTGTACGGGAGAACAAAATAATATTGGAATAGAAATTCTGAACTTATTAAAAGAATATTAATTCGATAAACTTGTTTCCAAAAATATATTTTTAATTTTTAATAATTATTCATGATTTTTTATATAAATTTGTGTCAATAATTCAACCGAAAGCACTTTGCTTATACTTAAAAATAATTGATATGAGAAAATTACTACTTTTAATCACGATTTCCTGCTTGAGTTTACTTTCATTTGCACAGGAAGAAATAGATGTTGATATCGAAACTTTAAAAGAGAAAGTTGAACAAGGTAGTGCCGAATCACAGGGAAAACTTGGGTACTGTTATCTTACAGGTACAAATGTTGAAAAAGATATTAAAGAAGCATTTAAAATATTAACCGCCGGAGCAAAAGGAGGCGATGCATTAGCACAGTATTATCTTGGACAATGTTACTTTAACGGAACCGGAACAAAACAAAGCTATTCCAAAGCATTGCAGTGGTCTGAAAAAGCAGCAGAACAAGGATTCGATAAAGCTTATAGCCTGCTTGGATATTGTTATTATAACGGCAAAGGAACGCCAAAAGATGGTAAAGCAGCAGTAAAATGGTTAAAAAAGGCTATTGAAAACGAAAAAGACATCGAATCATTCTATTATTTAGCTTGCTGTTATAATGACGGAACAGGAATTTTGAAAAACGAGGCAAAAGCTGTTGAGTATTTTACCTATGCAGCCGAAAATGGTCATGTAAATGCACAGGCACAACTTGCTTATGCATACAGATATGGTAAAGGCGTTACTCAGAATTCGGCTAAAGCAGCTGAATTATATACAGCAATTGCTGAAAAGGGTGATAAAGATGCTCAATATTTTTTAGCAACTTGTTACGAAAACGGTGATGGTGTTGCTCAAAGTAATTCAAAAGCATTTGAATGGTATTTGAAAGCAGCAGAACAAGGAAATATAGAGGCTCAGAATACAGTTGGTGAATATTACGAAAAAGGAATTGGAACAACTCAGAATTATGACAAAGCTTTTGAATGGTACACAAAAGCAGCAGGTGCAGCAAATGTAAAAGCACAAAACAATTTAGGTAATTGTTACTATTATGGTTACGGTGTAAAAACAGATTATCGCAAAGCTATTGAGATGTATAATAAGGCTGCCCTTACAAAAATGCCTGAAGCTTTACATAATTTAGCAATTTGTAATTCGAAAGGACAGGGCGTAAAACTAAATATGCGACGTTCTGCAGAACTTCTTTTCGAAGCAGCACAAGCAGGATATGCCCCATCGCAAAACTTACTGGGAACATATTATCTCGAAGGTACAGGAGTTGAAAAAGACCTCAAAAAAGCCACAACATGGTTTACTATCGCAGCCGAACAGGGGAATGCAGACGCACAGTATAATCTCGGGAAATGCTATAAAAACGGATTAGGCGTACAGAAAGATCAGGTACAAGCTAAACAATGGATGAACAAAGCCGCTGATCAAGGTCATGAACAAGCTTCAAAAGAAGTTAAAAAAATTGACTGATAAGAAAACGATTCGCTACATATCTAATAAATTATCATTTCATAAATACTCCTAATTACTTGCGATAAAATTGATTGAGCAGTATTATGCGACATTCAATAACTCCACATTTTAAAATCTGAACCAATAAAACTTGTTCAGCTTTTAAAAAGTTGACTACCTTAAAGAATTAAGAGCAGTAAATTTGTTTTAAGATTTATTGCAAATGAAAAACCTTTTTTTATTGTCATTATTATTGTTGAGTTTTCAGATTTTTACTCAGGAAGATATTGATACAAATTTCGAAATATCTGAAGAACAACCAAAATTTCAATTAAACGGATTTACAAGAGGTTCGGTTTTCGGAGGCTCGGAGAGTTTTGACATTGCAAATGCTTTTGGTGAATTTGGTATCAAAACAAAATATACCGGAAACAATGCAAGTTTTTTTGCCGATCTACGCGTACGAGATGGTATCTTTTTCGGAAATCATCAAACTATATTAAATCTTAAAGAAGCCTATGCTGAATTTATTGGAAATCATATTGACATTTCACTTGGTAACAGAATAATAAAATACGGAAAAGCAACAGGTTTTAATCCCACCGACAACGTATGTCCAAAAAACTATTTTTTCATAAGTTCAGATATTGAGGACATGGATATGTCAAATTTTATGTTCAAAACAAATATAAAACCTGTTAATGCGGTTAATATTGAGCTTATTCTCCTACCCTTCTTCAAGCCATCGGTATATCGCTACGATTTATTTGATATGGGCGATAATGCATCATTTATAGATATGTCGCTGCCTTCGATAAATTTCGAAAATATGAGCTATTCAGCACGAATCAACACTGCATTAAGCGGAATAGACTTTTCACTGATGTTTTTTCAAGGTTACGATCCATATTATGCTTTTGATATTAAAAATATCGAAATGGCACCTATAATAAATATAATTTATCAGCCCGCATTTTATAAAAAAACTGCTGCAGGATTTGACTTCAGTATTCCGGTAAAATCATGGCTTATAAGCGGTGAGGCTGCCTATAATCATACAACAAATTACAAAGACAATATATATACCCCAAATCCGGATTTACATTATGTAATGGGACTGGAAAAAGATATCTGGGGAATAAAAGTTATTGCAGAATATAACGGCAGATACGTTTTTGACTTTACAAAACTCAAAGCCCCAAGTATGCCTACTGATTTCTCGGATACTGCACAATTGATAAATTATATGAACGAAACTGTAATTTACGAATCGGCAAAATATACCAGAAGGATTTTCGAACAATATTATCAAATGAATCATGCAATAATGATATCATTACATCGCAGTTGGTTATGGGAAACACTTTCAACAGATTTAAGTTTTCTTTACAGCTTTAGCACCGAAGAAAAACTTCTAAGAGGAAATATTACATGGAAAGCAAATGACGAGTTGAGCATATCAGGTGGAGGTCAAATAATGACTGGACCAGCAAATACAATATATAACACTTCGGGCAAAGTTTTAAGCGGAGTCTGGATAGGAATCAAGTACAGTTTTTAAAAATACTCTTATGATAAAAAATAAGTATTACTCAAATTTATACACTTTATACACTTTAGACACTCTAGACACTCTAGGCACTCTAGGCACTTTAGGCACTTTAGACACTTTAGACACTTAAAAACATGATAAACAAACTTTTAAACAAACCATACCGATACTTTTTAATAGTAATTCCAGTACTATTATTTGTTGGATTTCTTATTCCTTTGCGTAATGCGAAAATAAATCCAGATTTAACAAGATATTTGCCTCAGGATACTGAATCGAAGCTTAATCTAGAAAAAATTGAAGAAACATTCGGACATAATGATCCTATTATTATAATTTTCGAATCTGACGACATACTAAATAAAAGCAGCCTGGAAAAGATAAGTGCGATACAAGACTCGCTTACAGATTCTCCTGTTTTTTCAGACGTAATATCAATATTTGCAACAAAAAATATCAGAGGTGACGAAGGTTTTATGCTCGTTGACCCTGCAATAAAAAGCATACCGGAAAATGATAAAGAAAAAGAAGAACTTCGTCAAGAAATTAAAAACAATCCATTAGCATACAAATTATTGATTTCCGAAGACTTCCGTTATGCTGTAATGATAATCAATCCTGAAAAAGGTCATAGTGATTCCGAAATAGTATCAAAAACAAAAGAAACAATCAATAAAATCTGGGGCAGCGAAAAATATTATATGTCGGGAATGTTATATCTGCGTGAAGAAATTCAACAAAAAGCCATGCGGGATCTGATGATTCTGATGCCACTTGCTTTACTGGTAATGATTTTATTCCTTTATTTTTCATTCCGCGAAAAACGAGGTGTTGTATTGCCTATGCTTGTAGTTATAATTTCAACAGGCGTATCGATGGGACTAATGCCACTACTTGGTTACGAATTCAGTATAATAGCTGTACTGGTACCTATACTTATGATATCAGTAGCAAACAACTATGGAGTACACATTGTATCAAAATATCAGGAACTAAATGCTGCCAATCCAAACGACAATATGGATGCTTTAGTAACCAAAAGTATGAAAAGTGTCGCAAATCCGGTATTGCTTACAGGTTTAACGACAATTGCCGGAGTACTTGGACTTATCGTTCATATAATGCTTCCTGCAAAGCAAACAGGGATAGTTTGCTCAATCGGAATTGCTCTTGCATTAATTCTCAGTCTCTACTTTTTGCCGGCGATTCTTATCGGAATGAAAAAGGGGAAAATCAACAAAAGTTTTAAAGAAAATGCTAAAACATTTATTGACAAACTACTTGTTAAAGCAGCACACATAAGTGTTAACAAGCCAAAGAATGTCATTATTATTTTTTCTTTGATATTTGCAATTTCAGTTATAGGAATATTTCGTCTAAATGTGAGCATTAACAACGAAAAAATGATGTCAAAATCTCATGACATCAGAAAATCAACAAAGATTATTAACGAACATTTCGGAGGAACTAAATACATTTCAGTTTTATTCGAAGGTGATATTAAAGATCCGGCAGTAATTAGCGAAATGGATGAACTTGAGCAATTACTGAAGAGTAAAAAGCAGACTGGAAGTGTAAACTCCCTATCAAGCATTATTAAAATAATGAGCAAGGCACTTAATGATGTTGATGACGTGGCATACAATAAAATACCCGATTCGCGTGAGGCAATTGCACAATATATCGAATTTTATAATATGTCCGGTGATCCCGAAGATTTTGAAAAATTTGTTGATTTTAATTACACCCAAGCTGTTGTAAGTGTACAATTTAGAGCTGAAAACATTAAGGAATTCAATTCTATTATCCTAGAAATACAACAGTTCTGCGACAAGTCTGAATATGCTAAATATCAAGCTGGAATCAGTATTGTCGAAAAGGATATGGCAATGTCAATTATAAATGGACAAATATATTCCCTTGCCTTGGCAATGATAACGATAATAATATTGCTATGGATAATTTTCAAATCGTTCAGAACAGGTTTGCTGGGAACTGTTCCACTAATATTTACAATCACTTGTAATTTTGGCCTTATGGGTTGGGCAGGAATAGAACTGGATATTGCTACTTCTTTGCTGTCATCCATAGCTATTGGTATAGGCGTTGATTATACTATACACCTTTTCTGGAGAATAAAATCAGAAATTGAAAACGGAAAAAATATTACAGAAGCAATAAATATCTGTCTAACAACAACAGGACGCGGAATAGCAATAAACGCAATATCAGTAATACTGGGATTTTCAGTATTATTTTTATCAGGAATACTAATACTTAAAACATTTGCTTTTCTGATAATATTTTCTCTATTGTTATGCCTTATTTGTGCTTTAGTGCTGGTACCATCTATTTTAAAAATTTACCCGAATATTATTGCAAAAAAAAACTAAAAATAATTTATAATTTAAAAATGCTAATATGAAAAAACTAATTATTTTGATTTACACCTTAACTTTTTTAAGTATGAGTCTGCTAAATGCTCAGGACGCAAAAGAAATAGTGAATAACAGCACAAAGGCAATTATGTCAGATGCTATGGAAATGACATCAACTCTAAAAATCTACGACAACAAAGGTAATGTTAGAACAAGACAAGTGAAGAACACTACAAAGAAATTTGGTGATGCAACAAAGACAATGATAAAATTTCTATCTCCTGCTGATGTTCAGGGTACAGGAATGTTAATTTATGATTATGAAGAAAAAGATGATGATATGTGGGTATATTTACCATCTCTTAAAAAGACGAGAAGAATTGTAAGCAGTGAAAAATCTTCAAGTTTTATGGGATCAGAATTCTCCAATTCGGATATGAGCAAGCCCAAAATGTCTGACTATGAATATAAATTACTTGGCACTGAAACAATAAATGGTAAAGAATATTATAAAATCGAGAGTACATGTAAATCTCCCGAAATTGAAACTTCTGAAAATTTTAAACGTAAAATTGCCTATATCGAAAAAGTAACTTATTTACCTTATAAGACCGAAACTTATGATAAAGATAACAAACTTATCAAAACTATTACAATGACCGATTACAGAAAACAAACCAATGGCAAATATATGGCTTATAAAATGGTCGCCGAGAATAATAAAAATGGGAGAAAATCAGAAATAATAATTACTAGTTTTGTAACAACTTCTTCACTTGAAGAAAACTATTTTAGTACAAGTAATTTAGAAAAATAGCGTATTATGAGAATTGCATTTTTGAATATATTGATATTTATGCTTTTTGTAAATATTACAAATGCCCAGACACTGACTGTAAAAATCTCAGGAATAAAAAATACAAAAGGAAAAATAAAGCTTGCTATTTTTACATCTGAAAATGAGTTTAAAAATGAAACTCCGCGTTTTGAAAAAATCATAACAAAAAATAATATCGTAAACGGATGTATATCTGTAAGTTACAACGACATACCTAAGGGAAAATACGGTATTGCCATACTTGATGATGAGAATAATAACGGAATAATGGATTATTCTTTCTTTATACCCACAGAAGGATTTGGTTTTTCAGATTATTTTCATAGTGGATTATGCAAACCCAAATTTGAAGATTTTAGCTTCAGTTTAGGAAATGAAGATAAAACAATCAAAATTGTTTTAAAGTATATGTAACGAATAAACTTCTATAGCATTATTTACAATTTTGTAAATTTATTCAAAAAACTCTGATTGCTAGTGTTAATTTCAATGAAATACAATCCGCTTTTCAAATCTGAAATACTAATATTCTCTGATATACTTGTCATCCCTGATTTAACAATTTTTCCTGTAATATCAGTAACAGTATATTTATAATCCCCCTCTATTCCTGTAATTCTTAAGAAATCACTTGCCGGATTTGGAAATACAGAAAGTTGATTCTTATCGAATACTTCACAGCCAGTTCCAATCCATCCCTCAAACCATCTGTAGGTTCTGTCCATAATTTCATTTCTTGTGTCTTCATTTGCAATTTGTTCCAAACCAAAAGCAAGATAAACAATTCTTGCACTTCCTTTATATGCACGTAAACCTCCGGCTTTACCACTTGGATATAAAAATATTTCTGTCGAATTTGTATACTTTTTTATTGCATCTGGATCAAAAACACCGTCATACGCATCAATTAGAGTTGATGGTGGAATATATCCAAAAATAGAATCAGTATTAACTGAATGAAATGAGTTATTGGCAGCATCTCCGTCATTCAAGTACAAAGCAGATAAGTAATTCTGATAAAAGGTTTTATGTGTAATAGAGCCTGAAGTTGCGCCTGAAGCCATAATATCTCTTCCAAAATCCTGTCCTGCTACAAAGAGATTTCCTCCATTATCAATAAATTCCCTTAGTGCAACTACTTGTCCCAAAGTAAGAACAGGAGTTGTTCCACCAATATTGAAATACAAACTACTTACATTTTCAAGAACTCCGAATTCGACAGCCTGTTCAAATGCATAACCGGGAATTGCCCCAACAGTTTCGCAACCCGCATTCAATAAGCCGTCTTTATAATAATGCTCAAATTCATAACTGCTTATTCCTGTATTTGTTCCCGACCCGTTGACAATCAAATTCTGCACTCCGGAAACAACAAATACTTCACAAACCTTCTCTTCCAATGCAGGAAAATCTGTACTTTGCAAAGTCAAAACACATTTTGCAACTCCGGAAGTTTCGCCTGGAACAACAATTATCTGCGCATTCACAATTTCATTAGCATCGAGTAATATTTCTGTACTTTCAATATATGTATTTTCATCATATACAAAACTGACACTCCAATCGACGGGAGCCTCATAACTAAGATTTAAAACAAATTCCTGTTCAGCATCATAGCCATTTATAATAGTAAATAAAAATTCAGAAGTTTCAGAATCCTGTCCTACTGCAATAGGAAATTCTGTAAATAATCTGGCATAATCAGGATTTACCTCGCCATCACTAAAGCCATCAATTAGAGGAACAGTAACTCCGGTAACTATTTCCTGATGCGATTCGGTAATAAAAGCCACTATTTCGCAATTTTCGGCTACCCATTCTTCAGGCATAGTATATAAATATGTCTTGTTAACAACTGTTCCTGATTCAATTTCAGTTATCTCATCTCCCCATTGATCTGTTATCAAATGACGTAATATATGCTTATGGTTATATGTGCTACTTGCACCTGCCTGATATGCAATAACGTTACTTTCTGTAACAGCGATCTGAAAAAAGTTAGAGCTTACACCAAATGGCAGATTGCCAACATAATAAGCTTCTACAGTTACACTGAGTTCTCTTGTCTCTTCATTAAAATCAGTTGTTACACCAAGATTGACATAAGATTCTTGTGCTAGAATCTGTTGAGAAGCCTCTGCCCAATCACCTCGACTTAATGCAGTACCTCCGCTTGTTGACAAGTCAGAAAAAAAATGTCTGTTTACCGTTCCTGATGGATAACCCTCGAGATTTGTCTGACCTGCAAGACTATTTCCGAATGCTGTTCTAAAATCAGGTTGTCCTTCGTCAGGAATAGCAAAACTTCCCTGATGAACGGCAATAACTGAAACCTTACCCGGATTTCCTGTAAGAATAGATTCTGCTACTGCGTGTCCCTGCGGGCAATAAGGACATTTCATTCCTGTATATTCTTCCAGAACTACAGCTTTTAACTGTGGACTTGTAACAACAAACTCCTGAGTATATGCACAAACGACTACTGCAAATATCAAACTTGCAGTTAAAAAAGATTTCTTTCTCATAAACAAAATTTAAATTTTATCAAATGGCTTATTAAACGCAATTTCTTCAATTTCTTTTCTTACTCTAGGAAGAATTTCCATTTTGTAAATATCTAAAGGCAAATTGCCGGGCAATCCGCCATATCCAAATGCAATCATTGTTACAGGTTCGAGTGAATCCGGAATATTCAGTTCTTCTCTGGCTCTATCAACGTCAAAACCTCCCATAGTATGTAATGATATTCCAAGCGACTGAGCCATAATTGACATATTTCCAACCGCTAAACCTAAATCATGCCATGCATGTTTATATTTTTCACCCGTATGTTCATATTTAACCCTTACCATCGTAATCATCAAAACCGGGGCAGCCTTTGCCCATGCCTGATTAAATTCCGCCATTAAGCCCAGTAATGTCTCATATAGCTCAGGATTTTTTTCTTTATCGGCATATATAAAACGCCATGGCTGACCATTGTAAGATGAAGCAGCCCAACGACCAGCATCGAAAATTTTATTAATATCTTCTTCACTGATTTGCTTATCGAAAAAACCTCGCGGGCTTCTTCTGGCTTTTATTAATTCCAACATGTCCATAATAACCTATTTTAGATTAATTTTTCAAATGTATATAAATATTTTGTTTATGATTCTTTTTGTTGATAAGTTTTGATGTGCATTACTTAAACAGAATTATAGATTAAAATTGTTTATCAAGCTTAATCTTGGCATTTTCCTTTACAAAAAAAGTCGAAGCAGCTCCTAAAATCATTAGAATACCGGCAAAATAAATTGAATTTATAGGATTATCATTAAACCAGTATTTAAGCATCAATCCACTGAAAACACCGTTTACAATCTGGGGTATTGTAATAGACATATTAAAAAGTCCCATAAAAACGCCCATTTTCTTTGCAGGAATTGAACTTGCCAGCATAGCATAAGGCATTGCCAGAATACTGCCCCAGGCAATTCCGACTCCTATCATAGGAATCCAAAGAAGATTTGCCGATGGGATTACAGCAAAAGACAAAAATGATAATCCTCCAATACTCAAAGCTATTGCATGGGTCATTTTCCTTCCCACTTTTGCAGCAATTTTTGGTAAACTGAGTGCAATGACAGCAGAAACGCCATTGTATATACCGAAAAGAATTCCTACCCAATCGCCTGCCTCCTGATATGCAGGTAGTGAGGGATCTGTTACATTAAAGAATTCTCTTGCAACAGCCGGAGTGGTATATACCCACATAGAAAATAAAGCAAACCATGAAAAAAATTGTACAACCAAAAGCTGAAGCATTGTTACCGGTATTTTGAATTTCTTTTTTTCTTTAACTTCTTCAGTGTCTGTTTCATAAAATTCTGGTGGATACTCCTTTGTGGTTACCACTGTCCAAATTATTGTAGAAATAAGAACAACTGCACCGGTGTAAAACGACCATATTACATTTGGCGGGACAATACCTTTGTCTGCTTCGTTTGATACGCCAAGCCAATTAGAAAGTATATAAGGTAACCAAGAACCAATGACTGCACCTATTCCGATAAGCAAAGTCTGCATCGAAAAGCCAAGAGTGTGCTGTTCTTCAGGTAATTTATCTCCAACCAAAGCACGAAATGGCTCCATCGAAATATTAATTGATGCATCCATTATCATCAGCAAACCACCACCTATGAACATAGGTGCAATGTAGCCTGCAAACTGAGGAGCATTTGGCATCAAAATCAGTGCTGTAGCTGTCAGAATTGCTCCGGCAAGAAAATACGGTCTTCTCCGGCCTAACCGATTCCATGTTTTATCACTAAAATGTCCGATAATCGGCTGTATTATCATTCCTGTTATAGGAGCTACAAGCCAAAACCATGACAAATGATGTACATCAGCACCAAAAGTCTGCAATATTCTTGAAGCGTTGGCATTTTGTAACGCAAATCCAAACTGAATTCCTAAAAAACCGAAACTCATGTTCCAGATTTGCCAAAAGCTTAATCTTGGTTTGGTTTTTATTTTTTCCATTGTTCAGTTAAAATAACAGATACTTTTTTATCAATAATCACTACTTACCTCTTCTATGACATAATTTAGTTTAATTCTTTAATATTTTGCCCGATACCCAAGTTTTATCAGAACTTAAACGATAAAAATAAACACCTGACTTAAATTTGCTTATATCATAAACTAACTTATTACGTCCTTGATTAACATAAAGCTTTTCTTCAATAATTACTTGTCCCGAAATATTATAAAGTTTGAAATAATATTCTCCGGATTTTGTCGAACTAAATTCAACATTTACATTATTGTCAACAGGATTTGGAAAAACACATGTATTGTAAACATCTCCAATAATACCGGGTATTAAATCATTATTTGAAGTTGTATCAATATATAAATCAGGAGTATCTAATCGCATGTCAGTATAAATATGATATTCGCCCGGCAAGAAATCAAAGCTAAAATTTTGATTTTCAGTTTGATACGAATCAATAAATATACTGTCCCCTGTAAAATAATCATACCAATATCCATCATGAGAAAACTCCGGCCACACTGATTGCGACTCAACATTAAAATTACCCAAAACTACGACTTGCATTTCGGCATTAACATAACCGTCATCCCACAATCTGATTCGTTTATCATAAGCAGATGTACTCATTTCATAATTTGAGGTGCGGAAAATATTGTAAGATTTACGCAAGTTGATTAAAGCAGAATAGACTTTGTACAAGTATATTCTTTCATAAACACCCATATAATCCCACCTTGGAGGTTTCTTGTCTGTTCGTGTAACACCAGGTTGATCTACTGCAGGCCAGTTGATTGAATAGTCAAAGCCCCTCTCTCCGAATTGCCACATCATCTTTGGTCCCGGAACTGTAAAGAAAAACGCTGCAATCAGTTCCATTCTTTTTAAAGCAGTTTTAAGATCGCGAGTTGAATAAACGGTATCGCCTTCCACAACAGCCATATTTCCATAAGTCAGGCATTTATACATTAATCTTTCTTCATCATGACTTTCCATGTAGCCTACAAGATTGTGCTGTCCCAGATTATTTCCCTGATAATGTTGATACGAAACTCCCCACTTAAAATCTGCATTATCTGTCCAACCCATTCCTGCCTGAGCATACTGCTCGTTGGCAGACATTCCGCACCACAACATAAATCCATGGTCTGAAAGGGCTTTTTCTTCCCAAAACGAAGCCAAATGTTCCAAAATTATGTATGTGCCCGGATGTTTATTCCATAGTCTGGTTCCCATTGCTTTAAGATTATCAACACGAACGACATCATAATTTCCCCATGCTCCCACATCTGTCCAATTAATATCTCCATTCTCATCATATCCGACAGTAACATTATTAGTAAACCCTTTGGATAAATCAAGGCGATAACCATCAACATGGTATTCGTTTACCCAATAAGATAAGACCGAATCAACAAATTGTTGCGTAAGTGCACTCTCATGATTAAAATCATTATGATAACCGTATGGATGAGGTATCAATTCATTGAACCATGGATTCTGCCAGGTAGGTCTATTTCTTTCCTTGTTATAATAAAGTCTTGCCATTGGATTCTGACCGGAAGCATGATTCAATACTACATCAAGTATAACAGCAATTCCATTTTGATGACAGGCATCAATAAATCCCTTCAACATGTCTGAAGTCCCGTAACATTTATCCGGAGCAAAGAAAAATGCAGGCATGTACCCCCAACTGTCATTGCCATCATACTCATTTACAGGCATAAGTTCAATCGCATTTATACCAAGGTCGGCAAGATATTGTATTGAATCCATTACAGTTTTATAGCTATGCCATGTGTGCCAGTCTCGCACCAACATTTCGTAAATAACAAGATCTCGATTATCCGGCTTCTCAAAGTCCGTAACCTGCCATTGGTATTCATCCTGACTTGTTTTAAACACTCCAACCATTTCGCTTGCTTTTCCGGTAGGATATGCAATAAGATTAGGATAAATAACCTGATGTATCTCCACATCATTATAATGGTCTAAAAGCTTCTGAGAATATGGATCGGCAATATTTATATCAAAATCTACCAAATACTGAAATCTATATTCGGTTTCAGGATCAAGATTCTCAAGACGATACCACCATCTTTGACCGTCAGGAGTTCGTTTGCATTGGTATTCAGGCTCAATTGCCCAATCGTTAAAATCCCCAATCATATAAACCCTGTTTTTCCACGGAGCATGAAGACAAAATATTACATTATTCTCATCAATTATATTAATTCCATCAATAATCCCAACCGGAAGGGCTTCAACAACCACATCCTCCTGAACAAGATAAAACAAACTGTCGGTAACAGTATAATTGCCACTTTGATAGACAAATTTAATCCAATGTTTTCCAAGACTACCAGAAACAATATTTAATGTATGCTCATCGCTATAGGACTGTGAAATTAGATTTCCATCATGAAAGACATTTATCATTCCAATTGATTTAGCCAAAACTGTAACTTGAAAATTTTCGGCCTGATTTGTAATCATCGGGAATTTAACGGGCGCTATAAAACGAGCCTGCAAAGTTGCAGTCCACAAAGGAATTACAAAATCGCTGCCGTCAGCATTTTTCCCGGCAAGAGTTCCGTCAGCATTACGAAACACAAAACACATATCGGTTACCGTTTCGCTTTGATGAATGGCGTAAAAATTTTTCGGATAAAACCTGAATTTATGAATATTATTCCCAAGATTTTCCATGTATAATATCGAATCTTTTTCACCCCAGGCAGCAACCTTATGTTCCCAGTCGTTGTTGTTGATACTCAAAGATGTGATAACTCCTGTATGTGCAAAAACCGAATCAACGTCCAGCAATGCACCATTCCCCAAACCAGCATCATAATATATTGTAACGGTGTCATAAATTGTGGGGAATTCGGGTTCCCATGTTAAAACCTGAGATCTAAGACTTACAGATAAGGTAAATATCAATAAGCCTGTAAAAAATAATTTGTATTTAATCATCGTAATAGCTTAATTATGTGTAATAATAATTCTTTCAGTGTGCGAAATGTAATTATCCAAGGCAAGTTGAATCATATAAATTCCATCTTCCATATTTTCGGTATAATATGTATTGCTATACCAACCTGCAGATTGTTTCCCAATAAAATCATCAACTATCAATCTGCCAACAGCATCAAAAATGCGTATTCTAACTTCTGAACCAGTGTTAACAATTTTGTATTTAATATCAAATTGTTCGGTAGAAGGATTTGGATAAATAAATGTATTATCACTTAAAGTCATTATTTCTTCGATTGAAGCATCGTGAATATCTAGTGTGATTGCCGGGAAAAGAGGTCCTTCCGGATTCGATCCCTGAATTACCTGTGGATTACCAAGAATGTCCACAATAAAAATATCCTTACATAAACCATCGCGACCGGTTGAGGTTCCGTCAGAATTTCTGAATACCAGCCCCATTGTGTATGGCATACCGCCAAGATTCACAGCCCATGGCATAGACGGCACTGCGGATGTTTCGCCCATTTCTGTGCTTACATCTTCACTGCTGAAATAATCCTCAATAATAAATTCTATGGAATAAACTCCATTCCCAAGTGTTTGCATGATTCCAACATTATCATCCTGAGCCACCTCGCCCCAATTCCCAACTACATGCTGCCACACCTGAGATTGAAAAGGAGTAATTTGTGAATAACAAAAAATCTCATTTTGAGATGCACTACTACAATCACGCTGTTCAGCATTTATTGCACAAGTACACAAGCCCAAATGAGCATATACTTTCGCCCAGGTAGCAGGGTAAGAACCACCACCACCTAAACTACACTCAGGAGCTTCCATTAACTTGGTATCTAGTGTTATTTTGCAATATGTTCTGCCTGTCCATGGAATTTGTGCATAAACCATGATAGAACAAATAAATATTGATATAACTAATAAATTTATTTTTTTCATAAGCTTAGTTTATTATTAATTTAAAATTCGATTTCTGATTTTCAGACTTCAAGTTTAGGGTATAAATACCTTTGGCAAAATTGCTGATATCTATTTCCGAAGTCTTTGAGCTATTATGTCTGAACTGTAATAATATTTTACCGGTCATATCAATTATAGAAATAATTATATCTTCATCAGAATCAATCATCAAGATTTCTGATACCGGATTAGGATAAATATCAACTTTCCCAATATTTTCTTCTTCAATATTAAGAACATAAATAATTTTTGTTTCTGAATCTGATGAACATTGATTGGTTACAGTAAGCTTAACCGGATATTGTCCCAATGCAGGATATGTATAACTAACATTTGCATTGGAAGTATTGTCAGTAATATTATCTCCATTAAAATCCCATGCATAAGTTTCGGCATTCAGTGATAAATCTTCAAAATCTACTGTAGTGCCAGAACTTATAGTATATGAAAAATCTGCAACAGGATAATCAACAAAATTGACATTAACAACATCAAAACCGGTACAACCATTATTATCAGTTACAGTTACCGAATATGTTCCGTCAATTGCTACTGTTAATGTATTTTCAGAGGATTCGTCATTCCAAGAATACAATTCAAATTCACCTGCATCTAGAATAACCTCCACATCCGAACAAACTGTCTGATCCGTTCCCAGCTCAACATAAGGTAAAGAATATAAACCAATATTAATTGTATCAGAAGCAATACAACCAAAATTATCTATTGCCGTAAACCATATTTCACTAGCCTCACTTACACTTATAGCAGGTGTATGAGCTCCGGTACTCCACAGAATGCTACTGACAGGGCTTTGAATAAAGTCAGTTGTAACAGCGTTGTAACTTGACACTGGAGGATTTACAGTTAAATCTATGTAAAAATCTTCCCCACTAATAGGATGCTGAGCTACCAGACTACCATCTGCATTTCTGAATACGAGGTTTATTCCCAAAACATCTGCTGAAACATTATATCCAAAATATGATAATGGGTTAATGCTAATAGACCATAAATATTCTGATACATTAGTCATCAAACCAACTCCATCATCTTCGCCCCAATTACCGATTACATAATCCCATGATGAGCCACCTTGAATTGTAACTCCGGCATGCATATATACTTCTTCAAACCCTTGAAGCCCTTCATATTCTGTAGAATTAAAATAAATCACAATCGTATCACCATAAGGAGCAATAACCAATCCACTGTTTACAAAAACCGCACTACCTCCACAAATATTGAAATCATCTTGAGGATTTATATTAAAAACACATCCGTTTGAGTCGTCTGTAGATGCAGTTGCTGATAATTTATCAGATGAATAATAATCATTGTTCAAAGTATAAATATCATAATAGTAATCTGTATTATTTGTAAGTCCGGAATGAATAAAACTATTTGCTGAGCCTTTGTATATAACAATAGCGTCATCAATAATACTTCCGGTATTATAAACGGTACCCTGCTCAGGAACTCCGCTTATTAAAGAGCCGATTTTTCCAAGAATAATTACATTCACAAACTCTGAAGCCGCTGTCCATTCAAGATTAATACGAGTTCCATCCAACATATTAGCCAAAAATTCATCACATGCAGGTAACGGATTGACATTAACAGTATAAACAGCATTCAAAATATCAGTATCAACCCAGTTTTCATCATTTGCATAGAACCACTGTCCCAATGGTGTATTTCGAACCCTGCCGGCATAATAATACGAACCTGCTATTTGGGGAATTTCAATCAATGAATGTACTCGTTTGTTTTCGCCTTCTCCGTCCTCATACCATTCTGCATTGAACCATGTCCAGTCTTCAGGGTCATCCTGCAATATACCAAAACCAATTTGTGCACCATCCCATTCCAACTGACCTATCTCCATATTTATCCAATACATATTATTATCTCCTAAATAATTTTGCAGGTTTTCAGTTGTTAGCAAATGTGAGTAAATCACAACACTCTCGTCAACAGCAGTAATTACTAAGATATTGCTTGTCAAATCAACACTACCATTCAATTCAACTCCCGATACTGTAATGCTGAAGTTTTCTATATCTGTATCGAAATTTGTACCGTCAAATTCAAGGACTACAACAGCATTGGTAGGCGTAACGTACAGCACTTCTGCAATGCTTAATCCGACAGGAAAATTATTCAAACTAAAATTTCCTGCATCGAGACTTGCATCAGCAAAATAATCATCAATAACTTGAATATTTATTTCCATCCCGTCAAGATTTTCTTCAGTCAATTCAGATGAAGGGGTTGCAGTAATTATACCACCCGAAGTATATGTAAATGTTGCTATATAATTTTGACCATCATTATTTCTATAATGTACGTGGTTATCACCATTTAGAGCTTCATAATAAACTTCAAAATAATAAGCAGTCTCTTCTGCACCTGACAACAAATTAATGTCAATTTCATCAGGAGCATCATTCCACCACAATTGGTCAGTATTTTCTCCCGATGCCCAATCCGAATAATATGGTAAGTCAACCTGAATAAATTCAGGAGGCGTATCTCCCTGTTTATATATTCGGTAATTCATCGTTGCAGTTAAAATATCTCCGTTAACATCTTTCCATGTAAATACCTGACCAGACTTAAAATATAGCGACATTGACGAATTAAAGCTTCCGAAGTCATGACCATCAAAATCAACTTCATCATACCATGTATCCGATGCACCACCTTCCCACATTGAAACTTTTGCAAGATAAATCCCATCGTGCAAAACATCTGCAAAAATTGTCATGTCATTTGACGTAAGTTCAATGTTATTTGTCAATTCATTTCCTGAAATAGTCACAGAGAAATTATCAATCTGACTAAGAATTAATCCGCCAGTATATGCTAAAGTTAATGTAGCTTCAGTTTCTGAAACATATTGCAACTGGTCTATTGATAGACCTGTTGGTTCATTGTTTAATTCAAAATTCAGAGGGTCCAAAACTGCATCAACAAATGTTTCATTAGTTAATTCCAAAACAATTGATAATCCGTCCAGCACAGTTGAATTCATTGCTATAGATGGAGTAGCAAATAGAATCGGGTCAGAACCAAGAACTGTATAAGAATAATTATCTCCAGAATTATTATTGCCGTCCAATGTCGCAAAATCGGGATATTGACTGACAAAGCTTAATGGCATTGTAGAACTTAATGCATAATACTCTACTGTTGTTCCTACTATCTGTGCCGGTATGATACCTGAATAAGTTAAAGATTCACCTGTAGTTTCAAGAATAAAAGAACTAACCCATTCATCTGTTGTATAACGAATATATACTGATTCCTGCGGAGATGTTTCGGCGTTCAAACTTATACTTACTGTGACATCACCTGTTCCGGCAGTCAGATTATCATCACTTACAGAAATTATCTGTATCGGAGCAGCATCTGTTTCAATAATTACAAATTTGCGATTCCACCATGTTTCATCGCCTTCGAGCCTGAAAGTATAAAACTTACCTGCGGAAAACGTCTTTACAAAATCTGCAGGAGAATCGCCCGAATTGCTTCCACGCATCTGACCTTCTGAGGTATTGACTATCGGATTATAGGAATCCGTAGCGTTGCCCCATTGTAAAACCCAGTCTCCGTCCTGATCAACCTTAAAACCGGCGTCAACAACTTCGTCAACAACTTCTATGGTTGCTGCATAATAACCATAATATAACTCCATTAGATTGTCGGTACTCCATTCGTTAAAGTCACCTCTTAAATATTGAGCATTAAGTGTTACAACTATTAACAGACCCGAAAACAACAGTAAAATTTTATTATTCATAATTCTAAATTTTGTGCAAAATACAATAATACTTAAAATTCTAATACAAAACAAAGTTGGAAATATGTAAATGAGATTTCTCACTCCGAACCCTGTCTTTGAAGTGGTGAGAAATGTCATTTATAGATTTCTCACTTCGTTCGAAATGACGCTATCGCGTAGGGGATTGTGGTCGGCAACTTAAAAAGACCAGTTATAAATCATTGTTAATGTCGCCGACCACTATACCAAAACATGAAAGTCATTTCGAACTCTGACGGAGGAAGAGGGAGAAATCTTAAAAATTAGGTATAAAACAGATTTCTCACTTCGTTCGAAATGACGCTGTCGCGTGGGGTCAGTGAATATACGATAACTACTTTTGAGCAACCAAACTAATACCTTCGGAATAGGACAATGCTTTATTTCCACAAAAAGCCACCGGGAAAGCATCTTCAAAATCTTCTCGTGCAAGACTTAAATAGTATGATGTTTGAGCTTCATCATCATGCTGATAAATATAATATCTATAATAACTACTATATTTTTTCTCTATGACATCTGTGTATCCTTTTAATTCGGGAGAATTGATCTCTATCTGAGTAGCAGCTGATTTTATTTGTATCATAAAAATCACCGGTCCATCTATTGAAGCTCCATCGTTACTCTGTTCTTCTTTTTGCTTTTTCTTTTGATCTTTTTCAAAATTTCGTTGAGCTTCTTTTTCGTTTTTTTCCCGTTGACGATTGACAACACGTTTATCCTTGTTTGTCAACTCCGATTCATCAGTAACATTAACCGTACGCCCAATATTCATTAAACTAAAATGTACATATTTTTTGGGATTAAATTGGATATCAAATAATAGCTTTCGTAAATTTTCTGCTGCCTGCTCAATTTCATTTGCAAATTTATCGTCCTGTATCAACTGTCCCAATGAGCCCTCACCTCTGTTAACTTTATCCATAACAGCATTAAAACTTTCTATAGCTTTATTTGCTTCTATAATAGTCTTGGAAATATCTAGTGCTACCAGAGTATCGGAGAATGTTGAAAGATTATCGAAAATATTAGACAGATGTTCAGCATTATCTCTTAAAGTCAATGTTAAATATTCAACATTTGCAAGTATCCTACCAATTTTCCCTGATTCCTTTTTCAACAAGGTATCAACACTATAGGCTGAACTTTCGAGATATGCCATTGTAGCTTTAATACTGGCAAAACTTTTTTCAAGATTATCACGGGTTTCGTCATTGAAAATATATGAGATAACTGCAATAGCCTTCGAGATTTCAACCATCAATTCTTCGGCCTTTTGCTTAACAGGTAACATTTGCACGCTTACCTGATCTTTAAGACTTTGTTCAACCTCTCCTATTAAAGTATCTCCCGGAGAATGGTAAGTAGATTTACCTCCAAAAATCAATTCAATGCCTTTTGAACCCATCAAGTCCATGCTGTAAATCCTGGCAATTGTAGAATCTGGCAACAAAAAGTCTTTTGAAATGTCAATTTTAATTAATAGTCTGCAATTATCTTTTGGCAAAAATGTAATTTCCGAAACCTTTCCAATCTGATAACCATTTACAGTTACAGGACTTGATTCATTAAGTCCTTCGATTCTATCATAATAAATAAAATACACGTTTGTTTTAGTAAAAAGCGAAGTCCCTTTAAGAAACTCAAAACCCCAATAGGAAGCAAATAGAATTGCTATACCTAATAATCCATATAATATGTATCTTGTCTTGGCTTTCTTCATTTATTTTTCACCTCACTCCTCGCCTGATTGACCGGTATTCTGACACCATTTTTCAAGGCGACAATAAAACTATCCGGATAATCCTTAATAACCTTTTTATGGAGTTCAACTATTTTGTTATAATCAGAATCTGCCCCGATAGTATATTTATAAACTCCGTCCTGCAAATATACATCAACATTTTGATATGATTTAAAATTTTCAGGAATTAATTCCATTCTTTTTGTAGAAGTTAACACCTGAATTTTAAACAAAATTGAGTTGTCTGAATTATTTACTACAATCTGATTATCATCTTTTACAGTATTGTTATTAACAATTGTTGTACTATTTCCGTTGCTATTACTTGATTGCGAATCTTCTTCCTCAAGTTTTGTTTTGTATGTAGCAAATGCATCGAACATTGCTTTAGCAAGATCTTGCTGGCCTTGTGCTGTATTAAGATACTTTTCTTCTTCTGCGTTACTGATAAAACCTAATTCAACCAATACACTCGGCATCGTTGTTTTCCATAATACAAGAAAACCGGCCTGCTTAACGCCACGATTAAATCTTCCTACATTATTTGTAAAATTATTCTGTAATAACTGAGCAAATGACAAACTTTGGGTAAGATTTGCGTTTTGATAAAGACTAAAAATTATGTGAGTTTCAGGATCATTTGGATCAAATCCCTCATATTTATCCAGATAATTATCTTCTTTTAAGATAACAGAGTTCTCTAATTTAGCTACCTGAAGATTCGCACCTGTTTTATCAATACCCATTACAAAAGTTTCAGATCCATACGGAGAGTAACTCGTTGATGCATTTATATGAACACAAATAAACAAATCTGCATTGTTTTTATTTGCGATTTCGGCTCTTTTATACAATTCAACAAAACTATCGTCAGTTCGGGTATAAATTACATTTACATCTTTATAATGCTGTTTGATCATATCTCCCAACAACAAAGAAATAGTTAATGTCAAATCTTTTTCCTTGGAAATTTTACCTACAGCTCCCGGGTCTGCACCACCATGTCCGGGGTCAATAACAACTGTTTTGACCTTAGTACTATTTTTTGTTTGAGAGTAAACAGACAAATTAGTACCAAAGACAAAGGCAAGTATTAAAAAAACAGTTACGAATAAATTTTGTCTCATAAACATATCAGTTTTAAAGATTGAAACGTTTTTTTCATTAGTTTTGGACAAATTTTTTATTTTGTACAAAGATATATTTTTCATATTGCTAAAAAAATTTTTGTTTATACTATTATTAACTTTTTTAATAGTTTTTACGAAAACGCTTCCGCTTTACTGCAATCTTTATACCAACACTTTATCAAACAGTAATATTGAAAAACCATACACTATAAGTACATACAATTTACACTCTGATGATACTATAAAAACAGTTCCAAAAGTTGATTCTGTAAGTATAAAAAAATCAAACATGTCATTTGATTATCCTGTATATTATGATGCTGAAGATTCTCTTTTGTTTGATTTTAAGAAGCAGAAAGCCTTTTTATATGGTAAAGCTGTAGTTGTTTACGAATCTGTTACGTTAACAGCAGAATTTGTTCAAATGGACTTTGAAAACAATGAAGTTTTGGCATATGGAGTAACTGATTCAATCGGAAAAGTAGTTGGCAAACCTGTATTTAAAGACAATGCCGAAGAATTTGATGCAGATACGATTAGATATAACTTCAGAACAAAAAAAGGGATAATCAAAGAAGTAATGACGGAGTTTGAAGGTAGTTACTTACACGGAAGTAAAACAAAAATGCAACCTGACAAACATGTCCACATGATTGACGGCAAATTTACAACCTGTGACCTCGAACATCCTCATTATTATTTTGCTATAAGTAAAGCGATAGTTATCCCTGACGATAAAATTATATCCGGTCCTGCTTTTTTAGTAATTGAAGACATCCCAACTCCTCTCGGCATTCCTTTTGGTTTTTTTCCAAATAAAAAAGGTGGCTCGTCAGGAATTATTATTCCCGAATTTGGTGAAGAAGCAAATCGAGGATATTTTCTCAGAAATGGTGGATATTATTGGGCAATAAACGATTTTGTTGACCTTACCATACTTGGTGATGGTTACACCAAAGGCAGTTGGGGTTTAAGTTTACTTACAAATTACAAAGTGAAATACAAATTCAGTGGCAGCCTCAACGCCAAATATAGTCGCAATGTTCTGGGTTACAAAGACATTAATTATCAAAGAGAAGATTTGTATGCAGTAAAATGGCGTTATATTCAGGATCCCAAGGCTAGACCAAATTCAACATTTTCTGCCGATGTTAATATAAGCAGTTCAAAATTTGATAAGTACAATTCATATAATGCTGCAAATTATATGTCAACAAATAAAACTTCAAGCATTTCGTATAGCCAGATATTTCCAAATTCTCCTTTTAGTCTAACAAGCGCTTTCCGACACAATCAAAACAACTCAACAGGTGCAATTTCACTAACTTTACCTGACCTTGCAATAAATATGAGTAGGATATATCCATTTAAAAGAAAAGTAAAGGTTGGAGAATCAAAATTATATGAAAAGATTGGAATTGCTTATTCTATGAATTTAACAAACCAAATACAAACCAGTGATACATCATTTTTCAATTTTGGTTTCGATAATATAACCAATGGAATTAGTCATAAAGTACCCATTAGCACATCAGTAAAGTTTTTAAAATATACTACACTTACGCCAAGTTTTAATTATACCGAACGTTGGTATTCAAAATCGGCTCAACAAAGATGGGCGTATGCAGACACGACAGACTCAATCGGAAGGCTATTAACAGAATATCAAACACAATTTTCAAGAGTATGGGATTATTCAGTTAATTTAAATTGGTCAACGCAAATATATGGAACTTTTAACTTTAAAAAGGGAAATCTCAAAGCTATTAGGCATGTAATGTCCCCTTCAATCAGTTATAATTACTTACCAGATTTTGGGAAGAGTAAATATGGTTATTATGACGAGTATTCTCGAATTCAATATAACGGCACAACAGGTCAATACGATACTATAAGTTATTATTATTCAAGATTTATGGGTTTACCATACGGAACCCCATCAAGAGGAGGAGCCGGATCAATAAACCTGAATATAGGTAATAATCTTGAGATTAAATTAAAAAATAAAAATGATACTATAGCACAAGACAGAAAAGTGAAATTATTGGAAAATCTATCAATAAGCACAAGTTATAACATTATGGCTGACAGTCTTAATCTCGCTCCTCTTACAATAAACGGTCGCACAAGAATTAAACTTCTTGACCTGACATTTAATACAAGTCTTGACCCTTATGCTATAACAGAAAATGATTATGGCTCAGGAATAAGAATAAATCAATTCGCATATAATGTTAATAATCAGTTGCTTCGTTTAACAATTGTTAATCTTACTGCTGGATTTTCATTGAATTCAAAGATGACTGAATCCAAAGCACATACGGATATTGATCCTTATCAAACGCTCTATGGATATCCCGACCAATATGTAGATTTCAACATACCTTGGAATGTAAGAGTAAACTATACATTCAGATATTCAAAACCATATTTCGAATCTAACATCACTCAAACGGTTAACGTAACAGGTGATTTTAACCTAACAAAAAAATGGAAGATTAGTTTTACCAGTGGTTACGACATTGTGAACAAAAAAGCCACTTATAGCACAATTGACATTTATCGCGACTTGCATTGTTGGGAAGCAAGTTTACATCTTGTTCCTTTTGGTCAGCACAAATCTTATATGTTCCAGATAAATGTTAAAGCATCTATGCTTAAAGACCTTAAATTGGCAAAACGCAGAAGCTGGTACGATAATTTCTAACATTTTTTTAATTTTTTAATTTTATCTGGCAAACTATTTGACATAAAAATGTGTCTTATTAAAAATTTATTAATTTTGCATGTCAAACAATTAAAGAATGGATTATGAAGAAAGCCGGTTTGTTGATTGTAATTGTATTTACAAGTCTTTTTCTTAGTGCTCAAGCTTACGAAATCAAAGTTAAAATTAACGGAATAAGTGACACCGTCATTTATCTGGGGCATCATTTCGGAGAAAAAAAATATGTTATTGATACTGCCAAAATTGACAGCAAAGGTAATGCTGTATTTATCGGAGATAAAGAGTTAAATAAGGGCATATATCTGATTGTAATGCCTTCAAAGGGTATGACATATTTTGAAATACTCATGACAAATAATCAGAAATTTTCGATTGAAACTGACACTGCTGACTTTTCAAAAAATTTAAAAGTGAAAGGTTGTAAAGAAAATACAATTTTCAATCAATACCAGCAAAAAATGTCAGAAATTCAGAACAGAAGAATGGATTTGAATAAAGAATACGAAGCTGCTGCCGATAATGAAGATGAAAAGAAACGTATTACAGATTTAATGAACAATCTTAATGATGAAAGATTGGAGTATATGGACAAAATAATCAATCAGAATCCAGGTACTTTTTTCTCTAAAATACTATTATCATTAAAAGAAGTAAAAATTCCCGAATCGCCAAAAGATGAAAATGGAGCTGAAATAGATCCACAATTTCAATATAAATTTTACAAATCTCATTATTGGGATTACGTAGATTTTTCTGAAAGTGGTTTATTGAGGACTCCTATTTATGAAAATAAATTAAATTACTATTTCGAAAAAATGGTAGTCCCTATGGCAGATTCTATGATGCCCGAAGCCCGAGCAATAATAAGAAAAGCTTACGAAGGAGGCGATAGTCTAATGTTTCAATTTACAACTTCACATTTATTGCATTATTTCGAATCTTCCAAAATTATGGGTTATGATGCAGTTTTTGTTGACATAGCTGAAGAATGGTATTTAAGCGGAAAAGCATGGTGGGCAGATAGTGTTTTTATGCCTAAACTTATCGAAAGAGTCGAAAAAATTACTCCTACCAAATTGGGAAATATTGCGACCGACCTTACACGAATGCAAACAATAGATGAAAAATACATTTCTCTGCATCAGGTTAATGCTGATTATACTGTTTTAGTGTTTTATGAACCACATTGCGGACACTGCAAAAAAGAAGTTCCGAAATTAATGGATGAATTCAGAGATAGCCTTAAATCGCTGAATGTTAATATTTTTGCTTTATATACTCAATATGATAAGGAAGAATGGAAAACATTCCTGGATGAGAAAAACCTGTACGAAGAAGGTTGGATTAATGTCTGGGATGGTCCTTATCCACATTCTAAATTCAGGGATTTTTATGATATCTACAGTACTCCTGTTGTTTATGTTTTAAATCGTGAGAAAAAAATAATCGGAAAACGTATTGGTGTCGAAAGCATAAAAGATTTGATTGAATTTGATAAAAAACGGAATGAAATTCAAGATACCGAATAATTTCTTTATATATATATTTAAGCCGTTTTTCTGCAAGATGAAATACGGCTTATTTCTTTTTATTTTGTTTTTTAGTATTTCTGCTTTTTCATATAACATTAGAGTTGAAATAGCGAACTGTCCACAATATTTAATTTATCTTGGGGTACATAAAGGTCCTGACTTTAAAGTAATCGATTCATTGCCGGCAGTAAATGGTGTAGTTGAATTCAAATCCGATTCCAAATTATCTCACGGCGTTTATTTCATAGTCGTTCCACCTCAATCACGGTTCGATTTTATTATTGCCGATGATCAAAATATTGTAATTAAAACTGATGCAAATGACATTCTGGGACAAATGCAAATAAGTGGCGAAAAACAATATTCAATATTCAATGAACTGCAAAAAGAAATTGCAATTATCAATAAAAGACGGACACAACTAACAATGGAGTTAGAGTTTTATAAATCATTTATGCCCGATACTGTTCCTATTATAAATAATCTGATTGACAGTCTAAATAAATCACAAACTTTGCTTTATACAAAGTATAAACTAAAAACAGAAAAATCTGACTTCCTATACAAAATACTCAATATTCTTGAGCCATTTTATGTTCCGGAAGAAATTGGAAATATGCAATATTCTGATCCATTGACTCATTATAACTACTATAAAACTCATTATTTAGACAGAGTTGATTTTACTGATGAAAGCCTGTTAAATACTCCCGAATTTATATTTCACAAACTACTCTCCGATTACTGCTTCTATTTTTTTGATACCCGTATAAATAAACCTGATGAAGTATATCCTGATATAGATAGTTTAATTTCGAAAACAAATTCAAATATTGAATACCGCAAATATATCCTGAATTACCTCTTATCTCGCTATGAAAATCCTTCTGACTTAAGACTTGAAGCATATCTCGTTTATATATACAGAAATTATTTTATGGTAGAAAAACCAGAGTGGGTCAGTGATGTTGCTTATTCTGTAATGCAATTCAAGATAGAAAGCATTCAACATAATGTTATTGGAGAAACAGCAATAGACCTTAATCTTCCTGACATTAACGGTGATTATTATTCAATATATAATATTGATGCAGATTATAAAATCTTGCTGTTTTGGGAACCGGATTGTGATATTTGTAATGAAACAGCTTTGATTTTGAGTGGATATTATCCAAAATTAAAAGAAATAAATACCGAAATATATGCAGTTTTATCAGGTACAGAAACTCAAGAATGGTCTGAATTTATTGACGAAAACGGATTAGACTGGATAAATGTTTACGATCCGTTTCAAAAAAGCAATTTTTCAAAGTATTATGGAACTTACAAAACTCCCAGAATATACATTTTAAACAGAAGCAATAAAATACTGACCAAAGATATTAAGCCCGAATTTGTTTTTGATTTTATTCAAAATCATAACAAAAAAATTATTGAAGATCGCAACAGATTCAATTTCATCTTCGGGGAATAAAAAAACACCCTCCTGACTTGTCCCCTTTAGTGCGACAGATTTAGTTTTTCAATAATTTTAGTGAACTCGGGAGGTATTTTAGTCCTAATTTTAATCTCTTTATTGGTTAAAGTGTTTAGCAACCTTGCATAAG
>Ga0116142_10000918_pt1 | contig 37473 bp, 30 predicted proteins | sample AD_UKC033_MetaG_FD_89785 | JGI IMG/M metagenome (GOLD analysis project Ga0116142, IMG submission 89785) | Active sludge microbial communities of municipal wastewater-treating anaerobic digesters from USA - AD_UKC033_MetaG | ecosystem: Engineered > Bioreactor > Anaerobic > Digestate | place: USA... | reverse complement strand
TCCGAGTCCGTCGCGCCATAATCCCAAACCGGCCGGATCCGGATGCGAATACGGGGGGATCCCGCAAGGGGTTTGACCATCCGGACGAGCATCATCGGGCGGAAGAGGCGGCCGAATTGCAGGAAGCGCGGACAGAAATCGGTGATTTCGATGGCGCCGCCGTGGGTATCGAAGAGCCGGGTGACCAAGACGGCAGTGTTTTCCAGGTAGTGTTGTTCCGAACGCACGCAGTCGACCAGTTCGATGCGGTAAAACCCCTGTTGGCGTGATGCCACCGCGTCACCGTCGTGGCTCAGGAGTGAACAGAAGATCGGATCACCGTCGAAGCGCGGAAAGCAGCTCCAGACGACTTCACCCAGGGGGTCGATCAGCGCGCTGATCGAACAGTTGCCGACAAGGCCAAGATTGAGCGTGTGCATGATGGAAAAAATTCAATGGGTGAGTGATTGTAACCAAGTAAGCGCCGCTTCGATATTTGGGAGACGATAACGGGCAAGGGTTTGTCCGGGGCCCACCTTGATGCTGAGGCCACCCAGCTGGTTGATGCGCTCGAAACCGTATTCGTCGGTCACGTCGTCGCCCAGAAAGACGGGTGTTCGTCCGCAAAAAGGAGGTATTCTCATGAACGCGGCGATCGCTTCGCCTTTGTTCGCAACGTGGGGTTTGAGCTCGAAGACGTATTTTCCTTTGAGTACGGTGAGTTCGGGAAAAGGGGCAACGAGGCGTTTGATCGTATGCGACAGGTAGCCTCCCAGCCGCGGGGCCTGTCGGTAGTGGAGTGCCAGTGCGATCCCTTTGTCTTCGAGCAGCAGTCCGGGGAAACGGGCAGCCAACGCTGTGAGCGCCGGTAAGAGCTGTTCTCGTCCGGGCAGGCGATCGATCACGCGTTGGTAGGTGCCGTCCGGATCCCGGCGTTCTAGGCCGTGGAGTCCAGCGGCGGGGAGAAAGGGGAGGTGAAAAAGTGAGACGGCGATTCGCGATCAAGTCGTCGAAAGGGGAAGTTCCGGCAAGCGACTGCGTTGACGCATGATCGCCGCATCGAGCAGCATCCGTCCCGCCCAGCGATAGACGTTGAATTCACTGATGAGCCGCCGCATCAGGCGCATGCGCAACGCTTGTTCTTCCGCGGGCATCGTGAGCGCCAAATGGAGCGCCGCGGCGCACTGATCGGCATTGTAGGGGTTGATGATCAAAGCTTCGGGCATTTCTGGAGGATGGTGCTCGATTTTGAGGATGATCGGAGGTGGTCCGGAACGTCCGGAGGGGCAGAAGCGTTCATTGATCCGGGTGGCCAATGCGCGCACTTGCGCTTCATAACTCTGGTATTCGTCCAAACGCGACCGGCTTGGCGCAGAAATTTGGACGAAGGAGAAGCGGCCGATCCATTCCGGGTTGAGTTCGAGCAGGCGCTCGATGGCGCGAAAGCGTTCGATGATGCCTTTGGTGTAATCGAGGCGATCGACCCCGACGCCCAAGCGGCAATCCAGCGGGAGATTGTTTTCCGCACGAATTTCCCGATGGCAGACCTCGACCGGATGCGCCGTCATCGCCGCAGCCGGAGGCCATTCGATCGAAATCGGGTAACGACGCACCGCGGTGGTGTGCTGATCATGGGTGACTTCGTACGTTTCGCGGTCGACACGGGCTTCAAGCAAGCGGTCCACCGTATCCATGAAGTTGAGGCAGTGGGCTTGGGTGTGGAAACCGAGGATGCTCGATCCAAGCAGCCCTTCGACCAGTTCGGTGGCCCAGGGACTGATCGTGAAGACTTCGGGGTTTGGCCAAGGGATATGCCAGAACGTGATGATCGTCGCTTTGGGTAAGCGCTTGCGAATCATCCGCGGCAGCAGGGCGAAATGGTAGTCCTGCACCAGTACGATGGGGTCGTTCGTCTTTGCCTCTTCGACGACGGCGTCGGCGAACCGTTGATTGACGGCCAGATACTGCTCCCAGTCCGACGTACGGAAGGTCGGTCGAACGTGCGCGATGTGGCACAAGGGCCACAACCCTTCGTTGGCAAAACCGTAATAAAACCCTTCCTCTTCCAACGGGGAAAGCCAGATCCGGCGCAGTTCATAAGCAGGGTTATCCGGCGGGACAGCCACATGGTCGCGCGCATCGACGACATCCCGGTCGGCAGAGCCACTTCCGTGCGCGATCCAAACACCAGAACAGGCCCGCATCACCGGTTCGAGTGCAGTCACTAAGCCGCTTGCGGGACGGTTGACGACGATGGTGTCACCGCGTCGTTGTGGACATAAGGTTCGCGGTTGGAGACGACCAAAACCTCTTCACCGCGGAGTTCGCCGCGCAAAACCGATTTGAGGGTGGCCGCGGTCCAGGTGGTTTGGCTTTCGTCACGTGCGCGCTGGCGAAGTTCTTCTTCGAGATCAGCGACCAACCGTTTCAGGTCACGTTGCGGCGGGCGAAAGGTGTCGCCACGCGTGTTCGTGGCGGATGCCCCCGATGATTCCGTTTGTTTCGCTTGAGTGGGGGGAAGTGGTGTGGCGGGCAGCCGATCGACGATGAAGCGTGAGGTGACTTCCGCGGCGACTGCGACCCCCACAAAAACCAGGGCGAACCTCCATAACGCCAGGATGAGCCGACCGTGAAGGGGGGAGTCTTGATCCGCCAAGAGGAGATGGGCAAACGAAAAGGCAAAAAACGCCGTGACCAGAGCAAAGCCGATCGCCAAAGGGAGTACCCGGCGGCGAAGGGTCTTGTGCAGGAGTTGCCGTAGGGGTTCCACGCGGATCACTCCTTGTTTATACCCAGATTGGCATTGTACCGTTGGTAAGCGGCGGTCACCAAAAGGTGTGCCGCGATCGGGATGCTAAGTCGGAGCGGATAAGACATCGCGTTTATGATCAAAAGACATAAAAACCAAATTTTTAGTAGCTTAAATTGTCTAAGCTCGATCGCTACACTTGCCATAACCTCATTCGAAAAAGGCAAGGGCACCGATGTACCGTTACGATACGTATGACCGACAACTGGTTGCTGAACGTGTGGCGCAATATCGCGATCAGTTGGCGCGTTACCTGTCAGGCGCGCTGCGCGACGAAGAGTTTTTGCCGCTTCGTCTCCAAAATGGACTCTACATTCAACGGCATGCGCCGATGTTGCGGGTGGCGATCCCTTATGGGCTCCTTTCCGCGGATCAGTTGCGCGCATTGGCAACCGTTGCCGAACGCTGGGATCGAGGCTACGGGCACTTCACGACCCGTCAGAACATCCAGTTCAATTGGGTTCGGCTTGAGGAAACCGCTGAGATTTTGGCGTTTTTGGCCGAACACGATCTGCACGCCATTCAAACCTCGGGCAACTGCATTCGGAACATCACCACCGATGCGTTGGCTGGGGTTGCCGCTGACGAACGGGTCGATCCCCGGCCGTGGTGCGAATTCATCCGCCAATGGGCGACGTTTCATCCGGAGTTTGCTTTTCTGCCGCGGAAATTCAAGATCGCAGTAAATGGCGCCAAGGAAGATCGTGCTGCGATCCGAGCGCATGACATCGGCTTGGACCTGTACCCAACCGATGATCCGTTGGCGCCCGAGTTCGACGTCTACGTGGGCGGCGGTTTGGGTAGAACCCCGATGGTGGGGCAGCGCCTCTACGCGCGTGTCCCCGCGGCAGAGCTCATTCCAACGTTGGAAGCGATTCTTCGGGTCTATAACCGTTTTGGCCGCCGCGACAACAAGTATAAAGCGCGCATCAAAATTTTGCTGCAGGCGTTGGGTGTCGAGGCATTTCGTGCCGCAGTCGATGCCGAGCGGGTGCGTGGTGACACGGTGGTCGCAGCATACCGCGACGGCTGGCGGGATGAGGTTGCGCGTATCGCAGCCCATTTCGCAGAGGACGACGAACGGGCGGCGCGCACGGCGTCGAAATGGCGCGCGGAGCAAGCACAACCTACGCTCCGCGATGCTGGTGAGGAACGGGCGTTCGCACGCTGGCGGAGTCGCAACGTCCTACCGCATCGGGTGCTGGGATTCGTCGCGGTGGCTCTGGTGACGAAACGGCATGAGCGTGCTCCGGGTGATGTGACCGCTGAAGAGATGCGTGCGATCGCCGATTGGAGTGAGCGCTATGCCGACGGTGAAATTCGGGTAACGCACGAACAAAATTTGGTATTGGCGTGGGTTCCGGAAGCGGCGCTCCCGGCGTTGTGGCGGGAAGTCCGCGCGTTGGGGTTTGGCCGACCCACGTTCCGGTTGGCAACCGACGTGATTTCGTGCCCAGGGGGGGATTACTGCGCGTTGGCGAACGCCCGTTCGATTCCGGTTGCGCAAGCGGTGATCGCGCAGTTGGATCGGGATCCGAAACGTTTGGCAGCGCTCGGCAAAGTGGCGATCAACCTTTCCGGTTGCATGAACGCGTGTGGACACCACCATCTGGGTGCGATTGGTGTCCTCGGTGTCGACAAAAAGGGGGAAGAGTGGTATCAGATCACGATCGGCGGTCAAGAGGGGAACGATTTGCGTTTGGGACAGGTGATCGGGCCGTCGGTGCGCGCAGAGGCGGTCGCGCCGGCGATCGAGCGGTTGCTCGATACCTACCTGGCGTTGCGGCGTCCAGAAGAACGGTTTGCCGAGACGGTGGCCCGTGTCGGGGTCGAACCGTTCAAAACGGCGGTTTATGGTGGCGAATCCGGCGTTTCCCCGCAACAGAATCAGGAGCACGACCATGTGGTGGCTTGATCTCGAGGGTGCGGTACATCCCTTCGACCGCGAACGTTTCAAACCGATGACCGAACCGAGCGCGGCGGTGTGGATGACCGTCGAGGACGATCCCGCATGGCTTCCCGACGAAGCGTTGGCGCACGTGGAAGCGATCGCGATCGAATTCCCCAAATTCACCGACGGACGACCGTTTTCTCTCGCGACAATCTTGCGCGCGCGGGGTTGGCACGGACCACTCTTTGCCGTTGGCCATTTTCTGCTCGATCAACTCGATTACCTCCGTCGCTGCGGATTTACCGGTTTTGCGCCGGATCCGGAACGCTATCCGTACGAAACGTTATGCGAACTGGGGCCCCGCTTGCTGCGAGTCTTTACCGAACCCTATCAGGCGAGCAGCGCCGTACCGCAACCCCTGTGGTTACGCGTGCGTCGTGATCGAGCCGAGCAACCCGTTTCTGAAATCGAGGTGTGACGATGAGTCATCCGTACATGCATCCCAATCTGGACGATCCCCAATTGCGCGAACAGGTGCAAGCAAAGCGCGCCAGTGCCCTTCGCTTGCTCGAAGAGGCGGTTGCCGAGTGGGGAAACGTCGTTTTTGCTTCCAGTTTGGGCGCAGAAGATCAGGTCGTGATCGATTTGGTGGCGAAAAGTCCTTTCCGCGATCAAGTTGCACCGTTCGTTTTGGATACCGGACGGCTTCCGGAAGAGACCTACGCGACGTTGGCGAAGACCGAGGCCCACTATGGGCTGCGTTTCGCCGTTTATGCACCCGAAGCCGCTGATGTGGAACGGGTGGTGCGCCGCTACGGAATCAATGGTTTTTACCACAGCCTGGAAGCCCGCCACGCGTGCTGTGAAGCCCGTAAGGTGTTGCCGCTCAAACGTGCGCTTGCCGGGCAAAAGGCGTGGGTCACTGGGTTGCGGCGGCAACAAAACGTGACACGCGCGCAGCTCGAACCCAAAGCGTGGGACGAAGCGCACGGTTTGTGGAAAATCAGCCCCCTTTGGGATTGGACCCACGAGGAGGTTTGGGCCTATATCCGGCTCTATCAGGTTCCCTACCATCCGTTGCACGACGCGTTCTATCCCAGCATCGGCTGTGCGCCGTGCACGCGTGCCGTCGCGGTGGGTGAAGACCCGCGCGCGGGGCGCTGGTGGTGGGAGCACGCGGAAACGCGAGAGTGTGGCTTACACCGTCGCGATCCCGTCGCGGTGGTCGAACGGTAAGCGAGACGAAAGGACAACCATGAGTGAAACAACCATGACGCGAACCCATCAGACGGCTACAGAGCCCCAGCTTTGGGACGACGAAACGTTGGATTGGTTGGAAGCAGAAGCGATTTATATTTTGCGGGAAGTGGCTGCGCAATTTCAGCGTCCGGCGCTTCTCTTTTCCGGGGGCAAAGATTCGGTCTGCCTGTTGCGCTTGGCAGAAAAGGCCTTTCGACCCGCGCGTTTTCCCTTTCCCCTGTTGCACATCGATACCGGCCACAACTATCCGGAGGTGATCGCGTTTCGCGACGCGCGTGCCAAGGAGCTCGGTGAGCGGTTGATCGTGCGCTCGGTCGAGGACTCGATCCGCCGAGGTACGGTGCGTCTTGCGCATCCGTTGGAATCTCGCAACCGCCACCAGTCGGTGACGCTTTTGGAAGCGATCGAGGAGTTCGGTTTCGACTGCTTGATCGGGGGCGCCAGACGTGACGAAGAGAAAGCGCGGGCAAAAGAACGGGTTTTCAGTCTGCGCGACGAGTTTGGACAGTGGGACCCGAAGGCGCAGCGCCCGGAATTGTGGAATCTGTACAACGGGCATATTCCACCGGGATGGCATGTGCGCGCGTTTCCGATCAGCAACTGGACCGAACTCGACGTTTGGCGGTACATCGCGCGTGAACGGCTCGCGTTGCCATCGATCTATTTTGCGCATGAGCGTCCCTGTGTTCGCCGCGGACGTTTGTTGGCGCCCGTGACGCCGCTCACCCCGCCCAAAGAGGGAGAAGTGGTCGAGCCGGTTTGGGTCCGTTTCCGCACCGTAGGTGACATGACGTGTACCGCGCCGGTGGAAAGTCGGGCGACCACGGTGGAAGCGATCATTCGCGAGACGGCCGAGACGATGATTTCGGAACGGGGCGCGACGCGGCTCGACGATCAAACCCATGAGGCATCGATGGAACAACGCAAACGCGAGGGGTATTTCTGATGAGTGACGTATTGCGGTTCATGACGTGCGGGAGCGTCGATGATGGCAAGAGCACGTTGATTGGGCGGCTGCTCTACGATACGCGAGCCGTCTTGGTCGATACGTTGGAAGGGGTGAGTCATGCCAGCGAACGGCGGGGGTTGTCGCGGATCGATTTGTCGCTCCTCACGGATGGGTTGATCGCAGAGCGGGAGCAGGGCATCACCATCGACGTGGCGTACCGCTATTTCAGTACGGGACGACGCAATTTCATCATCGCCGACGCACCGGGTCACGAACAATACACGCGAAATATGGTCACCGCAGCCAGTACGGCTGAGCTGGCCGTGTTGATGGTCGACGTGCGTCAGGGATTGACGACGCAAACGCGGCGGCACGCGTTGTTGTGCGAACTGATGGGAATCCCCCATTTGGTGATCGCCGTGAACAAGATGGATTTGGTCGGTTACGACCCCGAACCGTTCGCCGCGGTGCAAGCGGCGTTCGAAACCTTTGCGGTGCAGGCGCAATTGCGGGCCGATCGACGCTATCTGCCGATTTCGGCGCTCGAAGGGGACATGGTAGTCGAACGGGGGGAGCGGATGCCTTGGTATCACGGCCCCACCCTGCTCGAAGTGCTGGAGTCGGTCCCTTCTGCCCACACGGGCAAAGCAGAGTCTTTTCGATTCCCTGTGCAATGGGTGTGCCGACCCCAAGCCGCGGACGATCCCACACTGCACGATTACCGGGGCTATGCGGGAATGGTGGCTTCCGGTTCGGTTGCCGTAGGGGATGCGGTGACTGTGTTGCCAGCAGGGTTAGCGACGACGGTGCTCGCGATCGAATTGGGGGGACGGTCCGTGACGGCTGCACGGGCGGGCCAGTCGGTGATGCTCCGGCTGCAAGACGATTTGGATGTTTCGCGCGGCGACATGTTCGTGCGCAGCGACGAACCCATGCCGGCGGTAACGCGTGCGTTGGTGGCCGATCTGGCGTGGCTTGCGAATGGTCCGCTCGATCGACGTCGCGTTTACGGGTTGCGGCAAACGACCCGTGAGGTGAAAGCGAAGATCGATTCGATCGAATATCGCTGGGACGTGGCGTCGATGCGGCGTGAGGATGTCGATACGCTCACCGCGAACGACATCGGGCGGGTGCGCGTGAAGCTTTCGGCGCCGATCGTCGCGGAACGTTACGAACAAGACCGCGCTTTGGGGGCGTTCATCCTTTTCGATCCCGCAACGGGCGACACGGTCGCAGGCGGTGTGATTCGTGAATGGGCGTGAACGAAAAAAAGCCCCGCTTTCGTGAGCGGGGCCAACACCAGGGAGTGATCGGTTATTTGACGCCGTAGTAGTAGCGAGCGGCTTCTTTGAGTGGCATCGGTTTGATCTTGTCGGCCATGCCAGTGCACCCGAACGCTTGGTAGCGCGCCACGCAAATTGCTTTCGCGGCGGCGCGGGCGGGTTTCAAATATTCGCGTGGGTCGAACTTCGACGGGTTTTCGGCAAGAAAACGACGAATCGCAGCGGTCATCGCCAAGCGAATATCGGTATCGATATTGACCTTGCGAACGCCGTATTTGATTGCCGTTTGGATTTCTCCGACCGGCACGCCGTAGGTCTCTTTCATCTCACCGCCGAACTGGCGAATTTCTTCAAGCAATTCCTGCGGGACGCTCGAAGAACCGTGCATCACGAGGTGGGTGTTGGGGATCTTGGCATGAATTGCTTTGACCCGCTCGATCGCGAGGATATCCCCGGTGGGTTTGCGGGTGAATTTGTATGCGCCGTGGCTGGTGCCGATCGCGATCGCAAGCGCATCCACGCCCGTTTGTTCGACGAAATCCTTGGCTTGGTCTGGGTCAGTAAGCAGCATCGAGTGGTCGAGCGTCCCCTCTGCGCCAACCCCATCCTCTTTCCCCGCCTGGCCGGTTTCGAGCGAACCCAAGCAGCCAAGCTCGCCTTCGACCGAGACGCCCACCGAGTGGGCGATTTCCGATACTTTGCGGGTGACTTCGACGTTGTATTCGTAGGAGGAGGGGGTTTTCTGGTCTTCAAGGAGGGAGCCGTCCATCATCACACTGGAAAAGCCCAAGCGAATCGCCTGCACGCAGACGGCAGGGGAGGCGCCGTGGTCTTGATGCATGCAGACCGGGATATCGGGGTAGGCTTCGATCGCCGCCGTGACGAGGTGCGCAAGGAACGTCTCACCGGCGTATTTGCGCGCACCGGCCGAGGCTTGCAGGATCACGGGGCTGCGGGTTTCTGCGGCCGCTTCCATGATCGCCTGAACCTGTTCGAGGTTGTTCACGTTGAACGCGGGAACGCCGTAGCCGTGTTCCGCGGCGTGGTCAAGCAACTGTCGCAACGAGATGAGTGCCATTGGGAACCTCCTTAGCTTGAGACGGTGCCCGCACGATGCGGGCGTCCTTGGGTGAAAACCGGTCAGTCCTCAGCGCGTTTGGCGAGGATTTCGATTGCGGGCAGCACTTTGCCTTCGAGCATTTCCAAAAAAGCGCCACCGCCGGTCGAGATGTAATCCACTTGGTCAGCAATCCCGAATTTTTCGATCGCGGCGATCGTGTCCCCGCCGCCAGCAAGGGTGAAACCGGGGCAGGCAGCGATCGCGCGCGCAAGCCGCTCGGTGCCTTTCGCGAACGCGTCGAACTCGAAGACTCCAAGCGGCCCGTTCCAGACGACCGCACCGGTGCACGCTTCGATGGTTTGGGCGATCCGTTCGGCAAATTGGGGGCCGACGTCGAGGATCATCTCGTCGGCGGCGACTGCTTCGGTGGCTTTGACCGTCGCGGGGGCGTCGGCACGGAACTCCGACGCGACGACGACATCTTCGGGTAGCGGCACATCCGCGCCGCGCGCGGCCATCTTCTCTTGGACGGCTTTCGCTTCGCCGACGAGATCGGGTTCGACAAGGCTCTTCCCGACCGGTTTTCCGGCCGCCATCAGGAAGGTGTTGAGAATGCCGCCACCGACGATCAGGGTATCGACCTTTTCGGCCAGGTTTTGCAGCACGGTGAGTTTGGTCGACACTTTGGAGCCGGCGACGATCGCGATCAAAGGGCGGGGAGGATTCGCGACCACTTTTTCGATCGCTTCGACCTCTTGCACCAAGAGTGGCCCCGCGCACGCAACGGGTGCGTATTCGAAGACGCCGTAGGTGGTCGCTTCGGCGCGGTGCGCGGTGCCAAACGCGTCATGGACGAAGATATCGGCCAGTTTGGCGATTCTCTGCGCAAGTTCCGGGTTGTTTTTCTTTTCGCCGACGTTCAACCGGCAGTTCTCGAGCAGCACTACTTCGCCGGGTGCCGTGGTGAATTGGCCGTCGACCCAATCGGTGACGAGGCGCACGGGGCGGCCAAGGAGTTCCGCCATTCGGGCCGCGACCGGTGCCAGTGAGTCTTTGGCTTGGGGCTCCCCCTCTTTGGGACGGCCCAGGTGGGAGGTGACGAGCACCGCTGCGGCGCCGCCCTCGAGCGCCATTCGGATCGCAGGAAGGCTGGCGCGGATGCGGGTGTCGTCCGCGACCGAGCCGTTTTCGGCAAGCGGCACGTTGAGGTCGGCGCGGATAAAGACGCGCTTCCCCTGTACGGCCCCCTGTGCCACCAATTCCGCAAATTTTTTTGCTTTCATGATCCATTCCTCTCCATCGTTGCCCTGATCCACCCGGATGGGCGATCAGGGCAGCCGCTCAGTGGTTCGTCGCGTGCGGTTCAGTTCTGTGCGACGTGACGGACGAAGCGGAGCATGTTGCAGGTGTAGCCGTATTCGTTGTCGTACCAGGAGACCACCTTGACGAAAGTGGGGTCGAGCATGATGCCCGCTTTCGCGTCGAAGATCGACGGCTGCGGGCAGCCCCGGAAGTCGGTGGCGACCACCGCGTCTTCGGTATAACCGAGCACGCCTTTGAGTTCGCCTTCACTTGCGGCTTTCATTGCCGCACAGATCGCCTCATAGGTGGTCTCTTTTTCGAGTTGAACGGTGAGATCGACCACCGAAACGTCGGAGGTGGGAACCCGGAACGCCATTCCGGTAAGCTTCTTGTTGAGCGACGGAATCACTTTTCCGACCGCTTTCGCTGCACCGGTGGAGGAGGGGATGATGTTTTCGAGAATGCCACGACCGCCGCGCCAATCTTTTGCCGACGGACCATCCACCGTCTTCTGCGTGGCGGTTGCCGCATGCACGGTGCTCATCAGCCCGCGCACGATGCCGAACTGGTCGTGGAGCACTTTCGCGACCGGTGCCAGGCAGTTGGTGGTGCAGCTCGCGGCCGAGACGATCGTTTGTCCGGCGTAAGAGGTGTGGTTGACGCCATAGACGAACATCGGGGTGTCGTCTTTCGACGGTGCCGATTGCACCACTTTCTTCGCGCCCGCGTCGAGGTGCTTCTGACACGTTTCGCCGGTGAGGAAGAGCCCAGTCGATTCGACGACGACATCGACGCCAACCTCGCCCCACGCCAGTTGTGCGGGGTCTTTGTGCGCAGTGACACGGATGGTTTTGCCAGCGACGACGAGGTTCCCGTTTTGCACTTCAACGGTGACAGGCAACCGGCCATGCACCGAATCGTATTTGAGCATATATGCAAGGTAGTCAGGTTCGAGCAGGTCATTGACCGCTACGACCTCGATGTCTTGAAACTCTGCTTCTTTGACCACGGCGCGCAATACCATGCGGCCGATTCGGCCAAAGCCATTGATACCAATGCGAATCGTCATGACGGACTCCTTCACAATACAAGAATACAAGAATAAAAACGCCCTGGTTGTTTGGTCTCTCAGCGGCCAAGAAGCGCTTGTGCGGTTGCCACCACGCGCTCGACCGTAAAGCCGAAGTGCGCAAAGAGTTCGTTGGCAGGTGCCGATTCACCGAAGCGGTCGATACCGATCACGGCACCGTTTGCGCCTACCCAGCGGTACCAAAGGTCGGGGTGTGCCGCTTCGATCGCCACCTTCGGCAACCCTTCGGGCAGGATACTCGCCCGGTAGTGTTCGGGTTGCGCCGCAAAGCGTTCGACACACGGTATTGAGACCACGCGCGATCCTACCATCATTTCCGCGAGCCGTTCGGCAGCTTGGAGCGCCAGACTGACTTCAGAACCGGTGGCAATGAATACGATTTGGGGGGTACCGTGTTCGGCGACGACGTAGCCGCCGCAAGCGATTTCGCTGGCTTTGCCCGGATCCGTGTGGATCTTGGGCAGGTTCTGCCGAGAGAGGACAAGCGCGGTGGGACCGTCCGCCCGTTCGATCGCTGCGGTCCACGCGACTGCGGTTTCGAGCGCGTCAGCCGGGCGCCACACTTCCAGGTTGGGGATGAGTCGAAGGCTCGGGATGTGTTCCACCGGTTGGTGGGTCGGGCCATCTTCGCCCAGGCCGATCGAATCGTGCGTGAGCACGTGCACCACCCGCTGCTGCATCAACGCGGCCATGCGGATCGCGTTGCGGGCGTAGTCGGAGAAGACGAGGAAGGTACCACCGTAGGGGAGGTAGCCGCGGTGGAGTGCCACGCCGTTCATGATCGCAGCCATCGCGAATTCGCGAACGCCGTACGAGAGGTGGCGCCCGAACTGGTCGCGGCGCACCGGCGTTGCCCCTTTGAAGTCAGTGAGGTTCGAATGGGTGAGGTCTGCCGACCCGCCGAAGAGTTCGGGTACTGCTGGCCCCAGCACATTGAGTGCGTTTTGGCTCGCCTTGCGGGTGGCCGGGTTGCCTTCGTCCGCTGCCGCAGCCGCGAAAAGGCGCGCTTTGATGTCCTTCCAGTCAACTGGGAGTTCGCCGGCGAGTCGCCGCTTGAGTTCCGACCCTTTTTCCGGGTAGGCGGCGCAGTATGCAGCGAGTTGCGTTTCCCAATCAGCAACGAGCCGTTCGCCTTGTGCCCGTTTGTCCCACGCAGCGTAGATGGCTTCGGGAATCTCGAACGGGGCGTAGGGCCAGCCGAGCGCCTCGCGCATTTTCGCTGCAGCTTCCGTGCCGATCGGTGCGCCGTGGATGTCGCAGGTGCCTTCCTTGACCGGGGAACCTTTGCCGATCGTGGTGCGGCAGATGATCAGCGTCGGTTTTCCGTCTGGGGTTGCCGCTTGCGCTTTGGCTTGCGCGATCGCGGCGGAGACCGCGGCGACGTCATGCCCGTCGATCGGGCCGATCACGTTCCAGTGGTACGCAGCGAAGCGCTGCGCGGTGTCGTCGCTGAACCAATCGCTGACCGCACCGTCGATCGAGATCCCGTTGTCGTCATAGAGGCAAATCAGTTTCGACAACCGAAGCGTTCCGGCCAGCGACGCCGCTTCGTGGCTGATCCCCTCCATCAGGCAGCCGTCCCCCAAAAAGACGTAGGTGAAGTGGTCGATGAGGGGGTGTTCGGGCGTGTTGAACTCCGCCGCAAGCAGCTTTTCGGCCAGTGCCATACCCACCGCGTTGGCAAAGCCTTGTCCAAGCGGGCCGGTCGTGGTTTCGACACCGGGCGTGTGGCCGTATTCGGGGTGACCGGCGGTTTTGCTGCCCAGCTGGCGAAAGCGCTTGAGTTCGTCGAGCGGCAGGTCGAACCCGGTGAGGTGCAGCAGCGCGTAGATCAACATCGACGCGTGGCCGTTCGAGAGGACGAAACGGTCCCGGTTGGGCCAGGTTGGGGCTTGTGGTGCGACGCGCAGGTGGTCCCGCCACAGCGCCACCGCCATTTCGGCCATGCCAAGGGGCGCACCAGGGTGCCCCGAGTTTGCAGCGTTCGTGGCGTCGACGGCCAAGAAGCGCAATGCGTTGGCCATCTGGGTTTGGATCGGTTCGGTCACGAGACACTCTCCCCAAGTCAAAAGGTGAATTTTACGCGATTCCCAATGCGCGCTTGCGCCGTTCCATGAAGCGCCAGACAAATGGCGTGAAGATGAGTTGCATCGCCAGCTCCATCTTGCCACCCGGAACGACGATGGTGTTGGCGCGGCTCATGAACGAACCGTTGATCATGTTCAAGAGGTACGGGAAGTCGATCCCTTTGGGGTTGGCGAAACGGATGATCACAAGGCTTTCGTCGGCCGCGGGGATGTCACGGGCGATGAAGGGATTGGAGGTGTCGACCACCGGCACGCGCTGGAAATTGACGTGCGTGCGCCCAAACTGCGGCACGATGTAATGGACGTAATCGGGCATGCGGCGCAAAATGGTATCGGTCACTGCTTCGGTGGAGTAGCCGCGCTCTTTACGGTCGCGCCACAGCTTTTGGATCCATTCGAGGTTGATCACCGGAACGACCCCGATCAAAAGGTCCGGGTACTGCGCGATGTTGTGTTCGGGGGTCACCACCGCGCCGTGCAGCCCTTCATAGAAGAGCAGATCGGTGTCTTCGGGAATCTCTTCCCAATCGGTGAAGCAGCCGGGAGCAACGCCGTACTGTTTGGCTTCCTCTTCATTATGAACGTAGTGGCGAATGCGGCCGCGGCCCGTTTCGCTATAGGTTTTGAAGAGGTTTTCCAGCTCACCGAAGAGGTTCGCCTCCGGGCCGAAATGGCTGAAATGGCGGTTGCCCTTGGCCTCTTCTTCGGCCATTTTCTGCCGCATCGCGGCGCGGTCGTACGCGTGGAACGAATCGCCCTCGACGAGTACGGCTTTGACCCCTTCACGGCGGAAGATATTGACGAAGGTGCGCATCACGGTGCTTGTGCCAGCACCGGACGAGCCGGTGATTGCGATGATCGGGTGTTTTGCGGACATCGTTTGCTCCCAATGGTGAAAATGCGGCGGTGTTAGAGGGTTTCGTCGCGAAAGAGGGTTCGTTCGGCAAAGAGCGGCAGATCGACCGGGCTCGCGTCCGGGTCGTTGTGGTACTGTTCGATCCGTTCGACCTCTTCGCGGGAACCGAAGACGAAACCGATGCGCTGATGGAGTTCGGTGGGCTGCACTTCGAGCACCGGACCGTAACCGGTCGAGGCGCGTCCGCCAGCCTGTTCGACGATCATCCCGATCGGGTTGCATTCGTAGAGAAGCCGCAGCCGCCCCGGTTTCTTGGGTTCCTTGTTGTCGCGCGGGTAGAGAAAGACCCCGCCACGGGAGAGGATCCGGTGCGTTTCCGCAACAAGCGACGCGACCCAGCGCATGTTGAAGTCTTTGCCGCGCGGACCGTTCTTCCCTTTGAGGCACTCATCGACGTAGCGCTTCACCGGCGGCTCCCAGAAGCGGGCGTTCGAGGCGTTGATCGCGAACTCCTTGGTGCTTTCGGGAATCCGAATGTTCGGGTGGGTAAGCATGAATTCGCCGAAATCGGGATCGAGCGTGAAGCCGACGACACCCCGCCCGACGGTGAGAACGAGCATCGTCATCGGGCCGTAGATCGCGTACCCGGCCGCCACCTGTTGTGTGCCCGGTTGTAGGAAGTCTTCAATGGTGATCTCCGTTTTCCCTTCTGGGGCGCGCAGGACCGAGAAGATCGATCCCACCGAGACGTTGACGTCGATGTTGGACGAACCGTCGAGCGGATCGAAGAGGAGGAGATAGCGCCCGCGCGGATATTGTTCCGGAATGAGGTAGGGTTCGTCCATCTCTTCCGAGGCCATCGCGGCGAGGTACCCCCCCCACTCGGTGAGGCGCATGAAGCATTCGTTGCTGATCACGTCGAGCGGTTTTTGTTCTTCGCCCTGCACGTTGATGGTGGTGGTCACGGCATGGTTGGACTTGCCGAGCGCCCCGTAGGCTACTTGCCGCGCGATCGCTTTGCAGGCGCGCGCCATGTCGAGAATCAACGCGTTGAAGTCGCCGCTTGCTTGTGGGTAGCGGCGCCGCTCCTCGATCAGGTATTGCGTGAGCGTTGGCGTGTGGGCCCAAGACATGGAACAACTCCTCTCCGCTATTGTCATTGCTGCGAAGATAAAATAAACTTGTGATAAAGTGAAGTTGAATTTTTTTATTTTTTTCTTCAGGAGAAATTAATGAAACACGTGACGATGCGTCAGTTGCGCATCTTCGTGACGGTCGCCAAGGAGGGGTCGATCACCAAAGCGGCGGAGCGTCTGTTTTTGACGCCACCCGCGGTATCGATGCAGATCAAGGAGTTGGAGACGCAGATCGGGATGGCGCTCTTCGAGCGTAACGCGCGGCGTTTCGAATTGACGACGGTGGGGGAGTATTTTCTTCTGTATGCCAAAAAAATTCTTGATCTGGTGACCGAAGCCGAAGAGCTCGCGAAACGGTTGCAAGAAGGTGCGGTTGGCGAGCTGAAGATCGGGATGGTGAGTACCGCGCAATATTTCGTCCCGCAAATGCTCGGGGATTTCCGTCGCGAGCACCCGGGTATCTCGTTGTCGTTGCGGGTGGGCAACCGCGCGCAAGTGGTGGCGATGTTGGAGTCGCGCGAAATCGACATCGCGGTGATGGGGCGTCCCCCAGAAGGGTTTGCGGTGCGCGCCGAAGCGTTCGCGGGTCATCCGAGTGGGTTCGTTGCCCCGCCCGACCATCCGTTGGCGGATGAAACGCGTTCGATCGACCCCAAGGTCATCCGCCGCGAACCGTTGATCGTGCGCGAGGCGGGGTCGGGAACCCGGGCCGCGATGGATCTCTTTTTCGCCGAGCGGCGGGTGACACCGACGGTCGCGATGCAGATGGAGAGCAACGAAGCGATCAAGCAGGCGGTGATCGCCGGCTTGGGGGTCGCGTTTCTCTCCTTGCATACGGTGGGGGGCGAATTGGCGCGGGGTGAACTCAAGGTGATCCCGGTGCGCGGCACACCGGTGGTGCGCTCTTGGTATGTCGTGCACCGCACGAGTCAGTTCGTTGCGCCCACCGTCGAAGCGTTTCGCTATTTTCTGCTCGAGCGGGGGCAGAGCTTTTTGCAGCAGCACTTTCCCCACGTTGCCGCGATTTGCGAAAGGTTGGGGGCGGCCTAGGGCACAAAAAAGCAAGCGGTACGCTACCGCCCCAGACTGTAGAACTCGTCGTTCGGCCGCATCGCGCTCATGTTCGCCAAGCGGTTGCTCATCGCAAAAAAGGCGGCAATCGCACCAATTTCCCAAATGTCGTCTTGGGTGAACCCGTGGGCGATGAGCGGCTCCCAGTCGGCTTCGGTGATGCGGGCAGAGTCGAGCGCCACTTTCATCGCGTAGTCGAGCATCGCCCGCTGCCGTGGGGTGATCTCGGCACGACGGTAGTTGGTGGCGATCTGCTCCGAAAGGCGCGGATTTTTGCTGCGCACGCGCAGGATCGCACCGTGGGCGACCACGCAATAGAGGCAGTCGTTCGCCGCGGAGGTGGCGACGACGATCATCTCTTTTTCCGCTTTGCTGAGGTTCGAGGGGCGCTCCATCAGCGCATCGTGGTAGGCGAAGAAGGCGCGAAATTCTTCGGGACGCGCCGCCAGCGCCAAGAAGACGTTGGGGATGAAGCCCGATTTTTCGGCCACCTTTTCGATCCGTTCGCGGATATCGGCAGGGAGCGCGTCGAGGGTTTCGGGGACGGGGAAGCGGCTGATCGGGTTTTGTTGTTGCGCTGACACGGTTTTTCCTCCTCCTGGTACGATTGGAATCTTGCCCAATGCTACCATCCCCGTATCCCTCAGGCTAGAGGGTAACGATCTTCAACGTGTTGCTGCCGCCGGGTTGCCCCATCGGTTCGCCGAAAGTGACCGCGATCGTTTCCCCTGGTGCAGCCCAGCCGTTCGACACAAGGAGCGTGCGTATCTGTGTGAGGAGCATTGCCGGGTCGGACGCGGGGTTCAGGTCGAAGCGAACTGGCGTGACTTGGCGAAAGAGGGTGAGGTGGCCGAAGGTCACCGGGTCGGGGGTGAGGGCGTAGATGGGGAGAATGCTCGCGATGCGGCTCATCCAGAGTGCGGTCGCGCCCGATTGGGTGAGCGCGACGATCGCTTTCACCCCTAGGTGGTAGCCCGACCAGACGGCGGAGACCGCGATCGCTTCGTCGACGCGGTGAAAACGCCGCCCCAGGAGCTCCTGGTCGAGGTGGGCGTCGTTCGACGCGTCGGCTTCGGCGCAGACGCGCGCCATCGCTTCGACTGCCTCGACCGGGTACTGGCCCGCTGCGGTTTCGGCCGAGAGCATCACCGCGTCGGTGCCGTCGAGCACCGCGTTCGCGACGTCGGAGACTTCGGCGCGGGTCGGGACGGGGCTATGCACCATCGATTCCATCATCTGGGTGGCGGTGATCGACAGGCGGTTCATTTCCCGTGCGCGGCGCAGGATGCGCTTTTGTAGCGCCGGGACTGCGGCGTCGCCGACTTCGACCGCGAGATCGCCGCGCGCGACCATCACCCCGTCGCTCGCCTCCAGAATCGCGTCGAGGTTAGCGATCGCTTCGACCCGTTCGATTTTGGCGATCAAACGGGCGCGGCTCCCGGCAGCGCGCGCCAAGTGCCGCGCTTCGTGCATCTCTTCGGCGTGCTTGACGAAAGAGACCGCGAGGTAATCGACGCCGATTTCGGCAGCGAGCGCGATATCGGCACGGTCTTTCGCAGTGAGCGCTGGAGCCGAAAGCCCGCCACCCAGTTTGTTGATCCCTTTGTGGTTCGAGAGGGTGCCGCCAACAAGCACCTGCGTGATGAGCGCGTCTGCGCACTTTTCGACGATCTGCAAGCGAATTTTGCCGTCGTCGAGGAGCAAGATGTCGCCGACCTCGACGTCGTCGATCAGTTCCGGGTAGTCGAGCCCAACCCGGGTGGCGTCACCCGGGGCGAGGTCGCAGTCGAGCCGAAAGCGTTGCCCTTTGCTCAGAGTAACAGCGTTGGTGGTGAACCGGCCGATGCGGATTTTCGGTCCTTGGAGGTCGCCCAGGATGCCAACGGGGCGTTGGGTCTGCTGTGCGAGCGCGCGCACGAGCGACGCCCGGGCGCGGTGCTCGTCCGCGGTTCCGTGCGAAAAGTTGAGGCGAACGACGTCGACGCCGGCAAGGAGCAGCCGTTCGAGCGTGGCGGGATCGCTCGAAGCGGGGCCTAGCGTCGCGACGATTTTGGTGTGGCGCATCTTCCGTTTCCGTAAGTGAGATGAAAGTCGATGGTGATCCGTTCCGGTGCAAATAGGCGAAAACGATTGTCGGCGAAATGTTGGTGTTCGGGGTGGGTGCGGAAATGAGCGAGCGCCTCTGGGGTGGCAAACGTCATCGTCCAGAGGTAAGGATAGGAGGCATTGGGGGTTTCGGCAACCCCGGCGGCGATGCGCCAGACTCCAGGGAGCGCCCCGAGCGTTGCAACCCCGTCTGTTTGCATCGCCGTAACGTCCGGGGCGTCTTCTGCCCAGCGGAAAAAGATCACGTGCTCGACCGGTTCGATGCGCGGTGCCGCAGCGCCTGCCGCTTCGGCACGCCCCGCCGCACCCCAGACGCGGCAGGTGCGTTCCACTTCAGCGGCGATCGCCTCCCGCGCAGCAAGGCGCTGTTCGTCCCAGCGCCGAGAGTCGGTAGCCGCTGCTGCTGCCGTTTCGACCAGTGCGGTATAGTAATTGATCTTGTTCGCGCCCGCGGCAACGAGCGCGCGAAACTGTTCGTCCGAAAGGCCAGTGCCACCATGGATCACGAGTGGCGTTGCGGGCAAGCGGGCGCGGATTGCAGCAAGCCGTTCCAAGTCGAGTTGCGGTTCGCCGCGAAAGCGGCCATGCACGGTGCCGATCGAGACCGCGAGCCAGTCGCAACCGGTCTCGGTGACGAACGCTTCGGCCTCTTCCGGTTCCGTATAGCGGACAGCTCCCGGGTGGAGTTCGGCGTCTTTTCCTTCCTCTCCAGGAACATAACCGACTTCGGCCTCCAGGGGGAGTCCGACGGCGTGGGCAAGCTCAGAGGCGCGGCGCGTCAGCGCAACGTTTTCTGCCCATTCGAGGTGCGAACCGTCGATCATCAAACTGGTGTATCCGAGTTGCGTCGCGCGAACCAGACGGTCGAGCGTCGTGCCGTGGTCGTAGTGGATCGCAACCGGAACGGATGCGGTGGCAGCTGCTTCGACGGTGGCCGCAAGCAGGGTGGCTTCGTCGAATTGGTCGGTGTGAACCTCGGCGATGCTGATCAGCACGGGGGCCTCAGCACGCTGGGCACCCTGTAGGACGCCTTCGAGCATCGTGGTGTCGAGGATGTCGTAGGCACCGATCGCGTAGCAGTTCGCGACGGCGTGTTGCAAGAGGGCTTTGGCTGCGACGAGCACGGTGTGGGCTCCTCTTCGGTATGGTTCCCCCTCAGGCGGCTGTGGTAGATGGCACGGCGCTCGCAGCCCAGCGCGTCAGCAAGGCCCAGGTGACGACCCCTTCGCCGCGCCCCTGGGGAGTGCGGAGCCAACGTGCCGGAAGGTCATGTTCCCCGAGGTGGTCGACCACCGCAAAGGCGCTGGGATACTCTGGCGCTTTGCCGTATTCGCTTTCGGTGACGAGTACCGGGATTCCCGCGGCGGCAGCGGCTTGCGCACCGTGCGCGGTGTCTTCGATCGCGATCGCCTCACTGGGCGCAATGTCCAAGCGCGCAAGGGCGACGCGGTAAGCCTGCGGATCGGGCTTTTTCTGCGGTGCTTCGCGCGCGGTGATCCAAGTGGCGAAAGGGGGCGCGTCGTCAGGCCACAACGCCGCGAGCAGTGCGGCGATGTTTTCCGGGCTGGTGGTGGTGACGATCGCTTCGTTGAAGGCGCGGCGGTGGAGCGCTTCGGTTTCAGCGAGGGTACCGTCGACGTCGAAGAGTAGGGCTTTGACCATAAGAAGTCCTTGTCAGCGAGTCAGCGCCGCAAAAAGCCGCGGCAACCGTTCGGGAAGTTTGTCCACCCGGTCGATCACGGTGTAGTGTTTGCCGAAGATCTGCGCGACGTAACGGTCGGCTCCGGGGTCGAGGGTGAGGCAGTAGGTATAGACGCCGTTTCCCCAGAGTTCATCGACGGCACGGCGCGCGTCTCGCCGCAGGTGGTTGGGGTCGCGCTCGTCGATATCGGCCGGTTCGCCGTCGGTGACGAGCAAAAGGAGCTTGCGCTTTTGCGGTTGCTGCTTGAGCAACGTCCCGGCGTGGCGCAACGCCGCGCCCATGCGCGTGGAAAACGCGCCGTTGATGCCCGCAAGCCGCTTTTTCGCGTTCTCGCCCCACCGTTCGCAGAACCGTTTGATCGGGTAGAGGCGTACGTCTTCGCGTCCATCGGAATGGAAACCGAGAATCGCAAGCGGATCGCCGATGCGTTCGATCGCTTCGGCCAGAAGCAGCGTCGCGGCGCGGGTGGCGTCGAGCACCGAATGGTGCGCGCCGTGCGGCGTGTCGTTCGTCGACGCCGAGAGGTCGAGGAGCAGGCAGACCGCGATGTCGCGTTTAAGCAGCTTATGGCGCAACGTGATCCGTGGGTCGAAGGGTAGCCCCGCGCGGGCGTGGACCATTGCGTCGATCGCCGGGGTGAGGTCGAGTTCGTCGCCATCTTCGAGTTTGCGCTCGCGCTGTACCCCTTGCGGGCGCAGCCGTTCGACGATTTTCCGTAGCCGCTTTACCACCGGCAGGTGTTCACGGTAGAGGGCGTCGAGCGGTTCGAGTTCGCCCAACGGCGCAGGGTATTCGAAGCAACTGACCCAGTCCGGTCGATAGCATTGGGCGCGCTCGTCCCATTCGTCGTAGAAGAAGGGGCCAGCGATGCGCGGGCTGCCGAATTTTTCCTGAAAGGTGATGCCGTCGTCGTCGTAGATTGGGGTGGCGGGAACCCAGATTTCGTCGGGGGTGTCGCTCTGGGTTTCGGTGTCGACCTCGTTGATGAATTCCATCAGCGGAACGATGCGCCGCAGCGGCTGGCGCCGCATCGCGTGGAGTTTCCGGGTCAGCGACTCAGCGTCGAAGTGCCAGACGATCCGGTTGTCGTCGCGGTAACCCAGCGGGAGCGCTTCGACGTCGCGCGCCATCGGGGTGCCGGCGTCGGTGGCTTCGAGCGCGGCGCGCAGGGGTTCGAGCAGCATCCGCACGTGCTTTCGGCTCGCTTCTGCAGGGCAGGCGAACGCATCGACGATGCGCTCGGCGCACGCGGCAAGCGGTTCCGGTAGCGGCGCGTCGACGGGGTCGGTGCGCCAGCCCCAATGGCGGTAACAGCGGTCTATGAGCGTAAGCAGCCACTGCGCCGCAGGATGGCGGTTTGGGGGTGGGGCACTGTGGCGGGCGAGTTCGGCCCACGCGTGGCCAAGGCCAGGGAAGGCCTGGGCGGCGGCATATTCGACGCGCAGGTCTTCGAGAAAACCGTAGAGTGCGCGTTCGAGCGAACCCAAGCCGCGCGGATCATGCGCGCCGCCGCCATAGACGAGGTGCGCCGCCATGTGGGCGGCGATCGCGCGATAGACGGCGGCCCCATCCAGCGCGCCGACGCGATCGACGGCGTCTGGAAGGTGGAGGACGAAGTCGTCGACGAACGGACGGAACTCGTTGCGGTCGGCCTGGGCGGGTTTGAGCCAGAAGTCGCGTCCCCAAAGCGCACGCAGGTAGGCGTTGAGTTTGCGGTGGCTGTCGACGAAGAGGGTGCCCCGCCGCTCCTCCTGCAGCTTCGCTTTCGCTTCGGCGCTTTCGAGCGAAAAGTAGGCGGTGAGCGCTGCGGTGTCTTGACGGTGGAGTTCGGCGCCGAAGAGCGCCCAGCGGCGCAAACCCCCAAGCGTCAAGGTATCCAGAAGCGGTTCGAGATGGGCAAAGAGCGGGCGCAACGCGCGTGGGGCGAGGCTCGCCAATTGGTGGACGAAGGTGAGGTAGTTCGTGAAGAGGTCGGCGTCGCCAAGCCGCCGTGCAACCAAGGGAAGGGTGGCCAGGAACCGTTCGATCACTTCGCCCGAGGTCATCGAAGCTAATTTCGCCGCTTCACGCCGAGCTGCTTCCGCCGCGTCTTCGCCAACTTCCCGCGCGACCGCAGGTGCGGCTTCCAGGTAGGCGAGCGCAAGTTTTTCGCCCCGTCCCAGGTTGAGGAGCGCTTCCACCCCGCGGCGGTAGTATTCGCAACCCGCGGGGGAAAAGTGCTTGGGCGCCTCCAGCGCGAAGCGCACGACCAGTTCGCGGTGGGGTTCGGCAAAGCGCGCGACGAGCGCTTCCCATTCGGTGGGCGGTTGCATCGCTTCGCTCCTTGGGTTTCCGTTCAGGCAAAGAGCGTTTGCGCGGCGGCGCGCAGCGCGTCACGCAGGTCGGGGTCGTCGGTGATCGGGCAGATGAGCGCCATTTCGCACGCGATGAGCGGCGCGATCCCTTTGGTGATCAGCGACCCGGCATAGACGAGGAGCCGTGTGGAGATCCCTTCGTCGAGCCCGTGCCCTTTGAGGTGGCGCGAACGGATCGCCACCTCGACAAGCTTTTTCGCAGTGGCCGCATCGACGCCCGATTCGTGCGCGACGATCTCGCTCTCCACTTCCGGCGCGGGATAGTCGAAGTCCATCGCCGCGAAGCGCTGCTTGGTCGAGGTTTTGAGATCCTTCATCGCCGATTGATACCCGGGGTTATAAGAGATCACGATCTGAAAGTCCGGGTGGGCTTCGACCACTTCCCCTTTTTTGTCGAGCGGCAGGATGCGGCGATGGTCGGTGAGCGGGTGGATCACCACGGTGGTGTCTTGCCGCGCTTCGACCACTTCGTCGAGGTAGCAGATCGCTCCGATGCGCGCCGCGGTGGTGAGTGGTCCGTCTTGCCAGCGGGTGCCCTCTTTGTCGAGGAGAAAACGGCCGAGGAGGTCGGCAGCGGTCATGTCTTCGTTGCACGCGACCGTGATGAGGGGTTTGCCGAGCTTCCACGCCATGTATTCGACGAAGCGTGATTTGCCACAGCCAGTGGGGCCTTTCAGCATCATCGGGATGCGGTTCGCGTACGCGGCTTCGAATCGTTCGATTTCGTCACCGACCGCATGGTAATAGGGTTCAGAATGGACGAGGTACTGGTTGCGAAGGTCCATAGCAGGCCTCCTCTCAGCAATGCAGCAAGTAACGCCCCGGGGCACGCGAGCGACCCGGGGCAGCTTTCGATTACTGCGCCGGACGGTAGACGAGCATCGCGGTGCCCTGCGTCTGGCGAATGTTGTCGTAGCCGATCAATTTGATCAGATGGTTCGGGTTGGAGCGTTTGCACGCTTCGATTTCGGCGATGATCTTGTCGACGTCGGTTTCACCGAACATCGGCAATTTCCACATGTACCAGTAGTGGAGTATCGCGTTTTCCGGCTCGCAATGTTCGATTGCCGGGTTCCACCCTTTACTGACGATGTATTCGATCTGCTTGCGGATCTCCTCAGCGCTCATCTGCGGCAGGTAGGAGAAGGTCTCGAAGCGTTTGCTCTTCGGGTCGTTCAAGCGGCTGGGGTAGTCTTGCACGTCCCGGATCATATCTTGTGTTTCGCTCATCGTTGGCTCCTTTAGCGGTGTTGCACGTCGAGTTTATCGACGGTGTCGAAATCGAATTTGACCTCTTTCCAGGTCTCCATCGCAACCTTGAGTTCCGGACACGATTTCGCGGCTTCGGTGAGGATCTCGCGCCCCATCTTCTCGATCGGCAAGCCTTCGTTGCGCGCTTTGACGCACGCTTCAAGCGCGACGCGGTTCGCGCACGCACCGGCGGCGTTCCCCCACGGGTGGCCGATCGTGCCGCCACCGAATTGCAGCACCGAGTCGTCACCGAAGATCGAAACGAGCGCGGGCATGTGCCAGACGTGGATCCCGCCGGAAGCGACCGGGAACATCCCCGGCATCTGCCCCCAGTCTTGGTCGAAGAAGATGCCGCGGCTTCGGTCGGCCTTGACGTAGCGGTCGCGCATCAGGTCGATCCAGCCGAGGGTCGCGGCGCGGTCACCTTCGAGCTTGCCGACTACGGTACCGGAGTGGAGGTGATCGCCGCCGATGAGCCGCATGATTTTTGCGAGCACGCGGAAGTTGATCCCGTGTTTCGGGTTGCGGTCGATCACCGCGTGCATCGCACGGTGGACGTGGAGCAACATCCCGTTGTCGCGGCACCATTTCGACAAGCTTTGCGTCGCGGCCCAGCCGACGGTGAGGTAGTCGATCATGATGATCGGGGTGCCGATCTCTTTCGCGAATTCGGCGCGCTTGTAGATCTCTTCCATCGTCGGGCCGGTCACGTTCATGTAGTGGCCCTTGCGCTCGCCGGTTTCCGCTTGCGCCTTCTCGATCGCTTCCTGGCAGAAGAGGAAGCGGTCGCGCCAACGCATGAAGGGTTGCGAGTTGACGTTTTCGTCGTCTTTGGTGAAGTCGAGTCCACCGCGCAGACACTCATAGACCGCACGGCCGTAGTTCTTCTCCGAAAGGCCGAGTTTCGGTTTGATGGTGCAGCCCAAAAGCGGACGGCCGTATTTGTTGAGTTTGTCACGCTCCACATAGATGCCATGGGGTGGCCCAGGGCAGGTGGTGACGAACCAGAGGGGGATCCGAACGTCTTCAAGGCGCAGGCTGCGCACCGCTTTGAAGCCGAAGACGTTGCCGACGAGCGACGTGAAGACGTTCACCACCGATCCCTCTTCGAAGAGTCCCATCGGGTAGGCGATGAACGCGTAGAAGGCCTCGTCGTCGCCAGGAACGTCTTCGATCGCGTAGGCGCGCCCTTTGTAGTAGTAAAGGTCGGTCAACAGGTCGGTCCAGACGGTGGTCCAGGTGGCGGTGGAGGATTCCGCAGCGACCGCAGCCGCAGCCTCTTCGCGCGGAACGCCCGGTTGCGGCACGATCTTGAACACGGCAAGGAAATCGGAATCTTTGGGAACGTAGGTCGGTTCCCAATAGGTTTCGCGGTACTCTTTTACCCCCGCTTCGTAACGTTTGGGTTGGCTCATCGGTAACCTCCTGACTGGTGGATCGTTCATGCGCCGTGGGGCGCTGAGAAGAACTATACGGCAGAATGTTTTTTTGTAAATTTTATTGTTTTGTCTATTTTTTTAATTTTTACTGAATAATGGCCCATTCGATGTGGTGCGCGGAGCGGGTGGCTGCTTCCTAAAAGTGGTGTCGTCTGCGGGACGATCGCCACGCCGTTATAATTGCAGCCACATTATGGGAGTGTTGGCTATGAGCGAACGGTGGCGCCCCGGTTTGACGGTGGCGGCGGTGATCGAACGCGAAGGGCAGTTTCTGCTGGTTGAGGAAGAGACGCCAGAAGGGGTGCGCTTCAACCAACCCGCTGGCCATGTCGAACCGGGTGAGACGTTGGTCGCGGCGGTGGTCCGTGAGACATTGGAAGAGACGCGATTTCATTTCACCCCGAAAGCGGTGGTGGGGGTCTACTTGTGGCAAAAGCCCGGGTCCGAGACCGCGTATCTGCGTTTCGCGTTCAGTGGTCAGTTGGGGACTGAGGAGCCGAACCGCGCGCTCGACTCCGGGATCATTCGCCCGGTGTGGTTGTCGCGCGACGAGGTCGCAGCGCTCGCGCAAGCCGGGCGAACCCGCAGTCCGTTGGTTTTGGCAGTGATCGACGATTGGCTTGCGGGACGTCGCTACAGCCTCGATGTGGTTCGGTTGTGGCGGGACGGAGTTGGGTTGGTCGTGTGACGGTGTGCGGATCGCCGCAGCCTGTTGGATGCGCCTGTTCGTTGCGAATTGCTGGATAACGGAGTATCGAGGAACACGATGACGCAAGAACACGGGGCCACGGTGGTGGCCGAGTTGGGATTGACCGAAGCGTGGCAGACGATTCCCGAGGGGGAGGGTCGCCATGTGGTCGTGGGGCTTTCCGGTGGCGTCGATTCGGCGGTTACCGCCTGGTTGCTCAAAACGCGCGGTTGGCGTGTCACCGGCGTCTTCATGAAAAATTGGGAGGACGACGATACCGAAACCCATTGCACGAGCCGTGCCGACTGGATCGACGTGGTGAGCGTCGCTGATCGGTTGGCGATCGAGGTCGAGCACGTCAATTTTGCGGCGCAATACCGCGAACGGGTCTTTCAGGAATTCCTCGACGAGTATGCGGCAGGGCGTACGCCGAATCCCGACATCCTCTGCAATTCGGAGATCAAATTCGCCGCGTTTTTGGATTACGCATTGGGGTTGGGTGCCGAGGCGATCGCGACCGGCCACTACGCGGCGGTTCGTCCGTGGCGCAATGAGGATGGTTCGGTGACCTATCAGCTCCTGAAAGGAACCGATAGCACCAAGGATCAGAGTTACTTCCTGTACCGCCTCAATCAGGCGCAACTCAGCAAAGCGCTCTTTCCCTTAGGGGCGTTCTACAAACGGGACGTGCGTAGGCTGGCGAAAGCGATCGGTTTGCCGGTCGCGGAGAAAAAGGACTCGACCGGGATCTGCTTCATCGGGGAGCGGTCGATGCGGACCTTCTTGAGCCGCTATTTGGCAGCGCAACCCGGGGAGATTCGTGACCTGGAAACGGGCCAGGTCCTGGGGCAGCACGCAGGGTTGATCTACTACACGCTGGGGCAGCGTCAAGGGTTGGGCATTGGGGGCGTCAAGGGGCGCGACACGGACGGGAACCACCAACCATGGTTCGTCGCGAAGAAAGATTTGGCGAACAATGTGCTCTATGTGGTCCGCGGTCACGACCATCCGGCGCTTTTCGCCGATCGCTTGCGTGCGGTTCGTTGCCATTGGATCAGTGGTCGTTTACCGCATACCCATTGGGTCTACAGCGCGAAACCGCGTTACCGAACGACCGATGCGCCGTGCGAGATCGAAGCCGTTTCGGAGGCCGGCGAGATGACGCTGGCGTTTGCCACACCGCAGTGGGCATTGACGCCCGGGCAGAGCGTCGTCGTCTATGAGTCGCGGGTCTGTTTAGGCGGTGGTGTGATCGACAGTGCCATGTCCGCCGAGGGGTGAGCCCACCGAAGCAGTTACTGCCGAAGCCGGTTGCGGGACGGCTGCGAGGGAGAACGGGGCGGTTGCGCGGTCGCCAACGATCAGATGGTGGGTGGTGATCTGCAGCTGCCCGGACGCGAAGTGTTCGCACCGCTCCAAGAATTGTTCGGTGCTCTTCGGCATCGGGGTGCGCGCGCGGGTGATGTGCGAGATGAGCGCCTGACCGTCGCGAACGAGCCGCTCCCCGTCGGCGATCAAGAGCAGTTCTTCACGAGACGGGGGATGGTTGAGTCGCGGTTTGTAGTGGAGCACGTTTTCACTGGCTACGACGAATTCGGACCAGACTTCGAAAATCTCGGGGTCGGTTCGTAGCGTCTCGACTTTGACTTTGGCAGCGGTGGCCAACCGGTGCAGATGCGCAGTCAACCCCTGGAAAAAGGGGTGGGTGCCGATGGTTCGTACCATGGTGTCGACGATGCGGTCGATATCGCGCATCGTCCAGGCGATTTTGAGGTAGCGCGTTTCATAGAAATCGGCAATCGGCACCGAAAAGGCGCGAAACGGTTCGCCCCACAGTTCGTCGATCCCCTCTTCGCCGCTGCGGTGTAACACAAGGCGGCCGAGCGCAAGCGCTTCTCTGAGGCAATTGCCGCATTCGCGCATCAGTTCGTTCGACGAGCTGATCTGGACGCCCTGTTCCTGGAGTTCGACCAGATGGGTGAAGATGTCGGTGGCGCGGTTGAAGAGCGCACCTGCGAGCATCGCGCCTTTGACCCGCTTCTTTTGCGGGTCGGTTTCGCTTTCGAATGCGGCACGCGCCTCCTCCAGCCGTTTGCCCGGGACGTTGAGGCCATGTTCGACGTGGTTGAAGAGTCGCCGGGTCAGGTCGCGAATCAGCGTCTTTCGTGCCCACAGTTCATCTTTCGGGATCGGGTAGGTCTTGACCCAATACCCGTCGTAATAGACCCGTTCGACGCCGTCGATGACGCGGCGAGTACCGTTTTCTACCAGGGACATGGCGGTTTCGGTCCATTCGCTGTGATGGAACGAGTGTACTCCGGTTGATGCTGCGCTGCAATATGTCCCTGCCCCCTCATTCTGCAAGGTCCGGATGGATCACCGCGCGCAATTGGACTGGCCGCGGGTGGAAGGGGCGGACGCGGAACCACCAAAGGCTGGCCCGAGGGAAAGCCCAGGGTAGGGGCGATTCGGTCAAGAGATACGCCGCAGTCTGCCCGATCCAGGGTTGGTGACCAACCAAGAGGAGCGACCGTTGTGGGTTCGGCCATCCGAGTACGTCGAGAACGCGGCTCACCGGCGAACCCGGCGCGATCGCGGGTTCGGTGGTGAAATGCGCAGCGAAGTGTTGCAGGGTTTCTTGCGCGCGCCGCGCGGGGGAGGCAAGCAGCGCCAGATTTTTCGGCGCATGGCGTTGCAACCAGTGCGCGACGCGCTTCGCCTGTGTGTGTCCTTCCGGTGTCAGGGGGCGAGCCAAGTCGTCGTCGAATCCCGCTTCGGCTTCGGCGTGGCGCCAAAGCAACAGGTCGATCACGGTGGTCATTTCGTCGTTTCCTCCCAAGATTCGTGAAACCAGGTGCGCAAATCGTTTCTGAGCGTTTCGCATGGCAATACCGAGCGCGCATGGTGCCACGCGAGCACCGCGGCAGCGCCAACCGCCAGCCGGTCGCTGCGGCGCAGATAGGGGGCGAGCTGGTGCTGCGCGCCCTCCCAGTCTTGGGCGGCGCCAAGGAGATCGAGCGCATGTTTGACGCGCGCCATTTCCCGCCGGTAGGCCCGTTTGGGAAGGAGCGCGCGGCTCCATTCCAGCAGGTAGCGCCACGATTTGAGCGCGATGCGAACCCGATGGCGGCGCTCGGAAGTGGGATCGGCTTCCCACTGGTCGATACGGTGACGGACGCGGCGGCGGGTTCGGTGCCAGAGGGTGCGTACGAACGGTTCCAGGGGGTCGGAAGAGAAGCTCGATGGTTTTGCGGCAAGAAGGCGCAGGCTCGTGTCAAGCCAGAGCTGTCCGAGTGCGCGGTAGGGAAGCGCAGCGGCACGGTGGCAGGGTGGATGGAGGACTTCGGCCAGGCACGCGATCTCCTGCTGTGCCACCGGGCACGCAGTGTGTGCCGGGCGGATGATCGCATCGACGAGCACGTCACGATCACGCCGTGTGCCCAATGGGCGCGCCACGGATGCGATGTACGCGCGCAGCGTATCGGCAAGTGGCGCGCCAAGCCACGGTGCGAAATGGGCGAGCAGCGTGCGGCTGCGCCGCAGCGCAATGCGCAGTTGATGCAGCGCTTCTGGGTCGTGGTGTTGGGCGTACAAGGTCATGTTGGCGCCACCATGGGCGACGCAGGACCACCACGCGGTGAAAAAAGCGTCCGCGATCGACATCTCGGCAGACCACCGGGGCGGTTTGGTTTTGAATGCGGTTGCGGCGTCGCCTGTAAGGAGCGCAAAGCCCCGGGCCGCTTTGGAACGAGGTTCCGGCCAGAGCGCCACCGTTTCGGCAAGGGTTCGCGCGAATTCCAAAAGGGAGGGGAATGGTGCAGTGGGGCTTTCGATTTCGAGCTCGCACAGTGGCACCGTTTGAGTGCCGGTGGTGATCACGCCGCGGTCGAATGCCACTTCCGCTTCGCCGCCTACCAATGCGATCGGCCAGGTGGTGCGGCGAAAGCGGGTCGACAGGATGGGGCGGAGCTGAAGAGCGGTGTGATGCAGAAGGTCACGAATGGCACGTGGGGCGACCCGTTCGAGGAGCGGTTCCAGCCAGGGCGGGAAAGCGGAAAGCTCCGCAGGTTCCGCAAGTGCCGCTTCGGCGAGCGGAGCGGGTATCGCGCATTCCCACTCCCCCCGTTCGGTAAAGCCGCTTTGGTCCGCGCTTTCGGTTTTCACCGTCGCAGAATAGTGGTCCTCGATGCGACGCAGCCGCACCGCGACGCCAGCACGAGCGAGTTGGTGGTCACCGGTGTCGAAGTAGTGGGTTTCGATCTGCCGGGTGGTGGCGGGTGCCGCGGCAAGCAGCGGATGGTTTTTGAGTTTGCCCGCGTCGCGCGGCAAAAGGGAGAGCTTCAATTCACGTTCGGTCGCCATCGATGGCTTTCTCCCAGTGCACCGCTTCAGGGTTACGGTAGGTCCGTTTCGCTGCGCCCAATTTGGACGCAGGCACGGTATGTGCGAAGAGATGGTGCCAAAGTGCTCGGACTGGTTCGGTTCGGTCGGTGATGGTTTCGGCAGGGACGACCGCCGGTTTTTCGTCGAGGCGCAAGCGGTGCTGTTCCCGCCGCAGGTTGCGATAGGCCTCCGCTACCGCTTCGGCAAGCTCCGAAGGGATCAAATGGCGCGCGGCTGCGCGCGAAAGCAGCGCGATGTTCCCGGCATTTTCGGCCAGTTCCGGATGGTGCGGCGCATGGGCAAGTACCAGGTATTGCACCAGGAATTCGACATCGATGAGGCCGCCAAAGTCGTGCTTGAGGTTGAATTGACCCGCTTTGGCCGGGTGTTCGGCGCGTATCTTTTCCCGCATCGCAACGATTTCGCCCGCCAAGCGGGTTGTGTCCCGTTCGATCGCCAAGATGAAACGGCGCAGCGCTTCGAAGTGCTTTCCCAGTGCCGGGTCGCCAGCGGCAAAGCGGGCGCGGGTGAGTGCCTGATGCTCCCAGGTCCATGCCGATTCGATGAGGTAATCGACCATGCGAGCGAACGGGGTTGCTGGCAATCCGGATTCGCCGTCGGGGCGGAGCCGCAGGTCGATCTCGAACAGCTCCCCTGCTGCGGTGCGGGTGCTCCACCAGGTGGCGAGCCGCTGCGCGAACCGGCAGTAGCTGTCGAGCGCGTCGGGGTGGTCGTCGTCGAAGAGATAGACCAGATCGAGGTCGCTGGCGTAGCCGAGCTCTTTGCCGCCCAATTTTCCATAGGCGATCACCGCGAAGTGTGGGGTTTCGGTATGGCGACGGCGAAGCGTTTTCCAAACGAAAGGCAGACTTGCGTCGAGCACCGCATCGGCAAGTGCCGAGAGGTGGTCACTGAGCCGTTCGACGGTCAGTCGCCCTGCCAGGTCTTTGAGGAGCAAGCGAAAAAGTTGCGCGTGGTGCGCTTCGCGCAACCAGTTCATCTGCGCTTCGGTATCGTCTGCGCGCAACGCAAGTTGCTCCGTGAGGGCGCGTTGAAATTCGGCCCAATTGGGTACCTCGTCCAACGCACGGGCGTCCAACGCTTCGTCGATCAAGATCGGATGGCGGGCCAAATAGGTGGCGGCCCAGCGGCTGCTCGCAACGATCTTGGCGATCTGCTCGAGCGCTTGCGGGTATTCGTCGAGGAGCGCAAAATAGCTGGTGCGTCCGCCAATGGCTTCGAACAGGTCGATGAGGCGCGCGAGGACCGTATCGGGTGCTGGAAACTGCGCGGCCACGGTGAGTGCGTGCGCCACGATTTGATCGCGGCGGCGGCGCGAAGCGGGTGAGATCGCCTGCAGTCGCGGATGGTTTTTGAGCGCTTCCAAGCGAAGCGCGAGGGGGCGGGGGTCGGCATAGCCCAGCGTTTCCAGAGCCTGAGCGAATTCGTTTTGGTCACCCGCGGCAAACCAAGCGCCGTCGTATGCCTGCTCCGTCTCTTCTTTGCCAAAGAGTGCATCGAACGCTTGGCTGACGAATTCCCGATGTTGATCGAGCGCAGCACGAAACGCATCCCAATCCGCAAACCCCATCGCTTCGGCAAGCAGGGTTTGACGTTCGGTTTCTTTGGGGAGTTCGTGCGTCTGCGCGTCGTGCCAATATTGCAAACGGTGTTCCACACGGCGCAGAAAGCAATATGCGGCATCCAAACCGGCTTGGGTTTCGGGAGTGATCAGCCCGCGTTCGGCAAGCAGGCGCAACACGGTACGCGTCGGCCGAACCTGAAGCGCCGGATCGCGGCCGCCTCGGATGAGCTGATGCACCTGGGCGATGAATTCGATTTCGCGAATGCCCCCGCGCCCCAGTTTGATGTGGTCTTGGCGGTCTTTGCGCGCCACTTCACGGCGGATTTGAGCGTGGAGGTCGCGCACCGCTTCGATCGCGCCGAAGTCGAGATATTTTCGGTAGACGAACGGCCGCGTGAGATTTTCCAACTCCTGCCAACGCTCACCGGTGATCGCTCGGGCTTTGATCCACGCGTACCGCTCCCAGGTACGGCCTTGGGTCATCAGGTAGTCTTCGAGCATCTCGAACGAAACGACGAGTGGGCCGGAGTCCCCATGAGGGCGCAGGCGCATATCGACGCGAAACACCCACCCGTCTCCTGTGGGTTCGGCTAGGGTTTGGATGAGGCGTTTCCCCAATTTGGTGAAAAATTCGGCGTTGCTGATGATCCTGGGGCCAGCCGTTTCCCCCTCTTCGGGATAGACGAACACCAGATCGATGTCGGAAGAGACGTTGAGTTCGCCGCCCCCCAACTTCCCCATCCCTACGATCAGGAGCTCTTGTTCCCACCCCCCTTCCGATTGCGGGCGGCCGGTGCGCTCGGCGAGCGCGGCGTAGTGGTGCTCGTACGCGTGGCGAATGGCACATTCGGCGAAGTGGGTCATTGCGCCGGTGATCTCTTCGAGCGGCGCAGCCAACGCCAGATCGCGTATGGCACAGTGGGAAAAAACCGCGGCGCGCATCTGTCTGAGGCGCGCATCGAGAGGGATTTCGGAAGCGTTCGGCGCAAAAGGAGGGTTTTGCAGAAAATCCTCTAGGATTGCGGTCGTCAGCGGATGCATGACGGTTTTTGCAAGCCACTCTTCAAGCCAAGACCGGGCCGAAAGGAGGTGCGCCAGGTGCGGGGAATAGCGGACGGCTGTCGACAGCCAGCTGGAAAAAGCAACGGTCACGGTCGTCACGTCTCATGCCAAAGGTTTGCGCCCATTATAATGGGTAGCAGCGCTACAAGGATGACAGCAAGGAGGATCGACGCATGACGGAAGTGCGCACGTGGCACGGTGCGTGGCGCCCATTCGCGCTTGCTTTTGCAACGGTCGGCGTGGTGGCGCTGCTTGCGCTTGCCGGTGTGCGCTGGGTGGTGTGGCCCAATCTCGACTGGTTTCGTCCCGCAATCGAAGCGTGGTTGCGCGCAACGGTGGGGGTGCCCATCGCGCTCGAGGGGGTGCAAGGAGAGTGGCACGCGTGGGCGTCGCCTCAGTGGCGCATTGCGCGCTGGCAGATGCGGGACGACGCAGGTGACAAACCGTTTCTCTGGGGAAGCGCTGAAGGGCGTTGGTCTTGGCAGGAGGGATGGCGGATCGCATTTACCGCGCAAGGGGTCGGACTAGAAAAACTTTCCGGAACGCTCCACCTCTTCGATCGGCAATGGCGGGTGCAATGGCATGCGGTTGGGGTCACGGGGCGCGCGTGGCAGCCGTTCTTGGCGACCTGGACGAAAAGCCGAGCGGGGGAAACCGGCCACGCACCAGAGGCGTTCGTCCTACCCAATTTCGTGGAATTGGCAGGGACGGTGCGGGGTGCTGAGCGCACGATCACGCAGGTGGCGCTGCAATTTTCCGAATTGTCACTGCCCGCTACGCCGGAATTCCCTGGTGTGAGCGGGATCTCCGGTGCGTTGCGCGGTAGTCGCGCAGAAGGCGTTTTTTCCGTTCGTGCGGCGAAAAGCGTGTGGCGGTGGCCCGAAGGGTGGTTTGCCGAAACCGAGCAAACGTTTACCGACGTGGTTTGGCAGGGGCGCTGGCACTATGATTCCGCTACCGGGTATACCGTGCAAACCGAACATTTCCATGCGGTTACCCCGGAAGGTCGTGTCACCGCAAGTGGCGTGCTCGATGCACTCGAGCGCCCTGCCGCGCGGCGGGTTGCGATGCACGCCGTGATCGAAGCGGTGGACCTGGAACGGTTCGCCCGCTATTTCCCGCCCGCTGCTGTGGGGCAGACCACTGTCGATTGGTTGGGTCGCGCTTTTGTCCAAGGGAAGATCCCTGCAGCTCATTTGGCGATCGAAGGGCCGTTGGCCGCGTTCCCCTTTCGTCATGGCAGGGGGGTGTTTCTGGTCGAAATTCCGGTGCAAGGGGTTACTTTGCAGTTCGATTCCCGTTGGCCTGCAGTGACGATCGAACGTGCCATGGTGCGTTTCCGCAACGAAGCGCTTCATATCGAAGTCCACGACGCGCGCGCGGAGAAACTGCGCTTTGCACCCGTTGTCGCGACGATCCCGGACCTGGGGGCAGATGCGCCGGTGCTCATGGTGCAGGGAACGGTCGAAGGGCGCTGGTCAAACGTGTTGCGTTACCTCGTGCAATCGCCGCTTGCCAATGACCTCCCTCTCGCGCAGCTCCTATCATGGCAAGCGCAAGGGGATGCGCACCTCGACCTTGCGCTCACGATCCCGCTTTCCGAAGGTGCCGTGGGCGTTGCGGGAACCTTGACGTTGGATCGCTTTTCGGTACCGGCTGCGGTCGCTGCTTGGCCATTGACCAAGGGGAAAGCGACGATCCGTTTCGACGCAAACGGCGTTCGCTCCGCGGAAGGCACTGGCGTATGGGGCGAGATCCCGATTCAGCTCACGTGGCCAGACGGTGCCCGTTCCGAAGTGGCGGTCACCGCGACGCTCGTCGGAAAAACGTTGGCGAAGCAACTGGGCTTGCCAGCGACCGCGTTGCGAGGTACGACGCTGGTGCGCGCGCACGTGAGTTGGACGCCGGAGGGTGTGATTCGCTGGCACGCAACGAGTGATCTCGATGGACTGGCGCTCGCGTTACCCGCTCCGCTTACCAAGACCGCAAGCGAACGGTGGTCGCTGCAGGCAGAAGGGGAGGTGACGAAGAACGGATGGCAGGCATCGGTGGCACTGGGCGATCGGTTGCGTTGGCAACGAACGCAAACGGGCGCGTGGGCTTTGGCGATTGGCCAAGTAGCGCTTCCGCCGGCAACACCCAACGGTGCGATCGCGGTTGCGCTGGAACGACTCGATCTCGACGCGTGGGATGCGTTGTTGGACGAAATGGGGCAAGCGCAGCAGGCAGTTTGGCCGTCGCTCACACTTTCTGTCGACCAATTGACCGCGATGCAGCGCGAGTGGCATCAAGTCCGGTTCACGGGGCGTGCGCACGCCACGCAGTGGAATTTCCAAGTTCGTGCAGCGGAGGTAATCGGCAGTGGTACGGTGACGCAGCGTGGGGATCGGATCGACCGTTTCGAAGCCGAATTCGACCGCTTGTGGGTTGCGCCGCAGCAGAAGAGATCCCAGAACGATTCGCGCGCTTCCTCGGGAAACGCAACGCACGATTCCAACCGGATCGCGGCTCTAGATCCCAGTCGCTGGCCTACGGCGCGCGTCACGGTTGCCGATTTGCGCGTTGCCGATGCTCCGTTGGGGCGGTTCGCGCTGGTTGCGGCGCAAGATGGCGCTACCTGGCGGGTTCAGGACGCGCTTTTGGTGCAACCCGGTCGCTATCGGCTTCGCGGTCGTGGTTCCTGGGAGTCACATGCAACTGGCGGGGGGAGAAGCACACGCAGCACTTGGCATATCGAAGCCCAGATCGGCGATTTTGGCGCCACGTTGGCAACCCTGTGGCAATTGCCTGGGATTGAGAAGGGACAGGGCACCATCGACGCGACGCTTTCTTGGCCAGGGAGCCCGCTCGACTTTACCTGGCGCACATTGGAAGGTACCGGGTCGATTGCTCTTGAAAAAGGCGTATTTTCCGAAATCGAGCCCGGTGCCGGAAAGTTGCTCACCGTTTTCAGTTTGCCGATGCTCTTTCGTCGCTTGCAGCTCGATTTCCGCGATCTCACCCAAAAAGGGTTGGCGTACGACCGCTTGATGGGCAGTTTCGCCGTCGCGAACGGTTATCTGACCACATCGGATCTCAAGATCGATGCGCCGGTGGCATTGACCCAGCTTGCCGGCAGCATCGATCTCGATGCCGAGACGCAAGAATTGGAGATCCGTGTGGTGCCGCGCCTGGGCAACACTGCTGCGACGGCGATCGCGTTCGTCAATCCCGTAGCGGGGTTGCTCACGTTCCTGGGGCAACAGATTCTAGGCGACCCGTTGGGTCAGATCCTTGTGCAACGCTATCGGGTCAGCGGCTCATGGCGTGCACCGCAAGTGACCGCTTTGCGGGACAATCCACCCAACGAGCGATGAGGAGTCACGCGATGTCATCCGATTTGGCAACCTTGCAGGTGGCGGTGGTGCAAATGGTGAGCACCCCCCGGGTCGAGGAGAATGTGGCAACCGCGGAGCGGCTGGTTGCCAGTGCCGCCCAAGCCGGCGCGGACGTTGTCGTATTGCCGGAGTACTGGCCGATCATCCATCGCGAAATGGCGGTGCGGCTTGCGCTTCGCGAACGCTGGGGCGATGGGCCGTTGCAGGCTGCGATGGCACGATGGGCGCAAACGTATGGCGTTTGGTTGATCGGCGGCACGATTCCGCTCGAAGCGAACGACCCGGATCGAATGCGCAACAGCTGCCTCGTGTTCGATCGCTCTGGAAACGTGCATGCCCGTTACGACAAGGTCCATCTCTTCCGTTTTCAAAAAGGGGCGGAATCGTACGACGAAGCGCGGGAAATCGAAGCGGGCACGGAAGGGGTGACCTTTCTTCTCGAAGGGTGGCGTTTTACCCTTGGCGTTTGTTACGACCTACGGTTTCCCGAATTTTTCCGCCGCGTGGCACCGGTTGATGCGATCGTTTTGCCCGCTGCGTTTACCCACACCACCGGTCAGGCGCACTGGGAAGTGTTGCTGCGCGCACGGGCGATCGAAAACCTCTGCTATGTCGCGGCGAGTGCGCAAGGGGGGCGGCATGAGAGCAGTCGGCGGACCTGGGGCCACTCGATGCTGGTCGATCCGTGGGGCGAGGTCGTCGCGATGCGGGTCGACGACGGCGAGGGCGTCGTCGACCCGCATCGCGACGACC
>Ga0116142_10000917_pt1 | contig 37493 bp, 37 predicted proteins | sample AD_UKC033_MetaG_FD_89785 | JGI IMG/M metagenome (GOLD analysis project Ga0116142, IMG submission 89785) | Active sludge microbial communities of municipal wastewater-treating anaerobic digesters from USA - AD_UKC033_MetaG | ecosystem: Engineered > Bioreactor > Anaerobic > Digestate | place: USA... | reverse complement strand
GTAATAATGCAAATTTACGGGAATATACCCAAAGAAGAGCATCTGAAAAGGGTTCAGGAAATATGATCCGCCTTGGTCCAATATATGCGGGTGAGGAAATAACCGGTGATACCGGTCAGACACAAGATGACATGGCTCCATCCGGTCAAGAGATTTGTGCCTCCTGAAATATCACTGAATAAACCGGGCACTGCCCAGGGGAAAAATTGGCCGAATCCTGCTGCTGCAAGGATTTGCGAAAGTACCAGAGTGAGCGCTACAAAAGCCAGGGGGGCTAAGTATCCCTTGCCCCAACTGGCTATAAAAGCAACCGGGGAGCCAGACAAAATGACCATGAATGTGGTGATAACATAGTTTGTCAGGCTTTGAGGGCCGGCGGAGAAGTCCTTTAAATGCAGCAGGATACCAATCCCCGTGCCTATGACCAAATTAGAAAAGGACAAGCCAAGGCACCAAATGAAATAAATCGCAAATTTTGCCTGGACCAAGGTGCTTCTGCGGATCGGAAGGGCTAAAAGATCTTTTAAGGTGCCGTCGCTGAATTCCCGGCCAAAAATCCAGCTGGCTACAAAACCAAAAACCAGGATGCCGCCCACAGCGAGCGCTTGTTGCAGGACGGCCAGAAAGGAAGGCCAATTCGGTTGGATATTCATGACCTGTGCTTTGGCAGAGAAGGAACTGGCTTTTACTGCCAGCTCGGGGTATTGGATAAAAATAATGAACAGTCCCACCATGAAAGGAGCCAGCCCAAAGGCTATGAAGCTGAACCGCACCATGGGGCTGCCTTTGAGCTTAAGCCACTCTGCCCGCACAGCATGGGAAAAGTCAGTCATCCTGATTTTCAATTTGTAAGGTCCGGAGGAAAAAATGTTCCAGGTCTTCCTTGAAGATATAGATTTCCTCAGGAGGCAAATTCTGCAGACTTAACCATCGGGTGAGGGATGAAGGATTCTGAATTGCCCGTTCATCTTTGATTTCAATCCACGATGGATGGATTTGAATTGCCGGAAATCCTTGATTCAAAAGGGCTTCCCGGGCTTTAGGGTTATCCCTTGTCCGCAACCGCAGGCTGGTCGTCCTTTGCCGGTTCAATTCATGCGCATGGAGTTCGCGGACCAGCTTCCCTTTATGGATAATTCCTATCCTGTCGGCAAGTCTGGAAATCTCTGCCAGGATATGGCTTGAAATGAATATGGTGGTCCCCGTCCTGGCCATGTCGAGTAAAAGATTTCTGATCTCTACAATTCCCTCGGGGTCCAGCCCGTTGGTGGGTTCATCCAGGATCAAGAGGGCGGGCTTGTGAAAAAGCGCCTTTGCAAGTCCAAGGCGCTGAAGATTGCCCAGGGACAAGGCTTTTGATTTGGTGTTTCGGTATGGAGCCAGCTTGAGACGTTCAATCGCATCCGCTTCCAGGGCAGGTACCTTAATGCGACGAAGGAGGCCAAATACTTTTAGGTTTTCAGCTACCGTAAGTTCAGGATAGGCCTTGGCGGATTCTACGAGGTATCCAATTTTATTCCATTGGTCAAATTTGGGGTTAAGTTCCCGGCCAAACAAGTGAATTTGGCCTTGGTCAGGGTTGATCATGCCAAGGAGGCTCCTGATCAATGTAGTTTTTCCGGCGCCATTCAGTCCTAGGAAACCGTATATCTCTCCCGATCCTATACTCAGGGATATTTGGTCTAGGGCCCTGTTGAGTCCGAAAGACTTGGAAAGACCCCGCGTACCGATGACCTCCATTGACGGAAGGTACGCATTTCGCATTTTTTTACCTTTATCCTCAGGCTTTTGATTAATATTATAACAAGCGGACCTGATGTTAGCCATTCTGGGTTTTTCAACCATCCTGGTATTTTTAGTCCTGATCTTCACCCGGAAGATGTCGGTGATTACGGCTTTGGTCATGGTCCCGCTCCTGGCCGCCCTTGTCGCCGGTTTTTCCGTTAAAGAATTGTCCGGGATGATGCTTACCGGTATTCAACAGGTAGCCCCGACAGGCATTCTTTTAATCTTTGCCATCCTTTATTTTGCTGTAATGCTGGACGCCGGCTTGTTTGATCCGGTGATCAACCGGATAGTGAGGCAGGTCAAGGGAGATCCTTTGAAGGTCGTACTGGGCACGGCCGTACTGACCATGCTGGTCCATCTGGACGGGGACGGCACGGCTACTTTTATGATCGTCTTATCGGCCTTCCTCCCGATTTACAAAGAATTAAAGATAAACAGGCTGGTGCTGGCCGGAGTGGTAGCCCTGAGTGTGGGGCCCCTTCACCTGGTCCCCTGGTCGGGGACTTCAGCAAGGGCCATCACGGTACTGAACACCGATGCTGTGCACCTCTTCAATCCCAATATTCCTGCGATAATTGCCGGTATGGCCTGGGTGGCCCTGGTAGCTTTTTATTTTGGAAAAAAAGAAAGAGCCCGGCTGGGGATCCTGCCTTTGAACTACGATCTGAAATCCAATTTGAATGAAGAACAACGCAGCCTGCGGAGACCCGGCCTTATCCTGGTAAATGCTTTAATGACCGTCTTGCTTATTATAACCCTGATGAGCGGAAAAGTGGCAGCACCGGTTTTGTTCATGGTAGCGGGCCTGCTGGCTTTGTGGATCAATTATCCCAGACTTGGCGACCAGCATAAAGTCCTGAAATCACACGGGGCCAATATATTCATGGTCTCCTCCATGATATTTGCCGCAGGCATTTTTTCCGGAATCCTCACCGGTTCAAAAATGATCGACGCCATGGCCGGTTCGCTGGTGGACATTCTTCCTTTAGAATATTCCCGCTTTCTGCCTTTATTGACCGCGTTAACCAGCATGCCTGCCAGTCTGGTATTCACCCCCGATGCTTATTATTTTGGGGTGGTCCCGGTGCTGAGTTCTGCGGCGGAACAATACCAAATGGACCCCTTGGAAATCGGAAGAGCTGCTTTGCTCGGGCAGATGACCGTCGGTTTTCCATTGAGCCCGCTGACGGCCTCCACCTTCCTGCTCACCGGTCTGTGCGAGGTCGACCTGGCCGATCATCAAAAGTTTATATTTAAATGGGCTTTCGGGACAACGGCAATCATGACCCTTATGGCCCTCCTGACCGGATCTATTCACCTATGAAGGATAAAATAAGGATCGGATGCGGGGCCGGGTTTTCAGGAGACCGGCTCGAGCCGGCTGAAGTGCTGGTGAAGGAAGGCCGCCTGGATTATCTCGTTTTGGAATGCCTGGCGGAACGTACCATTGCCCTCGCCCAAAAAGCCAAAATGAAGGATCCTTCCTCCGGCTATGACCCTTTGCTCGAGCGAAGGATCAGGTCCCTCTTGCCCCTGATCCCGGATAAAAAAGTAAGGCTGATTACGAATATGGGGGCTGCCAATCCCCTGGCAGCTGCAGATCGAATCATTCAAATCGCAAAGGAGACCAATACCAGGATCCAGGTGGCGGTGGTGACCGGGGATGATGTCCTGGATCACCTGGAACCCGGATTATTGACTTTGGAGACCGGACAGCCGCTGAAGGCCATCGGGAAACTCATTTCGGCCAATGCCTATATGGGTACGGAAGGGATCCTTGAAGCGTTGCAAACGGAGGCATCCATTATCCTCACCGGCCGGGTGGCTGACCCTTCCCTTTTCCTTGCACCGATGATGCACGAATTTTTATGGCGGGCGGATGATTTTAGTTTATTGGGGAAAGGCACGGTGACCGGCCATCTGCTCGAATGTGCGGGACAGCTGACCGGAGGTTATTTTGCCGATCCGCTAAAGAAACCGGTCCCCGGCATGGCTAAACTCGGTCATCCCTTTGCCGATGTTTACCCCGATGGTAAAACGGTCCTCGGTAAAGTCCCCGGCACGGGGGGCATGCTCAACCTGCAAACCGTCAAGGAACAATTGCTCTATGAAGTGGTCAATCCACACGAATATTATACACCGGATGTGATTGCGGATTTTACCTCTGTCCGCTTGAAACAGCTTGGTCCCGACCGGGTGGAAGTGATGGGTGGCAGTGGCAAATCAAAACCCTCTTCCTTAAAAGTCAGTGTGGGCTATCCCGCTTTTTATCTGGGCGAAGGGGAAATCACCTATGCCGGAGAAAATGCGGCAGGGAGGGCCCGGCTGGCAGCGGAAATCGTGAGCGAACGGCTATCCGGTCTTGTTCAGAATCTCCGGGTTGATCTGATCGGACTGGGTTCTGTCCATGGCACTGCCTTCAGGCATGCCGCAGAACCTTATGAAATCAGGCTCCGGATAGCGGGTAAAACGGAAACCCAGGACCTCGCCCGCAGGATTGGTGAAGAAGTGGAAGCCCTCTATACCAACGGTCCTGCAGGCGGCGGCGGGGTGCGGAAAAATATAAATGAAGTGATCGGCATTGTTTCTGTTTTAATGCCGAGAGATCAGATTGTTCCAAAGGTAGAATTGAAATCCACATGAAATTATACGATATCGCCCACAGCCGCGCGGGGGACAAAGGAGATACGCTCACCCTTTCCCTGATCCCTTATGAGGAGAAGGACTTCGATTGGCTCTGTAAAACAGTCACGGTCGAAAAGGTGAAGGAACATCTGAAGGATACCGTTCGCGGTGAAATCATCCGATATGCACTGCCCAATATCTCTTCCCTGCTGTTTGTATGCCATCACGCGCTCTCCGGCGGCGTGACCACTTCCCTGGGTCTCGATGCTCATGGGAAAACCATGAGCAGCGCCCTTCTTGAAATGGAGATTTGAAGGCCATGGTGTGGTTTTCGATTTTCCTTTCCGGGGCCGTTAATTTTGCAGCTGGGACTCCACCTTTTTACCGGACGATATGGATTTTTTTGATCGTCGTGCCGGAAACCGAGCTGAATTGAAGCAACTACATCCCCTGGCCGAGGCCTGCAGGTAAACCGATAGGGGTTTCAGCAGACGGGTGACTGACTTTCAGCACCTGCCTGCCATTCAGGTCCGTCAAAACAAGTTCTTTAATAGCTTCTTCCGAGCGGATTTGAATAAATGAAGTGGCCGGGTTGGGGAATACTTCAGGTCCGGAGCGTGGCTTGCCATTCATCCTGGTAGGAATACACAGGGTGGAGGACTTGATTAATATCCTTGAGGTATAGGGCTGAAGGGTAAACGAACCGCAGAGGTCCTCCCCGGAAAGGTCTGTATATTTATTCGGGCCCAGCTTTATGGTCAAGGGATTATCGCTGGGATTGATAAATAGGGTATCGGTGGGTTTGGATGGATTCCAGCTGACCGTGTTGCTTTTACTGTGCTGGTCAAATCCGGTCGTGGATTTCCAGGTGCTAAAAGCCAGGCTGGTGGAGGGAGGCAGAAATGCAAAGAGGGAAGGGTTATAAGGCTGGAAATAGCAGTTGTAGTCTATTTCGCCCTGGTGGTACCCACCGGTATTGTCCAACATCCGGATGAGGTAATCGCCGGACGTTTTGACCATAAAATAATTATTCTTCACCGTCATGCCGGTCATTGGTGTGGGAAGGATCGGGTTGCCGTTGAAATCCAGGCAATAATTGGCGCCATATACCACGTTTCCGGTCACTGTATTGTCATGGGTCCCGCTGTTGAGGAAAATGCCTCGCTGGGTCCGGTCGTAGATCGTATTTTCCTGGATGGTACAGCGGCTGACGCTAAAGTCTAAATAAATGGCCGGAGTGCTGAAGCGGGTGCCGGGTGGATTTCCTTCCGGGTTTCCATCGCTGAGGCTGATGAAATTATTCCGGTAAATATTGTATTGGGAACCGCTTCCAAAACTTTTTAATGCTGCGCCGTCGTTGTTGATCAACATGGCATTGCGGATGATATTCCGTTCGATCAGGTTGTATTTCCCATCCATGGCAATACCGCAATAGCCGGTGCTGTCGATGTCGTTGTGATGGATATGGCAACTGTCGACGAAGGCCCCTTTGATCGCGGAAAGATTGATTTCCTGGCCAATGCCGCTGTTCCGGAAAGGGCCGATATTCCGGAACGTATTGTGATGGATCCTGGCTCCGAATCCGGTACCATGGATAAATAGGGCCAGTCCGTCCACTTCCCTGAACGTGCAATTGCTGATTTCCGCATACCTTCCCTGGATGTCCACCCCATGTTGATATTGTCCCTCAAATCGGCACTGGTCGATTTTAAAATTTTCGTTTTCAGGATAAGGCAGGGCCACTCCGGATTCTCCTTGTTTTGCAAAGGCGATCTGGCTGATATGAAGCCCGGTCACCGATTTCGAGGGCAGGATCCCGTAAGCCCGCACCGTGACTTCACAAGTCATGGTGTTCGGATTGCCGGACACCGGTTTGTAATAAAGCAACTGGTTTATGGAATCGTAAACCCATTCTTTGCCTGTATTCAGGTAACTCAGATGACCGTAAAGAAAATAACCATACCCGGCCGTCGGTACGCGGAGCGTCGGATGGAGATAATTAATTTTATTGCCAGAAGCGGAAACAATCCCTGATTTCTCCCAACACCATTGCGCGGTATGCACGCATACCTGGGATTGGTTGAGTGTGGCCAGGTCCATGCTGCCAAGCGCGGCATCCTGGAGATAGTCGTTGGTGGCCTGGTCGACCGTAAGATAACTGCCCTCGTCCGGAAACCGGGCGAGTACCTGTTCTTTGTGATTTACAAAAAAGTTGAGCGCCTGTTTTGAAAACTTGACCTGGTAAATTCCATCTTCCCCTGTCCATGAGGCCACCTGGTCGGCTCCGCTGATGACAGGAAGCTCCCCGGTGCCGTAGGCCGTAATCACCAGGTTTCGCCCCGCTTTCAGATTCATTTGTTCCCGGAAGGTATCTCCCCGCTTCAGGAAAATCGTATCGCCGGTGGCCAGCGAAGCTTTGGAGTTTACCGGGGAAAAGGATTTCCAGGGAGCAAGGGGGGAGGTGCCGGGGTTGGAGTCATTTGCCCGGATGTCGCTGGAGGAGATATAATAATTGGTTGAGGAAGCCTTGGGAGCGATAACCATTATGGTCAGAATCGGTAAAATGCGCAGCATAGGAGAAAAGTCTTTGGCGCTTTGACTTTTCAGAAGGATGGAGGTTTAATTTAAAAACCGTTTATAATATTTGCAAATGCTTTAAAATAGCACAGGAGTATCATGCTGTTGGAAGGAGTATAGGGGTTTCCCTGTGCGAAATCCCCGAAGGCCTTCACCCATCAATGACCAGGACCATTCATGAATTGAGTCCATCCGAAGAGGAGGACGGATTCAGTGGTATCCAATTCAGCAAGAAGGTCTTTCAGGGAATTGATTTTAAGCAGGTCCGCCAACCGTTGTTTGCCGTAAATGGTCTGCAGGTACTGGATCATGCTGCCGGAAAGCCCGTATTTGAAGGATCCTGTCCAAAAGTTTTCCAAATCTTCAGGAAGTTTATGTTGCTCCAGGGCGGTCCGGACCTGTGCCAACCGGTCCTCATCACATTGGCCGGAAACATAGGCCGCCATTCCCTCCACAAACCAGTCCATGCCGGATAGTTCGCTGAAATCCGGGCTTATATTCCGTTGGCCGTGAAAAACATGGACCAGTTCATGGATGATCAGCTTCCGGGTCTTGTCTTTGTCGGCAAAGCGGTGTTCACAGGATTCCCTTTCCCAGAGCAGGGGGGATATCATGTCCAGCCTGTAGGCGTCTCCGCTGGCAACCATCCAGCATTCAGATTTGAATTCGGGCAGGTTAAGCTGCTTTTGCCAGGCTGTTTCCAGGGAATGCCGGTCAGGATGGATGATGACTTCGAATGGTTTTTGAAAAGGGGAATTAAAAAAGGACTCCACCGATTTTATTCCCTCATCGATAAGGCTAAGGTATTCGAGTTTATTGCATTCATCCTGAAGGGTGTAGTGGATGGTGTAGGCCGGGTATTTCTCCGTGATCCAATCCGGAGCATCGGCATGAAGAAAACCACCCGCCAGTACAAAACCCAGAGTCAGGATGAAAGCCAGGGATTTGACGGATTGAATTAAACGTGTCATAGAATTTTTGATTACGGAGGTAAAATTCAGGGTCGGAGGGATCCGGTCGAAAGTTTTATCGGCAAATGCATGGATTCCCCTGATGAATCGCAAAAATTCCAGCCGAATGCCCAGCCTCCCTTTGAGATTTCTCCATTTTTTTACCTGTTAAGAAACTGCAGGAAATTGGGCCATCTACACATAACTTATAGAAATTCAATTTTTTATAAAGCCGGAATGAAGAGGAGATCCGTTTTCAACCGTGTACAATCGGTAACAAACGAAAGTAATCGATTAATGTCCGGCTAGGCCTGAGTGGAAGTGCATATTTGCCTGACCGGGGCGAGGCTCCCGGTGAAACAATCCAAATTTTTTAAACAACTAATTTAAACGACATGACACATGAAGCGAACAAAGTCCAATTGACGGGCTTTCTGGGTAAAGAGCCCCAGACCAAACAATTTGAAAGTGGTTCTAAAAATGCCAGCTTTACCCTTGCCATCCACGACAATTATGCAGGCAAGCAGGGTAAAAAGGTCGAACAGACTCAATGGCACCAGGTGGTGGCCTGGGGCGAATTAGCCGAACAGGTTGAAAAAACCTTGCACAAAGGGAATAAAATTGCCCTCGAAGGAAGGTTGAACTCAAGGAACTACACCGCCAAAGACGGGACTACCCGGTACATCACTGAAATCATCCTCTCCCGTTTTGAAGTCCTGCCCAAGACAGAACGGCTGGAAGTCACCGCATCCGCTTCCACGGAAATATAAATAAACGCCGGCACCAGGTTCGCTGTGACCGGATCATTGGTTTTGGGTATCCAGGTTCACTGGATTTGGTGCCGGTTTTGGTTTTTGCGAAATGGAAAGGAAAATAAATAAGGTCACCCTGAGAGGTTATGTGGCCAATGAACCCAGGGTCCGATGGACTGAACAGGGTTCAAAGTATGTCATCTTTATCCTGGCCACATGGGGAAGCCCTTGCCGGATGGAAGATTCAAAGACTTCGTTCATTCAATGGCTGAAGGTCATCGCCTGGGGGCAAGTCGCTTCTTCGGTTCAAAGAGTGTTATACAAAGGTTGCCAGATCAGCCTCGAAGGCAGGTTTTACTGGGGGGGCAAGAGGCTCGGGGACGGCATGCTCCAGGCCCGGAGTGAAATTGTCCTCGACCAATTTGAACTGGAAATCAGGCACTGGGGAAAAACCGGGATAAGAGCTTAGCAGAATGTTCTTTTGTAAAAGGGAAAAGCCATGGGAGGACTGCCTCGCTGCTTGGTGATGGTAATTTTCCGGAGGTTATGGCCCGGGTTAAGATCATCCCACAAGAGATTATTTTATGACTGTCTGCTAAATCCAAATATTGCAGATCAGGCGTGCCTTAGATGTATTTTATCTTGTGGGTAGTCACCGGATAAAAAGCGACTTCAAGAAGATATGGATAAAGAAAGCCTTGCTGGACCGGCGGATCACCACGGAAACAATTTGGGTTCGAGTCCTTACCTTTGAAGATTTGAAAATAGTTAATACAAGAGTATGATTAATAAAGTTACCCTGGTCGGGAATCTCGGAAAAGATCCGGAGATCAGACACCTGGAAGGCGGAACTTCCGTTGCCAAATTTTCGCTCGCAACCAACGAAAATTATCGCGATAAAAACGGGGAATGGCAAACGCAGACCGAATGGCATGATATTGTAGCTTGGAGGCAACTTGCCGAAAGGGTGGCAAGGGATCTTCACAAGGGCAGCCTGGTCTATGTGGAAGGGAAAATCACCCACCGGAAATGGCAGGATAAAGAAGGGCAGGATAGATACTCCACCGAAATCGTTGCCAATACCATCCGGAGCCTTGACCGTCGTGAAACTTCAGGGGGGAACAGGTCCTATGGTGAAAATATCCCCGGAGCAGAAAGCACTCCAGCCACCCGGAATGATTATACCTCAAAAGATGTCGGGCTTCCGGAAGACGATGACCTGCCTTTCTGATCCCCGATCCAGGCATTTCAGACCTGGATTTTGGCTTTGGTTAGGGCTGATGGTTCCGGGCTTGATGGTTTTTACTGGCTGCCGCGAAGCAGCGTCCATACCGAAACCGCATGCCTTTCCACGCATCGAATTTCCGGTAGGTAAATCCAGGTTGGTGGACGAAGCCTACTGCCCGCTTCGTTTTGAGTTCCCGGACTATGGGCGGGTAGTGCAGGATACCGGTTTTTTCGATGAAAGACCCTCGGACCCCTGTTGGTTTACAATTGAAATCTCCCAATTGAATGCTTCCCTGCATTGCAGTTATGGCAGGATTTTGAAAAAGTCGGATTTTGATAAATATATTGAAGATGAATTCAAGCTGTTGGGCAAGCACAATATCAAAGCGGATTTCAGGGATGAGGTGGAACTGAAAAACAAACAGGGAGTGGGAGGTATGGCTTTTTTATTGGAAGGCCCGGTGGCCACTCCATACCAGTTTTTCCTCACGGACAGTACCCGCCATTTCTTCCGGGCCTCCCTGTATTTTAATGCCCAGGTGAATCCGGATTCAACCCGTCCTGTCCTTGAATTTTTAAAGAAGGACCTCCGGATCATGCAGGAAACGTTTGCATGGAAATGAAACCAGCCGGGCTCCTTCCCAGTCCGGTTGACCAAGTACCTTGGGGCGGGGAGGTAAACTGGCTGGTAAAGCGTGACGATTTAATTCATCCCCTGGTGTCCGGGAATAAATACCGTAAGTTGAAATATATCCTCCATGATTTTCACCGGGGAAATCACCGGGGTTTGATCAGTTTCGGGGGTGCGTTCAGCAACCATATCCATGCCCTGGCAGCCCTATGCGGAATGAATGGAATTCCATCTGTGGGCATTATCCGGGGAGAGGACGATCAGGCAAATCCCACCCTGGCTTTTGCCAGAAACCAGGGTATGGTCCTGCATTTTGTATCCAGGGAAGCATACCGCCTGAAGCTGGAAAGCGAGAGGATGGAAGCAATCCTTGATCGTTACGGCGATTTTTACCTGGTGCCGGAAGGCGGGGACCATCCCCTGGCGGAAAGAGGGGTCGGGGAGATTGTCCATGAGTTGGAAAGCCTGGGACTTAAGCCGGACTACCTGGCTGTATCCGCAGGCACCGGGTCCACCGCAACGGGATTGATAAAAACCTTGGTGAATAAAGGCTGGACGACCAGGGTCCTCGTCTTATCCTCGCTGAAAGCGCCTGGACTTAGGGATAAAATTGCTATCGGCTCAGGTATTGGCCGCAATGAATTTGACTACCTGGATTACAGTCTTGGAGGTTATGCCCGTACCAATCCTTTATATCTTGACTTCCTGAGGCAATTTTTTCAAAAAACCGGCATACCTGTGGACCCGGTGTATAACGGCAAGGTCGTATTCGGCCTGGATGATTTGCAGAAAAGGGGGTTTTTCAAGGCGGGTGCATCGGTCTTATGGCTGCATACCGGAGGACTTCAGGGCCTGGAAGCATATCATTACATGCAGCGAAAAAAGTTTGGGTCTAAAGGCAATTACCTGTGAGGCGGATTCGGAGGGCAAGGCGAAGTCCAGGGATCAATTCACGTCTATAGTCAGTCGATCTCCCACTGCGATCAACCCTTCACTCCTGACGAGCACATTCTGTCCGAACAGAATTTTTCTGTCTTTCAAACGGTAGGTGGACAGGGTGTGGGTTGGTTCTTCACCTTTTAGCCCGGTGGCCTGGTCAATGGTCGGAATGATGCAACGGGCGCAGGGTTTGACTGCTTTGTACACCTTGCCCCGGATACCAAAGGTGTGCATTTGATCCTCAAGGAAAGGGTCGCCTCCGGTGAATACCAGGTTCGGCCTGAATCGATTTACCGGAACCGGTTCCGTCAGCCGCCCATTGAGATCATCCAGGGTGCCCTGGCCGATCATCATTAGGGGGTAAGCATCACTGAATGAGTTGATTTCCTGGTCATGGGCATATTTGACATCCACAGGCCGGTGTACCGATTCATCCATATATACCAGGTGGCAGGTTTGGTCCAGGAAATCCGAAAACCATGCGCCTATCGCATCGGGATAAACCACCGGGCTGCACTGATCCTGCCATATTGTCACGGACATCCGTTTCAGAATTTCCACCTCCCTTTTATTCAGAAAGGGGATCTCGATCCTGTGTTCGGGGTTTCCCTTTGAGTAGACCCGAAGGGAGGATTCTTGAAGACTTACCCCCAACAAAGCCATACGGGCCTCCTCTCTTTGGGATAAAAATCTTCCGGACCCGTCAACCAACATCCAACGGCGGTCATGCCGGAGTCCCCGGGTGGTGACTTCCGAGTCTTGAAGCGCGATACCCCCCAATGACTTGATAGGATAAATAAACAACTGTGAAACCCGTAAATCCATAATCTTAAAGCGATTTCAACCCTCACTCCTCAACCCTCACTCCTCACTCCTCACTCCTATCCCAAATGACTTCCTATGTAAAAAAATAAGGCCCCCATCATGGCTGAAATCGGGATGGTGAAGATCCAGGCCCACATCAGGCTGATGGTGACCCCCCATCTTACCGCACTGACCCTCCTCAGCATGCCCGTTCCTATGATGCTTCCTGTGATGGTGTGGGTGGTGCTGACCGGGATGCCCAGTTTGCCGGTAACCAAAAGAGTGATCGCTCCGCCGGTTTCGGCGGCAAAACCCTCAAAAGGTGTGAGTTTGGTGACTTTGTGCCCCATTGTTTTTACAATGCGCCAGCCGCCCATCATGGTGCCAAGGCCAATGGCCACATAACAACTGAAGGGGACCCAGTTGGGAATATGCTTCAGATCGGTGATTTGGTTTTGAGCTATAAGGGCGGCGGCAATGATCCCGACCACTTTCTGCGCGTCGTTCCCGCCATGCATCAGACTGAAAAAAGCGGCGGAACCGACCTGCAATTTCCGGAAAGCGCCATCTACCTCATGGGGTGACAGCTTCCTGCAGAGATACATCGTGCCCAGGGAAAAAAAATAGGAGATGACCATGCCGATCAGTGGGGCCAGGACGATAAACAGTAAGATGACCCGGATTTTATCCAGGGAAATGGCGTTGAAAGTACCTGCGTTCGCGATCCCGGCACCGGCGAAGCCGCCGATCAAGGTATGGGAAGAACTGCTGGGCAATCCCATCCACCAGGTAAAAAGATTCCAGACGGTGGCTGCGATCAGCCCGGCCAGGATGACCATCAGGTTGATGTGTTCAGCATGCACGGTTTTGGCCACCGTGTCGGCGACATGAAGTTCAAAAATAAAATAAGCGATAAAGTTGGCTGAGCCGGCCATAAGAACGGCCTGTAAAGGGGTAAGAACCCTCGTGGAAACCACGGTGGCTATGGAATTGGCCGCATCATGAAAACCATTGACAAAATCAAATAATAAGGCAAGGATGATAATCAGGATAAGCAAGGTGGTCATCGTCCTGCCTTAAGAATTTTTTATCAATATGCTTTCAATGACGTTGGCGGTATCCAGACAAAAATCAACGGCTTTTTCCAGGTTCTGCAGGATCTCTTTTTTCTTGATCAGCTGGATCGCGTCCTTTTCGTTCTGGAACAAGTCGGCAATGGCTTCATTATGGATATTGTCCGCGTGTTTTTCAATCTCATCGATCCGGCCGATGGCTTCGCGTACCCGCCCCGGATCGGTTACATTCTCAAGGGCATGGAGCGCAGCGTCGATTTCCAGGACGGCCGCTTTAATGAGTTTGGCCAGCTGGACCATCTGGTCACTGACCTGGTCCAATTTATACATCTTCACTCTTTTTGCAGTGCCATCCATGGTGTCGAGCACGGTATCCAGGGTGGATGCCATTTCATGGATGTCCTCCCGGTCAAAAGGGGTGATGAAATTGGAGCTCAGGTCACTGAAAATAGAATGGGTGATATCATCCCCCTTGGTTTCCAGTTTGTGCATTTCTGCTGAAAACTCCATCCGGTCGTTAAAATCCTGCTTTGAGAATATTTTATTCAGGAGGTCGGCAGCTTCAATGAGGTTGGCGCTGGCTTGTTTGAACTGGGTGAAAAATTTGGTGTTTTTAGGTACCAGAAAGGTCAGAATTTTGTTAAAATTCATGAAGGGTCGGATTAAAAATGTTCAAAATTATATCTTCAATGTTAACTCAATATTAAGTTTTCGGGATGAAATGGTCAAAAATTTGGAGTACCCCCTCCGAGCTGGAAGCATTGGGTGCAAGAGACCTGCTCGTCGCACATGGTATTGAAACCCAGATTCTGAACCAAAAGGATTCCATGTATATTTTCATTGGGGAATTGAGGTTGTATGTACCGGAATACAAACAGGAGGAAGCCCGCAAAGTATTGACAATCAATGGATATTTAAATGATCCGGCTTTTTTAAACTGAAAGTCCGCGGTTGACTTGAATCCAGATTTTACAGCTACCTTTGGTTTTTTTAGTCCATGATTAAACGTCGGAAGCCCCTGATTTACCCTTCGCTGGTGGCCGCAAGGCAAAATGGCCGGAAGCAGATGGCGGTATTGATCGACCCGGACAAATTGAGGCTGGGTAACCTGGACCGCCTGCTCAAAACCTCCATTGACAGCGGGGTCCATTATTTCTTCATCGGGGGCAGCCTCATCGTCAATAACATGCTCGATGCCTGCCTGGAAATCATTTCCGATCACTGCGAAATCCCGCTGGTGCTTTTCCCCGGCAACTCCTTCCAGCTCAGCGATAAAGCCGATGCCATTCTTTTTCTTTCTTTGATTTCGGGCCGTAATCCTGAACTGCTGATCGGAAACCATGTCATATCCGCGCCCTTCCTCAAGGCCAGTCCGCTTGAAATCCTTTCCACCGGATATATGCTGGTCGATGGCGGGGTCGAAACCACCGTTGCCTATATCAGCAATACCAAGCCCATCCCTGCGCATAAAGACGATATCGCGGTTTGCACCGCGTTGGCCGGAGAAATGTTGGGACTGAAATTGATCTATCTGGACGCTGGCAGCGGGGCCATCCGCCCGGTGAGCGAATCCATGATCGAACAGGTCTCCGCCTCGGTGGATATTCCGGTAATCGTTGGAGGCGGCATCCGCAGCCCTGAAAAAGCCCTGGCACAGGTCCGGGCTGGTGCTGACCTCATCGTGGTCGGTAACGCCCTGGAAAATGACCCTTCCCTGGCTGGTGAAATAGCCAGCGCGATTCATGGTTACTCTCTCCAGCAAATCACCTGATCCATGCCTATCCAGGGAACGGTGGTCAAATCAACCGGCAATTGGTACCAGGTTTCCGCCGGGAACAAGATTTACCCGAGCCGGATCATCGGAAAATTCAGATTGGGGGACAAGCTGTTGACCAACCCCGTCGCGGTGGGCGATAAGGTGTTGATCGAACTGGAATCCGATGGCCATGGAATCATCAAAACCATTTTTTCAAGGTCAAATTATATCACCCGGCAGTCCCCGCGGCAGCGACACCAGTTGCACCTCCTGGCCGCCAATGTGGACCAGGCCATAGTCGTAGTCACCCTGGTACAGCCGAATCTCAAACAAGGTTTTATCGACCGCTTCATTTTGATGACCGAGCCCCAAAACATTCCTTGCTCCGTTGTGGTCAACAAATGCGACCTGTTTGGGCCGGAGGAGGAGGAACAATACCAGGCTTTAAAACAATTGTATGAATCCATTGGTTACCCGGTGATGAATACCTCGGCCACGATGGGGACCGGGATTGACGATTTGAAAAAACATCTCCGCGACAAAATCACCTTTATCGGCGGACAGAGCGGGGTGGGCAAGTCCACCCTGATCAACGCCATTCAGCCGGGGCTCGATCTGCGCACCACAGAAATTTCGGATTACACCGGCAAAGGCACCCATACGACGACCTTTGCGGAAATGCATTCCCTGGATTTCGGCGGCAAGATCATTGACACGCCCGGGATCAAAACCCTTTCATTCAACAACCTTGAACCCATGGACGTTGCCCATAATTTCAGGGAATTTTTTACGGTTGCCCAGGATTGCAGGTATGGCGATTGCCTTCACCGGGACGAACCGGGTTGCGCCGTCAAAAAAGCCCTGGACGAAGGCCGCGTCCATCCCCTCCGGTATGCCAATTATTGCGCGATCCTTGAAGAAATAGAGGACCAGAACTATTGGGAAAGGCATAAAGAGATGTGAGGCGGGGTGGCTTCCGCATCTTTCTTTCCCGGTATTTCATCCTTAGCGCATTCTGGGAGATCATCTACCTTTGCCGCTTATGCGCATCATCACTTACAACGTAAACGGCATCCGCGCCGCCATGAACAAGGGTTTTGCCGATTGGGCCAAGTCCAGTAAGGCGGACATCATCTGCGTGCAGGAAATCAAGGCCAAGGAAGACCAGATCGATGCCGGTGCCCTTAAAAAAGCCGGGTATGACAGTTATTTTTTCCCGGCTGAAAAACCCGGGTACAGCGGGGTGGGCATCCTGACCCGGATCAAGCCTGACAATATCGTCACCGGCAGCGGCATGAAAGCCTATGATGAGGAAGGCCGCGCGATCCGGATGGACCTGGGCGAGTATACCCTGGTCAATTGGTATTTTCCCAGCGGTACCAGCGGGGAAGTGAGGCAGGATGTCAAAATGAAATTCCTCGATGAGGTGCTGCCCTGGATGACCCGGTTGAAGGAGGAGAGGAAAAACCTGATTGTGGTGGGGGACTACAACATTGCCCATACGGAACTGGACATCCACAATCCCAAGGGAAATAAAAATACCAGCGGATTTCTGCCGGAGGAAAGGGCATGGCTGGACAAATGGTTTGCTTCAGGCATCCATGACAGTTTCCGCTACCTCAATCCTGAGAAGGTGGAATACAGTTGGTGGTCGGTGCGCTTTAATGCCCGGGCCCAGAACAAAGGCTGGCGGATCGATTACCAATCGGTGACCGATCCGGTCCTCCCGTTGTTGAAGGAGGCCAGGCATCTCAATGAAGTGGTGCATTCAGACCATTGTCCCGTTCAGCTCGATCTCAAATTGTAGCCGGCGGATTTAATCCTGCAATCCAAACGCAGCGGTTGGTTCAAGTACCCAATTTATCGTCCGCAGCCGGTTCAAACACCCGTTACGCGTACCGGGCCTTTATACTCCTCCCTGTTGAAGTCTGTCCATGCCTTTCCAGCTTATGGCGATTAAAATCTTCTTAGGGCATGGAGCGATATACATTTACAGCAAAATCAATTCGAAATGTCGCATTTCCGCAGTTTGGACCAGTTGCACCAGGCATGGATATCCTGGCCGCCGGCTCAGCTTTTTACGGCTTTCACCCGTTGCATTCTGGCTATTGGATTCATCCCTCCCAGCATTCCCAAAATACTCCACCGTCCTTTTACTTCCCTGCCGGACGAAAATCCGGTTGGCCATTATTTTAATGCTTTGTACGGAACGGGTTTTTATTATGACTTCATCGGATGGATGCAATTGCTTGCGGCCGTCTTATTGCTGATCCCGAAGACCGCGCACCTGGGGGCTTTTATCCAGTTTCCGATCATGATCAACATTGCCGTGCTGACCACTTCAGTGGGTTTTAAAGGGACCTGGGTGATCGCCATCCTGATGGCCCTGGCCGGGTTTTACCTTCTGGTTTGGGATTACGACCGGATCAAAGCGTTTTTGTTTTATACCCGTTCCGCCCCGGTCTCCTACCTGAAAAAGGAGGGGATACTTCTACCCGTTCTATTCGCCCTGGGTACGGCCCTCCTGCTCATGGTGGCGATCTCCATAGGCCTGGCCAACCTGGATAAGGTCGCCCTCCTCAAACTGTTTCCACTTGTACTTGGGGGAGCGATTTTTGGGGGGATGGTGTATTGGCATCACAGGGGTATGCAGTGAGGGTTGGCGATCACTATAAAAATTCTGTTATTTTAGTTTTCAGGACAGATGGATCCGGAACGGATGGTCTGAGCAAACTTCAAGCCAACAGGGGGACTGAAAGGTCGGAGCCAAGCTCCTCCCAAATGAAGGCAAGTGAAGGGGTGACTTAAGTGAAGGGGTGACTCCGAGTCACCCTTTCACTTAAGTCAGAACAGTTTCTTCTGCCCGTTCCCGTTGACAATCTCAAATTCAACGGCGTTTTTGCCGGTGGGCGCGGAACCGCCTGCCGTGTTTTCCTTTGGCCGGATACCGGTCAGTTTATATTCGCTCAGCCGGTTGCCCAGGGCTTTCCAGCCCTTGACATCGATGAATTCGGAAAGGCGGATCTCCCGGGAATGTTTTTGATTCTTCGCTTTCCAGCTGTATTCGATCACCGGGTCTTCTCCGGCCTGGGCGTACAGCAGCCGGGAATCCTTATGCTCGGTGATGAATTTAAAGCGGGATCCGGTGGTGGTGGTTTCGATCAAAAACCGTTTGACCATCGTCCATCCTTTATCCCCATCATAATAGACCGCCCCAATGGGGATTTCCGGTTCAAATTTTCCGATCCAGATCAGTTCGTCCGCATTATATCTCAGGCTCATTTCCACGGGGTTGAGCTGATAGCTGCCGTCATTCCACAGGCTGAGGATCAGGTCTCCGGTATCAAATTCTCCGATGGCTTTACCTCTTTCGTCCGTGTTCAGGCGGCCGGTGACTTCATCCAGCCAGATGGCCTGGGCGCCGAGAGAGCTCTTCCCTTTTTCTTTCAGGTCAACCCTTTTCACCGGGTACTTGGTGACGGTTATCCCCTTGGATCCGCGTCCCTGGATCTCGAGGCCGGCGAAATCAAAGTCAAACTGTTTGATCCGTGCGGTGCAGCCCTGGGAGAGCTGGATGCCTACGATTTCAGATTCCCCGTTGGGGTTGGCGCTGAGGTATAAGAGCCGGCTTTCCTTGTGATCGGTTGCTATCGGGTATTCCTTGTCCCGGGTGACCCCGCCGATCTGGAACCTTTTGGCAAAAGCCTTGCCGCTTTCCCCGTCCAGATAGATCACATTATAAACGGTGCGGTCTTCATTTTTTTTCCAGACGTTGACGTATTTCAGGTCCTTGCCCATGAAGACCTTTTCCCCGATGCGGGAGACGATCATCTTGCCGTCTTTGCGAAAGGCTACGATATCGTCGATGTCGCTGCATTCTCCGACCAGCCGGGATTGATCTTTCTTCAGCCCCCATCCGATGAATCCTTCTTTGTCATCCGCGTACAATTTGGTGTTGTTGGCCACTACGGTATGGGCCTGGATGTTTTCAAACTGGGTGATGGTGGTCCTCCTTTCCTTGCCTTCCCCGTATTTTTTTCGGAGGTGTTCAAACCAGGCAATGGTATATTCGACAAGGTGTCTCAGGTCGTAATGGACCTGTTCCAGCGATTTTTCGGTCTCCAGGATCAGTTCATCGGCCTTGAAGGTATTGTATTTGGAAATCCGCTTGATGCGTATTTCCGTGAGCCGGGCTACATCTTCATCGGTGATCTCTCTCCACAGTTTTAAGCGCTTGTCCCTGGGGCCGGGGTTTTCAGAAGGGGTGGCCACGTATTTTTTCAATTCCAGGTGAATGGTTTCCACCACTTCCTCCCAGCTCTCACATTCTTCGATTTCGTGATAGATCCGGTTTTCGATGAAGATCTTTTCCAGGTTTGCAAAATGCCAGACCTCGGTGAGTTCATCCCTTTTGATTTCCAGTTCCTGTCTCAGCAGGTTCTTGGTGGAGTCGACGTTGTGCCGGAGAATGTCGGCGACGCATACAAACCTCGGCTTTTGGTCCACGATGACGCAGGCATTGGGCGATACGGAAAGCTGGCAGTCGGTGAAGGCATACAAGGCGTCGATGGTCACATCCGGGGAAACCCCCGGTTGCAGTTCGATGGCGATTTCAATCTCAGCGGCGGTATTGTCCGTGATTTTTTTGATTTTGATCTTCCCTTTTTCATTCGCTTTCAGGATGCTTTCGATCAGCGAGGAGGTGGTCGTGCCAAAGGGAATTTCCGTGATCAGGAGGTTTTTTTTATCCACCGCTTCGATCTTCGCGCGGATTTTCACCCGGCCTCCCCGCTGCCCGTCCTCATATTCTGAAACATCGATGCTGCCCGCAGTCTGAAAATCCGGATACAATTTGAATTTTTTTCCTTCGAGGTATTTCACGGCCGCGTCGATGATTTCTATAAAATTGTGCGGAAGGATTTTGGTGGAAAGGCCCACCGCGATTCCCTCCACGCCCTGGGCCAGCAGGATTGGGAATTTCGACGGGAGGAAGGCGGGTTCTTTACGGCGGCCGTCGTAGGACAACAACCATCCGGTGGTTTTGGGGTTAAATAAAACCTCCAGCGCAAATTTGGTCAGCCGCGCTTCAATATAACGCGGAGCCGCGGCGCTGGCCCCGGTGCGTGCATCCCCCCAATTGCCCTGGGTATCGATCAGGAGCTCCATCTGGCCAAGGTTGACCAGGGCATCCCGGATGGCGGCATCCCCGTGCGGGTGATACTGCATGGTATGGCCGATCACGTTGGCCACCTTATTGTACCTGCCATCGTCGATTTCGTACAAAGCGTGCAGGATCCTCCTTTGCACGGGTTTGAGACCGTCCTGGATCGCGGGCACGGCTCTTTCCAGGATTACATAAGACGCATAATCCAGGAAATAGGACTCGTACATGCTGGTCAGGGAGGTGATTTTGATGCCTTCTGCCCCTTTGGGTACCGGGATGATGGGCGGCGCTTTTTTCTTTGACATGGCTTGTAGTTTTCCGGAGCAAACATATTAAAATTAGTAATAATCTGAAAACAAGGCATGGGCCTGAGCCCGTTGACGGGCAAGGAATCCCCTTTTTTTGCCAAAGCGTTAAAATCGACGACCGGCAAAGCAGCAAGGGCTTGAATCTCGCCGTTTTAGTTTAATTTGGAGGATTAAATCCAAGGGTCATGGATATTATCATTCCTTTACAATCCGAAGAAGAGTTCATCAAAGCCTGCTCGCGCAACGAACGATGGGCCCAGAAAAAACTCTATGAGGACCATTATGGCATCATGATGGGTCTCTGTCTGCGTTATGCCAACAACGACGAAGACGCGCTGGACATCATGCACGAAGGTTTCATAAAGGTCTTTAAGCACATCAGCAAGTACCAGCCGGGCACCTCTTTGTCCGCCTGGATCCGGAGGATCATGGTCAATACCTCCATCGATTATTACCGGAAAGAAAACCGTCGCCGGACCGAAAACCTGGAGACGGCTTATGCCATAGGCACCGATGATGTGGATGCAATCAGTCAGTGCACGGAAAAAGAAATCCTTACGGCCATCCAGGAACTTACTTTCGCCTACCGGTCGGTCTTCAATCTTTATGTCCTGGAAGGCTATTCGCACCGGGAAATTGCGGAGCAACTGGGCATTACGGAAAGCACTTCAAGATCCAACCTGGTCAAAGCCAGGATTAAACTGAAAGAAATACTGTTGGGAAAAGGAAAATTGCATGAACACTGAGGAGTTTGATGATATTATCAGAAACAAGGTAACCCAGCCGGCCGCCTCCGAAGGCCCCAGGGACTGGGATTTGTTTATGCTGTCCGCCATCGATAAGGGTGAGGAAAAGATATTTGAAGATCACCCGACGGACCGTGTGGTCAATGAGGCTCTGGGTGAATTTAAGGCAGACTATAATGCCGGACACTGGGACCTTATGGCCCGCAAACTGGACGAAGAGGTGCCGGATCAACCGGTCGTTCATGCCCGCTTTGACAAAACCGTTTCCAATTCCCTGAAAGGCATCACCCGGAAATACGATGCCTCCACCTGGCCTAAACTGGCCGCCAGGATCGAAGCGGAAGAAAAATACCTTCGGCATTATTACCGGGCGAAGATGATTGAGGCCGTCCTGTTTTGCCTGTTGGTCCTTACTCTCTTCCAGATCAGCCGTTCCGGAAAATTCACCCCTCCATTTATAAAAACGGCCGAACCTGAAACGGCACTACGGAATAATTCAAACCATGACGGGGATCAGGCCATTGCGACGCTTTATCCGAAAACGGAGAATAATACTTCTATTGCGTTAAATAACTCATCAGGGAATACAACTGGTACGAATTCCCCTGGAGCCCTGTCGGCCACCACATCCGGCGGGATGGACCTGACCTCAGCGTCCCGGCCGGTAGTTGCAAGGCATGACGTACTGCTGGAAAGAATTAGCTCCCGTCAAAGTCTTATTGGTTCCGGCCAGATTTATTCCAGGCTGGATGGCAAGGTCAAGTCTCTGCCCCTTCTCCAGGAATTAAGCGGAGAACCGGTGGAGGATGGGGAAGAAGCATTGCTCGCACACCAACTGGTCCCCGTACCGGAACCTTCAAGCCTTGAGTTGCCCGATGTGGTGAAATTAACGGTCAAGGGGGGATGGAAACTGGGTATGTATTCCCATTTTGATTACAATCAAATCTACCTGCCTGACCAGCAGTTCCTGGTTTTCGGTAAAAAATCCGATTTATATCCGGCTACGACGGTAAGTTCCACAGGTTATGGCGCCGGGTTTAAAATGCATTACCTCAAAAACCGGTTCGGCCTTGAATTCGGCCTGGGTTATGCTAATCGGTCTTATTCTCCTTCCAGGGCTTATTACCTTGATCCTTATTGGAATATAAATTTCAAAAAAATTGAATACGATATTGTTGCACTCCCAATCGCTGTCAGGTATACCACGAAAAGCAACACCCGCCTGAAACCCTATGCCATGGCCGGCATCAACGCCAACTTTATTGCCAAGGCGATTTATGATGTACTGCCTGAAATCAAGCAGGTCAATTTCAACGGGGAACGCAAATTGAATGCCGTCCAAAATTCAATTTACAGCCGGGTACAGGACCAGTTTACCCACCTCGACAGGAGGCGTGCCCTGCTTTACGGACAGGGCTCCCTGGGCCTGGAGTGGAAAGTCAATTCCAGCCTGGATGTCTATTCCCAACTGACTTATGCCCAGCGTTTCCTCAACAGACAATTTGGTCCAAACTGGGATCAGTTCAGGTCCTTGTCTTTGGAGATCGGGTTGAAGACGGGATTGTAGTTAGAAAGTTAGAAAGTTAGCAAGTTAGCAAGTTGAGGTTAACCACCACCCACCAACCACCACTCACCTATTCCTATCGGACCAACTCAAGCTGGGTAGCCGCCATCCTCAGGAAATTGGGCAGGATGGTAGCCCTGGTCCTGGCGATTTTGTCCGGATCTTTTAGGTGGACGACCATTTCGTGATAGGCCGTTTCGCCCACATTATGGATAATGGGGGCTTTTTTGGCCCCGTTGAAGTGCACCAGCATGCCTTCCGGATCCGCTTCCGGGTGAAACTGGGTCCCCACAAAATAATCGGAAAAACGGATAGCCATCAATGCCCGGTCTTCCGTGCCTGGAGCAGGCTGATTTTCTTCAGCCAGGATTTCATATCCGTGGCTGAGAAATTTATTCATATCGGGCCGGATCACCTGGAACATCCTGAAGTCCGCGATATAAAAAGGATGCGGCAGGGTTTCAAACAAGGCCTCAGCTCTTCCGGCGGCTGTCAGTTTGACGGGAAAAATGCCATAGGAGGAGGGTTGCCTTTCGTTGATTTCGGCAAGGCCATAATGCCTGCAGATCATTTGAAAAGAATGGCAGATGAAAAACACATACTTTTTCCTGGCGTGAGGCAACCTGTTCCAGGCTTCGATGGAATCAATCAGTTCAAAATACTTGGTGTCCCAGGCCATTCCCTTGGTGTCCAATGGGCTTCCAGGGCCGCCGCTGCTGATATAAATATCGTAGGAGAGGTCGGGTACATCCTCTTCCAGTCGCAGGGCATAAGTATCGGTGATGACCTCCAGGTTGATTTCAAGGGAAAAACTGTGGATCAACTCGTGAATACAACGGATTCCTTCGTTGGCCTCCCCGTTATAAAGATCCACGATGGCGATTCGAATCGACTCTCTCTCTTTGATGTACATGCCCTGATCAGGATTGGTTGCGGGAGGTAAAGATAAAAAAAATTAAATATAATATTAAATCAATGATATTCAGCTATTTATATAGCTTTTTTTTCTTAATAAATACAGCTTGAAGGGTCATGGGCCTCCAGGTAGGACCTGAAATTTTTGGCGCCGGGGTCCTTGCAGCCCTTGAGGTCGACCAGTTGGATTTTCCTGAATTCAATGGGTTGTCCTTCACTTTGCAGGGCAATAAAGCCCGAGGTCAGGGCTTTGCCGGGTTCCCAGACCGCCGGGTCAAAGCGGTTGGCCACTCCGCCACCCATAGTGGGATGGGTATATTCCAGCACCACCTTGCCCTCAATCCGGTGACGGACCAGGCTGTCGCCCAATACCTCCAGTTCGGCTTCCACCCATTTCTCTTTGTCGTAGGTTTCGCTGCTGGAATTGAGACAATGGCCAGGGTATTTTTTACCTTGGTAAACAATATCCGTACCCGGGGAACACATATTGCCCGTGGGCCGTGGTTTTCCATCACCGAGGCCAGCCAGGAACTGCATTTCCACGGAAATCGGCCAATCCTGTTCCCTGGGCATGGTGGCCGGATCCTGGGAATGAAACATGACCCCGCTGTTGAGCAGGGTATAGTCCGGCGCACCGGGTTGAAGGCTTCCCCTGAACCGGTATTCCAGTTTGATCCGGTAATGAGAATAGGGTTTATGATAGTATAAATGCCCAAACTGATTGTTGAAGTCCCCGTATTGATCGTAAGCCACTACGATCTTTCTGCCCTTGACCCGGAAGGTATTGCCAAAATTTACCCCGTAGTCGTGATGGTGGATTTTTACATTCCAGCCCTCCAGGTTTTTGCCGTTGAATAATTTTACCCAGTCCTTCGGCGGAATTTGGGCGGTCCCGTAAGAATAAAACGCCGGAATAAGACTAATGGACCAAAGAAGGATCCTCCACATTTTTATAACATTTCTTTGTTTACACTCCGGGAAATGTATTTCCCCCAGGTTAGGTTGTCCTGACCCGGTTTATGCACACGGGCCCTTTCGACGGCGTAAAGGGCGGCATGTTCTACCACCCAATCCCAGTTGTCTTTGCCCACTGAATGCAGATCGGCATCCGGGGCCGGGTTGCAAAAATCAATGGCATAGGGAATGCCGTCGCGCACGGCAAACTCCACGGTGTTGAAGTCGTATCCCAGGAATTCGTTCAGGCGGATGACATAGGATTCAATAAGGGAGATCAGTTTTTCTGAATTTACCGGGAGCCTGACATCATAACGCAGGTGATGGGGGTTGCGGGGTTCATAAGCCATGATCCGGACATATTTGCTTCCGATGCAATAACAGCGAAAATAATGGTCAAACACGATTTCTTCCTGGAGGAGCATTACCAGTTGGTTGGTCTGCCCGTATTTGTCAAAAAAATCGGCCTGGTCATGGATTTTATAAACATGTTTCCATCCGCCCCCGGCAAAAGGCTTCATGTATGCCGGCCATCCGATGTAATCAAACATGCCTTGCCAGTCCAGCGGGAAAGCCAGGTTCCTGAACGAAGTTTCCTGGGTGTCCGGCGGCCTTTCCTTGGACGGAAGGATCACCGTTTTAGGTACCGGGACCCCGATTTTTACCGCGAGGCAATTATTAAAAAATTTATCGTCCGCGCTCCACCAGAAGGGATTATTAATCACCGCGGTGCCGGTGATGGCCGCGTTTTTCAGCATGGCCCGGTAAAAGGGCACATCCTGGGAAATACGATCTACGATGACATCGTATTGGAGCGGTTCGCCCTGGATGACCCGGTCTATTTTGACGGCTTCGGCTCGGATCCCCGGCACATCCATGGCATTGATCCGGTCGACAAAAGCGGGAGGAAAACTGCTTTCCATGCCGTGAAGGATTCCGATCTTCTTCATAAGTTTGTATTTTGACCCAAAATAGATAAATATTTTATTCCTTGAACCGCAGGTACCGCGATTTCCGATCTGACCATCTGGAGAGGCAGGTCGCCCTTTCTTTTTACCACGGACCGGCTCCGGACCGGCCCAAAATCGACCACCTGGTGATCGTCAACGATGGGCAGGAACTGGCCCAAATGGACATGGGTCAAATGGTGGAGGCACGAGCGGTCCATCACCGGCGGTCCATCCTGGTGGTGGGATGCGCAGCCGCTCCCGGTGAAGCGCGCAAACAGGAATACGGGGTTCAGTGGTCCTCCGATTATGCCGGAAGAGGCCACCTGGCTGCCGCCTACAACCAGTTTATTCTCTCCGAATTGATTCCCTTTCTTCATCAGGAATATTCACTCGACCACCATACCGATACCACCATTGCCGGATGGAGCCTGGGCGGTCTGAGCGCCATGGACATTGCCTGGCATTCCCCGCACCGCTTCCGGAAAACCGGTGTTTTTTCCGGTTCTTTCTGGTGGAGGCATCCTGAAAAGATCAAGGATGACGTGCACCACCGGATGATGCATCACCGCGTCAGGAATACCTCCTCCCGTCCGGAACTCAAATTTTGGTTCCAGGCGGGGACCGAAGATGAAAAAGCAGACCGCAACAACAACGGGATCATCGACGTGATCGACGACACCCTCGACCTGATCAACGAACTGCATGGCAAGGGCTACCACCGTGAACACGACATGAAATTCCACATCGTCGAAGGCGGCCGCCACGACGTTCCAACCTGGAAAAAAATGATGCCGGTTTTTTTGGACTGGGTGGTTACGGGGGATTAAGAAGAAGGGTTGAGGATTGAGGATTGAGGGTTGAGGATTGAGGATTGAGGGTTGTCCATTCCTCCTGTCTCCATTCCTCCTGTCTCCTTATTCTCCTCAACTTTTCCCCATCATCGCAAACCCCAGGCCGGCCAAAAGAACCCCGCCCAGGACACTTGAAAACAGGTAGATCCCGCCGGACCAATATTGCCCTTTCTGAAAAAGGTTGATCATTTCCAGGGAAAAAGTGGAGAAGGTGGTGAAACCCCCGCAAAAACCGGTAGTGAGCGCCAAACGGAGCGCGAGATTGCCCGGATGTTTTAAAAAATAAGCCCAAAGGATGCCCAGGAATAAACTGCCGGAGAGATTGATGATCAGGGTATGCCAGGGAAAGCGGGCCATATCCGCACGCATCCAGACGGACAGGAGATGCCTGAGGACGCCACCCGCGGCGGCCCCCACTGCGACACTCAATATGGCGATCCAGTTCATATCGGATGGTTCCCGGCAGGCGAATGTATTGATATTTTTTGTCAGCTTAAGGTTCGACGCATGAATTCAATCGGCCCATTCCATTCTTCCGCTCTTGGGATTCGTCTTTAAGAAAATGTCTATTCGCTTCACAAATATTATGTAGGTTTATTCTGAACAAAAATTTATATCGAACATGACCATCGCGGAGCTCCAGCATGAAGTCGACCAATGGATTAAAAATCATGGAGTGAGGTATTACAGCGAACTCACCAATACGGCCATACTGGCTGAAGAATGTGGAGAAGTGGCCCGGCTGATGGCGAGAATATACGGCGACCAGTCGTTCAGGACCGAAGGGGAAGCGGACAAAGCCGCCCAATCCCTCGCCGCTGAAATGGCCGATGTATTGTTTGTCCTGACCTGCCTGGCCAATCAATGCGGCGTCGACCTCCAGCATGCCATCGCCGTGAATATGGAACATAAAAAAATCCGGGATGCGGAGCGGCATCGGCACAACCCCAAATTGAAATGAGATCCATGCCAAACCCTTATTCCTTTTTCATTTTTTTGTTAAGCATACCCGCGCTGGTGCGTGGGCAGGAGCACATCCTTTGGTATTCCAGGCCCGCGGTATTTTTTGAAGAAGCCCTGCCGGTAGGCAACGGACGCATGGGGGCGATGATATACGGTGGAATCCGGGAAGAACGACTCTCTCTGAATGATATTACTTTATGGACCGGAGAACCCGTAAAGGCAGATCAAAACCCGGAAGCTTTCCGGCATTTGCCCGCGGTGCGGGAAGCTCTTTTCAGGGAAGACTATGCCGCAGCCGATACCCTGGTGCGAAAGTTACAAGGCCGTTTTTCCGAATCCTATGCCCCTCTGGGCAATTTATTTATAGACTTCCACCATCCCCACGAGGCCAGCGAATACCGAAGGCAACTCGATTTGCAGAATGCAGAAGTGAATATCCAATATGTCTCCAACAAAACCCTTTATACCCGTACCGTTTTTGCCTCCCATCCGGACCGGGTCATCGTTATCCGGTTGGATACCCGTGGGGAAGGAAGGCTTCATTTTACGGTCCATTTGAACAGCCTGCTGCAACACCAGGTACACACCGGGGCGCACCGGATGACTATGGCCGGCAGGGCGCCGGTGCATGCCGAACCCAACTATCGCAGGGTGAACAATGCCATCGTTTACGCGGACCAAAGGGGAACCCGTTTTGCAGCCTCCCTTGAAATCCGCCACGGCGGGGGCCCTAAACACGCCACGGACTCCACCATCACGATAGACCAGGCATCCTGGGCGGAAATCCGGTTGACCATAGCGACCAGCTTCAACGGGTTTGACAAGGACCCTTTTCGCGAGGGCCTCGATGAAATCAAAGGGGCCATGGATCCTTTGGAAAAGATCTCAAAATATTCCTATTCCGATTTAGTACAGCGGCACCGGGCAGACTATTCCAAGTTCTATAACCGGGTGGTCCTCGACCTCGACCCAGCACCTTCTGAAAAAACAGAGACCGGCCTCCGGCTTAAACAAAACCGGGTGGAGCGGCCCGACCCGGGACTTTTTGAACTGTATTTTAATTTTGGACGCTATTTGCTCATCAGCGGTTCCCGCACTCCGGAAGCACCCCTCAACCTGCAGGGGATCTGGAACGAACAGGTGAGGCCGCCCTGGAGCAGCAATTATACGGTCAACATCAATACGGAAATGAATTATTGGCCTGTGGATGTATGCAACCTTTCCGAACTGCACCAGCCTTTGCTATCCTTCATTGGCAACCTCGCCCAAACCGGTGCGGTCACCGCAAAGACTTTTTATAATTGCAGGGGCTGGACCTGTCATCACAATACCGACATCTGGGGAATGACCAATCCGGTCGGGGACTTTGGCTCGGGTGACCCGAACTGGGCCAACTGGCAGTCCGGAGGGGCCTGGCTGGTCAGTCATCTCTGGGAGCATTTTTTATTCACCCGGGACTCCTCTTTTTTAAGGACCAGGGCCTACCCGTTGATGAAAGGGGCCTCCCTCTTTTGCCTGGAATACCTCGTTGAAGACCATCAGGGGTTTTTGGTGACTTCTCCCTCCACCTCACCCGAGAATATCTATGTCACGGACAAAAATTATAAAGGGGCGACCTTGTATGGCAGTACCTCGGATTTGTCGATGGTGCGTGAATTGTTCCACGCGATGATCCAGGCCGGGGAAATCCTGGATACGGACCACGGATTCCTGGATTCGGTGCGGTCTGCCCTGAACCGGCTTTATCCTTACCAGGTCAGTCGTGACGGGCATTTGCAGGAATGGTACCACGACTGGGCCGACCAGGATCCAAGGCACCGGCACCTTTCTCATTTATACGGGGTGTATCCGGGCAGCACCATTACGCCGGACCAGAAAGCCTTATTCCAGGCGGCCAGGCAATCCCTTTTGAAGCGGACCAACAACGGAACCGGGTGGTCCATCTCCTGGAAAATAGCCATGTGGGCCCGGCTCCTGGACGCGGAGCAGGCATACGATGCCTTTCTGAAATTATTAACTTATTATCCTGCCGATCAAAGTGAAATCCGCATGGCCGGCGGGGGCACCTACCCTAATTTATTCGATGCCCATCCCCCTTTTCAGATCGATGGCAATTTTGGAGGAGTGGCGGGCCTGGCAGAAATGCTGATACAAAGCCATGAGAAAGAAATCCATATTCTTCCCGCTTTGCCGGCGGCCTGGCCATCCGGATCGGTCAAAGGCCTCAAAGCCCGCGGAAACATTTCCGTGAACCTTTCCTGGGCCGGAGGTAAACTCAACCTTGCCGAATTCAAGGGCGCCGCGGATGGCTTAGTGGAAATCAAGTATGCGGGGCAGATCAAAAAGTTGAACGTGCAACAAGGCAAATGGATATCGCTGACTTTTTAACTACCAAGGATCCAGCGCGATGAAAAGATTGATCCTGAACCGGCTGCTCATTTCAGTGCCCCTTCTCCTGGCCATTTCCTTTACGGCCTTTATCCTCCGGGATTTCATGGAAACGGATGCCTTCGACCCCCTTCAGGAATCGCAAAACCTGCCTGTTTCACTCAGGAGAAGTGAAATAATCCAGCGTGCCAGGGCCGAATCGAGGGATCTGCCCTTGTTTTATTTTTCAATAAGGCCCTGGTCTTATCCCGATACCCTTTTCCGCTTTGTGATCAAATCTGAAAAGAAACGGATTAAGCGCTTTCTCCATCAGGGAGTTCCCTGGCCCTCTGTCCATGTCTATGTTACCCTTGAAAGGGAGATGGTGGAAAAGGCGGCACACCGGCTCGATAAATTGCTGGTGGAAGAACTGAGCCGCCTGGATGATCTAAATGCCATGTCTGCCAAATTGGATGCCATGACGGATTCCACCAGGGCTGGTGTCCTTTGGGGCAAACTTAAAAGTTCACTGCATGAAATGCAGAAGAGCAGGAAATGGTTTCCCTTGTTCGTTCCCGTTCCCGGCTGGCATGGAAGCCATAACCGTTTTCATATCTGGCTCAATCAAATCATGCGCGGGGACTGGGGGGTTTCGAGGTCGGATTACCGGCCGGCCTGGGTCAAAATCAGGGAAGCGGTTTCCTGGACCCTGTCCATCAACCTGGTTTCGCTTCTGGTGGTTTACCTGCTGTCCTTGTTTCTGGGCGAATGGTTGTTTCGCAGGAAGGAGCAACACAAAGGAAAGATCATCGAATCGGTTCTCTTTTTTCTGTATTCCATTCCCCGTTTTTTTCTGGCGCTTTTACTGATCCTGGCCTTTGCCAGCGATACCCTGTCGCCGGCTTTGCATATTTTCCCCAGTCCCGGTTTTTTCGATTCAAATCCTGAAGCCTCTCTTTTGGAACAATGGAGCCGGTATGGCGCCCAGCTGGTCTTGCCGGTGATATGCCTGGTGCTCCCTTCCCTGGCTTATCTTACCCGGATCTATTCCATCAGGTTGCGGGATGAAAAAAACAAACCTTACGCGTTCATGGCCTGGAGCAAAGGCGATGCAGAAGATTTCATCACCCGGCGCCATCTTCGCCGGAATGCCCTCCTGCCTCTGATTGCTCTGTTGGGTATGGAGATACCCGCCCTGTTTGGAGGGTCGGTGGTGATAGAAGTGTTGTTTAATATTCCCGGGATGGGCAGGTTGATGCTGCAATCCATTTTGATCCAGGACTGGTTGATTGTGTTCAATATTCTTTTACTGATCGGGACCTTTACCATTTTAGGCAAACTCCTGGCCGACCTGCTCTATGGGTTCACCGATCCCAGGATCCGATGGAGGGCCTCATGAAAATCAGGTTTGCACAATATTGGCAAAACAAGTCCGCGACCTACCGGGCCGCGCTGTTGGTGATCGTTGGCAGTTTGTTTATTGCCGCCATCGCAAACCTGGTTGCCAATGAAAAACCGCTGTTTTGTATTTGTGAGGGCCGCTGGCATTTTCCGGCCTGGAGGGATTATGCGGAGTATACCGGCCTGTTACGGAAGACCACTGCGTTTGAATATACGGATTGCACCCATCGGCTCCCTGCACCGGTTCCCTATTCTCCTTCCACCATTGACCCGGATGGCTCAGGCTATTTAAGTCCTTCAGCCGGTTGGGCCCTGCATGGGAAAAAACATTGGCTGGGAACGGATGCCTTGGGCAGAGATGTGCTTGCCGGGATGATCCACGGGACCCGTTATGCCTGGCTGATCGGTTTATTGTCCACCCTGCTTGCCGGGATCCCGGGCATCTTTGCGGGTATGGCGATCGGGTATTGGAAAGACCATAAACTTAAGTTGACGCTGCTCCAGGGAATTGGCCTGGTCTTGTCTTTCCTTTTATGGATATATGAATTTTTAATGATCGGGTCCTTAAGCAGCGGGATGGTCCGCATGGTTTTGTTGGTTGCCTGGACCGCTTTGTTTATATGGGTATGCAGCAAATGGTTGAAACCGGGGAGGCGGAGCGGGCTCAAAACTTTTTCGTTGCCCGTCGATAGCCTGTTCATGCGTTTCATCGATTATTTCGAATCCTTCCCGCGCCTTTTCCTGATGATGGCCCTGCTGGTATTTCTGGCCCGGCCATCCGGCGCTTTATTGATCGTACTGATCGCTTTTATTCGCTGGCCGTTGTTTGCCCAGGTGGCCCGTGCTGAAACACTCCGGGAAAGTGCGCTGAATTATGTGAAGGCTTCTGAAAACCTGGGCCTTCCGTGGTACCGGATCCTCAGCCGCCACATTTGGCCGAACATCCGGTCCACCCTGCTGGTCACGGCCTTGTTTTCAGTCAGCACCGCGGTATTGCTGGAAGCCTCCTTGTCCTTTATCGGCTTGGGCTTAAAACTGGAAAGTGTGACCTGGGGCAGCATCCTGAATGAAGGCCGGCAATATCTGCCGGCTTGGTGGCTTTCCGTATTTCCCGGCTTGGCGATGTTTATCCTCTTGCTCTCCCTCCATTGGATCCTGGATGAGAAAAGCAGGAATGGTGCGCATCGGGAAGGGTGGTAAACCTGGAAATCCTTGTCAGCCAGGCCTTTCGGACGGCTTATCCCCCTGAAGCATTGAAAACAGGGCCTTCCCGGAAAAAAAACTTATTAAAAAATGCGATATATATGAATTTTGATCATATATTTGCGCTATATTTTTAATCAAAATTCAAATAAAATGAACAAATCAGATTTAATCGATGCAATTGCCAAAGGCGCTTCAATCACCAAAGTACAGGCTGAAGCCGCCCTCGGTTCCACACTGGATTCTATCCGTAAAGCCCTTAAAAAAGGGGACCGGGTACAGTTGGTTGGTTTCGGCACTTTCTCTGTATCCAAACGTGCCGCACGGACCGGCCGGAATCCTCAAACCGGCAAAACGATAAAAATTGCTGCCCGTAAAGTGGCCAAATTCAAAGCTGGCAAAGAACTTTCGACTGCAGTGAAATAAAAGATTTCCCGGGGTTCCGATGAACCCACTGGAATGAACAGGAGGCAGGTGTAGTTTTATACCTGCCTTTTGTATTTGAGGCAAGCCTTTGTTTGAGGTTAATCAAATTCTCTCTTTCTTTGCGGAGTTTATGAAAAAGGATCTGGATTCACTACGAGCCCTCGCCTCCCAGGTACGCAGGGATATTGTCCGTATGGTATATCAGTGCCAGAGCGGCCACCCGGGCGGCTCGCTGGGATGCACGGAATACATGGTAGCGCTTTACGGGGCGCACCTCAGGTATAACCTTCCTTTTAACATGGAAGGGAAAAACGAAGATTTGTTTTTCCTCTCCAACGGCCATATCTCCGCCTTATGGTACAGCGTACTTTCCAGGCACGGTTTTTTCCCGGTAAGCGAACTGGCCACTTTCCGAAAAATAAACACGCGTTTACAGGGGCATCCCGCTACGCATGAAGGACTGCCCGGTGTACGCGTGGCCTCGGGGTCCCTGGGCCAGGGCCTCTCGGTCGGGGTCGGTGCCGCCCTGGCTAAAAAACTGGATTCAGACCCGGGCCTTGTTTTTGTCCTGACCGGTGATGGTGAGTTGGATGAAGGACAGAATTGGGAGGCCATAATGAGCGCGGCACACCACGGCGTAGACAACCTGATCGTCACCGTGGACTGGAATGGCCAACAAATTGACGGCCCCACAGAAAAAGTAATGAACCTGGGTGACCTGCCTGCCAAATGGCGTGCCTTCGGTTGGGACGTCCTTCTCCTTGAAAACGGCAACGATATGGAGGAAGTGGTCCGGTCGCTTGATGAAGCAAAATCCAGGTTGCATCAACACAAACCGGTGGTGATCCTGATGAAAACCGTGATGGGGTACGGGGTCGACTTTATGATGGGCAGCCACAAATGGCACGGCGTGGCCCCCAATGAAGAACAATGTAAAAATGCCCTCGCCCAACTGCCGGAAACGCTGGGAGATTATTAAATATCATTAAAAAGCATAGCAAAACACATGATCAATATCAACGACCTGATGGTCACCGGTAAAAAGGCCACCCGGGATGGATTCGGCACCGGCTTGCTTGAAGCCGCCCGTCAAAATAAAGAGGTCGTAGGCCTGACCGCAGACCTGATGGGCTCCCTGAAAATGGATGAATTTAAAAAAGAGTTTCCGGAACGTTTTTTTCAAATGGGGATCGCCGAAGCCAATATGATGGGCGTCGCGGCGGGCATGGCCATCACCGGGAAAATCCCCTATACCGGAACTTTTGCCAACTTCTCCACAGGGAGAGTGTACGATCAGATCAGACAGTCGATCGCTTATTCCCATAAAAATGTAAAGATCTGTGCATCCCACGCAGGATTAACCCTGGGGGAAGACGGCGCCACGCACCAGATCCTGGAGGACATCAGTATGATGCGGACGCTGCCCGGCATGACCGTGATCGTCCCCTGCGACGCCTATCAAACCCACCAGGCTACGGTGGCTATTTCGAAACATTATGGGCCGGTATACCTCCGTTTTGGCCGTCCGGCCTGGCCCATTTTTACAGAAGCCCTTCCATTTGAAATCGGAAAGGCCCAGGTGCTGAATGAAGGTTCCGATGTCACCCTCGTTGCAACCGGACACCTGGTGTGGAACGGGGTCGAAGCGGTGAAATTGCTTGCCCTGGAAGGAATACATTGCGACCTCATCAATATGCATACCCTCAAACCCCTGGATCAATCCACTCTTTTGGAAAGCGCAGGTAAAACAAAATGCGTGGTTACAGCCGAAGAACACCAGATCAATGGAGGACTGGGTGATGCCGTAGCCGCTGTGCTGGCCCGCAATCTTCCGGTGCCCCAGGAATTTGTGGCTGTCCAGGATAGCTTCGGAGAAAGCGGTAAACCCGATGAACTGCTGATCAAGTACGGTCTTGGGGTGCAGGATATTGTAAAAGCCGTTAAACGGGTCTTGGCACGCAAGAAGGCTTGACAGACACCGGCATGGAGATTAAAATGGATTTAAATTAATCGGACCTTCATCGTGCAGAGGATTTTCATTTTTGCAGCCGTCCTGATTGGATTGCAGGCCGGATTGATCGCCCAGCAAGCCCCGTTTTGGTCTGAGATCCTCGCGTTCAGCCGGCAGGATGAACAACAATGGCCGGGAACGGGAATGATCGTTTTCACCGGAAGTTCTTCCATCCGGATGTGGAAAACGCTGGAACAGGATTTCAGTGACCACCGGGTCCTCAATCGCGGTTTTGGCGGATCCACCCTGCCCGACGTCATCCGGTATGCCGGTGAAGTCATTCTCAAATACCAGCCCGGGCAAGTGGTCATTTATTGCGGGGAAAATGACCTCGCTGCCGACAGCAGCATCAGCGGGAAAACGGTGTTTAAACGATTTAAAAGCCTGACCGGAATCATCCGCGATTCCCTGCCGGATACAAAAATCCTTTTCATTGCGCTCAAACCAAGCCCTTCGCGGATACACCTTATGGAGAAAATCGTGGATGCCAATCGCCGCATCCGGCGCTATATCAAATCCAGGAAATACCTGGCCTACGCCGATGTATTTACCCCCATGCTGGGACCGGATGGGCTGCCCCCGGAACGCTTGTTTATCAAAGACCGCCTTCATCTTTCCAGGGAAGGGTATGAGATCTGGAAAGAAACCGTGAAACCTTTTTTGATCCGCGACTGAATCCGATAACTTCAATCGTTCATACTAAAGGACTTGGCGACCTGCCAACTTACTAACTTGCCAACTTGCCAACTAGCTAACTAGCTAACTGGCTAACTAGCTAACTTCCATTTCTCCTCATATTCCCTTATTTTGGCGAAAATGGAGAACCAGGTATTTTTTTCGGAGATGCAGCGGTTTAAAAAATGGTGGGTCTGGCTGATCCTGTTGGCTTTGATTGCATTATATACTTATGGGGTGATCAGCCAGGTGCTCGTCGGCCGGCCTTTTGGTCAAAAACCGATGACGGATGCCGTTTTGCTGTTGACCCTGGGACTTATACTATTTTTTGCCGTGCTCATTTACAACATCCGGTTGGATACGGAAATAACGAAAGAAGGTGTCCAGGTGCGGTTTTTTCCTTTTCACCTGCGCCCCAGGCGATATCCATGGAATTCCATACGGCGATGGGAGGTCCGCAAATACAATGCAATCATCGAATACGGCGGATGGGGATTCAGGCTTGGGATATTTGGAAAAGGCAAAGCGCTGTCGATTTCCGGGGACCAGGGGCTGCAACTGGAATTTAACGACGACAAAAAATTGCTGATCGGTACCAGGAAACCCAAAGAAATGGAAGCAGCCATCCTGCGTGCCCGGCAACCTAAAGAGCCGGAAGCATAGATGGCCCAACGATTGAGTTCCTGGGTTTAATCACCTCCAAATCCGGAGAAATATCCAGATCCATTGGATCCTGCATTAATGAAAATCATTTATTTGAACCATTGCTATGGGACATTTACCAAAATTGATAGAAGACCTGGCCCTGATCCTGATCGTGGGGGCCATGGTAACCATCCTGTTCAGGAGAATCCGGCAACCCCTGGTCCTGGGTTATATCCTTGCCGGATTTCTGGTAGGGCCTCACCTCTCTATATTTCCCACCGTGGCGGATATGGAGAATGTGGAAACCCTTGCCGAAATCGGCGTCATCTTCCTCCTTTTCAGCCTTGGCCTGGAATTCAGCTTTAAAAAACTGATGCGCATCGGGGGCACGGCTTCCATCACCGCCGGTATCGAGATTGTATTCATTACCCTTGCCGGATACATCACCGGCAAGCTGATGGGATGGACCACCATGGACTGCCTTTTCCTGGGAGGTATGCTGGCCAGCTCTTCCACCACCATCATCATTCGCGCTTTTGATGAACTTGGGGTCAAGACCAAGCAGTTTGCCCGGGTGGTGTTTGGGGTGCTCGTGGTGGAGGACATCGTGGTGATCCTGCTTATGGTGATCCTGTCCACGGTGGCCGTCACGAGGACCATTGAAGGGAGCCAATTGTTCCTGACCATCACCCGATTGTTGTTTTTTCTGATCCTTTGGTTCATCGCCGGCATTTTCATATTGCCCACCTTTTTAAAAAGGGTAAAAACTTTGCTGGATGAGGAAACCCTGCTGATCCTGGCCATTGGCCTTTGTCTGGGTATGGTCGTATTGGCCACCCAGGTGGGCTTTTCGGCGGAACTGGGCGCTTTTATCATGGGGTCCATCCTTGCGGAAACAACCAAGGCCGAGAAGGTGGAGCACCTGATCAAACCTGTAAAAGATTTATTCGGGGCGGTTTTTTTTGTTTCGGTCGGGATGCTGATCGATCCCCTGGCCATAAAAGAATACGGCTGGGCGGTGATCCTGGTAACCCTGTTGACCATCTTTGGAAAATTTTTCAGCACCGCGGCCGGAGCCTTGATCTCCGGGCAGACCCTGAAACAATCGGTGCAGGTGGGGATGAGCATGGCCCAGATCGGTGAATTCGCTTTTATCGTGGCCACTCTGGGCCTTTCCCTGGGGGTGATCAGTGATTTCCTGTTTCCGGTTGCGGTGGGCGCTTCCGCG